>ERZ1370068.4674-contig-3732_pt1 | contig 150106 bp, 182 predicted proteins | sample MGYA00561227_ERZ1370068 | MGnify/ENA primary metagenome ERZ1370068 (study PRJEB38410, sample SAMEA6850437) | metagenome | study: Metagenomic assessment of the ecological functions of the soil: analysis of the soil microbiota associated with the... | reverse complement strand
TCTACCTCGACAGCACGCCCACCCACTCGTACATGAAGTATCTCTACAAGTACCCGCAGCGGGAGTATCCCTACCGGGACCTGATCGAAACGAACCGGAGGCGATCGCGGGAAGAGTTCGAGTACGAGCTGCTCGATACCGGCGTGTTCGGCGACGACCGGTATTTTGACGTGTTCGTGGAGTACGCGAAGGAGGGCCCGGAAGACATCCTCGTTCGCATTACCGTGCACAATCGCGGGCCTGAAGCGGCCCGGCTTCGTGTCTTGCCGACCCTGTGGTTCCGCAACACCTGGTCGTGGGGCGAGGATCAGCCGAAGCCGTCGCTTCGCGAGGTGGGACCTGGCGCCATTCAGGCCACCCACCACGAGCTTGGCGAGTACTGGCTGCTCTGCGATGGAGCCCCGGAGTTGCTCTTCACCGAGAATGAGAGCAACGCGTCCCGTCTCTGGGGCCAGCCCAATGCTACCCCCTACGTCAAGGACGCGTTCCACGAGTACATCATCTCGGGCCGCGGCGAGGCGGTCAACCCCGCCAAGGTCGGGACCAAGGCGGCGGCGCACTATGTCCTCGACGTGCCCGGCGGCGGAAGCCAGACCGTCCGCCTCCGTCTGGCGGCCGCCAGGGTGGACAAGGCCTTTGGCGGTTTCGAGGAGATATTCAAGAGCCGGATCGCCGACGCTGACGAGTTCTACGATCGGATTACGCCGACCTCGCTGAACGAGGATGAACGGCGGGTGCACCGCCAGGCGCTGGCGGGCATGCTGTGGAGCAAGCAGTACTACTACTTCGATGTGGATCGATGGCTGCAGGAGCACCAGAGTCATCCGCTCATGGAATCCGCTGGCCGCGGCGTGCGGAACACGGAATGGTTTCACATGCTGAACGCCGATGTGATCTCGATGCCGGACAAGTGGGAGTACCCCTGGTATGCGGCCTGGGACCTGGCCTTCCACACGATCTCCCTGTCGCTGGTGGACTTTGATTTCGCCAAGGAGCAGCTGCTGCTGATGCTGCGCGGTCTCTATGCCCACCCCAATGGGCAAATTCCCGCCTACGAGTGGAACTTCGGCGATGTGAATCCCCCGGTGCACGCCTGGGCCACGCTCTTCCTCTACAAAGTGGAGCGGACCCTCGGCCGGGCGGACCTTCGGTTCCTGGAACGGTCGTTTCAGGGGTTGATGCTGAACTTCAGCTGGTGGGTCAACCGCAAGGACCCCGCCGGGCGCAACGTGTTCGCCGGGGGATTTCTGGGTCTCGACAACATCGGCGTCTTCGACCGGAGTGCCCAGCTCCCCACGGGCGGCTCGCTGGAGCAGGCGGACGGGACGGCCTGGATGGCGTTTTACTGCCAGAACATGCTGGAGATCGCCCTCATTCTCACCGAATACGACCCGATGTACGAAGAGATCGCCTACAAGTTCGTCGAGCATTTCGTCTGGATCTCCTACGCGATGGACCGCATCGGCGAGCATCAGGACGAGATGTGGGATGAACAGGACGGATTCTTCTATGATCTGCTGCGGCTGCCCGACGGCCAGGCGATGCGTTTGAAGGTGCGGTCGCTGGTGGGGCTCCTGCCGCTGTGTGCGTCGACGGTGTTCGAGGGGGATGCGGCCAGTCGCTATCCGAAGCTGATGGAGATGATCGCCCTGTTCCGGAAACGCCATCCCAGGTCGTGTCCCATGTGGCCCCGACCGACGAGGGGTTCGTCGGCTATAAAGGACGGCGTCTCTTGGCGATCCTCAACAAGCAGAAGCTGGAGCGCGTGCTCGCCTACATGCTCGACGAGAACGAGTTTCTCGGGCCCCACGGTATTCGCTCTCTCTCGCGGTATCACCTGGATCATCCGTTTGTGTTTCACGTCGGTGGTGAGGAATACAAGGTCCAGTACCTGCCTGGCGAATCGAATACCGGGATGTTCGGCGGCAACTCCAACTGGCGGGGCCCCGTCTGGATGCCCGTCAATGCCCTGCTGATCCGCGCGCTCTTGAACCTGTACAGCTTCTACGGCGATGACTTCAAGGTGCAATGTCCGACGGGTTCGGGGCGGTACATGACGCTGTTCGAAGTGGCCCGAGAACTCTCCCGCCGGCTGGCCAGTACGTTCCTGCGCGACGCCAGCGGACGGCGGCCGGTGTACGGCGGGACCGCCAAGTTCCAGGACGATCCGCACTGGCGCGATCTGATCCTCTTCTATGAATACTTCCAGGGTGACAACGGAGCGGGGCTCGGCGCCAGCCACCAGACGGGGTGGACGGGTCTGGTCGCTCGCCTTCTCGACCTGTTCGGGCGTGTCGACGCCAAAGACCTCGGAGCTCGAGCTCGGCGAATGGCCGCCCGGCCGTGAGGGAGCAAGTGGGCGGGGAAAAGACGGGCAGGGAGTGAGGATCTCTCCATGAGACGGACCTGGGGGTTGATGGTGCTGGGCGTGGTGTTCGGCGGGCCTGGCCGCGGCGGCGCAGTCGCCGGTCGGCACGTGGAAGACGATCGACGAGAAGACCGGCAAGCCGGTATCCGGAGGTGCAGCTCACCGAGCAGGGCGGCAAGCTCACCGGCACGATCACGGGCCTGACCGAGCCCAATGACAAGGCGGGCAAGCCGAAGACCTGCACCGCCTGCAAGGGCGACGACAAGGACAAGCCGATCGTCGGCCTCGTGATCGTCAAGGACCTCACAGCCGGACGGGGATCGCTACAAGGGCGGCACCATCCTGGACCCGGAGGACGGCAAGGTCTACAAGGCGAAGCCTGGACCGAGGACGGCAAGCTCAAGGTGCCGCGGGCTACCTCGGCGTCTTCTACAAGACCCAGACGTGGGTCAGGGGCAATTAGCGGGGAACCCGGAGGCGTCGGTGCGGGCAAAGGCCGATCGCGCGCAGCGCGCCGCGAGGTGAGCAGGACGAGCGCGTTGGCGGCACCGAGCGCCCCGCCGACCAGCACCGGCGAAGCGCGCGTCGACGCGCAGCCGCCAGCGCGCCGGCCAGCAGCCCGCCGAGCGGGAGCAGGTTCCAGCAGAGCGAGTAGAGGCTCAAGACGCGGCCGCGCAGGTGGTCGGGCACCTTGGTCTGATGATGCGGTCGCGACGTGCGTCAGGTAGAAGGTGCTGCAGAAGCCGGTCAGCGCCAGCATCGGGAACGCGACGCCCATCCCCGGCGATCTCGAGAACGTCATCAGCGCCAGCCCCATGCTCGCCGCCGCGCACAGCATGACCATCGCCCGGACGCAGGATGCGCTGGCGCGGCCGTCGCGATGATCAAGGTGCCGAGCAGCGAGCCGGCGCCGTGCGCCGCGCTCAGCAAGGCCGTAGCCGGTCGAGCCCATCCCGAAATACGCGTCGGCGAACACCGGCAACAGCGTGATGTACGAGAGGCCGAACAGCGCGTTGAAGAGCCAGCCAGGCTGATCAGGCTCGCGAACGATGAAGTTCCCGCCGACGAAGCTCAGTCCCTCGGCGAGCTGCGCCAGGACGCGCCGCCCGTCGCTCGTCTTGACCTCCTCACGGACGTCGAGACGGCTGTAGAGCGCGGAGCGCCGGTGCACGACGCAATCGCCGCCAGCCCGAAGCCGACCGTGCCGCCGAAGGCCGCGATCAGGATGCCGGTGACCGACGGGCCGATCATCCGGCCGGCCTGCCAGGGGATCGAGCTGAGCGCGATCGCGTTCGGCAGCCGCCGCCCGGTCGATCAGCTGCGGCACCAGCGACATCCGGCTCGGCTCGTCGAACGCGCGGAACGTGCTGCTGAGCGCGGCCAGCACGAGCAGGTGCGGGACGCGCGCGAGTCCCAGCACGATCAGGACGAAGGCGAGGATCAGGGTCGACGAGGTCAGGGTCGTCGTGCACGAGCAAGCAGCCGCCGGCGACTGGTGCGATCGGCCAGGACGCCGGCGAAGCAGCTGGAAGACGACTAGCGGCGCGCCCTGCGCCAGGCCGAGGTAGCCGAGATGGAGCGGGTCGTGCGTCAGCTCCCACGTCATCCATGCGAAGGTGACGTACTCCGCCCGATGGCCGAGGACGTAGAACACCAGCCCCGACCAGTAGAGACACGTAGTTCCGCGTCTTGAGGGCGGCGAAGGTCGAGCGGCCGGCGCCCTCCGCCGCCGGGCTCGCCGGGCGAGCCTCTAGTCGGTGAGCGATCGGTAGATCTCCACCTCGGCCTTGCCCTCGGTCGAGACCTTCCTCTCGCGCCGCTCGCGATACGCGGCGAGGTGAGGCGCCTTGCGGTGGACATCGAACGCGGCGTCGTCCTTGTACTGCTCGTAGAAGACGAAGAGGTCGGGATCCTTTCGTCGAGCGGTGGGGGCGATACACGATGCAGCCCGGCTCGGCCTTCATGACCGCGGCCACCTGTTCCTTCGAGGAGCGCCGCCAGCGCGTCGCCCTTGCCCTTCGCCGCCCGAATCTTCGCGACCACCGTGAGCACGTCAGCCATTGGTCTCTCAGGACTTGAATATGCGCGTCTCGGCGGGGCCAGCCGGCTGAAGCGCGACCGGCTCAGGCTAACCTTACGGAGGGCTCGTCAAGCGGCGTGAGCTCGGCGAGACCGTCCGGAGAGTGACTTCGTGTCGACCGGCTTCACGAGGTGCGCCGTCGAAGCCGGCGGCCTGCGCGCGCTTGCGATCGACCGGCTGGCCGTAGCCGCTGATGGCGATCGAGTCTGACGTCGGTGCCGTGGCCCATCGCCCGCAGCTGTCGGGCGACCCTCGAACCCGATCGATCCCGGCAGTCAGACGATCGACCAGTGCGACGCGTGAAATCACCGGACCGCGCGTGCTCTGAGCCCGTCCTCGCCGCTGACCGCGGCCGTGACCTGGTGACCGTCGAGCTCGAGCAGGCGCAGGCGTCTCGCGGCGTCCTCGTTGTCCTCGACGATGAGGATGCGCGTCGGGCGCAATGTCGACGGCACCGCCAGCGCTGCCGGCGCCGCCGGCGCGGCGCTAGGCCGGGCAGGCGGACGACGAGCTCGCTCCCCGCGCCCCTCGCCAGCGCTGAGCGCCTCGACGGAGCCGCCGTGCAGCTCGACCAGCCGCCGGACCGAGTCGGCCGAGACCGAGGCCGTCGGCCCGCGCGTGGCCGACCCCGCCGCCACCGAACGAACAGATCGAAGATCTGCGGCAGCAGCGCGGCCGGGATCCGCCGCGGCCAGTATCGCGCTACGCGGCAGGACGGCCTCGGTGCCGTCGCGCTGCACGCTGACGATCCACGCGGCCGCCGCGCCGCGGTGTACCGGAGCGCGTTGTCGAGGAGAGTTCGCCACCACTTGCTCGAGCCTCGAGGCGTCGCCGATCACTCACACGACGGCGTCGGTCTTAAGGACGATCTCGTGATTGGCGGTCTTGCCGGCTGCGTCGAAGGCCTGGAGCGCGCGGCGGCGCTCACGTCGGCGAACGCGACCGGCTGGCGTCTCGACGACGATTCGTCCCGTGGTCACCCGCGCGACGTCGAGCAGATCGTCAACCAGGCCGGGCCAGATGGTGGGTCTGGCGTCCGATGATCATCCGGATCCGCGCGGTGTCGTCGTCCTGGTGACCGAGCTTCTCGAGCACCGCGGCGGCGTTGCTGATGGCCGCCAGCGGATTTCGGAGCTCGTGAGCGAGCATCGCGAGGAACTCGTCCTTGCGGCGGTCGCGCTCCTCGATCTCGCGATAGAGACTGCGGTTGTCGAGCGGCGATGGCGGTGCAGCTCGGCCAGGTCGCGGACCGAGCTCGATATCGGCGCGTGGTGTAGCGGCGGCCCGAATCGAGCATGGCGAAGCGCGTATCGGCGCCGAGCGTCGTCCCGCGGGCGGGCAGCGGCGCCACGATCGCCCACGTCCCGGTGCCGTCCTCGCTGGGCAAGGTCTCCGAGCCTCTGGGCTGACGATCACGCGCAGGGCCGCGTCGAGGATTTCCCGGGTGCGCGGGGACTCCGGCCGGCGGCGGGGCGAGCCGACCGTCGGCATCGACGCGGAGCCAGACCCCTCGGCTTCGGCGATCGGGTCGCGTCGATCAGGACGTGCACGCCCGGCGAGGTCGGCCATGTACGGCAGCACCGCCGGAGCAGATCGCCGGCGATCGAGCCGCTTCTCGATCGGGCCGCGGTCAGCACGCGGGTGGCTTCGGCCAGCACGCCCAGCCGAAGATCCGTCGCCTCCGCGGCGGCGCGAGCCGCCTTGCTCGGTGGCCAGCGCCACCCGCCTCGGCGTGCCGGCGCGCCTGCGCGTGCATCCGCGCCAGCTCCACGAAGCACCTGACCTTTGGTCCGGAGAATCTCCGGCAGGAACGGGCTGAACAGATAGTCCGACGGCGCCGAGCGAGTAGCCGCGCGCCGCGTGCAGCCTCATCGGTGTCCGCGGTGACGAAGATGATGGGCACGTTGCGCGCCGCGCGGGCGCTGGCGGATCATCGCCGCGGTCTCGAAGCCGTCCATCTCCGGCATGTTGACGTCCAGCAGGATCACCGCGACGTCGTGATCGAGGAGATAGCGCAGGGCTTCGCCGCCCCGAGTCGACGGCGACGACGTTTTCGTCGAGGTCGGTGAGCACCGTCTCGACTGCCATGCGCTGCGCACGGTGTCGTCGACGATCAGGATGCTGACGCGCTCGCGCGCCGCCGGCAGCAGCGGCCCCGAGGCGCCGCTCGGCTCTTCGACTTCGCTCATCGGCGTCGCAGGCCGCACCGCGTCACCCTTAGCGAACCAGCCACGCCCCGCAGCATCGCGACCAGCTCCTCGGGATCGACCGGCTTGGCCAGGTAGTCCCACGCGCCGCGCCTCGATGCACTTCTCGCGATCGCCCTTCATGGCCTTGGCGGTGACCGCGATGATCGGCACGTCCCGGCACCGCGGTCGCAGGCGGATCTGTCGCGCGTGGTCTCCATGCCGTCCATCTCCGGCATCATGATATCCATCAGCACCACGTCGATGTCCTGCGTAGGCCTGCAGCGTCTTGATCGCGTCGCGCCCGTTCTCGGCGGACACCACCAGCATGTCGATGCTCCTCGAGCACGCTGGTGCAGCGCGAAGATGTTGCGGATGTCGTCGTCCACGATGAGCGCCTTCTTGCCGCCAGCAGCGCGCGGCTTCCACCGTGCAGGTCACTGAGGATCCGGCGCTGCCCCGCCGAGCAGGTCGCCGAAGCGCCGGTGCAGATAGAGCGCCGTCTGGTCGAGCAGCCTCTGGTCCGTCCGCACGTCCTTGACCGTCAGGCCCGGCAGCGCGCGCTTGACGCGCGTCGACGCTGCTCTTCGGTGTCGGGATCGCCGTGGAGCAGCAAGGACGCGGTCCGTGACGGCGCGTGCGTTGAGCAGCCGCTTCGCGAGATCCAGGGTGCCGTCGTGCTCGGGCAGGCGCGGATTCAGCACCACGCACTCCGGGACTCGCCGCTCGAGGGCCGCGATGCGCGTCGGCGCTCGCTGCCGACCCGCCGTGATGCTTCACGTCGCAGGACCGCCGAGGAGCGCGACGAGCTGCTCCCGGCGCGCGGCGCGCGGGCTCGACGATCAGGAGATCGCGCGTGGCTCGCGTCGGTGTGGCGCTTGATCGCCGCCACCGTTTCCTCGAGCGCCTCGCCGGCTGGCAGCGGCTTGGTGATGACCCTCCGGGCGCCGAGGCCGTAGACCGCGCTCGACGTCGTCGTCGGTGGTGATGATGTACACCGGGATGTGGCGGGTCGCCATGTCGTTCTTGATGCGCTCGAGCACCCAGTAGCCGCTGATGTCCGGCAGCGAGATGTCGAGGTGATCGCGACCGGCTGAAACTCCTGGCTCAAGCCCAGGGCCGCCGCGCCGAACGACGTGATCGCGCCCTGAAGCCCTGCGCGTGCGCTTCGTCCAGGACGGCGCAGCGCGATACGCCGCGTCGTTCTCGACGATGAGAAGCAGACGCCGGTCGCCCGGCTGGATGGCTCGCCGGTCGTCGCTCGCCATCCTCGATGGCGGTGGCGTGGCGACCTCGGCGAGGCACCGCCGCGACGGGGACGCGGGTGGCCGGCACCTGGGAGGCACTCTCGGGACCGGTCGCCGGACGGCGTGCGCGTCGCCGGCGGCGTGCAGGTCATCGGCAGGTAGAGGGTGAAGGTGCTGCCCGCGCCCGGCGCGCTCACGAGCTGGATCTCGCCGCCGAGCAGGCGCGCGAGCTCGCGGCTGATCGCGAGACCGAGGCCCGGTGCCGCCGTACGTGCGGCTCGTGCTGCCGTCGGCCTGCTGGAACGCCTCGAAGATGATCTGCTGCTTCTCCGAGGGGATGCCGATGCCGGTGTCGGTCACCGAGAACGCGATGGCTGGCGCCGCGGCCCTCGAGGGATCCGTGCCCAGATTGGCGGGATCGGCGGAGGCCGATCGTCAGCGCGATCGACGCGGCCGCGCGCGTGAACTTGAAAGCGTTCGAGAGCAGGTTCTTCAGGATTTGCTGGAGGCGCTTGGCGTCCGTGTGGATCGCGCGCGGCAGGTCCGGCAGGAGCTGGATGACGAACTCGAGCCCCTTGGCCTCGGCCAGATGATTGAACGTCCGCTCGACGAAGCTCGTGGAGATCCGAGAACCACATCTCGCCCACGTCGACGACGACCGTCCCCGACTCGATCTTCGGACAGGTCGAGGATGTCGTTGATGAGGTTCAGGAGGTCGTTGCCCGGATGCGTGGATGGTCTTGGCGAACTCGGTCTGCCGCGAGCTGAGGTTGCCGTCGGGGTTCTTCGACAGCTGGTCGGAGAGGATCAGGAGGCTGTTCAGCGGCGTGCGGAGCTCGTGCGACATGTTGGCGAGGAACTCGGATTTGTACTTCGAGGTGAGCGCGAGCTGCGCCGCCTTTTCCTCGAGGGCCTGCCGGGCCAGCTCGACCTCACGGTTCTTCCGCTCGACTCTCCGCGTTCTGGTGGGCGAGGAGCTGGGCCTTTCCTGGAGCTCCTGGTTGGTCTGTCCGAGCTCGGGAGGCCGAGCGACCGCGACTCGGGCCAGCAGCGCCTCCCGTGCGCATGTTCGCCTCGATCGTGCGTGATGACGATCCTGATACTTTCCATCGAGCAGGTCCAGGAAGGCCTTGTGCGTCGGGTTGAAGCGGTCGAACGACGCCAGCTCGATCACGCCCCTGACGTCGCCCTCGAACAGCGACCGGCAGGATGATCACGGCCTCGCCGGCGTGGCGCCGCCGAGCCCCGAGCTGATGCGGACGTAGTTCGCCGGCACGGTGTCGAGCAGGAGGCCGCGCTTCTCGCGGCGCGCACTGGCCGACCAGGCCCTCGCCGATCTGGAACGTCGTCGGCGCCTCGGCCTCGAGGGCGTACCCGGCGAGCAGCTTGGAGCCGCCGCTGGTCGTCGGACGCATCGAGCAGATAGAAGGCGCCGCGATGAGCCGAGACGACCGGCGCCAGCTCGGACAGGATGAGCCGGCCGACCTCGAGCAGATCCTTCTGGCCCTGGAGCATGCGGCTGAACTTGGCGAGGTTGGTCTTGAGCCAGTCCTGCTCGCTGTTCTTGAGCGTCGTGTCCTCGCGGAGGTTGCGGATCATCTCGTTGGTGGTGTCCTTGAGGACGGCCACTCTGCCGCGCGCGGCGACGGAGATCTCACGCGTCAGGTCGCCGGTGGTCACCGGCGGTGGCCACCTCGGCGATCGCGCGGACCTGCGTGGTGAGATTGGCCGCGAGCTGGTTCACGTTGTCGGTGAGGTCCTTCCAGGTGCCGGCGGCGCCCGGCACGCGCGCCTGACCGCCGAGCTTGCCCTCGACGCCGACCTCGCGCGCGACCGACGTGACCTGGTCGGCGAAGGTGGCGAGCGTGTCGATCATCGATGTTGATCGTGTCGGCCAGCTCGGCGATCTCGCCCTTGGCTTCGACGCGTGAGCTTGCTGCGGAGGTCGCCGTTGGCGACGGCGGTCACGACCGCGCGCGATGCCGCGCACCTGGCCGGTGAGGTTACTCGGCCATCGAGTTGACGTTGTCGGTGAGGTCCTTCCAGGTGCCGGCCACGTCCGTGACGTCGCGCCTGGCCGCCGAGCTTGCCCTCGGTGCCGACCTCGCGCGCGACGCGCGTCACCTCGGCCGCGAAGGAGCGCGAGCTGGTCGACCATGCGTGTTGATCGGTGTCCTTCGAGCTCGAGGATCTCGCCGCTGACGTCGACGCGTGATCTTGCTGCGAGAGGTCGCCGGCGGCGACGGCCTTGGTGACGTCGGCGATGTTGCGGACCTGGCTCGTCAGGTTACTGGCCATCGAGTTGACGTTGTCGGTGAGGTCCTTCCAGGTGCCGGCGACGCCCTGACGTCGGCCTGGCCGCCGAGCTTGCCCTCGGTGCCGACCTCGCGCGGCGACGCGCGTCACCTCGGCCGCGAAGGAGCGCAGCTGGTCGACCATGCGTGTTGACGGTGTCCTTGAGCTCGAGGATCTCGCCGCGGACGTCGACGCGTGATCTTGCGCGACAGGTCGCCGGCGGCGACGGCCTTGGTGACGTCGGCGATGTTGCGGACCTGCGGCCGTCAGGTTGCCGGCCATCGAGTTGACCGAGTCGGTCAGGTCCTTCCAGGTGCCGGCGACGTCCTTGACCGTCGGCCTGGCCGCCGAGCTTGCCCTCGGTGCCGACCTCGCGCGCGACGCGCGTGACCTCGGCCGCGAACGAGCGGAGCTGGTCGACCATCGTGTTGATCGGTGTCCTTGAGCTCGAGGATCTCGCCGCGGACGTCGACGGTGATCTTCTGCGACAGGTCGCCGTTGGCGACGGCGGTCGTCACCTCGGCGATGTTGCGGACCTGCGCCGGTCAGGTTGCCGGCCATCGAGTTGACCGAGTCGGTGAGGTCCTTCCAGGTGCCGGCGACGCCGCGCACGTCGGCCTGGCCGCCGAGCTTGCCTTCGGTGCCGACCTCGCGCGCGACGCGCGTCACCTCGGCCGCGAAGCGAGCTGAGCTGGTCGACCATCGTGTTGATCGTGTTCTTGAGCTCGAGGATCTCGCCCTGCACGTCGACGGTGATCTTCTTGGAGAGGTCGCCGTTCGCGACCGCCGTCGTCACGTCGGCGATGTTGCGGACCTGGCCGGTCAGGTTGCCGGCCATCGAGTTGACCGAGTCGGTGAGGTCCTTCCACGTGCCGGCGACGCCGTCGCACGTCGGCCTGGCCGCCGAGCTTGCCCTCGGTGCCGACCTCGCGCGCGACGCGCGTGACCTCGGCCGCGAACGAGCTGAGCTGATCGACCATCGTGTTGATCGGTGTTCTTGAGCTCGAGGATCTCGCCCTTGACGTCGACGGTGATCTCTTCGGAGAGGTCGCCGTTGGCGACGGCGGTCGTGACCTCGGCGATGTTGCGGACCTGGCGCGGTCAGGTTGCCGGCCATCGAGTTGACGCGAGTCGGTGAGGTCCTTCCAGGTGCCGGCGACGCCTTCGACTCGGGCCTGGCCGCCGAGCTTGCCCTCGGTGCCGACCTCGCGGGCGACGCGCGTCACTTCCGCCGCGAAGGAGCGGAGCTGGTCGACCATCGTGTTGATCGTGTTCTTGAGCTCGAGGACCTCGCCGCGGACGTCGACCGTGATCTTCTGCGACAGGTCGCCGGTGGCGACGGCGGTGGTGACCTCGGCGATGTTGCGGACCTGGCCGGTCAGGTTGCCGGCCATCGAGTTGACGGAGTCGGTGAGGTCCTTCCAGGTGCCGGCGACGCCGCGGACGTCGGCCTGGCCGCCGAGCTTGCCCTCGGTGCCGACCTCGCGCGCGACGCGCGTGACCTCGGCGGCGAAGCGAGCGGAGCTGGTCGACCATCGTGTTGATGGTGTTCTTGAGCTCGAGCACCTCGCCGCGGACGTCGACGGTGATCTTGCGAGAGAGATCGCCGTTGGCGACGGCGGTGGTGACCTCGGCGATGTTGCGGACCTGGGCGGTCAGGTTGCCGGCCATGGAGTTGACGGAGTCGGTGAGGTCCTTCCAGGTGCCGGCGACGCCGCGGACGTCGGCCTGCCCGCCGAGCTTGCCCTCGGTGCCGACCTCGCGGGCGACGCGCGTGACCTCGGCGGCGAACGAGCGGAGCTGCTCGACCATGAGGTTGACCGTCTTCGGCGGTGCGGAGGAACTCGCCCTCGAGGCGGGTGGTCGATCTGCTTCGAGCGCCATGCTCTGCGACAGATCGCCCTTCGCCACGGCGCCGATCACGCGCGCGGCCTCGCTGGTGGGCTGCACTGAGGCTCGCGACCAGCGAGTTCACGTTCGCGACCGAATCCGCCCACGCGCCGGACACCGGCCCGACTGACGCGCGCTCGGTGATCTTGCCGTGCTCGTCCGATGGCGAGGCGGAGGCGCTCGAGCTCGGAGGCCAGGCGCTGGTTCATCTCGACCACTTCGTTGAAGGTATCGGCGACCTTGCCCGCGACCCCGACCCAGTCATCGGGCAGCCGCACCGAGAAGTCGCCCTTGACGCACGGCCTTGAGGGCGCTCAGGAAGCCTGGCAGGTCAACCGTGGTCGCAGGCCTGTGCGACACGAGCCATCTCTGATGCTCCTTCTCACAGCGCGCGTACTCCACGTCCGAGTGGCAGACAGGGTATTACCCGCGGCGTAAATCCGGTGATCTGCCCGGCGCGGCTTGCGCCGCAAGATGAGTGCCATCGGAATTGAAGAGATTACACAGCCGTAAGCTCTTGTTTCTGCAAAAGTCTGTCCGACAGCTGACGCGGTCGCTGTAATCTCTACCGAGTAGTTCTTACATTGGCGTCCACCGTAAAACACCGGCCGGGGCCGCGGGAGCGAGAACTCCGGGCCAACATCAATTACGATAGGGCCGGGCGGCCGCCGCGGACCGCCGATCGACTACTTCAATCCGTAGTCGCGCTTCAGCCTGCAGGGGCCCGGACCCCGCGACGGCCTGGGGCGCGCACCGCAGGAGGACATGCCGGTGCCGAAGGGACTGACCGTCGTACTCAACCAGCCTGGGAAGCCGCTCGAGCTCGAGACGCTGCCGACGCCCGGAGGTCGAGGCCGGCGGGATCCTCATCAAGAACACCGCCGCCGCGATCTGCGGATCCGACCTCGCACTACTGGCGCAACGACGGCAACTACTCGGGCCCGACATGCGCCGGGTGCCCGGCCACGAGTTCACCGGGCGTGGTCGCACAGCCTCGGCAAGGGCGTCACCACGGACTCGCTGCGGCGACCGCTGAAGGAAGGCGACCGCGTCGCGTTTCCGTTCTTCAACGCCGTGCAATCGCTGCTACTGGTGCGTGCGCGGCGAGCATCACGCCTGCCCGCATCGCCAGCGCCGGAGCATGCAGTTCACCTTGAACGAGTACCCGTACTGCGACGGCGGCTACGCCGAGTACTACTTCCTGCCGCCCGGCCACTACGTCTTCAAGGTGCCCGGACATCCTCCCGGACGACGCGATTCCGCCGGTGAACTGCGCGATGTGCCAGGTGCTGCACGGGCTCGAGTACTGCGAACATGCAGTTCGGCGACGTCGTCGTCATCCAGGGCGCCGGCGGCCTCGGCATCTACGCCGCGGCCATCGCCGCCGAGAAGGGCGCGTCGAAGGTCATCTCGATCGACAAGCAGCCGCTGCGCCTCGACTTCGCCAAGAAGTGCGGCGCGACCGACGTCATCGACATGAACGAGCTCCCGACGCCGGAAGCGCGCGTTCAGCGCGTGAAGGATCTCACCGACGGGCGCGGCGCCGACGTGGTGGTCGAGGTCGTCGGCATCGCGGCGGCGACGGTCGAAGGGCTCGACATGGTCCGGCTCGGCGGCAAGTTCGTCGACATCGGCAACATCGTGCCGCAGCCCGTCAGCTTCCCGCCATCAAGGTGATCGCGCAGCAGATCAAGTGGACGGGGCTCATGCACTACAACCCGTGGATCATGCCGGCCGCGCTCGAGTTCCTGGTGCGGACGCGGGACAAGTACCCGCTCTCGAAGGTCGTCTCGCACAGCTTCCCGCTCGCGGACGTCAACAAGGCGTTCGCGTTCGCCGAGTGGCAGGGCAAGAACGCGGGCACGGCCGCGACGCGGGTGATCCTCAAGCCGTAGCGGCGGCGTCTCCGATCAGCCAGTCGAGGATCTTCGGATTCTCGTCCCGCGGGTAGGTGTGGGACAGGTCCTCGATCTCGCGGTAGACGAGCCGCGCGCCGGCGGCCTGCAAGGCGTCGCGCCCGAGGTGCGCCACCGAGACCGGGAACATCCAGTCGAGCGCGCCGTGGACCATGTAGATCGGCCAGCCCGCGGCGCGCTCGAGCCCACTGGCCGTGAAGAGGAACGGATGCAGGACGCCGCACGCCGGCGCCAGGTGCGTGAACGGCGTGGCGCCGTCGCGAAGGCCGCACAGCAAGCTGTAGGTCGCGCCGTCGGACATGCCGGTCAGTAGCACGCGCGAGCGGTCGACGGGGTAGCGCGCCGCGACCGACTCCACCATGTCGCGCAGTCCTTCCGCGTCGACGTCGTCGACGACCCATGATCGACCAGGTGCGGTCGCGCGAGGTCGGCGCCATCAGGAGCACGCCGCGCGACCGTGCGTCGGCGAGCCAGCTCCACAGAAAGTCGCGGCCGTGACCGTGACCGCCGTGCAGCGCCACGACGAGCGGCATCGGGGTGTGGCCGTCCGACTGCTCCGGCACGTAGACCGAGAAGCCGCCCCGCGCGTCGCGCTCGTTCGAGGCGTGCAGCACGCCCACCCGCGCCTCGTCGTCGCGGAGCGCGCCTTCACGCAAGCGCGCGACGAGCTCGTCGTCGTCCCGTCGCGCCGGCTCGAGAAACCATCGGCTCACCGGCTCGAACGCGGGCGCCAGCGGATAGAGCGTCTCCTGGATGCCGAGCGAAGCGCCGTAGCGCGCGATAGAGGTCGATGGGATTCTCGGGCGACTTGCGCGGCGCCGACGAACGCCGTGACCAGATCGATCGTCTGTCGCGCGACGTCGACGAGGCGATCGCGCATGAACCGAGATCGTCCGGCCAGTCGAGCTTCTCGAGGACGCTCAGCGGCCCGGCCACGGCATCGGCGCCCGGCGCCAGCTGCTCGGCGAGGTGCGGGCGCCATCGGGGAAAGAGATGCCGCTGGACCCAGCCGACTCGCTCGAGAGTCTCCAGGAGCGGCTCGAGAAGGTGGCCGATCGCGTCGATCACGTCCTGGAGGAGGGCGGCATGGCGAAAAGCATCTCACAGAGCGTCGTCGGAACGGTGACGCCCGGCGCGCGTCGCCGCCGTTCTGGCACCGGCGCCGAGGCCCGATAGGCCATGTACGCCGCGACTTTGGCGCGTGCCATCGAGCTGGCACCTCCGGTGCTTCATCCAGGACGGCATGGCTCGCCTCTTCCGGATATTGGCCGTGGCCGCCGTCCTCTGGATCGCATCGGCGGCGCGGCCTCGGCCGCGCGCGCCGCTCAGGACCTTCTACGTCGACCCGGCCGGCAACGACTCGGCGGCGGGCTCGATCACGAGCCCATGGCGGACGCTCGCAGAAGGCGGCCAACACGGTGCGCGCCGGCGACCTGGTGATCGTGCGCGCCGGCCACTACGCGGGCCTCTACCTGACGACGAGCGGGACCGCGACGGATCCCATCACCTTCCGCGGCGATCCGGCGCGATCGTCGACACGCGGAATCCGACGACACCGGACGGCATCAATCTCGAGGGCGCCAGCTGCGTCGTGATCGAGAACTTCACGGTCACGGGCGTGCCGCGCGCCGGCATCCGCGCCGTCCTGAACAACCACGTCACGATCCGCGGTAACACCGGCGACCTCAACGGACGCTGGGGCATTCTCACCGGCTTCAGCGACGACCTGCTGATCGAGAACAACACGATGTCGCGCTCGCAGGCCGAGCACGGCATCTACGTCGGCAACAGCGGCGACCGGCCCGTGATTCGCCACAACGTCGTGTGGGGGAACAACGCGAACGGCATCCACATGAACGGCGATCTGAGCCAGGGCGGCGACGGCATCATCTCGGGCGCCGTCGTCGAGGGCAATGTCATCCACGACAACGGAGTCGCCGGCGGCTCCGGCATCAACTGCGACGGCGTGCAGAGCTCGATCATCCGCAACAACCTCCTGTACAACAACCACGCCAGCGGCATCTCGCTCTATCAGATCGACGGCGGTCAGCCCGCGCGGAACAACCAGGTCCTCAACAACACGATCGTGATGGCGTCCGACGCGCGCTGGGCGATCAACATCCAGAACGCGAGCACCGGCAACGTCGTGCGCAACAACATCCTCTACAACCAGCAGTCGTTCCGCGGCAGCATCGCGATCTCCGCCGACAGCCTGCCCGGCTTCGTCAGCGACACCAACGTGATCATGGACCGCTTCTCGGCCGACGGCGGCGACACGCGGGTGACCCTCGGCGGCGTGGCGCAGCGCGACCGGCCAGGACATGCACTCGATCATCGCCACGCCCGCGGCGCTCTTCGTCAACTTCGCCGGCAACGACTACCACCTGAGCTCCACCTCGCCGGCGCGCGACGCGGGCGGGACGATCGCCAACGTGACGGACGACCTGGAAAGTGCGCCGCGGCCCCAGGGCTCGGCGTTCGACATCGGCGCCTACGAGTTTCCCGCCTCGACCGCGCCCGTCACGCTCAGTGTGACCCGGACAGGCAACGGCACGGTCAGCAGCGCGCCGGCCGGCATCAGCTGTGGAGCCACCTGCTCGGCCACGTTCGCCGCCGGGACCAGCGTGACGCTCACGGCAACACCGGCCGCGGGCTCGGTGTTCTCCGGCTGGTCGGGTGGAGGATGCTCGGGGACCGGGGCGTGCACGCTGACGATGGCGACCGCGACGACGGTGAGCGCGGCGTTCGCGCCGGCGCCGGTGGCGGTCACGGTCGTACGCGCCGGGCTCGGAAACGGCAGCGTCACGAGCGCGCCCGCCGGCATCACGTGCGGCACGACGTGCTCGGCGAGCTTCCCGTCGGGCAGCTCGGTCGTCCTCACCGCGACGCCGGCGGCGGCTCAGTGTTCGGCGGCTGGTCGGGCGGCGGCTGCTCGGGGACCGGAACCTGCACCGTCACGCCGACGAGCGCGACGACCGTCACCGCGACGTTTGCCTCTTCTGCGACCGTCGGGCTCACCGTGACCGTCTCGGGCGGCGGGACCGGAACCGTGACGAGCGCGCCGGCCGGGATCACCTGTAGCCTCGTCTGCACCGCGACGTTCGCCGCGGGTACGTCGGTGACCTTGACCGCGACGCCGGGCGCCGGCTCGGTCTTCGCCGGCTGGAGCGGCGCCTGCAGCGGCTCGGCGTCCTGCACGGTCGTCCTCGACCAGGCGCGCGCGGTGACCGCTCGGTTCAGCCGCGTGTTCACCGACCCGACCTTGACGCCGCTCACGAGCATCGTCCGCGCCGCGCACTTCACGGAGCTTCGCGGCGCGATCGACACCCTGCGCGCACGTCAGGGGCTCACGGCCTTCGGCTGGAGCGATCCGAGCCTCGCCGCCGGGGCGACGACGATCAAGCAGGTCCACCTCGCCGAGCTGCGCTCCGCGGTCTCGGCGGTCTACGCGGCGCGCGGTCTCTCGGCCCCGGCGTGGACCGACGCCGACGATCACGCCCGCGGCGACCGTCGTTCGCGCGGTTCACATCACCGAGCTTCGCGCCGCCGTCCTCGCCCTCCAGTAAGCGCTGAGCGCCTCAGCGATCGGCGCTCTTGCGCCCGGCGGCCAGGATCTCGTCGACCAGCGCGTAGGCACGGCTTCGGTCGACGTTGCGAAGGTGGTGGTTGATGCGGTTGCGCGCCGCCGACGTCAGGTAGAAGCGCTCGTAGAGCACGTTGCGGCCGGCCAGGCTCGAGCCGACGAAATCCCACGCGAGCCGGAACAGCGCGGCGCGCTCTTCGGCGCCGGTGCCGCGGGCCCCGTGCATGAACTCGTCGAGCAGCGGACGAAGCCCCTCGTCGTCGAGCTGGCGCCGGCTCGGCGTCGCCAGGAGATTGTGGCTGCCGATGAGCATCAGGATCTCGTTCACCCGCGGAAACCACGTCGCGAGGAGCGAGCGCATCGGATGCAGCGCGCCGGCCGTCGGGAAACCACACGCCGTTGCCGATATCGTATCCGTGCTCGGCTGACAGCATCACCGCGTTCCGCGAGACTTCGACGTAGTCGAGCAGCTCGCCCAGCATCTCGTGGGTCGCCGGAGCTAGCGTCCCCGAGCGTGTCGGCCATCCGGCGTGGCGAGCCCGTAGGCGAACTCGAGCTTGGTCAGCGCGCGGATCGTGGTCTGGTTCGTCATGTTGTCGCGCAGCCCGGTCGTGCCCACCGTGTTGTAGACGTCGAGATGGCCGTCGCATGAAGAGCCGCGTCGCGCGGGATCTCGACGTCGTCGAAGATCACGAAGGCGTCCTGCTCGTCGAAGCGCGTCGACAGCGGCCGGTCGAAGACATCCGCGCCCGGGGTGGCGGCGCTGTCGCGGCACAGGAAGATCAGGCCCGGCGTGTCGACCGGGATCGAGAACGCCAGCGCGTAGGCCTCGGCGCCTGCCGGCAGCAGATGCGCCGGGTAGACGGCGATCTCGTCGGCGAACGGCGCCAGGGTCGCCAGGATGCGGGCGCCGCGCACGACGATGCCGGCGGCCGTGTCGCCGATCTTGTGCACGCGGCACGCGATTGCCGGCGAACTGGCCGTCGGTCGACTTGTCGATGGTCGGATGGATGATCGTGTGGGTGAGCGAGACGTCCTCGCGCGCGATCCGCTTCTGGAAGCGCACGAGGTTGTGCGCGCCTTCCTCGTTTCGGCCGCTCGGCGCCCAGCCAGTCGTGCGCCAGCGCCGGCGAAGCTGGCGAACTTGACGTTCATGTAGTCCGGGCGTGCGGCCCATGAGCCCGACGGTGGCCTCGGCGATCCGCGCGAGGCCGCGGTTGCGGCGCTTCAGATCGGCGACCGAGCGCGGGATCATGTGCCCGACGTTGACCGGCTCGCCGGTCTCGGGATCGGGGTCAGGCAATCGTCGGGAAAGGCGTGCTGGCGATCGAACACGCCGGCGATCGTCTGCGCGGCGCCCGCGAGCGCCGGATGCGTGGTGACGTCGTCGACGCGCTCGCCTTCGACCCACAGCTGGCGCGCGGTGCGCCGAAGACACTCGAGGAATTGTTTTCCGGTTCGAGCCGGCATCTTGCGCGCGAGGATCGGGTGAAAGGCAGGGGCTGTCAAGGTCCCTCTGGGTGCCCGATGTTTGCTACTCTTGGGGCCCACGGAGGAGACGGCGCAATGAGACTGAGCCTCGCGTACGAGATGCAGCGGCCGGTGGTCGACGATCACGCGGTCATCGAGGAGACGCATCGAGCAGTGCGTGCTCGCCGACCGCATGGGCTTCGACACCGTCTGGTTCGTCGAGCATCACTTCCTCACGAGCTTCTCGATGTCGCCGTGCCCGGAGGTCATCTTCGGCGCGCTGAGCCAGCTGACCAAGCGCATCCGCCTGGGATTCGGCGTCGTGATCCTGCCGTACCACCATCCGGTGCGGGTCGCCGAGCGCGTGGCGATGGTCGATCACATGTCGGGCGGGCGCGTCGAGTTCGGCACCGGACGCTCGGCGCCGTACGAGCAGATGGGCATGGGGATCGATCCGCGCAACACGCGCGCGATGTGGGAAGAATCGCTGCGCATGATCCCGAAGATCTGGGAGGACGGCCTGTTCTCCGCGGACGGGCAGTTCTGGAAGGTGCCGCCGCGCGACGTGCGGCCCAAGCCCTATCAGAAGCCGCACCCGCCGATCTGGGTCGCCGCGCTGCAGCCGGCCACGTACGAGCTCGCCGCCGAGCTGGGCATCGGCGTGATGGCGCTGAGCGTCGCGGCGCCGTCGTACCTGGCGCCCGCACATCAAGCAGTACAAGGAGCGCGTGCGACACGCCAAGCCGGTCGGCAAATTCGTCAACGATCAGTGGCTGAGCTCGACGATGGCGCTCTGCGACTCGGACGGCAAGAGCCGCGCGCGAGCTGGCGGCGAAATCGCTGCGGACGTTCTTCGGGCCCGATCGTCCGTACCTCAAGGACCAGACGCACCTCTACGAGCAGCTCGTCGCCTCGTGGGGCGGCGTGCCCGAGCACCTGAAGGCGAACTTCTCGCGCTACTTGAAAGGGGAAGGCGCCGCCAGGGCGCGCCCGAAGTGGATCTCTCGGGCGGATCCGGCCAGATCGCGTCGGCCCTGTGGAACCAGATCGACGCCGACACGCTGGTCGAGCGCGGCGTGCTCGTGGCCGGCGATCCGGAGAGCTGCCTGCGCGGCATCGCGATCCACGAGGAGGCCGGGGTCGACGAGCTGCAGTTCCTGATGGCGACCGAGACCGTGCCGCACGACAAGGTGATGACGTCGATCGAGATGTTCGGCAAGCACGTGATCCCCGAGCTGAAGAAGAAGTCGGCGGCCGCTCCGGCTCGCGCCTGACGAGCTCGAGCGCGAGATGATCAGGGCCCGGGCCGAAGTCGAAGCCCTCACGCCATACGTGGCGCCGCTCGAGGGCCGGCGGCCGATGCTGCGCCTCGACTTCAACCGAGAGCACGATCGGGCCGAGCCCGCGCGTGCTCGAGGCGATTCGCAGCCTGCCGCCCGATGCCTACGGCGCCTACCCGGAGTACGCGGGGCTCAACGCCGCCTATGCGGAGACCGTCGGCGTGCCGGAGCAGTACGTCGAGGCGTTCAACGGCGTCGACGCGGCGATCCGCGCGATCTTCGACGCCTACGGCGAGAAGGGCAGCACGTTCCTGACGACGGCGCTGACGTTCGGGTACTACGAGCCGTGCGCGCAGCAGCAGGGGATGGTGATCGACGAGGTCCTCTACCCGGAGGATCTGCGATTCCCGCTGGCGGCGATCACGCGAAAGCTCGAATCGCGCCCGCGTCTGCTGTTCATCTGTAACCCGAACAATCCGACGGGAACCCTGGTCGAGCCGGCCACGCTCGTGGCGCTCGCGCGCTCGGCGCCGCAGACGCTGGTGGTCGTCGACGAGCTGTACGTCGCGTTCACCGGCCAGTCGGTCGTGCCGCTGGCGCGCGAGCTCGCCAATGTTGTCGCGCTCCAGTCGCTCTCGAAGGCAGCCGGCCTCGCGGCCCTGCGGCTGGGATTCGCGGTCGGCCACCCGACCATCGTCGAGCGCCTGCGCCGGGTGACCGGGCCGTACGACATCAACATGTTTGCGGTCGTCGCGGGCAAGGCCGCGATGGCGGACCCCGACCATACGCGACGCTACGTCGCCGAGGTGCTCGCGGCGCGCGAGTGGACCATCGGAGAGCTACGCCGGCTCGGTGTGCGCTACGCGGGCGAGGGCGGCAACTATCTCCTGGTGTGGCCGCCCGGTGATTGCGAGGCAGCCGTGCGGGCGCTCCGCGATCAGGGGATTCTGGTGCGGAGCATGGCGAAGAAGCCGGTCATCGACGGAAGCTTTCGGCTGACGATCGGCACGCTCGCCGACATGCGGCGGTTCGTGAACGCGTTCTCGGCGATCGCCGCGTCCTACTCGCGATCGGCCCGGTAGTGGGTCGCGTAGGCGCGCCGGCAGCGCTCGCGTAGCTCGGCCTCGTCGATCGCGCGCCCGGCGAAGCGCGCCGTCGAGATCTCCGACAGGTCGAGCTCCGGGCTTCCCATCGACGATCCACTCGGCGAGCGCCTCGCCGAGCGCGGGTGACGCGCTGAGGCCGCCCACACAGCAGCCGCTCATCACCCAGGCTCCCGCGACGCCGGGCAGCGGCCCGACCAGGTAGCGGTCGTCGGTCGTGATCGTCGGCAGCCCGCCGCGGTGCTCGGCGATCTGGATCGCCGAGTCCTGGAAGATCGGGAACTGCTCGGCGACGCTCGCCGCGCGAGCCGCCGCAGGACCTCGATGTCGAGCGGCAGCTCGGCCATCTCGAACGCCGGCGGCAACGTCGCCGCGTCGACCTGCAGCGGATCGGACTCGTAGCCGCCGAGCATGAGGCCGCCGCGCTCGTGGCGAACGTAGACGTTCGCATCGATCACCCGCGCGATCGGGAACTCCGGGACGACGCCCGGGATCGGCTCGGTGATGAAGAGCTGATGGCGCGTCGGCACGACCTGCAGCGGCGCGCCGAGAGTTTCCGCGACGACCCGCGACCACGCGCCCGCGGCGTCGACCACCACGCGCGTGGCGATCGTGCCGTGCGGCGTGCGCACGCCTCCGACGCCTCGCGTGCCGATCTCGAAGCCGGTGGCGGGCGTGTTCGGCAGCAGGATGGCGCCCATCTTCTCCGCCGCGCGGCAGTAGCCGATCGGCAGCTCCGACGGCTCGACGTTGCAGTCGGTCGGGCTCCAGGTGACGGCGGCGATGCCGCGCTCGCGCAGGATCGGCAGCCGGCGCCGCGCCTCGGCGGTCGAGACGAAGTCGATCGCGACGCCGACCTCGCGGCCCCGCTGGACCTCGCGCCCGAGCTGGGCGGCATCGCGCTCGTTGCGCGCGATCTTGAGGGCGCCGCTCTGGGTGAACCGCAGCGGCTGGCCGGTCTCGTCGGTGAACGACGCGAGCTTCACGACCGCGCGACGGGCGATGGCGGTGAGGGCGGGGGTGGCACGCACTTGACTGCTGAGCCCGGCGGCGCGAGGCGAGGTCTGCGGAGGCGAGACGGGAACGATCGAGGAGAGCGACCCGCAGACCGTGCCGGGCGAGGTGATAGGCGACGCTCGAGCCGAAGGCGCCCGAGCCGATGACGACCGCGTCCGCCGCGTCGATCATCGGCTCGGTGGCCTCAGTCGCGGAGCGTGTCGAGCCGCTTGACGATCTCTCGCTTGGGTGCCGCGCCCACCAGCCGGTCCTTCTCCTGGCCGAGCTTGAAGAACACCAGCTGCGGGATCGCCTGCACACCGAAGCGCGCCGCCAGCGCCGGCTCCTCGTCGACGTTCACCTTGGCGATCGTCGCCCTGGTCGCCGACCTCGCGCGCGATCTCGTCGAGCACGGGCCCGATGACCCGGCACGGACCGCACCACGGCGCCCAGAAGTCGACGACAACCGGACGCTCACTCGTCACGACGCCGTCGAATGTGGCGTTCGTCACGTGTACGATCGGATTGCTCATCGAGTCCACCCCTTCGACCTTGAGACGCTACAATGCCGCGCATGGATTCCTCGCCCGCCCGCCCGCCGTCAGCTCGGGCGGGTCTCCAGAAACCGCGCCAGCTCGTTCATGTGCTCGTCGAAGAAGGCGAACACAGGAATCGAGCGGTAGCGTCCCTTCTTCAGATACTGGTCCATCAGGTCGAGATTCGAGTCGCGCGGAAAGAGCCGCATCTCGATGTTCGCGCGGCCCTCGACGAGCTTGGCCACGAACGGCACGTGGGCCAGACAGGTGCCGCACCAGTCCTCGCTGATGACGAGCACGCGGCGCGCCCCGCCGAGCCGCTCCAGAATCTGCGCCTCGTCGGGCCGGATCGTCACCTCGTCGAGCGCCTCGACGAATCGCTCGCGATTGACGGACATGTGATCGACGTACTGCTGCAGGGTCAACCCCTGCTCGAACCGCTCTTTCGTGACCACCGACGCTCCCGATTTGTAAGCGCGCTCGTCCGGCGGGGCCCCAGCCCGCGACGGTCTGCGGCGCGCACGACCCGACACCGATCCACCCCGGCCTGGGTACCCTACCACGGAAGCATGGAGGCTCAGCCCGCATGAAGATCACGCGAGTTCAGACGCTCGTGCTCAACCTGCCGATGCTGATCGACGGGCCCACGCCGATGCTCGGCGGCCGGCCGCGGACCAGCATCGACATGCTGCTCGTGCGCGTCGAGACCGACGGCGGGATCGTCGGCTGGGGCGAGGCGTTCGGCCATCGGGTCTTCCCGGCCACGCGCGCCATCATCGACACCGTGCTCGGGCCCATGTGCGTCGGGCGCGATCCGAGCCAGATCTCCGCGATCAACGACGAGACGTCCAGCGCGTGCTGCACGGGATCGGCCGCAACGGGCCGACGATGTACGCGCTGTCGGGCATCGACATCGCGCTGTGGGACATCGCGGGCAAGGTGGCCGGCCTGCCGCTCTACCGCCTGCTGGGCGGCAGCCCGCGCGCCGATCTTCCGGCCTACGCGAGCCTTCTGCGCTACGGCGCCGCCGATGCCGTCGCTCGCTACACCGTGCAGGCGCTCGGCCGCGGCTATCGGCTCATCAAGCTGCACGAGATCACGGTGCCCGAGGTGAAGGCCGCGCGCGACGTCGCGGGCCCGACGATCCCGATCATGGTCGACACGAACTGTCCGTGGACCGTGCCGCAGGCGATCGAGATGGCGCGCCGCCTGGCGCCGCTCGACCTGCACTGGCTCGAGGAGCCGGTGTGGCCGCCCGAGAATCTCGCCGGGCTCGCCGAGGTGCGCGACGCGCGGCGGCATCCCGACCGCGGCCGGCGAGAACTACGGCACGGCGTGGGAGTTTCGCCGCGCGATGGAGGCGGGCGCGATCACGTACGCCCAGCCGAGCGTCACGAAGATCGGCGGCGTGACCGAGATGCGCAAGGTGATGACGCTCGGCGAGATGTTCGGCGTGCAGGTCGTGCCGCACTCGGCCTACTTCGGCCCGGGCCTGCTCGCGTCGATCCACTGCATCGCGGCGATGGCCGGCGACTCGCCGGTCGAGCGCTTCTACTGCGACTTCGCCGACAATCCGCTGAACGACGCGATCGATCCCAAGGGCGGCCGCATCGCGGTGCCCCAGGGCCCGGGCCTCGGCGTGGATCCCGACCCGCGCCTGCTCGAGAAGCTGCGGACGGGATAGCGGCGCCATGGCCGAGGAAGCGACGCGGGCGAACAACCGACGCCGGCGAGAGCCGTGCCCGGATATCTCCCGGGCACGGACATGCCGCGGTTCATCCGCGACATGATGGAGTTCGTCGGGATGTCGGAGGCCGACGTGGCCGCGATCCGCCGCTCGGCGCCGAACGTGCTGAGCCACGAGCGAGAGCTGACGACCGCCCTCTACGATCACTTCATCAAGTTCCCGCGCTCGGCGCAGTTCTTCCTCAAGCCGGACGGCGAGGTGGACCAGGCGCGGCTGGAGCGCCGCAAGCACAGTCTCGGGCGCTGGCTGCGCGAGACCGCCGAGGCGGCGATCACGCACGAGTTCTCGTACTACCTGCTCAGCGCCGCGCTCGCGCACGGGCATCGCGCCCAGCCGCCCGGCTCGATCCCGCAGCACCTGATGGTCGGCGCCATGAGCCTGACGCAGTCGGCGCTCGCGGGGATTTTCGCTCAGGAGCTCGGCGCCGAGGACGCGGCGGCCGCGAGCGTCGCGTGGAACAAGCTGCTGCTCGTGCAGCTCAGCGTGTTCATGCTCGCGTACGTGCCGCCGCGCGCGATCTTGTGACCGACTGAGTCTTCTGAGCGCCTAGCCCGCGCTCAGGCGTTCCACTCCCGCGGGCCCTCGTCGTCGTAGCCGCACTGCTCGCACGGGCTGAAGTAGTGCGTGGCCGGCGGCATGGCGACCGCGAGACGCAGCGAGTTCTCGGTGCCCACCGTCTTGATGTGATGCACGGTGCCGCGCGGCACCCAGACGATGTCGTCCTTGCGCGCCTCGACGAGGATGCCGCCGGTCAGCTCCCAGGTGAACTCGCCCGCCATCACCGACCCACCACTCGTCGAAGTCGGCGTGCCAGTGCGGGCGATTGCCGCCGCCCGGCCGGTTGGCGATCAACGTGACGAGGTTGCGCTCGTCCTGATGACCCGCCGCGACCACGGCGGCGGGCCCATCTTGGCCACGAGATCGGCGACGCGGGTGCGCAGCATGTTGGGCCCGGTCGGCGCTCGCGGCGCGGGGCGGCGTCGGTCCGGTGGCGAAGTGGGGGAATCGTGATCGTCGTGATCGGCACGTCTGCCCTCCGTGTGAGTCTCTACAGCACCCGGCGAATGGCCGCCTCGATTCGGGCCCGGTCGGGCAGCGCGGCCTGCTCCAGCGGCGGGCTGAACGGAACCGGAACCGGCGCCGCGCACACGCGCTGCACCGGCGCCTTGAGCGCGCGGAACGTCTCGGGATCCTCGGTGACCAGCGCGGCGATCTCGGACGCCGCCGAGCACGTCGCCGGCGCCTCGTCGACGACGACGCAGCCGCCCGGTCCGGCGCACCGACGCGCGAATCGCCTCGGCGTCCATCGGCACCAGCGTGCGCGGGTCGACGACCTCGACCGAGATGCCTTCGCTGGCCAGCTCATCGGCCGACCGCGAGCGCCTCGCGCACGTAGTAGGCGAGCCCGACGACGGTGACGTCGCGTGCCGGCGCGCTTCACGTCGGCGACGCCGATCGGCACGGTGTGATCGCCGTCCGGCACCGGCCCGCTGACGCCGGCGAGCCGGCTGCACTCGAACGAGATCACCGGGTTGTTGTCGCGGATCGCGCTCTTCGAGCAGCCCCTTCGCGTCCGCCGGCGTCGACGGCAGGATGATCTTCAGCCCGGCGAGGTGCATGAACATCGAGTACGGGCTCTGCGAGTGCTGGGCGGCGATCTGCGCGCCGCCGCCCGTCGAGCATCGATAGGTCACCGGGAAGTTGGCCTGGCCGCCGAACATGTAGCGGATCTTGCTCGCCTGGTTGACGATCTGATCCATCGCGACGAACGAGAAGGTGACCATGCCGCCAGTGCACGACCGGGCGGAGCCGCTGCCCGCCGCGCCCAGGCCGATGCCCGGTGAAGCGCCGCCTCGGAGATCGGCGTGAAGCGCACGCGGCGGTCGCCGAACTCGTTCTCGAGCGCCGGCGCGCGCGAGTCGGTGGCCATCGTGATGACGCGTTCGTCCGCCGCATCTCCTCGGTCATCGCTTCCTCGAGCGCCTGGGCGACCGTGATCTCACGCATTGGCTCGCTCCTTACTCGGCGAACATGTCGACGAGCAGATCGTTCGGGTCGGGAGTAGGGGCTCTTCTCGGCGAACTCGACCGCCGCCTCAGGTCGCGCTTCACCGTCGGCCCGGATCTCGGCGACGTCGGCCGGCGTGACGAGGCCGCGACCGGTCAGCAGATCCTCGAACCGCGCGACGGCATCGCGGTCGCGCGCCTTCCACTCGGCGAGGATCTCCGGCGACCGCGTCTCGGGCGGCGGCGCGTCGCGCATCGCGTGGAAGAGCGAGCGGAACGTCTTGCAGTGGAGCAAGGTCGGCCCGTCGCCGCGCCGCGCCCGCTCGACCGCCTGCGCGCGCCGCGTCGCGGACCGCGAGCACGTCGTTGCCGTCGACCGAGACGCCGGGCAGCCCGTAGGCCGGCGCGTGCAGCGCGATGTCGGTGACCTGGCGCACCGACGCGACCGCGTTGCCGGCGCCGTAGCGGTTGTTCTCGCACACGAAGAGCATCGGGCAGCTTCCAGAGCGAGGCGATGTTGAGCGTCTCGTGGAACTCGCCCTCGCCGGTGGCGCCGTCGCCGAAGAAGCACGCGGCGACACCGCCGCTGCCTTCCATCTGGGCGGCGAGCGCCGCGCCGCAGGCGATCGGCATGCCGCCGGCGACGATGCCGTTGGCGCCGAGCATGCCCGATCGCGAAGTCGGCGATGTGCATCGAGCCGCCCTTGCCCTTGCAGTAGCCGTCTGACCCGGCCGAAGAGCTCGGCCATCATGCGGTTGATGTCGGCGCCCTTGGCGATGCAGTGGCCGTGGCCGCGATGCGTGCTGGTGATGCGATCGCTGCTGGTCGAAGCGCGGCGCACACGCCGACGGCGACGGCTTCCTCGCCGACGTAGGGTGCAGCGCGCCGTAGATCTCGCTTCGCCTTGCGCAGCTCGATCGCGAGCAGATCGAACTCGCGGATCAGGATCATCTTGCGGAGGATCTCGACCAGCTCGGTCTTGTCCTGTGACACGCGCGTGTCCTCCCGGCCCAGGATGGGGCTGAATTCGGCGCTAGTGTAGGCCAGATTCCGCGCCGGGGCCAGGCACGCGGCGCACATGGTATAACTGCCGGCATGCACTTCGGACTCTTCGTCGAGGAGATGCGTCGCGGCGCCACGCCGGTCTCGGCGTTCGACGAGCGCGTTCGAGCTGGCCGACATCGCCGAAGCCTGGGGCATGGACTGCGTCTGGCTCGGCGAGATCCACTTCACCCCGTCGCGCTCGGTGATCTCCGCCTCGCTCCTGATGGCGAGCTCGATCGCCACGCGGACCAAGCGGCTACGCGTCGGCACGGCCGTCCAGGTGCTGCCGCTGAACCATCCCTTGCGCATCGCCGAGGAGATCGCGACGATCGATCAGATCAGCAAGGGGCCGCTTCGAGTTCGGCATCGGCCGCAGCGGCGTCGTGCGCAGCTACGACGTCTACGGCGTGCCGTACGGCGAAGTCAGGCCCGCTTTCACGAGACGCTGACGATCTTGCGCGAGGCGTGGAAGGGCGAGCCGTTCAGTCACGCCGGCGAGTTCTATCGCTTCGAGAACGCCACGGTGTCGCCGCGCCCGTACCAGACGCCGCATCCGCCGATCCGCATGGCGACGACGTCCCACGAGACGTTCGGCGTGGCGGGCCGCCTCGGCCTGCCGATCTTCGTCGGGCTGCGCGCGACGGATATGGATGATCTCAAGGTGTCGCTCGCGTCCTATCGCAAGGCCTGGAGCGATGCGGGGCACACGGGTACGCCGAGCGCGTACGTGCGCATTCCCGTCTACGCCGCCGCGACCGGAGCGGGCGGCGCTCGAGGAGCCGCGCGAGAGCATCGCGGCGTTCTTCGAGCGGCAATCAGCGCTCGCGCGCTCGGCGGTCGGCCGCGCGGGCGCCGGGCCCGCCGAGCAGCGGAGCTTTCAGGCCGAGCGCATGGCGAATCTCTCGTACGAGAGATGTGCTCGAGAAGAAAGTGGCGTTCGGCACCCCGGCCCAGCTGATCGAGCGTCTGACGAAGCTGCGCGCCGAGCTCGGCATCGACGGCATCTTGCTCGAGCCGAACTCCGGCGGGCTCATCCCGCCCGCGCTCGAGCGCGAGAGCCTGCGGCTCTTTACCCACGAGGTGATCCCAGCGTTCAGGAGGTCCTAGCCATGGCGACGGTCGGGTCCGGCAAATACAAATACGAGCTGACCGAGAGCTGGGGGCAGCTGCCGACGGGCCATACGTTCGGCAACGTCAGCGCCATCGCCACCGATTCGCAGGACCGGGTCTACGTGTTCCAGCGCAAGGACCCGCCCGTGATGGTCTTCGATCGGGACGGCAAGCACCTCGGCGCCTGGGGCATCGGCGCGTTCGCCAACCCGCACGGCATCTACATCGCCAACGACATCGTGTACCTGACGGATCGCGACGATTCGGTGTGCCTCATGTACACCCTCGACGGCAAGCCGCTCCAGGTGCTGGGCCGCCGCGGGGTTCACTCGGACACCGGATGCGAGAAGCCGGGCGAGCTCGTCCCGCGCTCGGCCGGCCCGTTCAACTACCCGACGGAGATGGTGCCGTCGCCGTCCGGTCAGCTCTACGTGACCGACGGCTATCGCAACGCCCGCGTGCATCGCTTCGACGCCGACGGCCGGCTGCTCGGATCGTGGGGACACCCGGGCAAGACCGAGCCGGATCACTTCCACTTGCCGCACAGCCTGGTGGTCGACGCGCGCGGCCTGGTCTACGTGTGCGACCGCGAGAACAACCGCATCCAGGTCTTCGCGGCCGACGGCAAGTTTCTGACGATCTGGCCCGATCTGCGCCGGCCCCTGGATATTTCCATCGATCGCGACGGCCTCTTCTGCATCAGCGAGGGCGGTGTCAGCGGACTCTCGCCGCGCGTCAGTCTGATGGACCCGCAAGGGAAAGGTCGTCGCCCGCTGGGACTCGCTCTCGGCGCACGGCAGCTGGATCGACGCGCGCGGGGACATCTACCTGGCGCTCGGCTCCCGGATGCGCGTCGACAAGTACGTGCGGCAGAGCTAGCGCGCTTCGGCTGTAACTAGCGCACTACTTCTTCGCGACCGGCACGGGGATGCCGGGAATCTTCACGTTGACCGAGCCCAGGTGGTTACGGCTCGTGAAGTAGAGCGTCTTCCAGTCGTCGCCGCCGAAGGCGATGTTCGTCGTGGCCGGAGCCCCGTGCACGATCCGGCCGAGCTTCTTGCCGCGCGGATCCATGATCCAGATCCCGCCGGCGCCGCCGCAGTACACGTTGCCTTCCACGTCGACCTTCATGCCGTCGGGCACGCCGGGCTCGTCGCCGCGCGAGATCGGCGAAGACACGGTCGGTCTGCTTCGCGAGCGTGCCGTTGGGCAGCGAGATCGAAGGCGCGGATGTGCCCGCGCCGCGTGTCGTTGATGTAGAGCACGCTCTCGTCCGGCGAGAACGCGAGCCCGTTGGGCAACACGAAGTCGTCGATCAACAGGGTGTATAGTGCCGAGATCGGGCGTGACGCGGTAGACGCCGGAGAAGGTCAGGTCCCACTGCTCGGGGGCGAGGGGACTGGTCCACGGATCGGTGAAGTAGATGCAGCCGTCGGACTTGACCACGACGTCGTTGGGACGGTTGAGCCGCCGGCCCTGGAAGCTGTTCGCGAGCACCGTGAGGCTGCCGTCGAGCTCCTAGCCGCGTGACGCGCCGGCTGTCGTGCTCGCAGGCGATCAGCCGGCCCTGGAGATCGCGGGTCAGTCCGTTGGCGCGATTCGTCGGCTCGAGGAACAGCGACACGCCCTGGCCGGGCGCATACTTCATCCGCTTGTTGTTGTGGATGTCGCTGAACAGCAGGTAGCGACCTTCCTTCCACCAGAGCGGTCCCTCGGCCGGGCCCTGAGCGCCGCCGAATCCGTCGGCCAGCGCGCGGATGGGCTCGGACGTCGAGATGATCTTTTCAAGCTCGGGGGCGAATTGTTCGATCTTGGTGGCCATGGTGACTCCTTGCGCACGCGGCCCCCGGGGACCCGCGTGCTGCCCGCTTGCTGTATCAATGCGTCGACTCTTGCCGGCTGCTTCGACCGGCGCCTACTCTCCTATCAACTATGGCGCTCGAGATCAACGATGGCGTGCGCCAATGCGCTGACGCCGAGTGTGCCCTCTGATCGTGCCGGCCCCACCTTCGCTCGTGCGCGAGGCCGGCCAGAACAGCCCGTGGTCACCCAGGCTGCTGGATCGCGTGCGCGAGGCCAACCGCCTGCGCCACGGCTGGCCGCCTTGTCTATGGCTCCGGGCTGCGCCTGCTCGAGTGCGCCCGCCTGAGAGTGCAGGACATCGACTTCGCGATGAATCAGATCGTCGTCCGTGACGGCAAAGGGCGCCAAGGATCGCGCACGGTGCTGCCAACCGTGGCCAAAGGAACCTCTGAGGCGGCACTTGGTCAGGTGAAGCGCCAACACGAAAGCCGATCTGGCGTTCGGTGCCGGCTGGGTCGAGCTGCCGTGGGCCTGGCGCGCAAATATCCTAACGCACGTTCCGACACTCCTTCGCGCCCCATTTTGCTCAGAACGGACGCGGCTTATCCGCAGCGTCCAGGAGCTGCTGGGCCCCAACGGCGTCAGCATCCACGCTGTTCCAGAAGGCCCTTTGGACCGTGCCCGTACGCGCAGTGTCGTGATGAGACGCCGAGTGGCGTAGCACTCCGGGGAGTTGCGGCGGTTCCAGTCGCCCCCAGGCGCTTGGCAAGGTCACCTGAAAGCGAGAGCCTCAGGCTCCGCCACGAAGCCCGGGCAGCGCCCGGGTATACCGGCACCTGGAAGATCACAAAGTTACCATGACGCTCTGCAACCACCTAGCAACCATCTCAGCCCGGTCGGTCCGCCGTCTCCCTGAACCCGCACGCCGGGCAGCGCGGCGTCCAGGTCGCGTGTCCAGGAATTACCACGCAGCGCACCGGAGGCTTCGGGAGAACCCACTCTCCGCGGCCCGTGACGCCTCCAGCGTCCAGCACTCATCCAGCAAGTCATGCGCTGTGGTACTCTCGCCGGCGGTTAAGCCACGCAATCCGGGCGTGATTATCGGACTGCGACGGAGTGGAGGAGAGTAGCGAAGCGCTGGTGGCTGTTACCCAATTCTGTTGTGTGCCTGCGCTACTCCTCAGCCGCAGCAGCAAAGGCCGTCGACGGAGCCGACTGAAGTTACGTTGCCAGGTATTGCTGCTGATCCGCCAGTGCAAACAAATAAGGCCTACAGGAAGGCGACGGGATCGCTGCTTTGATGGTAGTGCGTGCGCGCGTGAATATCTGAAGGCACTGGGTCCCTACAGCCGAGATGAACTCAGTCAACTTTATGAACCGTGAGCGAGCGCGCAGTCTTTACATGACTTGCGTGGGTCAAAGGTTGGCAGCAATTACCAGTTGATGGCTCACCTGGCCCCTCACTCTGCCAACTCGTCCTCCGGCTCGTCACGCGCCAGCATCTCGGCGCTCGCGATCCTCGTCCATCGTCGGCGACAGCACCGTTTCGGCTCCAGTACCGGATGAAGCGCCTCAGGGCCGCGTGGCGCACGGCCGTGAACAAGTAGGCGCGGGTCGGGACCTGCTTGAGCAACGAGCTGATCGCTGGCATAATGAATGCGTTGAATAGCATCGAACTCGACTCGTCCGTTCGCGGCCGTTGTGATAACAGGAGCTGGCCGAGCGTTCAGTGCTGGAGCCGACATCGCGGCGTTTCAGAAACATATGCGAGCTGGACCAGCGGATGCCGTTATGCACTTCATGCGCCCTGGCCGATCAGATGACCCGGCGCGTGGAATCCTTCCCCAAGCCGATTATCGCGGCGGTAAATGGAATGCGTTCGGCGGGGGATGCGAACTGACCGAATCCACTCACATCGCGCTTGCGGCGGCGAGTCGCTACATTCTCGAAGGCCGAGATCAATATCGGGATAATGCCGGCCTTTGGCGGTACTCAGCGCTTGCCGCGTGTCGGTCGGAAGGCGGCGATTGAATTGATCTGACCGGGCGCGTGTTCACATCTAAAGAGGCCGCCAGCCTGGCAGCTTGATTAACCGTGTCGTCGCGGACGCCGATCTTCTTCGGGAGGCAATAGCGCTGGCGGACGAGCTTGCCACCAAACCCCACTGACACTGGCGGCCGCACTTTCACGGCGATCCATCGCGGCATGGATGCGTCGATTGACGATGGGCTTCGCAATCGAAGAAGCGGCGTTCACGCGCATAGTTCCAACCCTCGACGCTCAGGAAGGTGGCAGCCTTCGTTGAGAAACGTCGTCCAACATTCGTGGGCAAATAGCGCACGTCCGGTAGGCAGGAACCAGCAGATGGCGACCAATCCAGCCAAACGGCAAGTCTCGACGTCAAAGAGCTCGGTCATGCGCTGGCTGCTTGATTCTGACCCTTCGATCCGCTGGCAGGTGATGCGCGACCTGACCGATGCGCCCGCGGACGAGGTCGCGGCCGAGCGTGCGAGGGTCGCGACCGAGGGCGCGGGCGCGCGGCTGCTCGCCCTCCAGGCGCCCGACGGGCGGTGGGGCGGCGCGGCGTGGAACCGCGGGTGGGACTCCACGATGCACGTCCTGTCGCTCCTGCGGGAGATGGGTCTCGATCCCGCGAGCGACGAGGCGCGGCGCGCGGTGGGCCTCGTCCGCGACCGCGTGACGTGGCAAGGATGCGGTCCGCAGGAAGCGGACGACAACCCCTTCTTCGCCGGCGAGGTCGAGCCCTGCATCAACGGGCAGGTCGGGGCGGTCGGCGCCTACTTCGGCCAGGACGTCCGGGGCATCGTCGACCGGCTGCTCGCCGAGCAGCTGCCCGACGGCGGCTGGAACTGCGAGGCCGCCAACGGCTCGACGCGGTCGTCGTTCAACACCACGATCTGCGTGCTCGAAGCCCTGCTCGAATACGAACGGGCCGTCGAGGGCCAGCCCGGAGGTGACCGGGGCCCGTCTCCGCGGGCAGGAGTACCTCCTCGAGCGCCGCCTCTTCCGCCGGAGGTCGACCGGCGAGGTGATCGAGCGAGATCGCAAGGGCGGCGCCGCGTGGACGCGCTTCGCCTTCCCGACGTGGTGGCATTACGACGTGCTGCGGGGGCTCGAGTACCTGCGCCGCGCCGGCGTCGCGCCCGACGAGCGCGTAGCCGAGGCGATCGACCTGGTGGCGTCGAAGCGCGACGACGACGGCCGGTGGCCGCTCGAGACCCAGTACCCCGGCAAGATGCCGGTCGAGACGGACGAGGGCGAGGGCCGGCCGAGCCGGTGGAACACGCTCCGCGCCTTACGAGTGTTGGACTGGTATTCGGCACGAGATCAGAACGGCCAGCGTCTTTCGGTGCCATCGGGTGCTGCGCCATCCGCCACAGCGAGTCTTTGAAGCCTTCGCCAAGCCCGAACTGCTCGCGCGCTGGTGGGGACCAGACGGCTTCACGAACACCTTCGAGGTGTTCGAGTTTAAGAGTTGGTGGCCGCTGGAGGTTTGTGATGCATGGACCGAACGGCGCGCACCATCCTAATGAGAAGTGTCTTTCTCGAACTGAAGGCTCCGTCTGCCGTGGTCATCCACCACGTGTCGCCGCCTCGTTTCGTGTTGAGGGTTACTCTCGCGACGTGCACAGGCGGAACGGCGATCGAATGGGCTCAGGAGTTCGAAGACAGCGCGATCGCCGACCGCATCAGGCATCATCGCAGAGCCGGCGAATGAGCAGAACCTGAACCGGCTTCAGGCTGTGCTCGCTGGCGAGAATCTGTCGGAGGCCTGTAATGTCTAACAAGTCTCCATCTCGGATGATAGACGAGCGGATCAAGGAGCTGGGCGACTTGGCGGGGCAAGATGCTCTCAAAGCTCCGCACATTGATCAAGCAAGCCGACCCCGAGGTGGTCGAGGAGTGAAGTGGAGAGGGTTCCGGTGTGGTCTCACGACGGATTGATCTGCACCGGCGAGACGTACAAGAACGTCGTGAAGATGACCTTTGCCAAGGGGCCGCACTCGAGGACCCATCAGGCCTCTTCAACTCCAGCCTCGAGGGCAACACCAGGCGTGCCATCGACTTTCACGAGGGCGAGAAGATTGACGAGGAGGCATTGAAGGCGCTCATTCGCGCGGCCGTGACGCTGAACGCGTCCCGCGCCCGCGGCTGATCGCGCTGAACGGGGCATGATGTCGGTCCAGGCGTTCTACGACGAGCTGGCACCTCTGTATCACCTCGTTTACGAGGACTGGGAAGCGACCGTCGCGCGGCAGGGGCAGCGCTGGCATCGCTCATTGCCGAACACTGGGGAGCGGACGCGCGCGCGGTGCTGGACGCTGCGCTGGGCATCGGTACACAAGCGCTCGGGCTTCTCGCAAGAGGCTTCCGTGTCACAGGCTCGGACCTCGCCGCCGGTGCTGTGAGCCGGGCCCGGCGCGAAGCGACGGCCCGGGCCTGCCGCTCCGCCTGTCTGGTCGCCGACTTCCGGGCGCTGCCAATGCGGTCGGCGACGTTCGACGTCGTGCTGGTCGGTGACAACGCCCTACCCCATCTCGACAGCGAGGCGGAGATCCAGGGTGCGCTTGCTGAGTGCTTTCGCTGCGTGCGGCGGGGTGGTGGATGCCTGATCACGATGCGCGACTACGGACCACCGCCGCCGTCTGGCACGGTCGAGGTGCGCCCGTATGGCGAGCGTCACTGGGCGGGTCGCCGGTATCAGCTGCGTCAGGTGTGGACACTGGCGCGGCCCGCGATACGACCTGTCGTTCGAGATCACGCCAGTAGACGGAGCCGAAGCAGAGGCCACGATCCTGAAAAGCAGCTATCTCGCGATCCCCGTGGAGCAGGTCGCCGGACTGATGAGGACCGTTGGCTTCGAGAATGTTCGACGTGTGGACGGACGGTTCTTTCAACCAGTGCTGGTCGGCACGCGGCCGGCATGACCTTCCAGCGCGTTGAACGCTATGTCATCGAGCAGAATGCCCGTGGCACCGTTCTGAGAATGCGCCAGCGTCGGCGCGCCTTGGGTGTCGCGCTCTTGGCACTCGCGGTTCTTTTCGCGAGTTGGTGGTTCGGGCCGGATGGACCACGGCCTGCTCGCGAACTGGGCGCTATCGGCCCCGTTTTACTGGCTCTGGTTCGGCTTTTTCGCTCGTCTTCCTTATGGGACTGCTTGGCGCCTTGTACCACGAGGATTGGACGATCACTGAGCTGGATATCGTCGTGACGAAATCTCTCGGGCCCTGGGGCCGGACTCGCCGAGTCCCGAGGGGCGCTCGCTCGGGATTCGCGTCGAGATCATCACCGGCGGAGACGACGGGCCGGTCTTCCCATACCGACTGCGCTTCTTGGATGCGGAGCGGAGGACTCGGGACTTCAGATCGAGTTGCAGCTGACCGGCAGCGTGGATCGGTTTCTCGAGGCTTTGCGCTCGGTGCTGACGTTGGACATCGATGACCCGAGGAGTCGTGCGGCTCAGCGTCGCGATAGTTAGAGCGACGAAAAATGAGCTGCTCAGGCGCTAGGCGCTGAGTGGCCGTCACTCAATGCAGGCGTGTACTCTATCGCTCGGATACCACCATTCCGGGCGGCGCGGTGGCGGTCATGGACGCGGCCGACCGGCTACCAGGAGGAACGGATGGACAAGCCTCGCATCTTCCTGGGTTCGTCAGGAAAGCAGGCGAAGCTGCTGCAGGCGCTGACACGCGGTCTCGAAGACGTCGCGCACGTAGAACCCGTGGACGACATCCTTCAATCCAGGGACCACCACGCTGGAGCGTCTCCTCGAGCTTGCGCATGAGGTCGACTTCGCCGCATTCGTGTTCGCTCAGGACGACTGGACGACCAACAACCCGCTGGGATCGCCGGCCCCGGAGTCCGGTCAGGCTTCTCCGCGAGATAACGTCGTCTTCGAAGCCGGCCTTTTCGGTGGAGCTCTCGGAATGCGCCGAACCTTCATCCTCCATGCGAGCGGCGCGAAGCTTCCAACCGATCTCCTCGGCCTCACGTGCGTACGGTACGGCGAAGCGACCACCGCAGACGAGATAAGAGGTCATCAACCAGAAGCTTCGGAAGGCGATCGAGAGCGAGGGCCGCGTGGCTCGCATCGAAGGCCTGTGGTGGCAGTTTTCCCTGACGGAGCGTACCGCACGGGAGCCCTCCGCCGTGAGCCTGCTCGAGATTTCGCGAGACCGCGCCGGCGCGCTGGAGGTGGCCGGGCGGTCATGGCAGGAGGATGGCAGCCTGTCTGCGAGATACTGGAGCGAAGCGGCGAAGGAGAGGAAGGAGCCTCCGGGCGTCTTCTACTACTGGAAGGGAGAACGGCCGCTGAACCCGAACGCGCCGCAGTTGTATGGGACGGGGGAGATCCGGATGGAATCTGCCGAGCGCGCGTCCGGGTACTTCACGACTCGCGCGGACACGCACCCTAAGGTGGACACGCGGACGTCGGGTGTCTACTGGCGCGCCGATCCAGAAGACCTGAGCATCATGGACGGCCGCGACGAGCGGAAGCGCGCGGAGCTGATCGCAGAGCGGCTGCGGCATTGGAAATCGATCAAGAACGCCTGAGCGCGGACGGGTTCCTCGTGGAGCGGGGGCTGTGGCTCCGGACACTGTACGTGCGTGCGTGGACGTCATCGAAAACGAGCTGCAGGCGCGAGCGGTCGATCCTCGCGATCCCAAGACCTGGACCCAGCCCGTCGTCCGTCTCCCTTGCCCCGAGGGTCCGGCTTTCGCGGCAGCGGGCATGTCGCCGGCGCTCCGGGAAACGTACGACGCGCTCCTCGGGCCAGGCGGCTGGATTCCGCGACAAGGAGTCGGAGGGACCGTTCCGGTTCGGTTCCCAAGCATGAAGGATCCGGGAGACGCCGGTTGGCACATCGACGGCAGCTACGACGTGGATGGACAGTGGTGGGTCAACGTGCGCACAGTCGAGGCCGCGGGCTCCTGGCGCTGTTTCTGTTCACGGACGTCAGCGATGCGGATGCACCGACGGAGCTTCTGGTGGGGTCTCATCTCGACGTTCCCCGCGTACTCGCACCATATGGCGCCCAGGGTGTGTTCTTCGGCAACGTGACCGGAGAGCTACCGGCTTCGACCTTCCAACGCTCGCGGTGCCCGAGCGACTGGCCGAGCCGGTGATGTGTATGTCTGCCACCCATTCCTCGTTCATCGCGCGACGTGGCCGCATCGCGGCTCCGGACACGCGCATGGTCGCCCAACCGCGCAGATGGCGCGCTTCGCGAACCGTTCGCGCTACTGCGTAGCAGCTGGCGCTGCGCCGTGCTGCGCGGTCGAACGAGGCGATCCGTTCGCGGTCTCACGGCCTCAGCCGAAGAGGCCGCATGACGTCGAGGAGCACTGATCGTGGGCATGCGCGGTGAAGGCGGCCGACTTCAAAAGCTCAACCTGCGCTGCCACTGCGCTTCTCAGCGACGTGCCGCTCCACGACGTCTGGGCGATCCCGCTGAACGGCGGGGGCCCAGGGCGCACTGTCAGGACGCGCGCGCGGCCTTGTTCGGCGACCGCCGTCCACACAAAAATCTCGCGGTTCGAGGGCTCTTCGCAGTTGCGATTCTCGCATCGGGTCGATTGTTCGGATGGGATGCCGAGCGCCACGATCCGCCCGGCGGGTCGTACGGCCATCGTCTCTCTGAAGCAGATCGCGCGCAGTCTCAGGCTGCTCCGGAGGACTCGCGACGGCCCGTTTCGAGGTGCTCTACGTCTTCGGTAACGAAGCCGTCTACGAGCTGCGCAATGCGACTGTGCATGCCTTCCTGGCGCTCGTTCTCACGCCGAGCCCCGGGGTACACGCTCTACCTGGCGATCTACGTGAAGCCGGTGAGGTCGAGTTCACCGCGCTCTACATGGCTCGTGATCGATCCGTTTCGCCGTCTCATTGTCTATCCAGACCTCTGGTCGGCATGCCCAGCGACGCTGGTCGCGCACGTATGCGTAGGCGCGGCCACCATGAGAGAACTATCCTCTTGGGCGTAGTCGCGCTGCCGTTCTACAGTTCTAAGGAGAGCACGCGCGTAGGAGAGGAACGGCATGTCGAGATTGCTCTTCTCGGTCTGTCTCGGGCTCATTCTGGTTTCGCAGGCGACGTACGCGCAGACCCCGTCAGCGGCGAGCACGGCGGACCGCCGTCACCCCTTCGTGCAGCACGCGGAAGGCCGCTACCGGCAGTACCTCGCGTCAGAGAGCCGCGGAGACACCGCCGCGTACAAGGAGGTCCGCACGCGCCGAGGCGTATGAGGGCACGCTGGAACAGCTCAAGAAAATGGGGAAAGCGGACAGCGAACTGGGGCCCATGCTGAAGGGCGCCGCCGGCTGGCGAAGACTAGATATGTCGCAGCTCACGTTCGTGCGCTGCGATGCGACGACACAGGTTGCCCGGTTGCTCTACAAACGCGAGGGCAGTGGCCCGAAGGGGCCCACCTTGGAGTTCGCCGCGTTCATGATCCACTGGGACGAGGGCGCATGGCGAATCGGGTGGGTTGCCCAGTCGAGCGGCGCCGCAACGCGGGGCCAATGGCGAGAAACGCACCGCGGACGAGCTGCTGAGCGATCCGCGCCTTGCGCTCAACTAGCTCCGCGACGCGCCACGCGGGAGTGACCACAGAGCATGATTCTGGAAGTCGCGATCTTGAACGTGCGGCCCGGCCGCGCTGCTGAGTTCGAGCAGGCGTTTCAGCAGGCTCAGCGGATTATCTCGTCCATGGCCGGCTACGTCTCTCATGAGCTTCAGCGCTGCCTCGAAGTGCAGAACAAGTACGTGCTGCTCGTTCGATGGCGGCGGCTCGAAGATCATACGGAAGGCTTTCGCAAGTCCGCGGAGTATCAAGAATGGCGGCGCCTCCTCCATCACTTCTACGACCCGTTTCCGACCGTCGAGCACTATGAGTCGGTGGATGGATAGTGGTTCGAAGCGCAGCGGGGTCCGCGCCCTCATTGCGCTGCTTGCTGTGGTCGCGATCGGCCTCGTGCCCGCCGCCGCTGCAGATGTGGGCGCCGCTCCGCATGCCTACTATCTCTTTCTCGCGGGTGCGCCGCAGGGGTGCGAAGACTGCTACGTCCCTCTCCTCATCACACAAAGGCCCCTGGGCGAAGTCGCGTCTTCGGGGCGCGATAGCGCCGTCGTCCTCATCACGACCTACGAACGCGATTCGATCTGGAAGCTCGAACGAGATGTCTCGCTCGCGGCCGCTGACATCTCGGCGATAGAGCGAGTAGTTCGCCTCCGGGGCCGACGGTATCGGTGGCAGGGAATTGCTCCAGCGGAAGTCCTCCGCCTGCTCGAGAAACCGGAGGGCTCGATTCCGATACACCGGGTCACGCCGGTACCCGATAAGAAGTCGCTCGAAGATCTCATCGCAGCCTTTCGACGGCGGAGCTGACATGCTGAGCCTCGATAGTCCCCGTTGGCGGAGCTGCAACACGCCTACTCGGCGGCTGACATCCCTCCGCTCTTGCGCGCACTCGAATCCCTGCCTCCCTCGGCGGAGCGGGAGGAGCCGTGGTTTACCCTGTGGAGCGCTCTCGCGCACCAGGGCGATGTCTATTCGGCCTCGTTCGCCGCCGTTCCGCACGTCATCCGCGCCCTATCGATCGCCCCGGCGAGCTCACTTCAGCTTCTTCCAGTTTCCGGCGTGGGTCTGCCTTGAGGGCGATCGCGGCCGCGAAGGGCTTTCCCGTCGTTGCTGAGGCCGTGCAGGAGCTCACGCCGCTCGTCGCGGCGGAGTTTCTCGAATGGTTCCGTGCGCGCTGACGCCCCCATGAATGCCTCCGCAGTCGTCACCGGAGGATTCGTTCTTCTGCCGCTCCTCGTGAGTGTCGGATTCGTTCTCGCATACGGGTGGGCCGGCCGACGTCTCGGCGAGGACGCCGGCGCGCGCCGCGCGTCGCGCAACGCGCCTCGGCGCGGCCGTCTTCGCGTGGCTGCTGATCACCGCGATCATCGCGGCCACCGGCGTGCTGCGGCGATTCGATGCGACACCCCTCCATTCGCCGGCCTGGCGCTCGCGGTCGGTATCCTCGGCGTCGCCGTCCCCCTCTCGCCCGTGGGGACCTTGCTCGTTCGCGGCTTGCCGCTCTGGTTCCTGGTCGGCTTTCAGGTCTTCCGATTCCCGCTCGAGCTCCTGATGCACCGGGCCTACGTCGAAGGTGTGATGCCGGTGCAGATGAGCTACTCGGGCCGGAACTACGACATCGTGACCGGGATCACCGCCGGCGTGCTCGGGCTGTGGCTGGCCCGGCGGCCGGTGCAGCGCTGGGTCGTGATGTCCTGGAATATCCTCGGCTTCGTGCTCCTCGCGAACATCGTCACCATTGCGATCGTCTCGACGCCGGTGTTCGGCTGGTTCGGCCGCGAGCGCTTGAACACCTTCGTGACCTATCCGCCGTTCGTCTGGCTGCCGGCGATTCTGGTCACGGCCGCGCTGATGGGTCACATCCTGGTGTGGCGTTGGCTGTCCGAGACCGCTAGAATCCTCCCGTGATCTTCGTGCCGTTGGCCGCGAACAAGGTCGACGGATCCTCGCGGAACACCAGGCCCTCCGGCTTGAACAGCATCTGGCCCTGCGCGCCGACCTTGTCGGCGAACTTGACGCGCTTCTTCGGGTTGAGGTGCTCGATGTTCGCGAGGAAATAGTCGAGGGGATAGGCTGTGTCCGGTTTCCCCGTCAACCCCTTGTCGAGCATGGCGGCGAACTCCTCCGACGTCAGCGGCCCCGGCACGGTCGACCAGAACGTGGCCTGCCGGCGGAAGATCTTCGGGAAGTTCGGCCTGCCACCATCCGGCAGCTTCGCGTTTTTGACGTTGCGCGTCGCGTCGAAGGGCTGCAGCTTCTTCGAGCGCCTTCCCGGGCCGCGCGCCGAGCGCCTGACCGACCTTCCACGCGTCGACGATCGTCCGGACCTCGGTGTCGGTCATCGAGTCGTAGAGCAGCGGATAGGCCCAGCCATTCTCGACCAGCCACGTATTGATGCTCTGGCCGCTCGCGGTGCCCACGATGATGTCGCCCACGAATCGTCCGTGCGAGTCGACGGCGTCGGCCGGCCGGTCGATCTGCGTGAGGAAGGTCGCGTGCATGACGGTGCCGTCGCCCGCGCCCATCAGCGACTTCAAGTGTGCGTGCAGCGCATTCGCGGCGCCGGCGCCGTACAGCTGGCGAAACTCGTTCGTGAACTTGCCCCGCTTCGACGGATCCCACTTGGTCATGACAGGGTAGTGGAGCTCGGGCGTGTCGATGCCTTGCAGGCGGATCTTGATCTCGTTCTTCGAGGTGATCACGTTCTTCTTGCGGCCGTGATCGTTCACGTAGGCGCCGGTGAACCTCGTGGTCTTCTTCGGATGGGCGCCGGCGGAGGTCTTGAACAAGAACGAGGTGGCGGGATCGACCTTTAGGTGCACCGTGTCGCCGTCGGACGAGCTGTTCCCTTGGTGGCGGGCCAGAACTGTTTGATATCCAGACTTCCCACGACCGTGAGTAACCCCTTTGGGTTTCATGATCGCTCTCCTCCCGCCCGGCGCGCGGCGGCCGGGACTTTCCCGCTCTCCTCCCTAGCAGACAAGCGTCCCCAAGATCAATCGCGGCGCGGTGCGCGTGTGCACTGCGCCACGCGGTCTGCGAATCAAAAGTGAGGTGCGTAGAGCGGGTGCCGCAAATAAGTGTTCCCTTCGCCGCGACGGCGGCGTACAAAGGGCAGGTTCTTTGATTTGCGCCGTCTGAAGCACGATCCCTGATCCAAGGTCCCAGTCAGTACCGATGTCTCGATCCTCCTGATTGTGGAGGTGAGCGATGGGGCGAACCTGGTTCAGTTTTCGGCGACCTGTTGAACGGCCCATTGGAGCGGGCCGGTGGTGAGACCCGCGTGGACGTAATCGAGTGACCACGGTTGCGGCCGTCTTGTTTTTCAGTGGCGCCGCTCGTGGCCGAGGCGCAGATCGTCCCTATACGATCCGCCGACGGTACCCGGCGATATCCTGACCTGGCGGCCGATCTCGTGCGCTCAAAGTCATCGTCGCAGACTGGCAACGCGGCCTCAGACATCCCGCCGCTGCATCGTCCCGGTAGCGGGCCGACGAGGTCGTCAAGTAGCGCGCGATGTAGAGTAATGAAAGAGGAGGCCGTGATGATCAGAGGCGTCTTGGCGGCGGCCCTCGTTGTGCTGAGCCTGGCCGCCGGTGTCGGCCGGGTCGATGCGGCCCCGGAAGGTCAGGTGACCTGGGGGATTCACGTCTCGCTCGTGCCGACGTGGTTCGATCCCGCCGAAACGACCGGCATCGTGACGCCGTTCATGGTGATGTACGCGCTGCACGATGCGCTGGTGAAGCCCTTACCGGGCAACCCGCTGGCGCCCAGTCTGGCCGAATCGTGGACGCTCTCGGCCGATGGGCTCGTCTACGAGTTCGTCCTGCGCAACGGCGTGCGGTTTCACAACGGAGATCCGGTGACCGCCGAGGACGTGAAGTTCTCCTTCGAGCGCTATCGCGGCGCCGCGAGCAAGACGTTCAAGGAGCGAGTGACGGCGGTCGAGACGCCGAGTCCCACGCGCGTTCGTTTCCGCCTGAAAGAGCCGTGGCCCGACTTCCTCACCTTCTACTCGAGCGCGACCGGCGCGGGGTGGATCGTGCCCAAGAAGTACATCGAGAAGGTCGGCGACGACGGCTTCAAGAAGGCGCCCATCGGCGCCGGCCCCTACCGCTTCGTGTCGTTCACACCCGGGTGTCGAGCTCGTGTTCGAGGCGGTCGACAAGTACTGGCGCAAGTCGCCGCACGTGAAGCGGCTGGTCTTCAAGACGATCCCCGATCCGTCCACGCGATTCGCGGCGCTCCGGCGCGGCGAGATCGACATCAGCTACTGGATGACGGCCTCGCTCGGCGACGAGCTCCGGCGCACGCCGGGGCTCACGCTCAAGCCCTCGCTCGCGAACAACACCTACTGGGTCTACTTCGTCGAACAGTGGGATCCGAAGTCGCCGTGGCACGATCGCCGGGTGCGGCTCGCGGCGAACTACGCGATCGATCGGCAGGCGATCAACCAGGCGGAGACGCTCGGGTTCTCACGCATGAACTACAGCCTCATCCCGTCGCACTTCGAGTTCTTCTGGCAGCCGCCGGCCATTCCGTACGATCGGGCCCGCGCCAAGCAGCTGCTCGCGGAGGCCGGGTACCCCAACGGATTCGACGCGGGCGACTTCACGTGCGACGCCGTGCACGCGGGCATCGCCGAGCCCGTGGCCAACGACCTTCAGGCCGCCGGCTTTCGCCTGAAGCTCCGGCCGCTCGAGCGCGCGTCGTACAACAAGGGACAGGTCGAGAAGACGTTTCGAAACCTCGTGCTGAGTGCCAGCGCCGCGTTCGGCAACGCGCCGACCCGGCTCGAGGCGTTCGTGGTCGCCGGCGGCGCCTACGTGTATGGTAGCTATCCGGACATCGACGGACTCTTCAGGGAGCAGGCGACGGAGCTCGACCGCAAGCGCCGCGAGGCGACGCTGAATCGCATCCAGCAGCTCGTGCACGAGAAGGCCATGTTTGCGCCGATCTGGCAGTTCGCCGCGATGGGCGGCTTCGGCCCGCGCGTCGAGGAGTCGGGGCTCGGGCTGATCACCGGGTTTCCGTTCTCAGGTCCGTACGAGGACGTGAAGCTCAAGGCGAAGTGACAGAGGGCATCCATGATCATCGGCCTGGCGTCACCCGGCGTCGCCACGACCATCGACGACGGTCTAGACCGGATCAAGCGCCTCCTGTCCGAAGCATCCGCACAAGGCGCCGAGGTCGTGTGCTTCCCCGAGGCGTATCTCCCGGGCTTGCGGGGCCAGGACTTCGAAGTTCCGCCCTTCGATCGGGCGCAGCAGGAGCGGGCGCTCGAAGCCGTGGCGCAGATGGCGCGCACGTACGCGGTGACCACGATCCTCGGAATGGAGAACGTCACCGAAGCGGGCCGCCAGATCGCCGCCTTCGTCATCGACGCCCACGGCCGGCTTCAGGGATGTCAGACCAAGAATCAGCTCGACCCGAGCGAGGATCGCTTCTACGTGCCGGGCGACACGCGGCAGATCTTCGAGGTCAACGGAACCAGGTTCGGTGTCGCGATCTGCCACGAGGGCTGGCGCTATCCCGAGACCGTGCGCTGGGCAGCGGTGCGCGGCGCCAAGATCGTCTTTCATCCCCACCAGACGGGAGTGACAAGCAGGGTGTTCGGTTGACCGAGTGGGGCTCCGCGAGCGCGCCGTATTACGAGAGGGCCATGATGATGCGCAGCGTGGAGAACGCGATCTATTTCGCCAGCGTCAACTACGCGATGCGCTTCCAGGAGTCGGCGACCGCGCTCATCGCTCCGTCGGGGCGGTGCCAGGCGTTCTTGCCCTACGGGCAGGAGGGCGTGCTGGTGCAGTCGATCAAGATCGACGAGGCGACGGGCTTGCTCGCCAACCGCTATGCGCCCGAGCGCTATCGAGAATCCAGAACGTCGTGATGCCGACGTACATCGCGGTGCGACGGGTTCGCGGGCCGGCCTGGAATGCCGCCGTGCCGATGCGCGCGCAGGCCCAGTGGGCCGAGCATGCCGTCTTCATGAACGCGCTCGCCGCCGAGGGGTTCGTCGTTCTGGGGGGCCCGCTGGGTTCGGGCGAAGAAGTCCTGCTCGTCGTCGATTCGGCCAGCGAGCAGGTCGTCCGACACGCTCTGGCTGCCGATCCGTGGAGCGGCGCGGGCCTGCTGGAAATCAAGAGCGTCGAGCCGTGGACAATTCTGCTCGATAGTCGATCTCGGTAGCGTATCCGCTCTCTTCGTCGTTCTCGTTCTCCTGTCGTGCTGTACGAGGAGGCGAATCGGATAAAGGAGGTACGCATGAGGATCAGAGAGCGAGCATTCGTCGGGATTCTAGCGGCGCTGGCGGTCGTCTCGGTCACGGTCGGCTCCGCCCGAGCAGTCGAGGTCGGCGAGCCGGCCCCCGATTTTCGCCTGCCGAGCACCTTCGCGAAGGATATCTCGCTCAGTGACTACCGGGGAAGAACTGGGTCCTTCTCGAGTTCTACGGCGCGGACTTCTCGCCGACCTGAGTCGCGAACTTGTCGGCCAGGAAGGCCGACTTCAAACGCTTCGAAGCCCTCGGGATCCAGAATCTTGCGGTCAGCGCCAACCTGACTTTCTCGCAGCAGACCTTCGCCGAATCCCTCAAGCTGCCGTTCCCGCTCCTCAGCGATTTCCCGGAGCGCAGAGTCATCCGCGCGTACGGGATGCTCAACGAGAAGACGATGGTCGCGAACCGATCGTTCTTTCTCATCGATCCCCAGGGCATCCTGCGCAGGAAGTGGATCATTGAGAACCCGACGACCACGGTCGTCTACAGCGACACGCTGCTCAGAGATATCCAGGAAATCCTGGGAAAGCGCTGACGATGACCTCTCGTGGAGCGGTAGGTGGCGGGCTCCTCGTGCTCGCGGCGTGGAGCGCTGCAGGCGCCGAGTCACCCGCGGTGGCCCCGCTCCTCAAGCAGCTCGACCTGGTTGCCTATCGCTCCGGCACGATGCCTCCTGCCTTCAGCGCTCGGACGGTCGACGCGCACGAGCTCTCGCTGGCGGAGCTGCACGGTCGAGTGGTCGTTTTGAACTTCTGGGCGAGCTGGTGCGCGGAATGTCGTCCTGAAATGCCCGTCCTGGAGCGTCTTCATCGGAGCTTCGGATCGCGCGGCCTCGCGGTCGTCGGCATCAACGCTCGCGAAGCTCCGGCCACGGCTCGGCGATACGCCCATGACCTCGGCCTCAGCTTTCCGCTCGTTCTCGATCAGGACGGCAAGATCAGCGGGCTCTACGGAGTCGTCGGTCTTCCGTCGACATTCCTGATCGGTCGCGATGGACGCGCCGTGGCGTTTGCCATCGGGCCGCGCGACTGGGAAGGCGGGCCGGCGCTGGCGATCATTGAGGCCATGCTCGCCGAGCCGGCCCCGCATCCGGACGGCCGATGAGGGCATCGTGGCTTTGCCCGCTCGCCCCTGCAGCCGGATTCGCCGTAGCCCTGCTGATAGGGCCCGCCGTCGCGGGGCCGCCCACGCGCTTGATCAAGATCGGCGCGCTGACCGAATCCTGGGGGCCGACACCGGCGATCATCGGTCTTCGCGCGGGACTGCAAGAGCTCGGGTACCGCGAGAACGAGCACTTCGTGATCGGGGTGCGCTTCACGCAGGGCAATCCGGCCGAGCTTGCCGAGGCCGCTCGCGATCTCGTGCGCCACGGCACCGACATCATCGTGACGGGGGAGGGCGGGAATACGGCCAAGGCCGCTCAGGCGGCGACCAACCGGATCCCGATCGTCTTCATGGGCGGCAGTGATCCGGTCGGCATGGGGCTGGTGCGGAGTCTGGCCCATCCCGGCGGCAACATCACGGGGACCGCCGATCTCGACATCGACCTCGGCCCGAAGCGCATGGAGATCTTCCGCGAGCTGGTTCCCGGCCTCAAGCGGATCTTCCTGCCCTACGACGCGACGAACGCCTACGCGGTGGCGCAGCTGCCAGGGTATCGCGATGCTGCGCGACGTCTTGGACTCACGCTCGTCGAGAGACCGGTACGGACCGAAGAGGAGGCGCAAGCGGCGCTCGCCAAGATCCGCAAGGGCGAAGTCGATGGCATCTTCGCGCCGCGATTCCTAACGCTGAACATTCCCGGCTTCATCCTCAACGCGGCGCAGAAGCAGGCGCTGCCGACGATGTTTCACGGATCGTTCCTGGTGGAGCAGGGCGGACTGGCTGCCTACTCTGCGTCCGATAGCCAGCTCGGCCGCCAGGCCGCGCGCCTCGTGGACAAGATCCTCAACGGAGCGAAGCCCGCGGATCTGCCGGTGGAGCAACCGACCACGTTCGAGCTCGTCATCAACATGAAAACCGCGAAGGCGCTCGGGCTTGTCGCCTGCTCGGGCGGTGCTGTTGCGGGCGAACCGGCTGATCGAGTGACCCGATGACCGACCGCCGCGTCGACGGCTTCTTCTACGGTCTCTACATGGACCTCGAGATTCTTCGCGAGGCCGGCGTGGCGCCGGCCAGCCCGCGGCGCGCGTACGTCGACGACTTTGCGCTACGCATCGGCCAGCGCGCCACCTTGCTGCCGTCAGCGGGCGCTCGCGCCTACGGCATGCTCTACGCGGTCACCCACGCCGAGCTCGACCGGCTCTATACCGCGCCGGGCCTCGAGCACTATCGGCCGGAGGCGGTGATCGCGCATCCGCTGGGCGGCACGCCGACGCCGGCCCTCTGCTACAACCTGCGCGAAGCGCTGCGGCCCAGGAGCGAAATCCGGACTACGCGGAGCGTCTGCGGCGCGCGCTCACCAAGCTCGAGTTTCCGCCGGACTACATCGCGTCCGTGGAGTGAGCGTGCGCGGGCGGCCGCTAGCGGAGATGCGCGGCCTGCCGGCGCTTGTACTCCTCCTGCTTCAGCGCGACGTTCAGTAGCTCCTCCGAGGCGACGCGATCCTTGAGGCCCGCGGGCGCGCCGCCCTCGCGCAGGTACTTGAGGGTGTCGTACACCGCCTTGGCCGCGGCGTAGAAGGGATGATGGCCCTGCAGCGCGATGCGCACGCCCTGGCTCGCGAGATACGCGCGGTCGGAGAGCGCCGGCGTCGCCCCGCCCAGCATCAGCGGCAGCCGCGTGGCGCGACGGATCGCTTCGACCTCTTCGCGCTTGGTGGCGCCCACGAGGAAGATCGCGTCGACCCCGGCGTCCTGGTACGCCCGCACGCGTTTCTCGGTTTCGGCGATGCCGCCGGCGCGGAGGGCGGTGGTGCGCCCGATGATGACGAGCGAGGGATCCTGGCGCGCCGCGACGGCGCCGCGGAGCTTGCCGAGCATTTCCTCGAGCGAGACCAGGCCTTCGGACTGCCCGCCGAACGGCGTGGGCAGCACCGTGTCCTCGATGGTCAGCGCGGCGACGCCGGCCGTCTCCAGCTCCTCGACCGTGCGCATCACGTTGAGCGCGTTGCCGTAGCCGTGATCGGCGTCGACCATCAGCGGCAGATCGCTGCCGCGCGCGATGCGGCGGATCTGCTCGGCGAACTCGGTCAGCGTCAGGACGACGAGATCGGGCGCCCCGAGGACCGTCGCCGAGGCGATCGAGCCCGCGAACATGCCCACCTCGAACCCGAGTGACTCGGCCATTCGCGCGGACATCGCATCGAACACCGATGCGGGATGCACGCAGGCCTGGCCTTCGAGGACTCGACGATACTGTTTGCGACGGTCGGTGAGCAGCATCACGTTCCTTTCCTGGTCGTACCCAGAGGCAGCGGTTCGGCGTCGGGCGCCGGCGCCACCTCGAACGCGTTGAGGATCGAGGCGACGATGCCGTAGTGGCCGATGAGACAGGTGAGCTCGACCAGCCACGGCACCCCGTGTCGGCCCTGGAGCCGATCGAACAGCGCCGCGCCGACGGCGTTTTGCTGGGCGAGCTGCCGGGTGTAGTCGACGATGTCGCGCTCGACGGACGGCAGAGCCCGCGAGATCGCCACGGTCACGCACCGCCGAGACGATCGCGGCGCTGAGGCCGGCCTGCCGCGCCGCCGGAGCGTGCGCGGCCCAGATGTAGGGGCAATCCTTCTCGCGCGCGGTGGCGATGATGGCCAGCTCCCGCGAATCGGCCTCGAGCCCGGAGTTGAACCGCAGAAACGTCCCGACGTCGAGATGGCGCCGGCAGAGCAGGGGCTGTGCATCAGGATGCCGAAGGGGCCGCGCACGCTGCCGCGGCCTTCCGCGACCGCGTCGAAGATCGGCGCGATGCCGCTCTTGCACCTGGTCGCGTCGAGCGAGATGGGCGTGACGCGCGGCGCGGCCAGCGGGGCGCGGACGGCTGCCGCCGTCGTGGCGGCGCGCGGCACGACCGGCAATTCTTCGGCGAGCATGGTCGGCGTGACCTCGAACGCGTTCAAGATCCCGGCGAGCGCCTGATAGCGGCCGATCCACACCGTGAGCTCGACCAGCCACTGCGGCGTATGGCGCCTGGAGGAGCTGGGTGAACACGTCGGACTCGACGCGATTGTTCTGGATGAGCTGCCGGACGTAGGTGATGACGCTCGTCTCGGAGGCCGACAGCCCGGCGGTGGGCCGCCGATCGCGTACCGCGTCGATCGTGGCCACGGACACGCCGGCCTTCCGGGCGAGCGGCACGTGCGCGTTCCAGATGTAGCCGCAGTCGCGCTCTCGAGCCGTCGCGCACACGGCGAGCTCGGCGTACTCCGGCTCGACGATGCTGTGGCGGTGGAGGAATTCGCTGATCTCGTTCCAGGGCCTGGCGAGGCCGGGGCTGTGCAGCACGACGGTGGACGGGCCGCTGATCCGGCCGCGGAGCGCGCGCGAGCTCCTCGAAGAGCGCGTGGTCCTTTGGGGCCACGTCGTCCCGATTGACGATGAGCTTCACGCGCGCCATGTGCCCTCCCTCTAGCCGGTCCCGCCGAGTGGCGGGCTGATCGTCCAGCAGCCTAGCGAGGCTTCAGCCGGACTTCTTCCAGCGGTGCCGACCACGGATACGGATCGATCAGCATCAACGCCGGCTCGGCGACGCGCGGCCCGATGCCGCTCGGCCAGATGAACTCGTAGAGCGGCCCGAAGCGCACGCGCTCGTAGAGCAGCTGCTGGATCTGGTGGAGCGCCGCCTCGCGCTTGCGCCGATCCGGCTCGCGCGATTGCTGGCGGTAGAGCGCCTCCACGTCGGGATCGGCGCCGCGCGCGTAGGCGCCCTCGCTCGGCACCGTGTCGGCCAGGCGCGTGGCGGCGTTGCCGAAGTTCGCCACCGTGCACATGCAGAGGCCGTGGAGCTTCTTGCGTCGACCACGCGGTCTGGAAGCGCCGCGCGCTCCATCGTGCGTACCTTCGATCCTGATCCCGACCGCGCCGAGGTAGCCGGCGATCGTCTCGCCCGCCGAGAAGTAGGGCGGGTAGGGGTAGAGGTCGCCGCCGTCGAAGCCGTTGGGATACCCGGCCTCGGCGAGCAGCTGCTCGCGACTTCGCGCGGGTCGTAGCGCGTACGGCTGGCGAGCGCCAGCGCGAACTCGAACTTGCGAGGCACCATGGCTGCCCGTCGGGCGCGAGGCGCCGAGCGTCTCGGCCTCGCTGAGCGCCCGGCGATCGATCGCGGTGATCGGCGGCCAGCCGGACGCGCCGGTCGTACCAGGGCGACTTCGGATCCCACTGGTCGAAGAAATCGAGGTAGTGAACGCCGATCGCGCCCGAGAAGCCGAGCCGGATCGACGGGATCGCGCTTGAGCTCGAGCGCCGTCGGCGCGTCGAGCATGTACGCGACGTCCACCTCGCCGTTCTTGAGCATGGCCGCGCGCGTGGTGGCGTCGGGCACCGTCTTGAACACCAGGCGCTTCACCGCGGGCATCTTGCGCCAGTAGCCTTCGTAGCGCCTCCATGACCAGCTCGATGCCCGGCGTGTGGCTCACGAACTTGTAGGGCCCGAGCCCGACCGGCTGCTTCTTGAAGCCGTCGTCGCCGACGCTTCTCGACGTATTTCTTCGGCACGATCCAGCCCGCGCCGGTCGCCAGGGTGCCGTAGAACGCCATGAAGTCGGGGAACGGCTCGGTGCAGGTGGAAGCGCACCCGCGACGGGCTGACGACCTCGACGTCGCGCACCTGGTCCTTCAGGACCTTGCCGACCTTCGAGCGCTGGAAGCTGAACTTCACGTCCTCGGCGGTGAACGGATCGCCGTTGTGGAACTTCACGCCCTCGCGCAGCTTGAACTCGTACGCGCGCTGATCGGCGCTCACCGTCCACGACTCGGCCAGGCTCGGCGCCATGAGATTGCCGGGCATCGGCTTCACGAGCGCATCGTGCAGGGCGTAGAGGATCCAGAACGGGGTCAGGAAGCCGGCCGTCGTCTCGCCCGGGTCGAACCAGGCCGGCGCCAGGGTCACGTAGAGCGCCCAGCGCATCTCGCCCTCGGGCTTGGCCTGGGGTGCCGCCGGCTTCGGCTGAGCGACGACATCGGTGACGAGCCCGACGACGAGCACGGCGGCGAGCAGAAGTCGGATCATGGCCTATCGCCCCACACGACGTAGCGCCGATGCGTGCGTCGCTCCAGCCCTTCGTCGACCATTCGTTGCGCCTGCGCGGCAACCAGATCGTCGAGCGAGTCGCCGCGGACGTTCTTGACGCCGTGCGCGGTCAACAGACGCTCGATCTCCTCGCGCGAGCGGCCGCCCAGGAACGGCAGCCGATCGCCGATCGCCGCGTACTCCTGGCTCGAGCGCGCGCTTCCGGCCGGCTGCTTCAGAGCGCCGGCGTCGAACTGGCCGTCCACGACGACCAGGCGCGCTCCCGGCCTCAGGACGCGGATCCATTCGTCGATCGCGGCCTCCGGGTGCGGGAGCGTCCACAGTAGATGGCGGCTGATGACGAGATCGAAGCTGGCGGCCGCGAACTGAAGCTGCTCGGCGTCGCCCTTCTTCGAGGCGGACCGTGGCACCGCGCTCGGCGGCCTTGCGCCGCGCCTCGGCGATCATCGCCGGCGCAAAGTCGATGCCGGTGACGCGGTGCCCGCGTGCCGCGAGCTCGAAGGTGAGAAAGCCGGTGCCGCAGCCGACGTCGAGCGCGTCGAGCTTGCCGCGGGCGGGAACCACGAGGTCGAGGATGCGATCCCACGCGGCGCGCTCGCCCGCCGTGCGGATGCTATGGCCGAAGTCCGTGTCGAAACCGGGCGCCCGCCGGTCCCAGTGCGCCGCGACCTGCTGCTTGACGACGTCGGGCTCACCGGACGAGCGGGCGCCCACGACTTACACCTTCTCGATCACTTCGATTTGCACGCCATCCGGCGCTTCCAGGAAGCAGACGCGCCGCCCGTTGTTCGGCGGCAGCTCCTCGAGGATGCGGACACCCTTGGCCCGGAGCTGGGCGAGCGTGCCCGCATAGTCGTCGGTATCCACCGCGATGTGCTCGATGCCGTAGTGCTGCTCGCGGCGCTGCGAGTCGATCAGACCGGTGATGTTGAGCTGCAGCCCGTGAAGATTGACGCGGTAGCCGCGCGCGCCCATGTCGGCGAGCAACGTCGCGCCCAGGTGGTCGACATAGAACTGCATCGTCTGCTTGGGATCGCGCGTCTTCACGTGCACGTGATGGGTGCCGAACGCCATGACCGCTCTCCTAGTGGGCCGCCGGTGCGGTTGCCACGCCGAAGATCTCCTTGATCGCATCGCGGATCTTGTGGATCTCCTTCAGCGCCGGCAGGAAATCGATGGCGCCCGGAGCCTTCCGGTCGTAGAGCTTCTTGCCATCGAGGTACACTTCGAACCTGCCGCTGTCGGACGGGGTGAGGGTGATCGCCGTCTCCCGGTAGTTGATCGAGGACAGCTCAGCCGCCACACTGACGGCTACGGGAAGGTACCCTCAGACGACGCAGTAGACGATCTCGACGTGACATTTGCCTTCGGCCATGTTGGGCCTCCTTGGAGATGATATTGGGCATGTTAACCGGAGCATGAGCGTCCAGCAACGGCGTTGCCGAGGCGAGGAAATCGGCGTGGTCGAGAACGGCCACGGCCGCGCCTGGCCGGCGGGCGAGGTGGTGATCGCCGCCGTGACCCGACCGGCCGGGAAATACTACGTTCTGGCCATCCCGCAGGCCGCCCTGCGGGGCGAGGCGCTCACGGCTTTTCTGGCGCAGGTCGCGCCCTTTGGGTGCCCGGTGCCCGGATCGCTGATCCGGGCCTATAGCCTGCCGGACGCGCCATTTCCGTCGATTCTCCTGAAGGAGCACGAGGTGGCGCCCGACGGTATCGCGGATGCGTATCGCCGGTTCCTCGCCGTGGCCCGCCGGCCCTGGATAGCCGCCCTCGACCAGACAGGTCCGGGCCTCTGTCCCGTGCTGGCCTGGGAAGCGGGGACCACACGGCGCCTCGTCGGTCCGAGGAATTGGCCGGGGTGGCGGCGAAGCGGGTCTCACGCCGACGGGCGTTGCCGATGGCTATCTCGGCCGCGGCTTGCTGCTGCTCGCCCATCCCGAGCTCGCGGAGGCCTGGCAGACACTGATGTCGCTCGGCGGCCCCACCAAGATCCGAAAGATCACCGGCCGCGAGTTCCCGGTCTGGGTCGACCTCCCGGCCCACCAGCCATCGCTTCTGAGCAGTCCGGTCCTGACAAAGGTCGAGAGTCTGCTCTAGCCCGTCCACAGCTCAGCTCAGTCCCGTGATCGAAGCCAGTGCCTCGAGCTGCTCGACGTGGCGGGACACCGGAGTTCAGCAGGAGATGGTTCGCTCCATTGCTGACGAGCTCCTCGAGGCGCTCGCGGACCTGCTCGGGCGTGCCGTGGATACCGGAGGCGTCGGTCCCCGCCGGGTTGTGGTAGACGACGCTGTACCAGCGATGAAGCTCGTCCGCGCGACGCTCGGCCCGCTCGTCGACGGCGAGAAACACGCGCTTCGAGATCGGAAACGTCTTCGGATCGCGCCGCGCCTTCTCGAGGTGCTCGCGTAGCAAGGGGACAGATCGCTTGAAGTCGGCGTGGCTCGAGCCACCCGCGCCCATCCACCCGTCGGCCATCACGGCGGCGCGGCGGATCGCATCGGGGTGCCCGCCGCCGAACCAGATCGGTGGATGCGGCTTCTGCACGGGCTTGGGGACATGGCGCCGGCCTCGAGGTGGTAGATGCTGCCGCGATAGTCGATCTTCGGCTCGGTCCACAGCGCCTTGATCAGCTCGACTTCCTCGCGGAAGCGCCGGATGCGATGCTCGCGCGGCACCTGAAACTCCGTGTAGTGCTGGTCGCGGCCCGAGCCCGACGCCGAGGATCGCGCGGCCGTTGCTCGCGTAGTCAGAGCGTGGCGATCTGGTGCGCGACGTGGATGGGGTTCTGGACCGGCAGAACGGCCACCGACACGCCGACGCGGATCGACCTCGTGACCGCAGCCGCGTACGTCAGGATGACCATCGGGTCGAACGAGAAGACGTGATCCAGCGTGTTCTCGGTCACCCACAGGTCGCGGAAGCCGAGCGCGTCGGCGCGCTGCGCGACCCGGTGCACGACGCTCATGTCGATCGGCTCGGGCGAGCGGTGGGGCAGCGACATCCCGAGCGTGATCGTGTCTTTCAGGGCCATGGTCTTCCTGCCTCCCGGCGGTCTGAGTGGTTCTTCAGCGGCTCGGCGTCGATCAGCACGAACAGCATGCGGCAGAGTCCGGTCACTGCGATTCGACCAGGCATGGTACGTCCCGCGCTGGATCAGCACGTCGCCCGGACGCATGAGCGTCTCGCCTTCGTCCAGCACCGCCCACACCTCGCCCTCGAGGCAGATCGCGTAGTCGACGGTGTCGGTCGCGTGAAAGCCCGGGTGCCGAGCCGAGCGATCGGGCGTGGTCTTGCAGTTCCGCCGGCGGAGCTCGTCGGGATCGTAGGCGTGCGAGCTTGTCCGGCACGATGTCGGTGATGCGGACGACGGTGCCGCCGCGGTGATCGGGCGGGGTGCGCATGATCACACCGTCCGGCACCGGATCGTTGGTTCCCTCGTTGGAGGCCGGCGCCGCGCTGGTGGTCCAGAGCCCGGTGCGCACGGCGGCACCCGGCGCGACCGGCGCCGTCGGAAGCATCGTGTCGGAGAGGATGAATGAGCGCCCGGCGGCGTTGACCCCCGTCACGATCCTGCGCACTTTGCCCGGCATGCCGCGTTCTCCTTCACGCCTTCTTCAAGGTGAGCTGAACGAGCCGGTCGGCGCGGTCCTGCCGGTCCAGATCGCGGCAGGTGGCGATGATCTCCTCGAACTGCGCCGCCGGAATCGGCAAGCCTGGAATGACCTCACGGATGCGGCGCGTCTCCTCGGCGAAGTTCCAGATGAACTCGCGGCCGGTGGACTGCTTCGTGTAGCTCTTGCCGTCCCTGGTGAAGATCGTGATGCGCGGACCGAAGAGCGTCATCGCGTGCGACGGGATCAAGGTCACGCGCTTCATCAGATCGAGCACCTCGGGCGGATCGTCGGCGCCGGCCGGGTCGACGCTGCGCCTTCAGCAGCGGGAAGCCGCGCTTCACGACGCCGTAGGCCGCGTAGTACGCGGTGCTGCCCGGCCTCGAGTCCAGATCCTCGCGCCGGCTCGGAAACGCCGGGCTCGGATACTGCGTCTCGAGCCAGTTCACCACGGCCTCGACGCGCTCGACGTCCTCGTAGGCGATGTCGTGCTCCTCGCACAGCTTGGCCGTGACGTCGATGTGGGCGATGTTGTAGCCGGCCGTCGAGTAGATCCGATAGAGCGTCTCGAGGAACATCCAGTGCTTCCCGAGTCCGGCGGTGATCTTGTCCAGGCTCGTGTGCGTGTCGCCGACGAAGCTGTGGGTGAGCCGGCCCTGGTTGTTGCCGGCGTAGGCGTGATAGAAGCCGGCGTCGCCCTCGAGCACCGTCTCGCCGCCGGCGTGCCCCTGCCTGGCCAGGGCCACCGCCAGCATGGCGTTGCGCACGGCGCCGCCCTCGCGCAGCGCGCGGCCGCCGCTGCGCGCGCCTTCGAGATTGCCGGCGGCGAGGCTCGCGCAGAGCGCGATCGTGCTGTTCACCTGGTCTTCGGTGAAGCCCATGATCTTCGCGGCGGCGACGGCGGGGCCGAAGATGCCGAACACGACGCCGGCGTGGAAGCCGCGCGCCATCACCGTGGGGATGAAGTCGGCCGCCATCCGCTCCATGACCTCGTAGCCCGCCGCGAGGCCGGTGAGGAAGTCGCGTCCGGAGGCGCCGGCGGTCTCGGCGGCGACGAAGGCGCCGGGGATGATGCTCGTGCCCGGATGCGTCAGCATGCGGAAGGTGTCCCACTTGCCGCCGGCCATCGCCATCTCGGCGTTCGCGAACGCCGCGCCGCCCCTGGTCACCCGCGCGCCGTCCACCATGATGGTGGCGCCGTGCTTCACGCCGGCTTCTTCCTCACTGATGAGCTTGATCGCCTGCCGGCCGCCCGGCGTCAGCGAGCCGAGCAGCACGGAGGCGAGGCCCTGCAGGGTGACGCCCTTCGGCGCGATCGACCACGTCGGGCGGCAGATCCTCGTAGCGAAGTCCGACGACCCACTGCGCGAGCTGCCGACTGAGCGATGCCATCGCGTTCGTCTCCTTGCGGCCGGAGGGATGGAGCGTTGAGGTGCGGCCCGGGCGGCACGCCGGCCTCGCGCCAGCGGTGCCGCCCGGACGGTGGATCGACCGGTGGGAGCTAGCGCAGGGGCGAGAACGCCGCCGGGATCAGCATCTTGTTCTCTTGTCTGATTGGCCGGACGCCGGACTGCGGCGGCCACTGACCGCCCTTGCGCGACTCTTCGCGGATGCGCGTGCGCTCGTTCGAATCCTTGTAGGGCCACACGTGCACGAACTTGTTGAGGCCGCCGAGCTCGCTCGTCCAGCACGCCGCCAGCGGCGAGAGCTTCTCGCGGATCGGTACGGCCTTGCCCCATGCCTCGAGCACAGCCGGCAGATCACCGGGCGCGTAGGTGTAGATGCGCATCTCGTAGAAGTTGCCGGTGCCGAAGTCGCGGCTGCCGAGCGGCTGCATGAAGGGCGCCGGGATCATGATGTCGGCCTGCTGCTCGACGATCAGATCGCGTCCGCCCGGCAGCTGCTGCAGCGCCGCGTCCTTCGCCATCGCGTCGCGCACCGCCGTGCGGTGCTTCAGGTCTTCGTACGGCCAGACGTGGACGACCTGGTTGAGCGGGCCGAAGTCGGTGTGCCAGAAGGCGCCGAGCGCCGAGTGCTTCTCGCGGAGCGGCTTGCGCTTGGCGAAGCGATCCTCGAACTCGGCCACGGCTCCGGTGCGCAGGGTGTAGGTGCGAACTTCGTAAATCATGGATGCTCTCCTTTTGCTTTTGCGGCTACGGCCTGAAGACGGCGAACACTTTGTTGGAGTTCGAGATCCACGACTCCAGGAACACGGACTCGTCGGGCTTGCGGCGCAGCTCGGCCATCGCGCCGGCGAGGCAGAACCAGTTCAGGAGCTCGTGATGGCCGCGATCCTCGGCCTCGGTGATCGTGGTGGTGCGCCAGGTCGCCCAGTCGCCATCGCGCAGGGCCGCGTAGTAGCGCTGGTCCGACTCGACGTCCGGGAACATCAGCGCGTTCTTCTCGACCAGGAACGAATGGCTCCAGCTCGACGACGCGATCACGGCGACCTTCCAGGGGCTCGCGGTCAGCGCGCGGGCGATGGCGCCACCGACCTGGAAGCAGCGCCACGGCTGCGGGCCCGGCGGATCGAGCTCGGTCTGGCTCGCGAGCTTCGCGGCCTGCGACGGCGTCATCGGCGCGCCGTGGGCCCCGATCAGCCAGCGGCCGTACGAGTTCACGGAGAACGGCACGACCGGGTACGGGAAGCCCTTCCGGTCCATGTCCAGGTACAGGACGGAATTCACGAACGCGTGGCCGAGCGGGTGATGGAGCGGCTTGTAGGCATAGGCGACGTCGACCCCGTCGCCGAGTAGCGCTGTGGCCAGATACTTCGCGCCCGCGCGATGGCCGGTGATCGTGAACGTCTTGTCCTTCGGCTCGTCCCACCAGTTCTCGCCGCGGTGAGCCCTTCCAGGGCTGAACGTCGACCGAGTCGTAGGCGAGGATCGAGAACGGCGGCACGCAGTCCTCGCGGAAGTTCTCGTACTGGTCGTCGCCCCAGAGCAGGACGAAATCCGGCTCGAAGGCGTCGAGCTCGGCGCGGATCTTTCGGAAGTGGTGGATCAGATCGTTGCGATGCTTGTCGGAGTGGCTCGCGCCCTCGTCGGTGCTCCATTGCTCTCGCATCGTCGGATGCCAGCCTGCCGGCGTGCGCCAGCGCTCGGGCAGCATCGGATCCGCGACGCAGGAGCTTGATGCGGCCTGTCATGTTGCCCTTGTAGGAGAGCGGGGGTAGTGCGTGATGCCGAGGCCGAGTATCTGCCCCATGAATTCTCCTCTCTCAGTCCGCCAGCGGAATGGTGACCGACAGTCGCGACTGAGTGCCGACCACGCGCGTGGTGTGGCCGCGCCCGGTGAGATCCTCGGCGAGCGTCACGTGGCCGGGCCCATAGCGATGCACGCTGCCGTCACCGAGGCCGATCTCGACTTCGCCGGCCAGCGTGATGACGAACTGGCGGCGCGGCGCGTTGTGCCAGTCGGAGAAGTAGCCGGGCTTCGTCGTCCTGAAGACGATGCCCTTGGTCGCTTGCATGGTCGTCAGCTCCGGGTGCGTGGCGAGATCCAGCTCTTCGATGTGGGTCTGGCCGTCTTTCCCAGTATAGAGGCGAATCATGTTCATGTCAAGACTCTCCCTAAGGTACGCGCAGGACCAGCTTGCCGAAGAAGTCGCGCCCGGTCATGACCTCGTGCGCCTCGGCCGGCCTCGGCCAGGTCGAACGTCTGTCCCACCACGCCGCGCAGGCCGCCGTAGTGCGCCGAGTGCATCATCGCCGCGAAGCTGCGGCGGCTCCGGGCCCCGCTGCCCATCAAGGTGAGCGGCCGGCTCTGCAGCACCGAGAGATTGAACGGGATCTGGCTTCCCGCGGTCGTGCCGGTGATGACGAGCCGGCCGCCGGGCTTGAGGCTCGCGCAGCTCTCGTCCCAGACGCTCGCGCCGACGCAGTCGAACACCACGTCGACTCCACGGCCGCCGGTGAGCTCCTTGACGCGCTGGCTGAACTTGGGCGTGGTCGTGTAGTTGATGCCCTCGTCGGCCCCGAGCTCCTTGGCCTTCGCGAGCTTCCAGTCGCTTCCGGCCGTGACGATGGCCCGCGCGCCGATGCCCTTGGCCATCAGGAGCCCGAAGCTGCCGACGCCGCTGCCGACCGCCTGGATCAAGATGTCCTCGCCCTGCTGGAGCTGCACGCGCTCGAACAGGCAGTGCCAGGCCGTGTGACCCGCGAGCGGAAACGTCGACGCCTCCTCGAACCCCATGCGGTCGGGGATTCGCTGGAGGTTCGCCGCCGGCACCTTGCAGTACTGCGCGTGGCCGCCGTCGAGCTCGCCGCCGAGGCGCTTCTGGCGCTCGCAGAACTCGTCGCGCCCGAGCACGCACGGCGAGCAGACGCCGCACTTGACGCGGTTCTCGACGACGACCCGGTCGCCCTCTTTCCATCCCGTCACGCCGGGTCCCAGACGCGCGATCTCGCCGGCGATGTCGAGCCCGAGGATGCGCGGCAGCCCGCCCGTGGGCGATTTGCCGGCGCGAAGGGCGAGGTCGGCGTGGTTCACCGACGTCGCGCGCACGCGGACGACGACTTCGCCGGCGCCCGGCCTCGGGGTCAGGACGGTCGCCGAAGATCAGCTTCTCCGGGCCTCCGGGCTCCGCGATGTAGACGGCTTTCATCGGAAGATGGCCTGGCACTTCGGCGCGTTGAAGAGCCAGGTCTCCACCCAGTCGACCAGCTCCATCTTGGCGCCGAGCTCCGCCATCGCGCCGGCCAGGCACACCCAGTTCAGGACCTCGTGCTGGCCGGACGCCTCGAGCCGCTCGAGCGGCAGATCGCGCCACGTGTCGTAGTCGCCCGCGCGCAGGTGCTCGAGCAGCACGCGATCGGCCTCGAGGTCGGGATAGAGGAAGTGAGTCTTGGCGGTCAGAAACGCGTGCGACCAGCTCGACGACGCCATGAGCACGACACGCCATGGGCTCTCGCGCAAGATGCGCGCGGTGAGGCGACCGAGCTCGAAGCAGCGGCGCGGTGACGGCGCGGGGGGATCGGCTTCCTCCGCGTGCTGCGTGCCGCCGCCCTGGTAGCGGATCACGTCGCGGCCGTAGCAGTTGACCGTGACCGGCAGCACCGGATACGAGAATCCCTGACGGTCGAGATCGAGGTAGAGCAAGCGTGTTCGCGAACGCGTGCGCCACGCCGTCGCCGTGCAGCGGGCGGTAGGCGTACGCCATGTCCACGCCCGACTCCAGCAGCCGGCTGACGAGCAGGCGCCCGGCGGCGGGCTGACCCGGCCAGGTGAACGTCTTGTCGCTCGGCTCACCCCAGATGTTCGGCCGGTTACCGAGCCGCTTGAACGGTTGAAACGTGAGCGTGTCGTAGGCCAGCACGCAGAACGGCGGAATCACGTCCTCGCGGAAGTTCTCGTACTGGTCGTCGCCCCACATCAGGATGAAGTCGGGGCGGAACGCGGCGATCTCGTCTCGGAGGGTCCGGAACGCGGTGAACACCCGCTCGCGGTGAGCCTTGAACGAGGTGATGCCTTCGTCGTGGCCCCACTCCGCGCGCATCGGCTCGGGCCAGCTCGCGGGATCGCGCAGATGCGCCGGAATGCGCGGATCGGTGTGGAGCATCCGCGCCAGCGGCCAGGGCTTGTACTCCTCGGGCACCATTCCAGGAGGATAGTGGGTCGTCCCGACTCCAAGGATGTCTCCCATACCCCCTCCTTACGTGCGGGAGGATCGCACATCCGGTGCGCCTAGTCGATCACGTGCTCCGCACGCAACAAGAGCGACGGCGGAATCGAGAGGCCCAGCGCCCTGGCGGCCTTGCGGCTGATGGCCAGCTCGAACTTCGTGGGCTGCTCGACCGGAAGGTCGCCCGGTTTCGCACCCTTGAGGATCCGATCGACGTACGTGGCCGCTCGCTGATAGAGGTGAGGATCGCTCGCTCCGTAGCTCGAGCAGTCCTCCGACGTCCACGTACTCCTTGGTCGCAAAATCGACGGCAGCCTGTGCTTCGCGGCGAGCTCGGCGATCAGTGGCAGATTCGCCTGCGTGAGGCCGTCGAGTGCCACGACCATGGCCTCGGCATGCTCCTTCGCGGCGGTGTCGAAGGCGCGGGCCAACTCCTCGGGGCGTCGGACGTCGAGAAGCTGAGGCTGCATACCGAGAGACCGCGCCGCTCGCTCCGCCACGCTCCACTGAATCGGGAGAACCGGGTTGCCCAGGTTGAAGAGCCCCGCGATTCGGGTGAGCTTCGGAAGCAGCTCCTTGAGGAGCTCGACGCGTTTGGCATAGATCTCGACGTTGTAGTTGCTGAGCCCCGTGACGTTTCCGCCCGGGCGCCCGAGGCTGGCGACGAGGCCGGCCCCGACCGGATCACCGCTGGAGGCCATGACCACCGGAATGGTCTGTGTCGCGTTCCGCGCCGCCAGCGCGGCCGGCGTTCCCCGCGTCAAGATCAGATCCACCTTCAGACTGACCAGCTCGCTCGCGAGAGCGGGAACCGTTCGTTGCGGCCGTCCGACGATCGGTACGCGATGTCGACGTTCTGACCGTCGCGGTACCCGAGCTCACGCAGTCCTTGTCGGAACGCATCGAGGTTGGCCGCGTTGAGCGCGGCGCTTCTCGTCTCGAGCACGCCGATCCGATAGACCTTTGCCGGCCGGTTGTGACTCGGCAGGGAGCGGAGCCAGCAACAGGCTGAGCGCAAAAACGAGCGCGATCAATCGCATGGTGCGGGGGAGTCCGGCCGACGGCATGCGACGCACCAGCGCCCCGGCCACAGGGCACCGGGGCGCTCGGGAACGATCATCGGGAACGATCAGATGACGGCGCGCTTCGCCAGATCGGCGATTTGTTCCTTCGTATAGCCCAGCCCTGTCAGGATCTCCTCGTTGGCCTCACCGAGCTCGGGCGCCGGGCTTCGTAGCGGCAGGCGCTTCTCGCCGTGCGAGACCGGGTGACCGAGGATCGTGAGGTCGCCGAGCACCGGCGAGTGGACGGGCTGGGCCATCGCCAGATGCTGTACCTGCGGGTCGGCGAACGACTCGTCGATCTTGTAGATCGGCCCGCAGGGCACGCCGGCGTCGTTCATGAGCTTGATCCACTCGGCGCTGGTCTTCTGCCGCGTCACCGGCATGATGACTTCCATGATGCGTGTCGCGGTTCGTCGAACGCGCCTTCGAGGTCGAAAAGCGCGGGTCGGTCAGCAGGTCCGGCCGCTCGATCGCGCGACAGAACCGCCCGTAGATGTCGTCGCCGGCGGCGGCGATGTTGATGTGTCCGTCCTTCGTTTCGAAGACGCCGGTGGGAATGCCGGTCGGATGATTGTTGCCGGCCTGCGGCGGCACCTCGTGACTCATCAGCCAGCGCGAGGCCTGGAAGTCGAGCATCGAGAGCATCGCCTCCAGCAGCGAGGTGTGGACCCACTTGCCCTCGCCGGTGGTCTCGCCGCTCGATCAGCGCCACCAGGATGCCCTGAGCGAGGAAGATGCCGGAGCAGAGGTCGGCGATCGGGATGCCGACGCGCACGGGCCCCTGTCCCGGAATGCCCGTGATCGACATCAGGCCGCCCATGCCCTGGGCGATCTGGTCGACACCCGGGCGGTCGCGGTACGGCCCGCTCTGGCCGAAGCCGGAGATGCTGCCGTAGATCAGGCGGGGGTTGATCGCCCGCAAGCGTCTTGTAGTCGATGCCGAGACGCTCTTTCACGCCCGGGCGGTAGTTCTCCACGACGATGTCGGCATCGCGCGCGAGCTTCTTGAAGATCGCCACCCCCTCAGGGTCTCTGAGGTTGAGCGTCATGCTCCGCTTGTTGCGGTGGAGATTCTGGAAATCGAAGCCGTGGCGATTGCCGCCCATGCCGTCGCCCGTGCGTCCGCCGGGCATCTCGATCTTGATGGCCTGGGCGCCCCAGTCGACCAGCTGTCGCACGCACGTAGGGCCGGCCCGGGCTCGCGTCAGGTCGAGGACCTTGAACTGCGCCAGGGGAACGAGTTGGTCGTCATGGGGCGGTATCATACCGCTTCGCCGCGCCGGATGTAGAATCCCCTCATGCCCAGAGACGCCACACCCACCAAGCTCGAGATCGTGACGGAAATTCCCGACAAGGCGATGGTGATCTTCGCGCATCCCGACGACGCGGAGATCGGCTCCGGAGGCGTCGTGGCCAAGTGGGCGGCCGCGGGCTGCGAGGTGACCTACGTGCTCTGCACCAACGGCGCCGCCGGCACGCCGACCGCGCGCTGACGCCCGCCGGCGCTCGCGAAGAAGCGCGCGGACGAGCAGCGCGCCGCCGCGGACTTCATGGGCGTGCGGCACGTCGTCATGCTCGGCTATCCCGACGGCGGGCTCGAGGACACGCGCGAGTTTCTCGGCGATATCGTGCGCGCGATTCGCCGCTATCGGCCGCACACGGTCTTCGTCCACGATCCGTACCGCATCCGCGGATTCCAGCACCGCGACCATCGCAAGGCCGGCATCACGGCGACCGACGCCGTCTATCCGTTCGCCCGCGACCATCTGCACTTTCCCGAGCAGATCACGCGTGGACGGGCTCGAGCCGCACAAGGTGCGCGAGCTCTGGTACTGGGGCGCCGACGAGCCCGACGTCATCGTCGACGTCACCGAGTCGATCGATCGGCAGATCGCCGGGCTGATCCGCCACGAGAGCCAGGTGCCCGGCTTCAACGTGCCGGAGGGCCACACCATCGGCGAGCGCGTGAAGAAGAGCGCCGCCGAGAACGCCGAGGGCTACGGGTTCCAGTACGGCGCCATGTTCAGACGCCTCATCGCGCGGAGGTAACAATCCATGCCAGCCACGATCGCGCCCGCGTCACTCAAGAGCCTGCTCGAGGGCAAGGAACCGTTCGCGCTCATCGACGTCCGGGAAGCCGGCGAAGTACAACAGCAGCCACATCCCGGGCGCGAGCTTCGATCGCGCGGCGGCAGCTCGAAACCCTGGTGCCGCAGGCCGTGCCTTTCAAGGCACGCCGATCGTCGTGCGACGACGACGGCCGGCGCGCTCGGCTCGCGGCGGGAACCCTGGAGCGTCTGGGCTACCGCCAGGTGTCGGTGCTCGACGGCGGGATCAACCGCTGGGTCACCGACGGGCTCGAGACCGAGTGGGGGATGAACGTCCCGAGCAAGGACTTCGGCGAGAAGGTCGAGGTGGTTCACCACGTGCCGGAGGTCGAGTGCAAGGATCTCGCGGCGCGCATCCAGAAGGGCGAGAAGTTCGTCATCCTCGATTCGCGCACGCCCGAAGAGTTCCGGCGCTTCTGCATCCCCGGCGGCCGCAGCGTGCCCGGCGGCGAGCTGGCGCTGCGCATCACCGACATCGCCAAGGACGTCGATCGCGATACGACGATCATCGTGAACTGCGCCGGGCGCACGCGCAGCATCATCAGCGCCCGCGTGCTCCAGCGCATGGGGATCCCGAAGGTGTTCGGGCTGAAGAACGGGACGGCGGGATGGGTGCTCGCCGGGCACAAGCTCGAGACCGGCGCCGATCGCGTGCAGCTGCCCGAGCCGTCGGCGGCGGGTGTCGCGGCCGCTGAAGCCTATGCCGTCAAGCTGGCGGCGGAGGACGGCGTTCGGTATCTCGGACATTCCGGCCTTGAAGAGCGTGATGGCGCGGCGCGACCAGGCGACGATCTACTTCATCGACGTGCGCACCTCCGAGGAGTACGCCGCCGGCCACATCCCGGGCTTCCGGTGGTTTCCCGGCGGCCAGGCCGTGCAGCGCTCCGACGACGTTGCGGTCGTGAAGAACTGCCAGGTCGTCTTCGCGTGCGACAAGAAGGCGCGCGCGACGTTGATCGCCTCGTGGTATCGGCAGATGGGATTCCGCGAGGTCTTCGCCGTCGACGGCGGCACGGCGGCGTGGGTGGCGAGCGGCGGCTCGCTCGAGACGGGGATACGCCGGAGGAGGTTCCGGCCGGCTATCAGGAAGCGGCGCGCGAAGGTGAAGGCCGTGTCGCCGCGCGATCTGCAGGCGTCCCCGCCGGCGGCCGTCATCTTCGTCGATACGAGCCAGGACTTCGCGCGCGGCCACGTGCCCGGCGCCCGCTGGGTGCCTCGGGGTTGGATGGAGCTCTGGATCGGCGACGTCGTGCCGTCGAAAGACGGCGTCGATCGTGGTCACCTGCGCCGACGGCCGCGGCTCCGCGCTCGCCGCCGTCGACGCTCGGAGAGCTCGGCTACCAGAACGTGTCGATTCTCGACGGCGGCATGGCCGCCTGGCAGAAGGCGGGCCTGCCGCTCGAGAAGGGGCTCGCCGGCGTGATGACGCCGCCGACCGACGTCGTGCCGGCGGGACCGGACCGGAACTTCGCCGACATGCAGAATTACCTCAGGTGGGAAGAGGCGCTCGGGCAGAAGTACGCGCCGGGGCGGCCCGCCTAGCGAGCGGGATCACGGTCGGCACCGTTCGGCTCTACCTCGAGCCCGACCACGGTTTCGAGGCCCGCGCGTGCGTGGTCGCGGTGAACGACCGCGCGCTCGCGTTCGACCGCACCTGCTTCTATCCGGGCGGCGGCGGCCAGCCTCCGACGACGGAACCGTGAGGCTCTGGGGATGGCGAGACCATCGAGATCGTCTCCGCGCACGCCGATGCCGACGAGATCGTCTGGCACGTCACGACGCGTCGTCGCTGTCGCCGGAGCTCATCGGCCGGCCCGCCACCTTGGTCGTGAATCGTACGCGGCGGCTCGCGCTCACGCGCTATCACACGGTCCTGCACGTCCTCAACACGATCGCGCTGCGCGACTACCACGGCTGGATCACCGGCGTGCGGATCGGCGTGGATCAGTCCAGGATCGACTTCAAGCTGGACGCTCTGTCCGCCGAGTCTGTGCGGAGCTCGCGCACAAGGTCAATGCGGTGATTGCCGGCAACCACGCCGTCAGGGCGTACTACATCTCGGAGGACGAGTTCCGCGCGCGCGGCGACCTGCTCCGGACGCTCGACGCCAGGCCGCCCGATTGCCAACGGCCGCGTCCGCGTCGTGGAGATCGCGGGATTCGACGCGCAGGCGTGCGGCGGCACCCACGTCGCCACGACGTCGGAAGTCGGACGCTTCGCGATCGTCCGGACCGAGAACAAGGGCAAGATCAACAAACGACTCTATGTCCGGCTCGACGACCCCATGTCGCGAGCCGAGGGAGGTAGCGATGGCTGTCGAGTTCGGTGTTCTGATCCCGACGCGCGAGGCCGTCATGTCCGGCCATCCCGAGACGGCGCCGCTGCTCGCGATGGCCGAGCGCGCGCCGAGGCCGCGGGCTTCGACTCCGTGTGGATCGGCGACTCGCTGATCGCGCGGCCGCGTCACGAGCCGCTGACCTTGATGGCCGCGATCGCCGGGCGCACGCGGCCGCGTGCGGCTGGGCACCGGTGTGCTCTCCGGCGCTCCGCAATCCGGTCGTGCTGGCCCACATCGTCGGCACGCCTCGATCGGGCCGCGGAGGGCCGGGTCATTCTCGGCGTCGGCTTCGCCGCCGACAATCCGTCGATCCGGAAAGAGTTCGCGGCGGCCGGCGTGCCGTTCTGAGCGCCGGATCGGCCGATTCCTCGAGACGATCGAGATCTGTCAGGCGCTCTGGCGCCGCGACCACGTGAGCTTCTCGGCAAGCACTTCACGCTCTGACGACGTCACGATGGAGCCGAAGCCTCACCGGCCGGGCGGGCCGCCGATCTGGATCGGCGGGAGCGGTCCTGACGGCGCTGCGCGAGGCGGCGCGCTTCGACGCGTGGTTTCCCACCGGGCCCAGCGTGGAATTCTTCGCCGAGCACTTCCCGGTGTGCAGAAGGCGGCGCGCGCCGCGGACGCCCGGCCGACGCGGTCGCCGGCGCGGCGTACGTCACGCTGCGCACTCGACGCGAATCGCGCCGCCGCCGAGCAGCGGCTCAATACCTTTCTCGAGACGTACTATGCAGCACCGGCGCGGACGATCCTGGCTCGCCAGGTCGCGTACGCGGGGCCGATCGAGGCTGCTGCGGAGTGGCTCCAGCGCTGGATCGACGCCGGCGCGCGCCACTTCACGTTGCGCTTCGCCGGCGGCGATCAGCTGGCTCAGGTGGACGAGGCGGCGGCGAAGCTCTTGCCGAGCGCTCAAGCGCGGCTAGGCCGGCTGCGACCTCGGCGCTCATCGCGATGGTGCCGTCGGGCGTGACGGCCCAGAGGTCGCAGCCCTGACCGCGCCGTCGCCGGCCGTCCGCGAGCTCGAACGGCGCGGTGTCGAACAGCGGCGCTCGCGCCTGGTCGCGTAGGACGCGATCCGCTTGCCCGGATTCTGATCGCGCGCGAAGTCGATGAGCAGCGGTCGTCGTCAGCGGGCCGTGGACGACGAGACCGGGATAGCCCTCGACCTGCATGCGCCCACGCGCGGTCGTAGTGGATCCGGTGGCTGTTGAAGGTCAGCGCCGAGAACCGGAAGAGCAGCACCGGGATCGGGCGTGACGCTGGCGCCGCCAGGGCGCGTCGCTCGGCGGCGCAGTCGCGCCGCGGCGCCTGATTGCGCTCGCCCGCCTTGACCTCTTCACGAGAACACTGTGCCGGCGCTCGTCCCTCGAGCGCCAGACCGCTCGGGCCCAAAGACGCGGCTGGTGATCGTGGCGAACACGAGCGTGCCGGTGCCCGCCCTGCTTCACCGAGATGTCGGCCAGCCGCGTCTCGCGCCGCACGGTCTCGCCGATGCGCACGGAGCGTGGAAGCGTACACGCTCGCCGGCGAACATCCGGCGCGGCAGCGAGCGCGGCGGAACGACGCCGGTGTCCCGCGGGCTCCCGTCGGGATCGCAGCGCGTCCGACGCCACCCTCGGGCAGGAAGTAGAGCCCGAGCCATGCCGGGCGGCAGCACTGTCGCCGTCGCCGGAATTCCGGCTCGGGGCGTCCGAACGCGAGCCGCAGGAAGTTGGCCGGACCGGCGTGGATCACGTCGGTCGCGGTCTGGCTGCGCCCGATGTGCGTCGAAGGTCGTCGAGGTCGAGGGTCGTCGTCATGGCTCGCTCGTGTTCGCCAGTCGTCGGAAGCGCTCGATCATGGTCTTGCCGTACCGCAGCACGTCGTCGGGTGTCCGCTACCTGCGGCCGGGAGCCCGGCGGCCGCGTTGACCGGCACCGGCCACGCGCTTCACGCCGCGCCGGGCGAGTGCTTCGATCTCGGCGGGCTCGGTCGGCGCCGAGACCGTGATCCTCGATGTCGTCGGGATTGCGTCCGTGCTCTCGACGGGCGGCACGCCGCATCTCGTCCAGGAGCTCGTCGGACGCGCCGCGCGCGCGGAAATAGCACGTCGCCCAGCACGTCCGAGCCCGGCGCGCGGCTGCGCCGCGTGTCGCCGCCCACGATGATCGGAACCCGGCCGCCGGCGTGGCAGCGGCCGGCAGAACATCGTCGCGGAACGAGACGAAGCGTCCCGAGAAGCTCGCGCGCTCCTGACTCCAGAGGGCGCGCATGGCCGCGACGTACTCGTCGGTGCGCGGCCCGCGATCCTCGAACGGCACGCCCAGGGTCGCGAACTCCTCGGCCAGCCAGCCCACCCCGATGCCGAGCAGCACGCGGCGCCCGCCCGCAAGGTGATCCGAGCGTGGCGACGCCTTGGCCGTGACCACCGGGTTACGCTGCGGCAGGATCAGGATCGCGGTGCCGGAGCTTGAGCGCGCGCGTCGCGGACGCGATGTCGCGCGAGCCAGATCAGCGGATCCGGGATCGGAAAGTCCTCGAGCCCCGGCGCCCATGCGCCCCGTCGTCCGAGTACGGGTAGCGCGACTGATAGCCATGGGGCACCACGACGTGCTCGACGGTCCAGATCGAGTCGAACCCGGCCGCCTCGGCGGCCTGCGCGAAGCTCGACCGCCGCCGGCCCGCCTCGAGTAACGGCCGAGGCTCGCGTATCGGAGACCGAAGGTCATTTATCGAGTACTTGAGGCCGGGACCACCGAGGGTGGCGGAGTGATAGATACTTGTGGCTCCGCTCGCCCGATCAACCCTTGTGGTCCTGCTTGGTGGCATCGTTCGACGTGTGGCTCCGCTCGCCCGATCAGCCCCTTGTGTTCTTGTAGGCACTGGAGCGCCAATCCGCCGTGGCTCCAGGCGGCGCCGGCGGCCATCGCCATGGCGACGAATGTCGTCTCCGGCGATCTCCGCGTCGGAGGCGCCCGCCGTCGGCCGCCTTCTTCGTGTGGGCGTCGATGCACCACGGACACTGCGTGATCTGCGCGATGCCGAGCGCGATCAGCTCCTTGGTCTTGGCCGGGATCGCGCCGTCCTTGAACGCCTTTCTGATCGAACTCGAGGAACGCCGCGGTACGCCTCGGCACCAGCTCCCGCATCTTCTTGAACTGCGGTCCTCACGTCGACGCCGTGGAACTGCATGCCGTCCTCCTTGTGGGGCGTCTCGCGCTGCCCCGTGTTTCTACTTCAGGACCGTAGAATCCCTTTGGCCGCCGCCCGCGAGTGATCTGGCGCTTTCGTTTCCGCCGACAGCTCCGGCCGGTCGGCGATCAGCTTCGGCGCGCCGGGGAAGAAGCCGTCGGGGTGCGGATAGTCGGTCGCCCAGAGGATCTTGTGCGGGCCGATGTAGTCCGCGAGCACCGAGAGGCTGCCCTCGACGGGCTCGAACGAGATCCAGCAGTTGCGCTGGAAGAGCTCGCTCGGGCGCATCGTCAGGCCCGGAGTCGTTGAAGCCCTGGTCGTCGAAGTGGCGGTCCATGCGGTCGAGCCACGGCGCGATCCAGCCGCCGCCCGACTCGAGGAAGCCGATGCGCACCTTCGGATAGCGGTCGCACACGCCCTCCCAGATCACGCTCATCGCCGCCAGCATCATCTCCATCGTGTGCGAGATGATGTGCCGCGCGCCGCGATTCTCGAAGCGGTCGACGCCCACCTGCGGCATGCCGCCGCTGGCGCCCTCGTGCAGGCCGATCGAGAAGTCGAGCTCCTCGACCTCCTTCCAGAACGGCGCGTAGTCCGGATGGTGGAGCATGCGGCCGTTGTACGGGTTCGGGCGCAGGAAGCCGCCGCGCATGCCGAGCTCCTTGCGCGCGAAGCGCATCTCCTCGATGGCCAGCGTCGATCGACTGCATCGGCAGCATGGCGACGCCGAAGAGCCGGTCGGGGTAGGGCTTGCAGTAGTCGGCGAGCCAGCGGTTGTAGGCGCGGCACATCGCGGCGGCGAGCCCGGGCTCCTGGATCGCGCCGCTGAAGAGGCCGATGCTCGGATAGAGGAACGCGGCGTCGATGCCGTCGAGGTCCATGTCGGGAATCCGCGCGTGCGGATCGAAGCCGCCCTGGCGGCCCTCGACGTACTTCATCGTCGCTCGTCGGACCTTGCCGTCGCGCGGCGCCGATGCCGCCGATGACGCCCAGGCCCTTCGGGCTGCCGAGCACCTTGCCCTCGACGAGCAGCCGCTCCCTGCCGTCGGTGTCGATGATCATCCTCGGCGCGCGCGTCGCGATAGGCGGGGTCGATGTACTTCGTCCCAGATGTCGACCGGCTCGAGCACGTGTCCGTCGGCGTCGATGATGTTGGTATGGTGCGCGCCATGGGAAGCCTCCTTGGTTGCGTCAAGACTATACGATCCTCCGCGAGCGAGCGATAGCCCCGACCTGTCTCGACATCGCTCGCCGGACGCCGTACTCTCGGGGCCGAGAACTGGCGAGACCCCATCGCCTGGTCATGTCCCGATCAGGGAGACGATCATGTTCCGACGCTTCGCCGCCGTGCTGGCGTTCGCGCTGTCGGCCGCGGGTTGCGCGAGCTCCTCCGCCGCGTCCCGCCGGACGTCACCCAGCTCAGCCTCACCGACGCCGCGACCCTGATTCACGCGCGACAGCTGACGAGCGTCGAGCTGACCCAAGCGTACATCGCGCGCGCGAACGCCAATCCGAGCCTCAACGTCGTACGTCACCCTGGACCGCGCCGGGCGCCATAGCCGCGGCGCGAGCGCGCGGACGCCGATCTGACGACCATGCAAGCGGCTGGGGCCCGCTGCGCGGCGTGCCGCTGGTCGTGAAGGACAACACGCACGTGGCCGGGCTGCCGAACACGGCGAGGACGCCGGCGCTGCGCGGGTTCATCCCGAAGGCGAACGCGCCGACTGTGCAGAAGCTCGTGGACGCGGGCGCGGTCATTCTCGGCAAGACGAACATGCACGAGCTCGCCTTCGGCATCTCGGGCTGACAACGAGGGATTCTTCACGGGCGCAGCCGATCGGGACGCGCAACCCATACGACCGGACGCGCTTCGCGGGCGGTAGCTCAGCGGCACCGGCGCCGCGATCGGCGCCCGGCTGGCGCCGGGCGGCCTCGGCAGCGACACCGGCGGCCTCGGTCGGATCCCCGCGGCGTTGAGCGGCGGCAGCCGGGCTCGGCCGACCATCGGCCGCTACAGCCAGGACGGCGTCACGCCGATCTCGCACTCGCGCGACACGGTCGGTCCGATGGGGCAGACGGTCGCCGACGTCGCGCTGCTCGATGCGGTCATCACCGGCGGTCGCCCACCGGCGCCCGCGCCGCTCAGCGGCGTGCGGCTCGGCGTCTATCGGGGCTATTTCTTCAAAGACTCTGGACGTCGGACACGCGCGCCGTCACGGACGCCGCGCTCGAGAAGCTCCGCCGGGTCGGCGTCACGATCGTCGACGTGGACATGCCCGATCTGCAGAAGGCGAACGACGCGGCCAGCTTTCCGGTCGCGCTCTACGAGGCGTACGATGACCTCAAGGCCTATCTCGCGAAGTACCAGACCGGCGTTGAGCGGTCGGAGCAGAGTGGCCGCGCAGATCGAGGCAGCAAGGATGTGAAGGCCACTTACGACGGCCTGGTCATGCCGCGCAAGCTCCCCGCCCGAACGGCGTCGTCGACGCGGCGCCGGCGTCTACGCGGCGGCCATGCAGGAGAGCGCGCCCGGCCTTGCTCAAGGTCTTCGCCGACACGTTCCAGCGGTTCGGCATCGACGCGCTGATCGGACCGACCACGCCGGCCGTCGCGGCGACGCAGGGGCCGAGGCGAGCAGCCTGCCGACGTTCCTGCTGTTCATCCGCAACACCGATCCCGGAAGCAACGCCGGGATTCCCGGGCTGACGATTCCCGCGGGGCTCGGATCCTCGACGGGGCTGCCGGTGGGCCTCTCGCTCGACGGCCGCGGGGCAGCGATCAGCGGCTCCTGCGCGATCGGCATCGCAATCGAGCGCGTGCTCGGCCGGACGCCGCCGCCGGACGCTAGGGCCGTGAGTCGGACGCCGATGAAATCTCCGGACGCTGCTGGCGGACCCGCAAGACTTCTCCCTCGTGCCTCGGCGGTCCTCTGTATCAACTCTGGCGGCGCCTGTTCTTGACCGGACCCGCGCTGGAGCTGGTGGCGCGCCGGATGATCAGCCATCCCCGCGGTTCGCCTGGCTGCCGCTGCTGTTACTGACCAGCCACGACCGCTTCATCGTCGGGCACACCGTCCCGATTCCGTTCCTCTACGACCTCGAGGTTCATGCCCGGTATCTCGTCGCCATCCCGCTCCTCCTCCTGGCCGAGGTCGCGGTTCACCAGCGCAGATCGCGGGGTGGTCCGGACATTCGCCGAGATGCCGGCCTCGTCACGCCCGAGGCGCTTCCTGGATTCCGTGCGGCCATTGGCAATGCCATGCGCCTGCGGAATTCCATGATCGTCGAGGTGGCGATGGTGGTGTTCGTCTTCGGCTTCGGCTGGGCGATCTGGAGAGGCGATAGCGCCCTCACCAGCTCGACCTGGTACGCCACCGTGGACGGCGCCCAGATCGGCATGACCAGGGCGGGCTGGTGGTACGTCCACGTGAGCATCCCGATCTTTCGGCTCTCTGCTCTCTTGCGCTGGTACTTCCGGTGCATCGTCTGGTTCCAGTTCCTCCGGAGCGTGTCGCGCCTGCCGCTCCGTCTCATCCCGACGCACCCTGACCGGGGCTGGCGGCCTCGGGTTTCTGGGCCTGGCCGCTCACGCGTTTGTTCCGGTCATCCTGGCGCAGAGCGTCGTGGTCGCAGCGGCCGTCGGGACCAAATCCCTCTTTCAGGGCAAAACCCTGGTGTCGTTCCAGTACCCGAAATCGTCGGCGTTCGTCCTCCTGCAGTTCCTCCCTAGTCCTCGGGCCGCCGTGCGATGTCTTCATGAAGACCCTGCTCGCACTCAAGCGTCGGGGCCGGCAGGGTATGGCGTGCTGGCCGCCCGCTACACCGGCCGAGTTCCACTCGAAGTGGATCAGGGGAGACGCGCCGCCCGGCGAGCCGCTGATCGGGAGCGCCGACATCCAGTCGCTCGCGGACCTCGCCAACAGCTACGACGTCGTGAGCGAGATGAAGCCGGTGCCGTTCGGCAAGGACACGATCGTCCAGATCGTTGGCGCGATCGCCATTCCGCTTTTGCCGCTGGCGCTCACCGTCGTGCCGGCGGAGGAGATCATCAGAGAAGCTGTTCGGGTCTGCTGCTGTAACCGCGTCAGCGAAGCCGGACGAAGCTGTGAGCCGATGACGAAGGCTGCGAGCGGCGCGCGCCACGAAGCCGCCGAAGAGCCAGGTGCCGGCGAGCGCGGCCGCCGACCGGCGAGGCGCCGCCGCCCAGGCCGGCGGCGTTGGCGATGACGCCGGACAGCGCCGCGCCGAGGGCGACCGCGAAGAGCTGAGTGCTCGGAATCATCGACGCCGTCAACGCGCCCTCGTCAGGGCGCGCCGACGAGAGGATCGCGGTGCCGATGTGCGCCCAGCACGTCCCGATCCCGATGCCGACCAGCATCAGCGACGCCGCGATCGCGGCGACCGGCCCCGCCCCGATCGTGAAGAAGAGACCGGTGAATCCCGTCGCCGTCAGGAGCGGGCCGAGCATGAGCACCGGCGCGCGCGCGCGAGCGGGGGACACCTGCGCGCTCAGGATCGTGCCCAAAGTCCACGAGAGCGACTGGACCGCGTAGAGATATCCGGCGGCCGCGGGTGTGACGCCGTGGAGCACTTGCACGAGGAGCGGGACGTAGACGCCGCCGGGTGTCGTCGACATGCCGAGCAGGAGAGACCATCCAGAAGCCTTGTCCCGATGCGGCGGCCGGGCGACAGCATGCCGGTCGGGAAGAGGCGCGCGCAGCCCGGCCGTCGAGCCGCAGCACTGAGCGCGACGGCCGCCACCGCGCCGACGAAGAGCGCGGCGCGCGCGGTGGTCGCGCGCGGCGTTCGCGATCGAGCCGATGCAGAGCACGCTCGCGCAAGATCAGCGCAGAGCCGTCCGAGCGGCACTCGCGTCGGCCGGGTGTCGCGGGTCGATCGGATCGCGGCAGGATGCGCCAGCGTGAGGGCGCCGGCCGATCCACGGCGATCGGCGTCATGGCCCAGAACGCCGCGCGCCAGTGGCCGACCCCGGCGAGGACGCCGCCCACGACGGGCCCGCCGAGCGCCGGAATGGCCCAGGCGCAGGAGATCGTAGTGAGCATGCGCTGCCACAAGGCTCCGGGAGAAGAGCTCGCGGACCATGCTGTGCGCCGACGCGATCAGCATGCCGCCCCGAGGCCTGCAGCGCGCGACCCGCGACCACCACGGGCATGCTGCGGCGCCGTGGCGCAGACGGCCGCGCCCGACGACGAACACCGAGACGGCCAGCACGACCGCTTTCCCGCATGCCCGTCCTCAGCACTGGCGACGGAGCTTCCGGCGCTGCCGAGGATCGAGCCGACGGCGTACGCTGTCGAGGCCCACGCGTAGATCGTGGAGCCCGCCGATCCTCGGCGATGGCCGAGGCGCAGATCGTCGCGGTGATGAACGCGCTGAACGCGGGCGCGAGGAATGCTCAGGACCACGACGAGCGCGGAGAAGACGTGGGCGGCGGCCGACGCAACGCCGCCCGGGAGCCGGGTTGCACGGCCGAGACATACCGCCCGCGGCGGCGGTCCGTCAACGACCGGCGGCTAGCGCTCAGCGAAAGAGTCCGCGCAATCCAGCCTCGCGACGTCGCGGAGGACGGGAGCATCCGCGATCGATTCACAGCGCCGCGGGCTCGCTGCCCTGCCGGAAGGCACTCGCTGATCGCCTCTTCACCGCCGCAGACTCGGCGGCCCGTTGCCGAGTCCACGAGGCGTCATGACGATGCCGGGCGGCGGCGTGAACGGGCGGGGCGCGATCCGGCGGATCGCCTTCACGCATGACGTCGGCCCAGATCGGCAGCGCGACGTCCGCCCCGGCGAGCCCGATCGAGCGCGCGTCGTCGGCGCCGACCCACGCCCACGACCAGGTTCGGCGTGTAGCCGACGAACCACGCGTCGCGCAGTCCGTCGGTCGTGCCGGTCTTGCCGGCGGTGACTTCCTGCAAAGCCCACGCGCGAGCTGGACGCCGCCGGTGCCGCGGCGCATGACGCCGCGCATGAGGTGCGTGACGATGAACGCCGATTCCGGCGAGACGACGCGCGCGTGACTCCGGCAGCGGCAGAGCGCGACCGCGCCGGCGGAGCTGAGCGTGGTCGGCCGACACGCGCATGCCGCCGTTGGCGATCGTCGCGAAGGCCGTGGTCATCTCAGGAGGGTGACCTCCGAGGTGCCGAGCGCCAGCGAGGGCACCGGAGCCAGCGCGCTGGTGATGCCGGCGGCGTGGGCGACCTTCGTCACGCGTAGCTGAGGGCCGACGCCCTGCGCGACGCAGCGCGCCGGCACGTTCAGGGACTCTTCCAGCGCGCGGCGGATCGTCACCGGCCCGTGGAACTGTCCGTCGATGTTGTGCGGCGTCCAGTCGCCCGCGCGCGCCGGAATCACGATGGGCTCATCGTCGACGAGCGTCGACGATGGTGATCTCGCGCGCGCGCCCCTCGAACGCGGCGAGATACGACGAGCGGCTTGAAGAGCGAGCCCGGCTGGCGCCGCGCCTTCGTGCGCCCGGTTGAACTCGCTCTGCGCGAAGCGCCGGCCGCCGACGAGAGCGCGGATCTGCCCCGACGCGGGCTCGATCGCCGACCACCGCGGCCTGCAGCGAGTTCGCCGGCTGCACGCCGCGAGCGCTCGGCCTGGGCCAGGCGTTCGCGCACCGCCGTCTCCGCCGCTTCCTGCAGGCTGCCGGTCGAGGCTCGGTGACCAGGTCACGCCGCCGAGCGCCTCGCCGCCGCGACGGGCGACCTCGTCGCGCACGAGCTCCATGAACCACGGCGCGGCCGCCACCGCCTTTGCGCCGGCCGCGTCGGCTCGCGCGTCATGGCGGCGCTGCGCCTCGGTCTCGCTCGCCGCGCCGTCGCCGACCATCGCCTCCGAGGACGCGGTCGCGCCGGCTCCGGAGCAGCGCCGGCGATTCGACGAAGATGCGGTTCGGCGCCCGGATCGACGCGGCGAGCAGCGCGATCTCGTCGAGCCGGAGCGACTCGAGGCTCTTGCCGAACAGGTGGCGCGCGCCGGCGCCGACGCCCAGCACCGCGGCGCCCGCGCTCCCTGGCCGAGATACACGGTGTTGAGGTACGCCTCGAGGATCTGCGTGCTTGGAGTAGCGAGCTCGAGCACGAGCGCGATGGCGATCTCGCGCGCCTTGCGCCACCAGCGTCCGCTCGCGGCTCAGAAACAGCCCGCGGGCCAGCTGCTGGCGTGATCGTGCTGGCCCCGCGCACGACGGAGGCCTCGCGGGCGTTGGTGAGGGCGGCCCGGGCGACCGCGCAGCAGGTCCACGCCGTGATGGCGCATGAACCGGCGGTCCTCGGCGGCGATGACCGCGGCGGCGAACGGCCCGGCGGCATGTGCTCGAGCGGAATCCCAGACCTGAACGCGTCCCGACTCGCGGTCTCGAGCGACGTGATCTCGCGACCGTCGATGTCGAGGTACGACGATCGGCGGCGCGCGCCTCTCGGCAGCGACAGCGCCCACCAGCCCCAGGCCAGCACGATCACGCAGACGATCGGCGTCGGCCAGCACCAGTGAGCCCGAGTACGGTGCGCGGTCGCTTCACGCAGGAACGTCTCAGCGCTCGCCGCTGTTGTGACCACGGTACGGAGGATCGTCGTCGCCAGGACCTGCGCCATCATCGCCGCCACCGCGACCGCGGTTCTCGACCCCAGGCCGCCGGTCGTCGGCGCCAGCCGGTCGGGATCCTCCGCGATGCGCTCGAGCGCCTGCCCGAGTCGGCGAGCCTTCTCCGGAGCTCGGCGCGCACGTCGACCAGCGAGCTTCGACGCCGGCGCGCGCGGACGCTGGCGAATGCGACCGGCGCGGTCACCGCGACCGCGACGACCAGCGCGCCGACCGCGATCGTCGCGCCCGTGCAGCCGGCAGATGGCGCCGCCAGTCGGTCACGTTGTGCCGCCGGCGGTCGAGCTCCATGACGAGCGCACGTCAGTCGCCGCCGCACGTCGGTGATTTCGTCGCCGAGCTGGCGCACCCGGCCGCTCGTGCCCGACGTCGTCGACTACGCGAGTCGTTCCTTCGGCCCATTGCGCTTCCTCCTTCACGATCTTTCGGGTAACGGCCATCGGTGCGCTCACGCGCCGCTGCCATCCGACGAGCGCCAGGACGGCGCCGACCGCGAGCAAGACCCGGCGAGGCCGAGCGCGGCCAGCCAGCCCGGGATCCAGACGGTCAGCGCGAACACCGCCGAGACGAGGAGCATGTTGACGGCGAATACCGCCACGACGCCGGCGGCGATGAGCAGCGCCACCATGCTGAGCTCCGGCTTTGATGTCGGCCCTGATCTCGGCCCGGGCGAGCTCGACCTCCTTGGTGACCAGCAGCGAGACCGTCTCGAGCAGCCGCGTCAGCAGCTGGCGCGTCGAGAGCGACTGCGTCTGCGGGATCGATGGGCGTGTGGAACGTCGCTGATGCCATCACATTCTCCTTCGGCAAGCGTCACCTCGAGAATCTGTCGCTGGCCGCCGAGGGCGCGGCCGAGCTGGAGCACCTGCCGATAGACTCACCTGCCAGTCGTCGAAGGACAGCGGTCGCTCGCGCGAGCTCGGTCGCGATCTCGTCGAGGCGGGCCAGGAGCGGACGACGCGTTCTCGTGCGCCGGACGGATTCAGTCGATGCGCCGACCAGACTCGCTGGATCTGCCGCTCGATCTCCTGCGCGTCGGACGACACGGTCTGGAACATATCGGGGTGACCCGGTGAGGGCCTCGACTGCGAGCGCGTGAGCCCGCGCCGCGACGCCGCTCGGTCCTCGGAGCAGCAGCGCGTTCGGGTATAGCACAGCTTCGAGGTCGCCGCTCCGGAAGTAAGGCCGACTGGTCGGCGACGTAGCCGGTGAAGGCGCCCTGTCCCAGACGCTGCAGAATCATGCGACGGCATCGCGGCCCACCACGGAGGCTCGACCGGCGCTCATCTCGATGCCGTGCCGTTCGAGGGTCTCGAGTACGACCTTGCGCCGCAACCGGGTACGACTGCAACGGTCGTCACCAGCGGGACGTACGTGTCGCGGCGTCCGCGCAGCATCGACACGACGCGCAGGGTCGGCACCGTGACCAGCAGGATCACGAACGCCGACCGCGAGCCCCGCGGTGATCGGAAAGCCGCGGAGAATGCTCTTCGCGATGCCCTCGCGACGCCCCGCCGGCGACTGCACGCCGACCGTCACGCCGACCGCGATCGGGCACGAGCGCGGCGACCGCGAGCCAGATCTTGCGGACCAGACCGGGCGGGACCGAGCTCGACAGCGGCACGAAGGCGAAGACGAAGAGGGCGGCCTTCGGCGCCACGACGCCGAGCAGCAGGATCGGCCAGGCCGCGGCCGCGGCCATCATGCCCCACAGGAAGAGCTTCCGGTTGCCGGTCACGCGGCCGAACAGGCTCACCACCGCCCAGTCGAGCAGCGCCGAGAGGATCCGCCCGACGGTTTGCGTGATGAGACTGACGATCGCCTGGATCAGCGCCATCCACGTCGCTCAGCGCGCTCTCGACGCCGGCGCGCACCGCCGGCCGTACGCCGGCCGGGTCTGCGAGCGTCTTCAGCTCCGGGAGAATCTCCTGCTCGTAGAACTCGAAGAAGCCCTTCTGGTCCCTGCCGACCTGATGCACGCAGATGTGGTCGTAGCCCGCGGCGGCGTACTTGCGGATCGCGGCGAGATGCTTGGCGGGATCCGGACCGCACGTGACCGACTCCGCGACCTCGTCCTCGCTGACGAGCTTCGCGACCGCCTCGAAGTGCGCGGGGAGCGGCAGCTCCCAGGACAGACTGCTCTCCATGCGCCGACGTCGGCCACGTGCTCGCGGGCGGTGCGGCGCGCCGTCGCTTCGTCCTTGGCCCAGCACACGGTGAGCTCGGCGTACCGAGGCTTGCCGGAACCCGCCCGCCTTGTCGAAGGCGGCGAGGAGCGCCCGCTCGGGCTCCGTGCCGATCATGCCGTCGCCGAGCCGACCGGCCTGCTCCGCGCCGCGCTGGCCGCCGACCGCGACGAGAGAGCGGCGGCAGGAATCCGGCAAGCGTGTAGAGCCGGGCGTTCTCCACGGTGAAGTGCCGGCCGTGATAGCTCCGGTTACCGCCCTGCCAGAGCAGGCGGATCACCTCGATCGCCTCGGTGAGCCGCTCCTGACGGACTTCCGTCTCGGGCCAGCGATCGCCCAGGATGTGCTCGTTGAGGTTCTCGCCGGTGCCCACGCCGAGGAAGAATCGGCCGGGCATCAGCGCCGCGCGTCGTCGCCGCGGCCTGCGCCACGATGGCCGGATGAATTCGCACGGTCGGGACAGGTGACGGCCGTGCCGACGGTCAGACGGCGGGTGGCCTGCGCGATCGGCGCCGAGCACGCTCCAGACGAACGGGCTCTGGCCCTGCCGGTCGGTCCACGGATGATAGTGATCCGAGATCAGCGCGAACTCGAAGCCCGTGTCCTCCGCCATCTGCGCGTAACGAACCAGATCGGCGGGCGACTGCTCCTCGCTCGAGCTTGTAGCCGAGTGACACGGTCATGAAGCCTCCCTCGGTGACGCCGCGAGCGCGACGACCGCCTCCGCTGCTGCGTCCCGGAAGCATCGGCGAGTTGTCAGCCGCGGGCGCCCGCTCTGGCGCCGGCGTCAGGCGCAGCAGGTCGCTCCGAGCCTGGGCCAGGCGTGGTCACGACGTCGTCGGCGCCCGCCGCGCAGAGGTCGGCGCGAAGCGTCGATGAGCCCTGTTGGCCCCAGCGCTCCGACGACGATCGGGATCTCCGGACAGACGGTGCGGAGCCGCTTCACGAGATGGCGCGCCCGCCCACTCTCCTCCAGGGAGCTCACGAAGATCGACGCGGGATTCATCGCCACGACCGCCGCGATCATCTCGGAGACGAGGGCGCCGGCCGGCGCGATCTGCACCGCGTAGCCGTCCTTGTCGAGGAGACGGTTCAGGATCGTGAGCACGACCTGGTCGGCTTCGTCGCTGACCGGACAACCCGCGACGATCACGCGCTCGACCGCGTCGGAGCTCGGCGTCTCCGGCGCGGGCGTCTGTCGCCGCCGGGATGCGCGCGATCGAGAACCGCGCACGTCGTCTCGATCACGTGGGCGTATTCGGCCGGCGGGAGCTGGCCCACCTCGTGGTCGTGACGGGCGCGGGCGAGGGCGGGCACCAGGATGGAGTCGTACGCGGCCAGGTCGGACTCGGCCTTCACCGCCTCGGTGACGAGCTCGGCGGCCTCCTGGTCGTCGCCGGCGCAGGACGCGCTGATAGAAGATGATGTGGTGATCGAGGCCGGGGTCGTCGTCGACCAGGCCTCCGATGAACTCGAGCCCCTTGACCGTATGCGAGAACACCACCAGGCACACCGTGAGCGGGATCGCGAGGGCGAGCCCGATCGGGCCCCAGAGCCACGACCAGAACGCGACCGAGATCAGGAGGGCGATCGACGACGACGCCCGCGCTCTTGGCGAAGAACAGGGGCTCGAGGACGAAGACGATGATCGCCTCCGCGCCCGCGAAGAGCCCGACGATGAGCAGCGGCTTCATCCAGCCGTCGAAGACCGCCAGGCTGACCAGGACGGGCACCGCGGCAGCCGCCCAGGCGCCGGCGTACGGGATGAAGCGCAGCAGCGCGGCGAAGACTCCCCAGGTCAGCGCGAACGGGAGCCCCAGGACGAACAGGCCGATCGCGATGGTGACGCCGAAGCTCGCGTTCAGCGCCGTCTGGGTGAGCAGAGTACCGACTGATCCGCTCGCTCGCATCGTCGAGGGCGCGCGTGGTCTCGGCCAGCCGGTCGGACCCGAAGAGCCGGACGACTCGCGCTCGCAGCTCACGCTGCTGGACGAGCATGAAGACCACGAGCACGAGCACGAAGATGGCTCCGCCGATCGGCTCGACGATCTTCGGGATCTGCCAGAGCGGGCTCGGCGCGGACACGACGACCGGCATTGGTTTCTTGGTCTGCGGGCTCCGCGCGCTCGAGCTGCGCCATCACGTCCTGCGCGGTCTCCTCGACCTTCTGGAGCGTGCTGCCCTTGCCGACGCGCTGCACGTCGGCGATCTTCCTCGAGATGGTCGCCCGGTACTGGGGCAGATCGTCCGCGAGCGTGGTGATCTGGCTGAAGAGCGCCCATCCGACTCCGACGACGAGCAGGACTGTCAGGACCATGACGACGACGACTGACCGCGACCCGATGCAGCCCGATTCGACGCAGCAGCGCGACGGCCGGGCTCAGTAGGAACGTCGCCAGAGTCGCCAGCGCGACCGGAATGAAGACGATGCGCGCCCAGTACAGGCACGCGATCGCGACGATCAAGGCGCCCAGGACGACGAGCCGCGACGTCCCGGATGTCGTGTCGAGAGACTTGATGGGGCTCACTCGCGGTAGAGGGTGGCGGCGGCCGAGTTACTGCAGCCCGAACGCGTGAGGTTGTTCACGACGCTGCCGACGTGCTTCACGCCCCGGGCGATCTCTTCGGCGCGAGTGCGCATGCTCGGCGTTGTCGACCGTCCCGGTGAGATAGACGGTCCGGCGATCGGTATCCACGCCGATCTTGGTCAGGGTCGAGACCTTCTCGGCGGCGAGCTTGGCCTTGACCTCGCTGGTGATCGTCGCGTCGTCGATGTTCTCGCCCGCAGTCCTGCCGGTCATCGACGTGCACGCCGCGAGCGATGACCGCGGCGACCACGACGAGGGTGAACGCCGCGAAGGCTTTCATGGGACGCATACTCTCTGCCTCCTTGGATTTAGTTGCCCGGAGATGTGCTCACCCGGGCACGACAGAAGGTGGCAAGCCTTGTGCCACTGCCATGCTCGCGCGAACCGGAGCACCACACTGCGCGATCGGCACGAAAACCGCGGAAAAGACTCGAGCGGGAGTCTCTCAGCCGAACGGAGACGGGTCGCGGCGCTCCGCGACGAACTCGGGAGCGCAAAGTCTACCTGGTAATTTTTGCTGGAAGCGAGCTGGGGTGCGGCGGCGGCGTCCACGGAAGGCGCCGCCGCATGATGCTCGCCGGCGGACAGGGGCTCAGCGGCCCTTCGCGTGGCCCTTCGACTTGTGTTCCTTCAGCACCGTCCGCGCGGCGACTTCCTTGGCGCGCCGCCCGTAGCGACCGGACTTCTGAGCCGACTCCTTGATGTGCTCGTACTGGCGGCGCTCCTTCGAGCTGACGCCTCGCAGGCCTTTCCCCTCTCGGCATCGCCTTCTCCTCGCGCGAAAGCCGAACGTCAGTGACGCGGCGTTGGGGTCGGGTGGATCATGTCCTGCCCCGACTGCGCCACGGCGTTGACCTGGTCCTTCGTCCGGTCCAGCGCGTCCTCGGCTCTCTTACCGACCGTGCGGATCATCTTGGCGGCTGCTTTTGCGGACACCGACGGTCCTGCTTTCGGCGTATTCACGCATCTCCTCGCCCCAGTACCACACGGCAAGCCCTCCGACGAGCGCTCCAAAGACAAATCGAAACATGGCCGTCCTCCTTTCTCGCTAGAGACGTCTCGCTAGAGACGTTAGCTTTCGGTCGAGCAAGAGAGGTGCCACGACTGACCCGTGTTGTCGGCCGTGAAAACGGCGAAACTATGGCGCGCACAGGGCGTGCAACGACGGCCGGACCCTATTCTTACTCGGTAAGTCTTACCGCCTCGGTCATTTCTCCGCGCGCGCGCGGCGCGCGAGGCCTCGAGGTCGAACCCGGGCAGGATGGCCTTGAAGAAGGCGTTCTGGACCAGTCGGATCGACGGCGTCCACAGTGCTGACGCGTGGGATTGTCGATCCGGCCTAGCACATCGGCCTTCGTGGCGACCTCGTCGCGCTCGCGGTTCTTGAGGACCTTCGCGACGCCGCTCACGGCGCGCTCGTACATCTTGCGAGCGAGAGACTTCGACTGGTCCTTCTGCCTTATCGTAGATCTTCAGGTCCTTGAAGAGGGGCTTCACGTAGCCCGCGACCACGCCGTCGTTTGCGGTGAGCTGCGGAATAGAAGAAGAAGCGCCCGGACGATACGTCGAACCGTCCGTAGGCGCGGAAGATGTCGTTCATTCGCGTGACGTCGACCTCTTCGATTCGCACCCCGATGTCGAAGCGCGGGACCGGACTTTTCGGATTTGAAGGTCGCCTCGGCGGTGGCGGTGCCGGACCCCATGAACGCGCCCTTGAGCTTGGCGACCGCCGTGCCCTCCACTGCCTGATTGCTGAGGTTCGTCAACGGTGCCGTCCGTGTCCGTGAGGAAGACGCGATACGGCGGCGTCGTCGCCTTGTTGACGAAGCCGACCGTGCTCCGCGTCAGCCGGAGCTCGCTGATCCGCACGACCAGGTCGGGGCATTGCTCGCCTGCTTGGCGACGGCCGCGGCCTTCCCGCGCTGCTCTCTCTCCGCGGCGGCCGTCGGAGCCGTGTGCACGTAGTCCACGTGGATGCCGTCGATCGTGGCCCGCGTCAGCGACACCGTCTTCGTCTCCGAGTCCGTACTCGACGTGGCCGTTGGCCGTCAGTACGCCCTTGTCGACCACGAGGTTGTAGCGGTTCGTGATCGGCTTGAAGTAGTCGAGCTCGATGTCGCGCGAGCTCGACGTCGCCGCGGAAGGTCGGGTTCGGCTCCGCCAGGAAGTTGGCCTGACCATCGGCTGATCAGGCGACCTGACTCGAACACGAGGGCCGAGAACCGGACATCGGACGGGTAGGGGCGCTTTCGCGGGCGGTTGCGGATGTTCGTCGCGACGAGCTCGAGCTCGCGGATGCGCAGGGGCTTGAAGGGGCCCTGGTCGACGTACGTCACGTCACCCTGACGGATCTCGAAGTGATTGATCTTCAGCGGGTAGACCGCCTCGCAGCGCTTCCTGCCAGCCGCGTTCCCTGACGGGGGTAGGATCGTCGATCTCCTTGCGCGCCTGGGGCAAGATTGAGGTAGACCGCCGGCTTCTCGATCTCGACATCGCCGACGAGGCGCCTGGAGAGCAGGGCCTGCCAGTGGACGCTGGCGCTGAGGCGCTCGACGCGGAGAACCGCCGGGCTCGGGGTGGGCGTCCTGCGTGATCACGACGTCGTGGAGATCGAGCGAGAAGCCCAGCGGGTGAAAGTTGAGCTTTCCGATGCGCGCGGTGTAGCCCTTCAGCGCGTGATTCATCTTCGTCTCGGTGTATCGGCGCAGCGGCTCGTCGATCGCGAACGCGAACGACGTAGGCGAGGAGCAGCACGATCGCGATCGGAATGCCGATCGCCATCCAGTGCCGCCGAGCTCCCTGCCAGTCCGGCGCTGCGCTGATCGTCGAGAACTTCGATCGGCTGTACACATCCGCTCCTGCCTCGCTCGAGCGATTGAGCAAGAGGTGTGCCCGCATCCGTGACGGGGAAGGAGTGGAAAAATCGTGAGGCGCGACGAGTCCTGCCCGGTAGAGATTACGCTGACCTGCCGTCGAGCTTGCCGCCGAGCGGCTCGTCGATCGAAAATATCCGCAACCTGGCGTCGCTGTCGTGCGTTCCTGTCGCCGCGCGGAGCGGTCGTCGATGATCTCGGCACGCCCTTTGCCTGAGAACAATTGCGTGTGCATGGTCCGACCCTCGAGAAGCGCCAGACACGCGATCGTTCAGTCGGAGGAGAGTTCCAGAGGATCGAGCACGAGGACCGCGAACGACGCGCGAGGCGTGCACGAGCGCCAGCAGTCCCGTCGCTGAGTTTCTCCCAACCAGCCGGACAACTCAGCGCCCGGCCCGTCGCGACTCCGGGCGCATTGCATAAGAGAGCTGGAGACCTGCGGCATCGGCCGCGGTCTCCAGCTCGACGTTCCGACAGCCATCGGCTCCAAGCAGGGCCAGCAAGGGGGTGGTACCGTGCCAGCGATGAAGATCCTCGCGATCGTGCTGATCGTCGTCGGTCTGCTCGGCTCTCGCGTACGAAGGGATCACCTACACGAAGCGGGAAAAGGTGCTCGAGGTCGGACCGATCACGGCCACGAAGGAAACCAAGCAAGACCATTCCGGCTGTCGCCGATCCTCGGTGGGCGCTGCGCTCGTCTGTGGCGTGGTGTCTTGCTGATCGCCGCGGCGCGCCAGGCGCCTAGGCGACCCGTCGAGCTCGGCGGAACACCGGCGGCGCGCCGAGCGCGCCGCCGTTTTCGATCGCATCCAGGTCGACTCAGGCGATCCGACGCTTGCGAGCTCGACTCTGGCGGGCGGGACGATTCCTCGCGGCGGCTTTCACGCCCATGCCGTGCACGAAGACCAGCTCGCCGCCGAACCAGCCCGCCACACCGAGCGACCACCAGGCCGAAAATCGACAAGCCGAGCCGGAAGAAAGCCGACCGTGTCGATCCATCTCAGCCAGAAGCTCGCGCCGAAGATCACGAGGGCGATGAGATTGGCGACCATGTGAGTGACTCCCGACCTGCCGCGCGCGCGTCGCGTGATCGAGAAGAAGTCGATGAAACCGGGCATCGGCCGCGAGCAGCGCGCCGACGATTCCGCCGCCGAGGGTGTAGAACGCGACGTCCTTCCAGACCGCCCCGCCCCATCCGGAGCTGAAAGATGAGATCCGCGACGACCGAGAAGACCCAGAGGCCGATGGGAAGGGCGACGAGAATCGGATGTATCGGATGCCGGCCAACACTGGCTGGTGTCGACATTGAAGGACTCCTTTCTCGAACGAGCTTCAGCTCCCGCGAGCTGCAAAGGCCGTTGCCGAGCGGATTGCAGGAATAACCGATTGAAGACGACTCGCGCGCCGAGGTCGTTTTTACCGAGTAAGAACGGAGCGCGCGCGCTTGCTTCAGCCGAGCCAGACCCGTACCTGATGCGTGGCGCCGTCGTCGACCAGGGGCAGGGCCGCTTGCCCCGCCGCGGCCGGGACGCCGTCGATCTCCACGCGTGACACCCCACGGGTGACGCCGTGCGGGTTCTCGACCTGAACCTGATAGCGCGAGGCGTGGTAGCGGAACGTGATCGAAAAGCCGCTCCACGTCCGCGGGATGCACGGGTCGATGAAGAGCGACGCGCCGCGGATCCGAAAGCCCAGGAGCCACTCGATCCCAGCGCGATACATCCAGCCGGCCGAGCCGGTGTACCAGGTCCAGCCGCCGCGTCCCGAATGCGGCGCCTCGGCGTAGACGTCACCCGCGACGACGTACGGCTCGACGCGATAGCGGTAGAGCCCCGCGCGCGTGCTCGTGTGGTTGATCGGGTTCAACAGCGCGAAGAGCTCGCCGGCGCGATCGCCGTCGCCGAGCGCGGCGAAGGCCATGATCGCCCAGATCGCCCCGTGCGTGTACTGACCGCCGTTCTCCCTGATGCCCGGCGGATAGCCCTTGATGTAGCCGGGGTCCCGGAGCCGCGCACGAACGGTGGCGTGAAGAGCAGGACGATCGCCTGCTCGCGGTGGACCAGGTACTCCTCGACCGCGTTCATCGCGCGGGCGGCGCGGTGAGGGTCGGCGGCCTTCGAGAGCACGGCCCACGATTGGGCGATCGAGTCGATGCGGCACTCCGCGTTCTCGGCCGAGCCCAGCGGCGCGCCGTCGTCGAAGTATGCGCGACGGTACCAGTCGCCGTCCCAGCCGGAGGCCTCGAGCGCGCGGCCGAGCGCCTGCAGGTGCTCGCGCCACACGCGTGCCCGTTGTGCCTCGCCCCGCGCTTCGGCGATCGGCGCCCACTCGGCGAGGGTGGCGTGAAGGAACCAGCCGAGCCAGACGCTCTCGCCGCGGCCCTTCGCGCCCACTCGATTCATGCCGTCGTTCCAGTCGCCCGTGCCCATGAGCGGCAGACCGTGGCTCCCGACCGCCAGGCTCCGGTCGATCGCGCGCGCGCAGTGCTCGAAGAGCGACGCGTGCTGCGTCGACACGGTGGGCTCGAAGTAGGCCTCGAGGCTGTCGTCGGCCAGCACCGGACCTTCGATGAACGGGATCTGCTCGTCGAGGACCGTCGTGTCCCCGGTGACCGTCAGGTAGTGCGCCGTCGCAAAGGCGAGCCAGAGCCGATCGTCGGAGATGCGCGTGCGCACGCCGCGCCCCGAGGGCGGATGCCACCAGTGCTGCACGTCGCCCTCGGGAAACTGGCGCGCCGCCGCGCGGCACAGGTGCGCGCGAGTGACGTCACGGGCCGCGGCGGTCAGGGCCATGACGTCCTGGAGCTGATCGCGAAAGCCGTACGCGCCGCTCGCCTGATAGAAGCCCGCGCGCGCCCACACCCGGCAGGCGAGGGCCTGGTACAGCAGCCAGCGATTGAGCATCAGATCGAACGATCGGTCGGGGGTCTTCACCAGGACCGCCGCCAGCAGGTCGTCCCATCGGGTCACGACGGTCCGGAGCACCGCATCGAGGTCGGCGGATCGATATCGCTGGACCATCTCGCGCGCCTCGTCGGCCGACGCGGTCTGCCCGAGGAAGACATCGACCTCCGCGCTGGCGCCCGCGGTGAGCATGACCGTGACCTGCATGGTGCCGCACGGATCCAGGCCCCCGCCGAGCCGGCCCGAGAGCCGCTCGCCGCGCTCGAGCGCATCCGGATGGTCGAGCGAGCCATTGCGGCCGAGGACCTCGGCGCGATCGCCGGTCCACGCGGTCTGGCTCCCCGAGAGATCGAGGAACGCGATGCGACCGGCGAAGTCGACCGTCCACGCGTTTCGCGCGAAGAGCGCGCCGGTCGCCTCGTCCAGCTCGGTCACAATATGGGGCGCGGTGGTCGCGCGCGCGGCGCCCAGCACCCATTCGACGTACGCGGTGACGGTGAGCCGCCGCGAGCGTCGCGAATGGTTGGTGATCTTCAGGCGCGAGATCTTCACCGGATCGTCGAGCGGCACGTACTGGGTGAGCTCCAGGGCGATGCCGTGTGAATCGTGGGCGAAGCGGCTGTAGCCGTGCCCGTGATGACACTGGTACGACCACGCATCCTCGCGGATCGGCAGCAGGGTGGGAGTCCAGAGGCGGCCGCTCTCCTCGTCGCGCACGTACAGCACTTCGCCCGGCGGGTCGCTGACCGGGTCGTTCGACCACGGCGTGAGCTGATTCTCGTGGCTGTTGAGCGCCCACGTGTACCCGGCGCCCGACTCCGACACCTGGAAGCCGAGCTGCTCGTTCGCGATCACGTTGATCCACGGCGACGGCGTCCAGTGCCCCTTCGTCGAGCACGATCGAGTACTCGCGGCCGTCCTCGACGAAGCCGCCGAGCTCGTTGTCGAACTCGCGGCGCGGCCGCGGCATCGGCGGCTCGGAGGCCGCCTCCCGGTCGGGGACGGGCGCCGCTCGCGGCGCTTCGGCGCCGCCGCCGCGCGCTCGGCCCGGCCGACCTGCTCGGCCAGGGTGCCCAGGCGACTCAACAAGATTACGCGGGCCGCCGCCGAGAGACAGTCGCGCTCGCCGGCCGACAGGAGATCGCCGCGCAGCACCACGATCGAGCCCTCCGGCGTCGCGCCGAGGGTCGGTCGCCCGGCGCGCACGAGCCCCTCGAGTGCGGCCTGCAGGTCTTGCAGGTAGGACGGCGGCTTCTCGTTCAGGATCACGAGATCGACCGCGAGCCCCTTCATGCGCCAGTACTCGTGCGCGCGCAGGAGCTGCCGGACGATCTCGCGGTCCTCGATCTCGTCGATCCGGACCAGCACGATCGGCAGATCTCCCGAGATTCGATGCGCCCACAGGGCCGCGGGCCCGAGGGTGTTGCGCGCGAGGACCGCCGCCGGCGCGCGCAGCCGCGAATCGGTGTAGAGGATCCGGTTGGCGATCTGCTGGAAGAGGTGGGCTTCTTCCGGCGTGATGCTCAGGTGATGGAGCTGAACCTGTGCCTGGGTCCACGACAGGGTCGTGATGCGCTCGAACCTCGCCGGATCGCGATACTTGTCAGCCATGCCGAGCACGGCGGCTCGTGTGTCGGCGAGCATCGTGGAGAACACGACGCGGCCGCTCTGCCCGGGCGCGAGCCGCAGCCGGCGCCTCAGGCTGAAGATCGGGTCGAGCACAAAGCCCGTCGTGTTGGAGAGTGGCCGGCCTTCGATCATCGACATCGGCGTGCGGATGCCGCGGCCGCGTCCCAGGAAGCGCCCGCGCTCCGTCTCGTACTGCGAGCCGCCGGTGCTGGTGCCCTCGACGGAGACGACGTGGGCGGCCCAGACGCGCGGCTCGTCCGGTGAGCGCGGGCCGACGGGTGGCCAGGAGCGTATCGAGCTCGGCGACGGCCTCGGTCTGAACGAAGAGATTGGAGAACGCGGGATGGGCCGCGTCGTCGCGCGGCGGCGCCAGCACGATCTCGGCGTACGAAGTCACCTCGATCTCGCGCGCCTCGCTGCCGAGATTCGTCAGGGTCACGCGCCGGATCTCGGCGTCGTCCTCCGGCGAGACCAGCACCTCGAGCCGCGTCAGCAGATGGTCGTCGCGCCGCTGGATCTCGGCGCGGTCCTCCAGGAAGGTCACTTCGTACCTGTCGGGCTCGACTCCCGAGGGCTGGAGGCCGGCCGACCAGACGGCACCGCTTCGCGTGTCACGCAGGAAGATGAACGTCCCCAGGCGTCGCGCGTCGTGTCCTCGCGCCAGCGAGTCACCGCGAGGCCGCCGCAGTGGCTGTAGCCGCCGCCCGCCGTGGTCATCATCACGAAGTAGCGGCCGTTGGACAGCAAGTGCGTGTGCGGCACCGGATCGGACGCGGACGTGAATCGCCGCGAGGTCGGCGTCTCCAGCGCGCTCGTGACCTCGTGCGCGGGCGCTTCCTTCGCGCGCGGGCGCATCACCGGCACGTCGCGCGGCGCGCGCTCCTGCAAGATCAGCTCGGTGGCCTGCACCATCGGCTGAGCGTGGAATCGCTCGCGCATGCGGCCGTCGAGCAGGACGTTGGCGAGGGCCACGACCGTCATGCCCTGGTGATGAGCCATGTAGGTGTGGATCACGGCGACGTCCGCGCCCTCGGGCAGGCGCTCGCGCGTGTAGTCGAGCGCCTCGTAGAAGCCGTACGGCCCGAGACCGCCGGCGCGCGCGATCTCACCGAAGTTGCGGGCCGCCGCCGAGGGATAGACCATCGCGGCCAGCGCCGTCGCGTAGGGCGCGATGACCAGATCGTCCCCGAGCCCGCGCTCGAGCCCGAGCCCGGGCACGCCGAAGCTCGAGTACTGGTAGGTGAGGTCGAGGTCGCGCACGTTGTACGCGGATTCCGAGATGCCCCAGGGCACCCCGCGAGCGTGCGCGTAGGAGATCTGGCGCTGAACGACCAGGCGGCACGTCTGTTCGAGCAGGCTGCCGTCGGGCTCCCGCATGACGAGCCCGGGCATCAGATACTCGAACATCGAGCCCGACCACGAGACCAGCGCGATGCCCGACTCGACCGGGGTCATCGGCCGTGCGAGCCGGAACCAGTGGACGGCCGATACGTCACCCCGGGCGATCGCGACGAAGCTCGTCAGCCTGGCCTCAGACGCCAGAAGATCGTAGCGGCTCTCGTCGAGCGATCCGTCGGTGACGCGATAGCCGATCGCGAAGAGCTGGCGGGGCTCGTCGAACAGGAACGTGAAGTCCATCGCATCGAAGAGCTCGCCCGCCGTGTGCGCCGCGTTCTCCAGGCTCTTCATGAGCGCTTCGGCCGCACGCGCCGAGTCCTCGAGCGAGGCGATCACGGCCGTCGCGCGAGTCCGATCGAGCGAGCCGCCCGCCTTGTCGTCCGAGCCCTCCGCCCATTCGGCGAGCTCGCGCGCCGCCGCTCGCGCCAGCTCCGGCAGATGGCCGAGCAGCGGCGGCCCGTCGAGCAGACGCGCGACGACGGTCCCGTTCTGGCGCTCGGGCGGGAGAGAGCGGCGGAGATCGTCGAGCCCTTCGATCCACGGCGCGATCGCGTCGAGATCGCGCCGGTGGGAGGCGATCGTCGCCTGAGCGACGTCCGCCCATACGACGGCCTCGGCGCCCGTGTCCTCGGGAAGCGCCTTCGCGCGATCGCCGAGCCCCCGGACGGCGGTCGCCATCTCGACGAGGCGGTTCGGCCACGCGTCGAGCGTCGGAGGCTCCTGGCCCAGCGCGGCGCGGATCTCGTCGACGGAGGCGCGAGCGTCGGCCGGAAGCGCGTCACGCAGCAGGACAAGCGCTGCGTCGATGCCACGCTGGACCTCGACTCCGACGATCGGACGCTGGGCGCGCTCGCGCGCCGCGACCGCGAGGACGCTGAGATGCCCGGCGAGATTGCCGCTGTCGACCGAGGACACGTACCGCGGCTCGAGGGGCTTGAGGTTCTTCGTGTCGTACCAGTTGTACAGGTGCCCGCGATAGCGCTCGAGATCGCCGATCGTCGCCAGGGTCGCTCCGATCCGATCGATCGCGTCGAGCGTGCCGATGAAGCCGAGGTCCCGCGCCGCCACCGCCGAGAGGAGATAGACGCCCATGTTGGTCGGCGAGGTGCGGTGGGCGACGACAGGCCGCGGATCGTCCTGGAAATTATCCGGCGGCAGCCAGTTGTCTTCGGCGGTCACGAACGTCTCGAAGAAGCGCCAGCTCCGTCGCGCCGCCATCAGGATGATCTGCCGCTCGTCGGCGGTCAGCTGCTCGGGGGACGCGTGACCATCGGACGGCTGATCAAGCGGGCCACCGCGGGCGAGAGGGCCCAGAGGACGGCGAACGCCGCGGCGACCGCGCGCGTGTCTCCCGAGCTCGACGCGGCGATCACCACCGCGACGAGCGCCAGCACGAGGGCGCCCCACATCTTCGCGTACGTCCGGGCGAGATCGAGCCGGGCGCTCGACTTCACCTGCGCGGCGGTGACCCATTCGAGCATCCGCCGGCGCGTGACGACGAGCCGGAGCAAGGTGCGCCCGACCGCATCGGCCATGAGCCAGGCCTGGTGCGCGAGCAAGGTGAGCGCGAGCGCGATCTGCGCCGCGGCGAGCGCCACGGTCGTGCCGATGCCGCGCAGGTAGGCGCGCTTGGATCCGCCGGGCCGTCGCGGGATGAGATCGGTCGACACCGGGACGAGCGCCGGCACCGCGAGACAGAGCAGCACCAGCTTGGTCCAGACCATCGGCGCGCCGGCCGGCAGGGTCCAGCCGAGCACGAGCGTGAGATAGGCGCCGGGCGCCGACAGCGTGCGCCTCAGATTGTCGAGCATCTTCCAGCGGCCGATCGTGGGAATCCGTGCCCGCGAGGAGCCGATCCCGGCCGCGCCGCGGATCAGCCACGGCAGCAGCTGCCAGTCGCCGCGGGCCCACCGATGCTGGCGCGCCGCCGCGACCTCGTAGCGCGCCGGGAAATCCTCGAAGAGCTCGATGTCGGTGACCAGCGCCGCCCGCGCGAAGAGGCTCTCGAAGAGATCGTGGCTGAGGAGCGTGTTCTCCGGCACCCGCCCCTCGAGCGCGCGCTCGAACGCGTCGACGTCGTAGATGCCTTTGCCGGTGTACGAGCCCTCGGCGAAGAGATCCTGGTACACGTCCGACACCGCGGCGGCGTACGGATCGACGCCGGCCGGACCCGAGAACACTTGCCGAAAGAACGAGGCTTCTCGCTCGGTGGGCAAGGTCGGCGCGATGCGCGGCTGCAGGATCCCGTATCCCTCGACGACACGCCCTTCGCGCGGCTCGAGCCGAGGCCGGTTCAGCGGATGCGCGAGCGTGCCGATCAGGCGCGAGGCCGCGCCGCGGGGCAGCTGCGTGTCGGCGTCGAGCGTGATCACGAAGCGAACCGCCGCCGGCACCTCGAGCTCGTCGGCGACGAACGAGGTGTCGGTCGCGCCGCGCAGCAGGCGGTTGAGCTCGTGGAGCTTGCCGCGCTTGCGCTCCCAGCCCATCCAGCGGCCCTCGCTCTCGCTCCAGAGGCGCCGGCGGTGGAACAGATAGAAGCGTGCTTCACCGCCGGTGGCAGGGCCGTGACGCCGGTTGAGCTCGGCGATGCCGGCCCGTGCGGCGGCCAGCAGCGGCGCGTCGTCGGGCGCGTGCTCCTGGGCCGAATCCGTCCAGTCCGACAGGAGCGCAAAGCGCAGCTCGCCGTCGTCGTTGGCGAGATAGTGGACGCCCAGCCGCGCGATCTGCTCGGCGATCTGCGCCGGCCCGGTGAGGAGTGTCGGCACGACCACGAGCGTCTTCCATTCGGCCGGCACGCCGTCGGCCAGCTCGAGCCGCGGCAGGGCGCGAGGCGGCAGCAGCTCCACGATCGCGCGATTGACGAGCGCCGTCGCCGCGTCCGAAGCGGGCAGCGCCGCGAGCGCCGCGAGGAGGATGAGGAAGGGCACGCTCACGCCGAGGGCGTGGGTGAACAACACTGGCAGACACAGCAGAAAGCCCGGTGACGATCGCGATCGAGCCGAGATAGCTCCACGTCGCCGAGGCCATATAGGCGCGGGTCAGCCGTTGACGCAGCGATACCCGGTAGCTGAGCGCGTGCTCGAGGCTGGGGCGCCCCTTCGAGATCAAGAAGTAGCCGAGATCCTCGGTGCGCCGCTCGCGGCTGCCCGCCTGATTCAAGGTCTGACGGGCCACGTCGAGCTCCGGCGCGGTCCGACCCGCGGGCCAGATCCTCGACGGCGTGGCGATAGCGGTCGCGGGTGGCGAAATCCATCGCCCCGAACTCGCTCTCGGCCCGGAAGAGGCGGTCGACCAGGCTGACCTTCTCGACGAAGTCGCGCCAGTCGAAGGTGGCCATGATGCGGAGGCTCGTGATCACGTTGCGCACGGTCACGTTCACGGCGGCCTGACGCTGGTGCTCCGCGCGGACGAGGTCGTGCGCGGAGGTGCCGCGGGCGGCGAGGCGCTCGTCGAGCCAGCGCGTCGCCGGCGTGGTGACCGGGTCCTGATCGCGCAGGCGCTGGGAGAGCCGCACGGCGAACGTCGTGTTCAGCGCCGCGTCGCCGATCGAGCGAAACGCCTGCGGATCGGCCGGGACATCCGTCTGACCCAGCAGGAGGTTCGCGAGCCGGTCGGCCTCGAGCCGCGCCTCGCGGCGTTCCACGATCTCCACGGCCAGCCGGCGCAGGTTCTCGATCAGCGCGAGGCGGAGCCCGATCGGCACCGCCCAGAGCTCGCTGATGCGCAGGGCGTCCGCTCGCTGGAAGGCGAGGACGAAGCGCTGGAGCGTGACCGCGTCGAAGCGACTGTCCGTGTGGGCGACGTACGTCCACGCGAGCTCGAGCACGCGCGGAGCCCCGGCGAGCGGTCCTTCGTCGAGGGTCGGCAGCTGGCGATAGAACCCGCGCGGCAGGTCGGTGCGGATCTCGTTGAGCACTTCCTCGACGATGTGGAAGTTGTCGACCAGCCACTCGGCGGCCGGGGTCGTCGCTCGCTCGTCGTCGATGACCGCGGCCAGGGTTTGGTAGCAGCGGAGCAGGACGCGTCCGCTTTCTCGCGTGCGCGACAGCAAGCCCAGCTCCGGGCGGCGGCCGGGGAGACCCGGTGCCGTGCGATCGTCTCGGCTAGCTCCTCCAGCCGCTCGACGCTGAGGAGCTCACCGCGAATAGGCTCTGCCCCGAGAGCGTCATATAGATGTGCGCCCATGTGTGCGCCGGGGCCCGCCTGTTGCGACGTCGACACATCCTGTAAGATTTGCGTGGTAGAGATTACTCGATCGTCCCGGCCTGCTACCCGCGCGGAGGGGTCACGGACGTCGACATTTCGCGTACATCGACATGAACAGCTCGCGCACGACACCTTGGCACTTCAATTGCGATATCGTGGCCGGGAGGATTGGCGGATGAGAGTCGCATTCGGTCTGATCGGGCTCAGCCTCATCGGCGGGGTGGTACCGACTGGGTTTGCTGGGATCACACACGCGGCGCAGGTCCTGGCGGGTACCGCCGGGGCGCTGCTCTCGCTGTTGCTCTTCTGCCTGGCCGGTGCCACTGCTGCTCGGCGAACCGCTCCCACCGTCGTGCGGGTCACGCCGCGACGGCCGCACGGCTCCATCGCGTCGTCCCAATCCGTTCCTCGCAGTATTTGAAGGTCCACGTCTCGACCCGCGCCGCGGCCAAAATTGCAACGCCCATGCCGTGCCCGCGCGGGAAGCTCCTCGCTGAATTCGGTACTTTGACGCCCCGCCTGCATCAAGAAGTGTCATCCGACGAGCGACACTGTAACAACTACTGAGTAAGAACGTCTTGACACCTTCGCGAGCCCGCTGCTAGACGTGGCGTCATGACGACCACGGCGAGGCCGCTCGACGGCGTGCGCGTGCTCGAGCTGGCCCGGTTCCAGGCCGGACCGCGCGGCGGGATGATCCTATCCGACCTCGGCGCCGAGGTCATCAAGATCGAGCCGCCGGGCGGTGAGGAGACCCGCACGCATCCGCCGATGGTGCGCGGCCAGAGCGTCTACTTCTCGGTTTACAACCGCGGCAAGAAGAGCGTGTGCCTCAACCTTCGCGATGCGCGCGGGCAGGAGGTGTTCGCCGCGCTCGTCAAGAAGTCGGACATCGTCCTCGAGAACTTCCGCCCGGGTGTGATCGCGAAGATGGGCTTCGGCTACGAGCGCCTGCGCGAGCTGAACCCCGGCATCATTCTCGTTTCGGTGTCCGGCTTCGGGCAGTACGGTCCCTACACCGAGCGGCCGGCCTTCGATCCGCTCGGCCAGGCGATGAGCGGTCTCATGACCTTGACCGGCCAGCGCGACGGCAAGCCGATCGGCACCGCCTCGTCGGTGGTCGATCGCTACACCGCGCTGCACGCGACGATCGGAACGCTCGCGGCGCTCCGGCATCGCGAGCGCACCGGCGAAGGCCAGGTCGTCGACGTCTGCCTGCTCGATTCGGCGCTGACGATGGTCGAGATTCCGACCTCGTACTACCTCGCGACCGGCGAGGAAGGCGGCGAGGGCGGACGCCCGCCGTACAAGGCGAAGGACGGCTACGTCGTGATCAGCGCCGGCGGCCGCGAGATGGCCGCGCGTCTCATGCGCCTGGTCGACGGCGGCGCCGCGACCGGTGACGACGCACCGCTCGTGGGCAGCGCCGGTCCCGACGCCCGCCGCGGGCGTATCGAGGCGTGGTGCGCCGCGCACACGGTCGAGGAGATCTGCGCCGCGCTCGGCGAGATTGGCGTGCCGGCCGGCCCCGTACGGACGATTCCCGAGGTCGCGCGCGATCCGCATCTGTGGGATCGACAGATGCTGGTCAAGATGGACGACGCGGTCGCCGGCGAGATGTACCTGCCCGGCGCGACGATCAAGATGTCGAAGACACCGGACGCATCGGCCCGGTGCCCACACCAGGCCAGCACACGGACGAGATCATCGGCCACGTCCTCGGGTACGACCTCTCGACGATCGGAAATCTCCGGAGCGCCGGCGCAATCGCGTAGTTCGTTGATCGCGGGTGTATAAAGAGTCCGACGATGTTGTCCCGACCCCTGCGCCTCATCGCGCTGCTCGCCAGATCTGATCGACGTCGTCTCGCGGCAGGCTTTCTCGCCCCGCTCCTCTTCGGACTCTCGTTCGGCTGCGGCTACGTCGAGGCGCTCACCGTCGGCGTCACGGACGTGCTCACACCGCTCGAGCAGCCGCCGGTCGCCACGATGGATCACGGCGCGGTCTCCTGACGGCGCCGCAACCGGCCGGCACCGGGATCGTCGTCACCCGAATCTTCGATGTCGAAGTCGAACCGCTCCGTCCTGTTCACGACCGCGCTCCGCCCCTCTCGCCTCCTAGCTAGCTCGGCGCGCCCCGGCTCCTCCCACCGCGAGAGGACTCGTGCGTGGCTGCCCAGGGGTACGTCTGTGTTGTTCACGGTCGGCCGGGAGTCGTCTGAGTCAAGCCGATCGATCTCACACAGAGGGGAGGTGAGGACATGCTCCGAATCATGTTCGTGATGTTCACGCTCGTGTCTCTGATGTGGATGTCGGCCGCGGCGATGGCGCAGCAGCCGTCGATGATGAGCGACTGCGACAAGTGGATCTACACGATCAACGCCGAGGCCGGCGACCGAGTCGACGAGGCCGGCTACACGGCCAAGCAGAAGGTCGACGACATCGCCAGGTTGTGCAAGGAAGGGCAGATGGCCGAGGCGCAGAAGACGGCCATGGAGACCATGACCTTGCTCGGTATCAAGATGTAGCGCGCGCACGTGTCGTGGTGGTGGCTCAGCCGAGCTGAGCCACCACCGCGCGCAACGCCTGGCTCCTGATAGACTACGTCCCGCCCGCGACGGGCCGCGTAGCGCCCGCCGAGACTGCGCGATCGAAAGGACAGGCGATGAAATTCGGACTGCACTCCGTCAACCTGCACACCTGCGGCTATCCCGACGCGGCCGCGCGCATCGGCCGAGCGGCGGAGGCCGCCGGCTTCGAATCGCTCTGGGTCGCCGATCACGTGGTGCTGCCTGACCCGCCGGTGGCGGGCCGGCCGATGGCGCCGGACCAGCGGCTGCTCGATCCGATCGTGGCGCTGACGTTTCTGGCGGCGCACACCAGCGCATTCGCCTGGCGACCGGCGTGATCATCCTGCCGCAGCGCCAGGCGCTGGTGCTCGCCAAGCAGCTCGCCTCGCTCGACGTGCTCTCGAACGGCCGGCTCATCTTCGGGCTCGGCGTCGGCTGGTGCGAGCCCGAGATGCGCTCGGTCGGCGCGCCCTTCGCCGAGCGCGGCCGCGTGGCCGACGACTATCTGGCGGCGATGCGCGCGGTGTGGACGCAGCCGAAGCCGTCGTATCGCGGCCCGTACGTGGCGTTCGACGGCGTGCAGGCGATGCCGCGCCCGGTGCAGACGCCCGTGCCCATCGTGGTCGGCGGGCGCACGGCGCCGGCCTACCGGCGTGCCGTGACCCAGGGCCACGGCTGGTACGGCTTCGGGATCAGCGTCGAGGACACACAGAAGATCGTCGCCACCTTGCGCGACACCGCCAAGAAGCACTCGCGGCCGGCCGAGCTCGGACGGCTCGAGATCAGCGTGACGCCGCCGGGCTTCGACGTTCCGGACAAGGCGACGCTCGACGCCTACGCGGCGGCCGGCGTCGATCGGCTGATCCTGCGACCGCGCCCGGAGATGGACGCCGCGGCGCTCGAGCGCTTCGCCGCCGAGACCGGACGCGCGCTCGGCCTCGTGGCGGCGTGAGGCGGCCATGAAGATCGCGAGAGTCGAAGCGCTCCATTGTGACGGCGGCTGGCGGCCGTGGACGTTCGTGCGCATCGAGACCGATACCGGCTTGATCGGCTGGGGTGAGTGCAGCGACAACCGGAGCCCGCACGGCATCGCCGGCTCGGTGCGCGACATGGCGGATCTGTTGATCGGCCAGGATCCGCGGCCGGTCGAGCGGCTCTACTGGGACATGCTGCGACGCATGCGCCAGAACAGCGGCGGCGTCTCGCACAAGGCGATGGCCGGCATCGAGCTGGCGCTCTGGGACATCAAGGCCAAGGCGCTCGGCGTGCCGGTCTACGAGCTCTTCGGCGGCCCGATGCGCGATCGCATGCGCCTCTACTGGTCGCACTGCGGCACGACGCGGGCGCGCATGGGGCAGTTCCTGGGCACGCCGCCGCTGAAGACCTACGACGACATCGCGGCACTCGGGCGCGAGGTGGTGAAGCGTGGATTCACCGCGCTCAAGACCAACATGGTGATCCCGGGCGATCCGGCCACCGTGTACTTCCCGGGTTCGCCAGCGGCATCAACACCACCGACGGGGCGCCGACGGTCGAGATCCTGGACGCGATCGATCGCCTGATCGGCACCTTCCGCGACGCCGTCGGGCCGAAGGTGGGCCTCTGCCTCGACCTGAACTACAACTTCCGCACCGAGGGCGTGCTGCGGATCGCCAAGCTGCTCGAGAAGTACGACATGCAGTGGGTCGAGTACGACAACTGGGATCCGGACGCGCTGCTTGCAGATCAAGCAGTCGACGTCCACGCGGCTGGCCTCGTGCGAGAGCCTGGTGAGCTTGAGCCAGTACCGGCCGTTTCTCGAGAAGCACGCGGTCGACGTGGCGATCATCGACGTGCCGTGGAACGGCTTCTCGCAATCCGTGCAGATCGGGCGGCTGGCCGAAGCGTGCGAGATCAACATCGCCCCGCACAACTACTACAGCCACCTGGCCGACCTGCACTCGTTGCACCTCTGCGCGGTGCTCCCGAACGTGCGCATCATGGAGATCGACATCGACGACGTGCCGTGGAAGGGCCCGCTCGTCACGCGCCCGCCGGTGATCCGCGACGGGCACATCTGGCTGACCGACGCGCCGGGCTGGGGCGCCGACGTCGACGAGCGCGTGCTGCGCGAGCATCCCTGGCCGCGGCCGGGAGATGGCGGGCCGCAGCTCTTCTACGGGATGGATCCGGGGCAGATGGCGGCGCGGCCGCGGTAAGAACGAAGCGCGCTTCGCGTCTCGCCTCCAGGGCACTCTGCCCAGGACGTTGGGCAACACGCGGCGGGACGCGCTGAGATGACCCGGGCGAATCGCGCTCGCAGTCGGCATCACCGACGAATCGTCGCGTGGCATCGTCGCTGCACCTTGCTCGCGCATGCCCAACATCGCGAGCTCACCCGTCAGAACGGCAGCACGACTATCCCGGCCCGCGCGTCTCGTGGGCCTGAGTCTCCTGGTGTCCTTGCCGGCCGCGACACAAGTGCCAAGTGTCGCCGGCATCTCGCCGGCGGCTCTGGCACCGGTGAGCGTCTGGGCGCGCGGGTTTCTCCAGCCGCGTGGTGTCGTCGTGGACTCTGGAGGCGCGGTCTACGTGAGCGACCGCGCGGCCGGCACCGTTACACGCATCGCGACGGATCAGTCCACGACCGTGCTGATGCGTGGACTGGAGCGACCGGTCGGCCTCGCCTTCGATCTCGAAGGCCGTCTGCTCGTCGCTGAGGAGCGAGCCGGCCGGATCACGCGACGCGAGGCCGACGGCTCGCGCACCACCTTGGTGTCCGGAGTCAAGCAGCCCCGGTGGCTCGACGTCGGCGAGGACGCGACCGTCTTCGTCGCGGCTCGTCGGCTCACGAGGGCACCGACCCCGAGCCCGACGACGAGTCGGTCGAGCCCGAGGTGATTCTGGCGCTCACGTCGACCGGCGCACTCACGGTCTTCGCTGACGGCTTCCGAGCCGTTCGAGGCCTCGTGGCCGGCGACGGGATCCTCTACGCAGCGACGGACGGCCGTCGTGGGGAAGCGAGACTGGACGGTGTCGTCTTCCGGATTCCGATCCTGCCGGGCGCTCGCGCCGGTGTTGCCACTGCACTCGGCGCCACCGGCGCCTTCGTGAAACCGACGGCGCTGGCGCAAGACCGGTTAGGCGCGCTATTCGTGACGACCCAGGAGCTCAGCGTGGACGGCCAGCGCTTCAGACGTGCGCTCGCGAAGCTGCACGCTGATGGCCCGGTCAGCCTGTTCGCGGGAGAGCTGGATCGCCCGCAAGGCCTGGCTTTCGACTCGGCAGGCAACCTGTATCTCGCCGACGGAGCTTCGGGTCGAATCCTTCGCTTCGTCTCGCCGCCCGCGCCCGAGCTCGATCCACTGGCCACGATCACGAACGCGCCCGCCGTCTCCGTGCGCGGCGCCGCGCTTCGAGAGTCACGAGTCGATGGCCGCCTCGACGGTGGAAGCGGTCGGTTCACGATTCAGAGTGGAACGGACGGCCGGTTCGCGCTGACGATTCCGTTGACGTTGAATGCCGAGAACACGATCGACGTATTCGTGACGGCCCATCGTGGTCTCGGCCTGACCGGCGCGCCCGCCGAGGTGACCGTCCGCCACGACGACGTACCGCCCGAGACGACCTTGATCAGCGGACCGGTCAGCCCCAGCGACGGGACCACGGCCGCATTCACGTTCACGGGCACCGACGACGTCACCGCGGCGGACGCGTTGCGGTTCGCGTGGCGCCTCGACGGCCGACCTTTCGGCGAGCTCTCCGGCGCGCGGTCGGTCACACTCACGGATCTCCCGGACGGCGTCCACACGTTCGATGTCGTGGCGCAAGATAGCGCGGGGAACGTCGATCCCACCCCGGCGACCAGGACCTTCACGGTCAGTCGGTCTCAGATCGCGCTGGTCGAGCCCGAGCCCGGAGCCACCGTTGCCCGCCGGTTCCCGCCTCGTTCGAGGCACTGTCGTGACTGGAGGGCAGGAAGTCGCGGTGACCATCAATGGCATCGCGGCCGCGGTCTACGGAGGCACGTTCGCCGCGCTCGTTCCGCTGAGCCCGGGCACGAATCGTCTCCAGATCGTCGCCACGACGCGCCGCCGGCGTCGTCGCGAGCCAGGAGGTGCCCGTCACCGTGATGGCCGCGCCGGACGCGCCATTCCTGCTCGTCAGCAGTCCCGCGGGCGGCGTGAGTCCGCTGACGGTGTCCTTCACGTTGCTCGGCGTGCCGGATTCGGCGACGATCCAGGCCGACTTCGATGGCAACGGTACGATCGACTTCACGGGCCAGCGCCTGGCCGAGCAGGCATTCACGTACGTGCAACCCGGTCTCTTCGTCCCCATCGTGAAGGTCACCGATGCCCAGGGGCAGCGGACCACGATCCCCGGCGTCGTTCAGGTCTTCGATCGGGCGAGCCTCGACGCGCTTCTGCAGGCCAAGTGGGCCTCCATGCGTGACTCGTTGCGCCGCGGCGATATCGCCCAGGCCCTGACGCAGATCTCCGAGCGCTCGCGGAATCGCTATCAGCAGGCGTTCACCGCGCTCCTTCCTGATCTGCCGGCCGTCGACACCATACTCACGGACGTTCGATTCGTTCGGGCTCGCGGTCTGGAAGCGCTCTTCGAGATGCGCCGCACGGATGCCGGTATGCTCAAGTCCTTCGAGGTGCGATTCAATGTCGACGCCGACGGATTCTGGCGCGTGCGGTCGTTCTGAGATCTCGCTGATGCGCTCCGTTCTGATCGCGCTGATGTTCCTGATCTCGCTCCTGATGCCTCGATGGACCGAGGCGGCCGGGCCCTGGCAGGCGCAGGTGGTCAGCGCCGATTCAAAGCAGCCACTCGAAGGCGTGGTGGCGCTGGCCTGGTGGACGCGAAACGTTCGCAGCTTCGGAGGGCCGAGCGAGGACTACCGCGACTCGCAGGAAGTCCTCACTGACAAGGACGGCCGCTTCACAATCGAGTCGCGCTGGTTCTTCAGCCTCAATCCGCTGGTGTTCTTCCGCGGGCCGTTCATCGCGATGTTCAAGTCCGGGTATGGCGACTACGGATGGCCCGGCTACGCGGGATCGGAGACGTGGCCCCCAGAGAAGCGCAAGGCGCTTCAAACCGAAGCTCAGCTGCTGCAGCTCGATGGGATCGTGCTGGAGATGCCGGTTCTGCCCAACACCGAACAGAGAGCGAAGTACCTCGACGCATCTCGCGGCCTGCATTTCGGGCGTTCCGTCACGACAGGCGCCCGCTGATGCACGAAGGCGATCGATGGAAGAACGGAAGGCGCTGGAATCCCGTGCAGCCCGGATTCGGCGGTAGGGAGGTCTCGTGATCCAACCTGGACAGACTCGCTTCGCGACCGCGCGTGCAGCCGGAGTGCTGGGGCTGTTCGGGACTGGCGGAGCGTTGGCGCTGTCGTACGCGCCCGCCACCCACACGCGAGATCGGCGTGACCGCCGTCGTCCGCTCGGATCTGGACGCGATCTTGAAGAGCTCAGTATCGCGTCGACCGCGGTGCGACGTTCGTCGTCAACGGAGCGAACTGTTCAGACCTGGATCGCGATCGGCGCGACGCGCGAGGATTTCCCGGCGACCCGGTCTCTCAATCACTTTCACAGTCCGCTGAAGCCATGGGCGAGCGCCGGCGGTCCTCTCGGCCAGTCGTCCGTCTACTGGCAGCAGAACCCGGATCAAGGCCTCGGCGGCACATGGTCATGGCCTGTCGCTCGTCAGCGATTGTTCGAGTTTCTGACCCTCCCGACGCCGACGGCGCGGGAAGGAGCGCTTGCGGACACCGCTCGGGCTCTCGGGCAGGTCATGCACATGGTTCAGGATGCGGCGTCACCGGCCCACACGCGCGAGGATCCGCACCTGATCCACGACGGATGCGAAGCTCGTATCGAGGAGCTCCGAGCGAGCCGCGATGCGACGCTCCGGTCCCGCTTCCAGGCGTTCCTGGCCGCTTCATCGACGTTGCCGTCGACCTCGATCTTCACGCCGACTGGGATCCGCGGGCGCCGGTTCCGGTCCGCGAGGCTCGTCGACAGCGACCGGTACGCGGGCACCGTGCCATCGTATTCGGTCGGGGCTGACGTTGGCCTGGCCGAGTACACCAGCGGTGGCTAGCGTGAGCGACGACACGATCTTCCTGGGGTTCGCGCTTCCGCGCCGCGAGAGCCTGGGCCCCGCGGTCTTCGATCCGCCGGCCGACACTCCGGGTGCGCGGCGCTATTTCCCGCAAGACGACCGATGGCGACACGGTCAGTCACTTCGTCGCGGAGGGCGCGTTGTACGAACGTCTCCTGTCTCGCGGGCAGCTGGTCGGCGGCTTCATGCTCGACGACAAGGTCTACGAGGACTACGCGGCTCGACTGATCCCTCGCGCGGTCGGCTATTCGGCCGGCCTCCTGAACTACTTCTTCCGAAGCAGCTTCGACTTCACCGTAGACGTGAGCGGCAACGATGCGAGCGCGCGGCTCCTGACGATCAGCATCCCGCCCGAGCTCACCGCGGAGACGATGGACGGGACCTTCACCCTGTACGCCGAGGACAAGGACGGTCTGCGGAGCGCCGTCGCCGGAGCGTCGATCACGACCACGCTATTCCGGGGAGCGTCTGCCCAGGCGATCTTCGCGCCCGTCTCCGGCGTGCGTGCATACGTGCTCGTGTTTCGAGGCACGCTGGGCGCCGAGTCCGATGCGGTGACCGGCAAGGTCAAGCCGATGGGCCCGTTCGTCGCCGCGTTGCAAACGACGGCCGAGTTCACCGGCGAAGCGGCGCGCGCGACCGTGACGGAGGTCGACAACGCGTCGACGCTCATCGTCAGTGGAGACGCTGTCGAAGGACGCGCGGCAGCAGCGCGCCATGGGATCGTTCTTTTCGTCCACGAATGATCCCGGGCAGCATCTCAAGCGCGTATCGCTGGAGTTCGATCCCAGAATCGTCGGCGCGGCGCCGGTCCGACTGCTTCTGGACGACATCGATGTCGGCGTCGCATGGGAGCCGAGAGGGCACGACCCTCGAGAATCCCAGCCGATGGGAGGTCAGAATCGACCTGCCGGTGTTCTTTGGCGGCGGTGGGATCCTCGTGCCGAACGTCCCGCGGTTCTTGGCCGTCGAGACCCTGGAGGGGACCACGATCAGGACCCCGCTCGTCTGGTGGCGCAGCGTGTCCTCGGTCAACGAGGCCCGGGGAGGCCGGGAATCCGTGACCGGGTGTCCGCTGGAGCTCCAGTGCGAACAGCTGGTCAGCAACAGTACCGTGCTGCACGGACTCGTCTTCTTCGGCGACGGGAACGGCGAGGGGCGTGACACCACCTCCTCCGGCCAGCGTCAGCCCATGACCGCGCCGCACACGGCCGTCGGCTTCATCCCGACGGGCGTGGTCGCTGGGTACAGCGTGGGAACCGACGAGCAGACCGGAAGCCTCAACTGCTTTGCCAGGTGTGTGCCCGCCGCTTCGTGCACGGCCAGCACCGTCAGTGTCTTCGCCGAGTCGCGAGCGGAGGGGCGTGTGTGGATAAAGGACGAATTTTCGATCAGCTCCAGTACTCTGAGTGGCGTGCATACGGTCGCGAACGCCTGTGCCCGGCCGGCCGCGGGTCAGCCCGTCGCCCCTGATCTGCCGGAGCTGAGATTCCGGCGTGACTACCTACCGGCGGAGCAGAGCCGATTTCAGGAGTTCGGGGTGACACCGCCCGAGCACGAGATCACGCTCCGATGAACGCTTCGTCTACATGGACGGCGCGGGGCCGACTGCACCGGGCGCTGCTGGTCTGCGTCGTTCTGGTCGGCGCGGCCGGCTGCCTCTATCCCGGCGCCGACGTTCCCTACGTCCAGACTCCGACCGACGTCGTCACCGAGATGCTGCAGGCTCGCCACCGTCGGCCTGGACGACGTCGTCTACGACCTGGGCTCGGGCGACGGGCGCCTCGTGATCGCGGCCGCGCGTGATTTCGGCGCGCGCGGTGTCGGCATCGAGATCGATCCCTCGTTGATTGCGCTGAGCACGGAAGCGGCGCGGCGGGCCGGCGTCGGCGACCGCGTGACGTTTCGCGCGGACGATCTCTTCGAGACCGATCTCTCGGACGCCACCGTCGTGACGCTCTATCTCTCGCGCTCGATCAATCAGCGATTGCGCCCCAAGCTCCTGCGCGAGCTGCGGCCGGGCGCGCGCATCGTCTCGCACAATTTCGACATGGGCGACGACTGGATGCCGAGCGAGACCAAACAAGTCTCGTCGCGCGATCGCCTGGCGACGGTGTTTCCTCTGGGTGATTCCGCCGAAATCGTAGCTGCTCCGCGCCTGAAGCAAGTCTTCGTGTGTTTCGAGCGCGTGACGTTGTCGTTCCGCGTCGCGGAATCGTTCTGTCTCACTCCTGAGAACGCGCGTTCAGGTATTTCACTCATTGACTTCTGCGGCGACCGCATCGAGGATTCTCCTGACGCTGAATCGAGACGATCGACTGGTTCCGTCCTGCAGAACGGTCCGCGCGCGACGCGGACAGACGTGAGGAGGTCCTCATGCGGTTCTCGCCAGCAGGCTCTTCGAGCGATCGAGCGGCGCAAGTTCTTGAAGCTCATGGGAGGCGCGGCGAGCGGCGTCATGGCGCTCGGCAGCGGCGGCACGTTCGTGCGCGCGCGCCGCGCGGAAGCGCAGGTGACCCTCACGCCCTTCGTCGACGCGCTGCCGATTCCGAACGGCATCAGGCCCAGCGGGCACGTTCGACGGCGATCCGCTCTTTCAGGTGACGATGCAGGTGTTCCAGGCAGAAGCTCCATCGCGACCTGCCGCCGACGACGCTCTGGGGCTACAACGGCCAGTACCCGGGCCCCACGTTCGAGGCGCGGCGAGGCCAGCCCATCGCGGTGCGCTGGATGAACAATCTGCCGAACCGCCACATGTTCCCGATCGACAACACCTTGCACGGCGACGAGGCGGGACAGCCGGCGGTGCGGACGGTCGTCCACCTGCACGGACATCAAGGTGCTGCCGGAGAGCGACGGCTATCCGGAGGCGTGGTTCACGAACGGCTTCGGGCAGACCGGCCCGTTCTTCGAGCAGCGGATCTACCAGTATCCGAACGACCAGGCGGCGACGCAGCTCTGGTATCACGATCACGCGCTCGGCGCCACGCGGCTGAACAACTACGCCGGGCTCTCAGGCGTCTACCTGCTGCGCGATCAGCGTCGAGGACAATCTGAACCTGCCCGACGGGGCCGTTCGAGATTCCGCTGATCATCCAGGATCGGTTCTTCAACGCCGGACGGCTCGCTGCTCGTATCCGGTCGAGGACGACGGTGGCGATCCGGATCCGCGCGTGCCGCCCGTCTGGATCCCCGAGTTCTTCGGCGACACCGGTGCTGGTCAACGGCAAGGTCTGGCCGTTCCTCGAGGTCGAGCCGCGGAAGTATCGGTTCCGCATCCTGAACGCGTCCAACGCGCGGTTCTATCATCTGACGCTCAGCGAGGCGCGCGGCGCGACCGCCACCGGGCGCTCGGGCCCGCGTTCATCCAGATCGGCACCGACGGCGGTTTCCTGCCGGCGCCCGTGCGCCTGACCGATCTCACCATCGGCGTCGCGGAGCGCTTCGACGTCATCATCGACTTCAGCGGCACCGAGGGCGCGATCGTTCGTCCTCACCAACGACGCCAAGGCGCCGTTCCCTGACGGCGACGACGTCGTGCCCGACCAACGTGATGATGTTCAAGGTCACCAGGCGCCTGCAGCGGACGCGACGACAGCGCGATTCCGCGATCCCTGGCGCCGGTGCCGCTGCTCGATCCGCGCGCCTCGGTCAAGACCCGCGATCTGGTGCTGAGCGAGCTCGACTCGGCCGCATCCGTTCGAGAACCCGATCATCGGCCTCGATCAACGCGCCGTGGTCCGATCCGGTCACCGAGACGCCGCAGGCGGGATCGATCGAGATCTGGCGGATCATCAACACCACGGGCGACGCCCACCCGATCCACATCCACCTGGTGCAGTTCCAGATCCTCGATCGCCAGCCGTTCGACCCGATCAGTATCCGGGCGCGGCTCGTGTTCACCGGGCCCCGGTGACGCCGCCGGCGAACGAGCGGCCGGCCTTCAAGGACACCGTCAAGGCGATGCCCGGGCGAGGTTACGCGCTTCATCACGAGGTTCGACCTGCCGAGCGGCACGCCCGATCTGCCGGGGCCAGAAGTTCCGCTACGTGTTCCATTGCCACATCCTGGAGCACGAGGACAACGACATGATGAGGCCCTACGATGTTGTAGGCTGAGAGCTACGGACTCCGTCGTTTTCGCACCGCTCCCGCGGTTGTGAAACGCGGCGCCGGGCCGTCCTGGCCGGCGCTCTCGCGACGGCGCTTGCGCTCCTGCCGGCCGAGGTAGGAGCGCACGCGTTCGTCAGCCGCTCGGAACCTCGCTCTGCAGCCAACCTGGCCGAGTCGCCCCGCAGGTGCGTATCTGGTCTCGATGGCCCGGTCGAGACGATGTTTCTCGAGATCCGGGTCGAGACCGAAGACAAGCGCCGGGTCGACAAGAAGGACGCGCGCCGGAGCCCCGACGACGCCACGCTCGTCGAGGTCGGGCTGCCGCGGCTCTCGGCGGCGCGCTATCGCGTGTTCTGGAGCGTGATCGCGCGCGACGGACATCGGAGGAAGGGCAGCTTCTCCTTCCTCGTCAAGTGATCGCCGCGCTCGTCCGCGGACTCGTCCTGCTGAGCCTCGCCTCCGCGATCGGCGGCCTCGCGCTCGAGCAGCTGTTCCCGGGATCGGCCGCGCCCGATCTCGACGCCGCGCGCGCCCGTCTGCGCCGCTGGGTCATGACGAGCCTGGTCGTGCTCCTGCTGGCGACCGGCGCCGAGCTGCTCGTGCGAACCCAGGCGATGAGCGGCGCGTCGCTCGCCGCGAGCGTCGCCGCCGTCCCCAGCGTCGTGACGCAGACTCACCTGGGCCAGATTCTCGCGGCGCGGCTGGTGGCGGTAGTGAGTCGCCCTGCTGCTGGCGTTCGAGGCCGGCCGCGCGTTTCGCGCCTTCGTCCTTCTCGTCGCGCTGGCCATCGCGCTGTCGGTGAGCCTCACCGGACACGCGGCCGACTGGGGCGACGTGACGCTCAGTGTCGGCGTCGACTGGGTTCACGCCGTCGCGGCGTCCGCGTGGACGGGCGGCCTCATCGCGCTGGCGTTCGTGGCCGGGCGCCGCGGAGCTCCGTGGTCACGCGAGTCGCTCGCCGCCGTCGCGCCGCGCTTCTCGCGGCTGGCCGGGTCTCTGCCTGCTCGCGATCGTCGTGACCGGAGGCTACAACGCGTGGGCCCAGCTGGGCGGGCTGTCGCGGCTGTGGAACACCGCGTACGGGTCGCGTCCTGATCGTGAAGCTCCTGATCGTCGCGGTGCTGGTGTGGCTGGGGGCCGTCAACCGCTACGCGCACCTGCCACGGCTCGCGCCGGCGCAGGCCGCCCGCGGCGTCGGCGCGCGGGCGTTTCGCATGTCACGCCTCGCCCTCTTCGGTCCCAGCCGAGGCGTGCCGTCAGTGCCGGCGGAGTCACAGCTCGTCGCCTACGTCACGATCGAAGCGCTCGTCGGCCTCGCCGTGTTCGCGTGCACGGCCGTCCTGGGCGAAGTCACGCCGGGGCGCCACGTCCAGTTCGAGCGCAGGCCGACGACGCACGTCGGCGCCTGTCGCGCGGCCCGGTGGAGGCGGGCCGCGGTCGGCACCGTGACGCCGCCGCGCGGGACGCCGCACACGGACGCGCGGTCTTCGCCAGGCTCGAGTGCGCGACCTGTCACGCGATCCCCGACGCGCAGTTCTCGGCGCCGATACGACCAGGGCCTGACCTGGCCGGGATCGGCGGACGCCACCCGGGCGAGATCGTCGAGTCGATCATGAACCCGAACGCGCAGATCCTCGACGGGCCGGGCTACACCAATGAGCAGGGGCTGTCGACGATGCCGGACTATCGAGACCGGCTGACGGTCAGGGGAGCTGATCGACCTGGTCGAATACCTGAGAGGCTTCGAAGCGCCCGCGGCACGCCGCACCGCACCCGCCACGCCTGCGACGCCGGACGCCGCGGCGCCGGAGCCGCCCGCGACACCGGCGCCGGCCACGCCCGAACAACCGACGCCCACGCGGTGAGCCGAGCTACGCGCGAGCGTCAGGCGTAGACGCGCTCGATCCGGCTCCCGACGCGACAGACGATCTCCCACGGGATCGATCCGATCGTGTTGGCCATCTCGCGCGCGTCGATCGTGTCGCCGTCCTGGCTCCCGATGAAGACCACCTCGTCGCCGGGCGAGGCGTCGAGCCCGGTCACGTCGATCATGATCATGTCCATGCAGACCGAGCCGATGATCGGTGCGCGCCGGCCCCGGATCAGGACCGAGCCGCGGCCGGCCAGCCGCAGATCGAGCCCGTCGGCGTAGCCCGCGGGCACGATCGCGATCGTCGTCGGCTTCTTCGCGGTGAAGCGCGCCCCATAGCCGGTGACCTCGCCGGCGCGCATGCCCTTCACGGCGGTGATGCGGCTCGCCAGGGTCATCACGGGCGCCAGCGGGATCGTGGACGTCAGCGGCGGCGGCACGATGCCGTAGAGCAAGAGCCCCGGCCGCACCCGATCGAACCACACGCGCGGGTCGCGCACCACCGCGGCGCTGTTGGCGGCGTGCCGGAAGCGCGGCCGCGCGCCCAGCGCCTGGAGATCGGCGAGCACCCGATCGAAGCGCTGGCGCTGCTCGTCGAAGAGTGACGATGCGGGGTCGTCCGCGGTCGCGAAGTGGGTGAAGACGGCGTCGAGATCGAGATTCTCGCTGCGGAGCAGATCGGGGAGGGTGCGGCGCAGGTTGTCGAAGCGAAACCCGAGCCGGTTCATGCCCGTGTCGATCTTCAGGTGATAGCGCACGCGCTGCTTGTACCGCGCGGCCGCGGCCTGCACGGCGCGCGCCGCCCCCGGCGACGAGATCGTCGGCGTCAGCCGGCAGTCGAACAGGCCGTCGAGGTCACTGACGCTGAGCGCGCCGAAGATGAGGATGTCGGCGCGCACGCCGGCTGCCCTCAGGGTGGCGCCTTCCTCTATATCCGCGCAGGCCAGCAGGTCGGCGCCGGCATCCTCGAGCGCCCGCCCAACCTGCGCAGCGCCGTGACCGTACGCGTTCGCCTTGACGACGCTGATGACACCCGGCGGCGAGGTCGGCCGCTCGCGCTTCAGATGCTCGCCGATCGCCCGATAGTTCGCCTTGAGCACCTCGAGATCGACGCGCGCGACCGTCGGCCGAACCCGCTCACCCATGCGATGCCGTCCCTGGCTCCGTATTCGTCATCTCGTCCATGTTACTGCGAGGGAGGCGCCCGCCCGTCCAGGTCTGTGGGGCCCGGAGCTTGCTCAGCGCGTCGATCCGCTAGGTCGATCCGTCAGCCGCCAGCGCGTCGATCTGCGCCGGCGTGTACCCCAGCTCCTTCAGAATCTCCTGGCGGTGCTGGCCGAGCAGGGGAGCCGCCGAGATCTTCGTCGGCGACGCCGAGAGCTTGATCGGATTCCCGGCGGTGATGTAGCTCCCGCGCACCGGGTGCGAGACCTCGACGATCATGTCGCGCGCGTGCAGGTGAGGATCGGCCATCACCTCGCCGGTGTCGAGGCACGCGCCGCACGGGATACCGGCGCCGGCCAGGATCTTCATGACGTCGTGCTTGGGGCGCTTGGACGTCCAGTCCTCGACCAGCGCGTCGACCTCGCTCTTGTGCTGCCAGCGGGCCGCGGCCGTCTCGTACCGGGCATCGCCGATGAGGTCGGTCCGGCCGATCGTCTTCAGCAGCGTATGCCAGAACTGCTGCGGCACGAACACGAAACACGTAGTCGTTCTGGCCGCCGGGATGGCAGCGATACGTCGTGCCCGGCGCGCTGACGCCCAGCTGGTTGCCGGTGCGCTGACCGGGTTTCCCGGTGCGCTGATGGTCGCGCAGGCTGACGCGGATCAGGTTGACCACCGCGTCCTGCATCGAGACCTCGACCCGCTGCCCTTCGCCCGGTGGTGTGCCGCTGCATGAGCGCCGCGAGAATGCCGACGACGCAGTGCATGCCGGTGCCGGAATCGCCGATCGACGGCCACACGTAGGTCGGCGGATTGTCCGGCAAAGCCGGTGACGCTCATCGCGCCGCCCATCGCCTGCGCGATCGGCTCGTAGCTCTTGTAGTCGGCGTACGGCCCGTACGAGCCGAAGCCCTTGATGCTCGCGTAGACCAGCCGCGGGTTGAGCTGCTTGACCGCCGCGTATCCGAAGCCCAGACGCTCGAGCACACCCGGACCGAAATTCTCGAGCAGCACGTCACCGGTCTTCAGGAGGGCGCGGAACACGTCCTTCGCGCCGGAATTCTTCAGATTGAGCGGGAGGCTGCGCTTGTTGGCGTTGAACGACAGATAGAAGAGGCTGTCCGCGTCGGGCCGATCCGCGCAGCATCTGCCGGGCCGGGTCGCCCTTGCCGGGCTCCTCCACCTTGATCACGTCCGCGCCGAACCACGCCAGCAACTGCCCGCACGAGGGGCCCGCCTGATTGTTCGTGATGTCGACGACTCGAATGCCTGCCAGCGCTCCGCCTCATCAGGGCAAAGACCTTCTGAGAAACGCTTTCACGTCCTCGGGCGACTTCTGTGCGCCCTTCGCTGTCGCCGCCGACCATGGCGCCCCGATCCTGACAGCCGCGCTCGTAGGCTCGCCGCCGAGCGCGTGATGTCCTCGCCGCTCGCCCGAACCGTGACGGCGAACCGATCCAGATCGAACAGCATGTTGCAGTTGCGGCCGGTGACGACGTTCTTGGCGCGAACCGGCGGACGGATCGAGTCGAAGTCGTGATAGGCGTTCTCGTACACGATCACGCTCTGACGTCGACGCCCTTCGATTTGAACCACTGGCCGTATTCGCGGCACGGCGCCGCCGGCGTTAAGTCGTCGCGTCCGCCGAGCAGCATCAGTATCGGCCCGCGCGGTGATACGCTCCGTTACCTGCCAGCTGTTGCAGGCGGGATAGAGCGGCACGTGCGCGGCGAACTTCGTCTGGTCCTCGATGATCGCGCGGCGATACGCCTCGAACTCTGTCCAGAGCGCGACCTGCCCGCCCTTCGAGAAGCCGATGACCCCGATGCGCTGGCGGTCGATCTTCGGATGCGTCGCGAGGAGCTTGAGGGCCGTGAACGCGTCGGCCACGTTGGCGGCGGTCGAGAGCTGTGTCTGATCGGTCGCCGTGTCGCGGATGTTCCGCGGCGTGAAGCTGTCGACGATGAAGCCGGCCACCCTGATGTCGTTGAGATGATCGGCCCACCAGGACTCGCGCTCCGCGACACCCGCGCTGCCATGCGCGATCACCATGGCCGGCACCGGGCCGGTCGCCTTCTTGGGCACGAGCAAGGTGCCGAAGATCACGGTCTTCTGCGTCGCCTGGCGCTTCGCCAGCTGAGTGAAGCCCGTCGGCGTCACGCTCTCGAAGTAGATCTTGCCGGTGCGTCCGTCGGCGAGATCCTGCACCGGAGGATCTGCCGCCGTCGCCGTGCCGGCGACGAGCAGGATCAGCAGGCTCAGCCGTACCCGGATGACCTCACGCCGCGCCCGGCGGCGGGGCCACGACGTCTTCGTAGCGATGGCGCTTGGTGATCAGCCCCGAATGCTGGAACACGTCGAGCGCGACCTCGAAGGCCGGACGCGTGATCTCGACGTGGGGCGACCAGCAGCCGAGCTTCTGGTAGTAGGCGATGGTCGAGGTGAGGACCGCGCGGTCGATCTCCGGGAAGAAGGCCGACTCGGCCTCGGCGACCTTGGCGGCGGGCGTCGCGATGAGCCAGGCGCGCGCCTTCCGGTACGCGCGCATGAACCGGCGGGCCATGTCGGTGCCGAGCCATTCGCGCGTGGCCGCCAGGCTCGAGAACGCGCACGGGCCGATCGCCTCGCCGACCGACGCGACGACGTGGCCGGCGCCGTCGTGCTCGAGCTGCTGCGGCGCCGGGCCCTGCTGGTGGATGTAGTCGCCCTGCCCCTTGCGGAACGCGCCGTCCATCTGGGCGCTCGGCACGTCGACCGCGTCGATCGCCTTGTAGTCGAGCCCGCGCTTGATGGCACGCGTACTTGAACATGGCGAGCGGCTGGCCGCCGTGGTCGACCAGCACCTGCTTGCCCTTGAGCTTGTCCCAGCTGAAGTCCGGATCGGCCGCGCGGCCGGTCAGGAAGAAGCCGTCCTTCTCGTTGATCTGGGCGAAGTGGACGGCCGGCGGCGTCTGGCCCTTCTCGAGCGGCCCGAAGCCCTGCGACGGCGCCGACTGGCAGACGTGCACGGTCCCGGCCACGACCCCGTCGATGGCCGACTTGCCGACCGGCGCGATTCGAGTGCTTGGGCTGCAGGCCTTCTTCCTTCAGGAACCCGCCGGCGATCGTGCGCGATCAGCGGCGAGTAGAACGCCGAGAAGCGCGTGAACTGGATGTGGATCTCTTCGCTCAACGAGTCCCTCCTCAGGGGCGCTGGTGAGACACAATCGCGCTCCGCGGCGGCGGAGTCAAGCGGGCTTGACCCGCGCTTCGATCCGCCCCGTAGAATTCCGCTACTCGACTCGTGAAGCCCGAAGATCTGCCGCTGGTCGGCGTCACCATCCTGGATCTGACCCGCGTCCTGGCCGGACCCTACTGCACGCGCTTGCTCTGCGACCTGGGCGCCCGCGTCATCAAGATCGAGCGCCAGGGCGAGGGCGACGAGATGCGGCGCAACTATCTGCAGCTCGAGCCCGGCCGGGGCGACCAGAGCAGCTACTTCACCCGCGTGAACGCCGGCAAGGAGAGCGTCAGCGTCGACCTCTCGCGGCCCGAGGGCCAGGCGATCGTGCAGGACCTGGCGAAGAAGGCCGATGTCGTCGTCGAGAACTTCATGCCCGGGGTCGTGGCTCGGCTCCACTGCGACTACGCGACGCTCCGCGCGCTGAAGCCCGACATCATCTACTGCTCGATCTCGGGCTTCGGTCAGACCGGCCCGTGGCGCGCGCGCCCGGCCTTCGCCCACATCATCAACGCGGTCTCGGGCCTCGATGCACCTCGAGCAGGGCGACGAGCCCGCGCCGCGCACGTCGAACCTCCAGGCCGCCGACGTCCTGGCCGGCACGCACGCCGCGGTCGCCATCCTGGGCGCGATCACGCGCAAGGCGCGCACCGGGCAGGGCGCGCACCTCGACGTCTCGATGCTCGAGGCGCTCGTGGCGGCCGACAGCGTGACCTACGCCGCGGTGCTGAACGGCGGCGCAGGAGTACGGCAACCCGCGGCCCGGCATGATCGTGGCGCCGATCGGCGATCGCTATCTGGCCATGCAGTTCACCGGGTCGGGCGAGCTCTGGCCGCGGCTGCTCGTCGGTGATGGGCGCCCCGAGCTCGGCGCGCGATCCGCGCTTCGACACGCGCGAGAAGCGCCGCGCGAACTGGCGCGAGCTGCGCCCGATCGTCGAGTCGTGGCTCGGCACGCTTCGCTCGGTCGAGGACGCGCGTCAAGGCGCTATCGGAGGCGCGCATCCCGTGCGCGCCGCGTCCTGAGGCCGGCCGAGGTGATCGCGGAGCCGCACATGGCCGAGCGGCAGTTCTTCCCCGACGTGCCGCATCCGGCCGCGGCGCGGTGCGCGTGACCGCCAGCCCGTACCACATCGACGGCGAGCCGCGTGCATCCGCGCGGGCCCGGCGGCCTATCGCGTCGGCGAGCACACCCGCGCCGTGCTCGGCGACCTCCTCGGCTATCTCGCCCGCGCGCATCGCCGAGCTCGCGCGCAACGGCGTCATCGACGCCCCTGAGGCGACTCGCTAGCTCCGGCGTGCGTGTACGCCGGCCCAGTAGAGCGCGCGAGTGACGCGAGCTCGCCGGAGGCGGAACTCGCGGTGAAGGAGAGCACGCGATGATTCGCAGAGAGCTCAGCCCTCCGGAGGATATCGACTCTATTCCGCGCAAGCGGGAATCTGAAGACGGGCAAGCGCCGCAACCTGGGCACGTTCCGGACGCGACGCGAGGCGGAAGCGCACGAGCGCGCGGTCCAGTACTTCAAATCCCGCGGCTGAGCCTCGCCGCGCCCGCCTACGCGACGCAGCGGCTCGCGCTCGACATACAATCGAGGTGCGATGAGGCTGCATGAACCGGCGGCTCGCGCTCGCGCTGTGCGTCGCCGTGGCTGGGCTGCGCCTCGACGCTCTCCGGGCCGTCGATGGCGACCACCACACCCAACGGCACCTCGGAGCAGATCCCGATCGAGCTGCGTGAAACCCGACGGCGCGGGACCATTTCCGGCCGTCGTGATCATGCACGACTGCAGCGGCCTCGGTCCGCGCTCGAGCGGCGCTCCCGGGCGCTGGGCGAAGCGAGCTGGTGGGACGGGGCTACGTGGTGCTCGATGCCCGACAGCTTCTCCGACGCGTGGCCATCCCGACGGCGTGTGCACCGACTCGTCACGGAGCCGGGACGACGTGAGCCCGGCGCGCGCGCGCGACGCCTACGCGGCGCTCGCCTATCTGAGGGCCTGTCCTACGTCGACGGGGCGCACGTCGGGCTCATGGGCGGGTCGCACGGAGGATCCACGACCTTGACGTCGATGATCGCCCCGGAGAGTGACACGATCTCCTGGCGAGGGAGAACGCGCGGGCTTCGCCGCCGCGGTCGCGCTGTATCCGGGATGCGTGGCGTCGCGCCGCACGTGGAGCAATACGCGGGCGTGTACCAGCCGGTCGCGCCGCTGCTGATCTTGATCGGCGACAAGGACGACTGGACGCCGGCGGAGCCGTGCCGGAAGTTGACCGACGCCGCGCAGCAGGCCGGGCTATCCGGTGACGATCAAGATCTACCCGGGCGCGTACCACTCGTTCGACAGCTACAGCCCCGTGCGCTACGTCGCCGCGACCGCGTCAACCCCAATGCGCCGGGTGGTCGCGGTGCGACGACGGTGGCGACCCGGCGGCCTGGGCCGACAGCATCCGTGAGGTCGTCGCCTTCTTCGGCCGCTATCTGCGGTAGCGCGTCACCGCCGTCGCGTCCGCGCTCGCTCGCGCGTCAGCGCGCCATCCGACGGCATGATCGGCGAGGTGCTGCCGGCGTTCGGCTCGGCGGACACCGTCACGGCCTCGCAGCTCTTCGCCGCCGCGGTCGCGGCCTCGGTGGTCGAGCGCGCGTGAACGATGGCGATCGGTCGATCGCGATCGACCGAGTCTCCCACGCCGCGACGTCGGCCAGCCCCACCGCCGGATCGATCGTGTCCTCGACGTGCCGGCGGCCGCCGCCGAGCTCGACCACGATCAACCCGAGCGATCGAGCGTCCACTCGCGCCACGAACCCGGCGGCGTCCGGCGTCACGGCCAGCTCGACCGGCGCCCGCGAGAGATGGCGCTCAGGGCGCTCGACGAGATCGCGCGGGCCGCCGAGCGCTGCGATCATGCGCGCGAAGCGCTCGGCCGCCGCGCCCGAGCTCAGGGCTTTGTCCACCGCGGCCGAGGCGGTGGCGAGATCGCGAGCCAACCCGCCCAGCACCAGGAGCTCGCTCGCCAGCGTGGTCGTCACGCGTGTAGAGCCGATCGTCGCGTCGGTTGTCCCGTGAGCACGCCGATCGCCTCGCGCACCTCCGAGGGCGTTGCCGACGTCATGACCGAGCACCTGGCTCATGTCGGTCAGCAGCGCCGACGGTCCGGAGGCCGGCGCCCTCGGCCACCGCGAGCAGGCTCTCGGTGAGGTCGATCGCCGCCTCGAGCGAGGTCGCGAATGCGCCCGAGCCGACCTTGACGTCCATCACCAGCGCGTCGAGCCCGGCCGCCAGCTTCTTCGAGAGGATCGACGCGGTGATCAGCGGAATGGAGTCGACGGTGGCCGTCACGTCGCGGATCGCGTAGAGCCGCCGGTCGGCCGGGCGCGAGGTCCGCCGTCTGGCCGACGATGGCGCAGCCGGCGTCGCGCACGGCGGCGCGGAAGCGCGCGAGGTCGGGCGCGACGTCGTAGCCGGGGATGCTGCTCGAGCTTGTCGAGCGTGCCGCCCGTGTGACCGAGGCCGCGGCCCGAGATCATCGGGCACGAAGCCGCCGCACGCCGCCACGACCGGCGCCAGGATCAGGCTCACCTTGTCGCCGACGCCGCCGGTGGAGTGCTTGTCGAGAATCGGACCGATTCGCGTCCGGCCACGTCGAGGACCGAGCCCGAGCGCGTCATCGCGCGCGTGAGCGCCGCGCACTCCGCGCGCGTCATGCCGCGGAAGTAGACGGCCATCGCGAAGGCGGCGATCTGGGCGTCGCTGACCGAGCCGTCGACGATGCCGGCGACCAGGGTGGAGATCGCCTCGTCGCTGAGGGGCGCGCCGTCCCGCTTGCGGCGGATCAGCTCCGCCGCAATCCCACGAGCCGTCACAGACCCTCGAACACGTCGGACCACTCCTCCAGCATCTCCGGGTAGCCGTGCCGGACGGTGAGGCCGACGTGGTCGAACCCGGCCCGGCCGAGCTCGCGGATGCGCTCGCGCAGCTCGGCCTTGCGCGCGGTGAAGGTGGTCGCGCGAATCAGCTCGGCCGTGCAGATCGCCTGCTCCTCGGGGCGCAGGAACATCGAGGTGCCCGCGATGATTGCTCAGATACCGCGCGTCCTCGGGCTCGTAGCCGAGGTAGATCTTGCGGTACTGCTCGAGCAGCGGCGCCGAGGCTCGGCGGCAGCGGCCGTCCCGAGATCGCCGAACTGATCGCGCTCGACCAGGTTGTGGAGCGCGATCGTCGCGGTCGGCCCGGCGTGCGCCTTGGCCCGCGGGCTGTCGCTCGCCTCACCGTCGGCGCAGCACACACCCGGCGATCGCGGCGGTCGCGACGAGCCGGGCCGGTCGCGGCCGGCGTCGCGCCACGGCGGTCTGCATGTCGCCGATGGCCGAGGCGGCATGGTTCACGTTGGAGGTCGCGTGGATGAATCCAGCCCCGAGCTTGGCGGTGAGCCGTCGCGCGCGCGGCCCCATCGCCGAGACGTGAACGGGAATCGGATCCTCGATGTTGATGGCCCCGATCTCGGGATTCAGAAAGCGGATCTTGCGGCGCTTGTCCTCGAAGGTCCACTCGAGGGTCTGGCCCGCGAGCAGGCCGGACACGACGCGCACGTACTCTTCCATGTCGGCGAGCTTGACCGGCCGGAGCCCGAGGGTCCGCCGGGCGGTGAAGCCGGTCGAGACGCCGAAATCGATCCGGCCGGGCGCGAGCGCGTTGAGCGTGGCCAGCCCGCTGGCGGCGACGGGCGCGATGCGATTCGACGGGATCAGCACGCCGGTGCCGAGACGGATCTTCGTCGTCTGCATGGCCGCGGCCGCCATCGAGGCGAAGAGCTCCGAGTTGAGGAGCTGCGTGTCGTAGAACCAGGCGCGGCGAGAAGCCGAGCGCCTCGGCGCGCTTCACGACCTTCCACGAGTCGGCGGCGGGCGCCAGGAAGATGTCGAATTCCATCACGGCTCTCCAGGGATCATTCGCACGGTCTCACGTCGGACGGTTCAAGGTATTGGGTCCAAAGGCCATCGGCAATAGCTCGCCCAGGGTCGCGGTGAGCCGGACACCGTCGGGCCCGCACAGGTGAACGCGCGTCGTCGCGCTCGCGAACTCGGCGAGCTGCTGGCGGCAGCGCCCGCACGGCGGACACGGCTCCATGCCCTCGGTCACGATGACGACCTCGACAACCTGGCGCTCGCCGGCGGCGACCATGGCGCCGATGGCGGTGGCCTCGGCACACTGCGTGACCGGATACGACGCGTTCTCGACGTTGCAGCCCGCGTAGAGCTGCCCGCTGCTGGTAGCGAATGCACGCGCCGATCCGAAAGCGCGAGTACGGCGCGTGGGCGTTGGCGAGCGCCTGGCGCGCGAGGTCGAGCATGGGTTCGAGGGCTCGGAGCTCATCGTTCCTTCACGTAGGGCACCCCGATCGCGCGCGGCGCCACGGCGCGTCCGACGAAGCCGGCCAGCAGCAGGACCGTCAGGACGTAGGGGATGGCCTGGATGAGCTGCACCGGCACGACGCCCACGAACGGCAACGGCGTGCCTTGCAAACGCGCCTGCACGACGTCGGCGAAGGCGAAGAGCAGACAGGCGCCGAGCGTCGGCACGGGGCGCCACTGTCCGAAGATCAGCGCGGCCAGCGCGAGGTAGCCCTTGCCGGCCGACATGTCGCGGATGAACGACGCGTTGTGCGCGATCGAGAGATACGCGCCCGAGAGTCCGCAGAGCACGCCGCTCGCCGCCAGCGCCCGATAGCGTACGCCGGACACCGAGATGCCGGCGGTGTCGACCGCGCCTGGACTCTCGCCGACGGCGCGCAGGCGGAGGCCGAAGCGCGTCCGGTAGACGATCCAGGCGACGGCGGGCACGGCCACGGCGGCAATGTACACGAGGAGGTTGTGGCCGCTCAGGACTTCGCGATAGATCAGGCCGAGGCCGGGCATCGCCCCGAGCGCCCCGACGCCCGGAAGCTCGATCGGCGCGAAGCGCGCGCCGGCGACCGAGCAGCGGCGTCTGCCCGCCTTCATGGAACCACGCGTAGCCGAGCACGACGGTCAGCCCGGAGATCGTGATGTTGAGCGCCATGCCGGAGACGACCTGGTTGCCGTGGTGCGTGATGCAGGCGAATCCGTGCACGAGCCCCACGAGCACCGCCGCGGCGATTCCGGCGGCCAGCCCGGCCCACGCCGAGCCGGTGACCGCCGCCGTCGCGGCGGCGGCGAACGCCGAGGCCAGCATCTTGCCCTCGAGCCCGATGTCGACGATGCCCGAGCGCTCGGCGAAGAGCCCGCCGAGCGCCGCCAGCACCAGCGGCACGGCGCCGCGCGCCGTCGCGGCCGCGAGCAGCGACCAGCAGCACGCTGTCGCTCACGCGCTGGTCGTCATCGGCCGGCGCTGCGCGCGACCGGCCGGCGCAGGAGCGTGTCGAGCGGGCGCGCAGCGCGTGCTCGAGCGCGCCGCACGACGAGGATGATCAGCCCCTGGATGACCACCACCATGTCGCGCGTGAGCTTCGGCATGTCGAACGAGAGCTCCGAGCCGCCCTGATAGAGCGCGCCGAACAGGACCGCGGCGATCACGATGCCGACAGGATGGTTGCGGCCCATCAGGGCCACCGCGATGCCCGACGTAGCCGGCGCCGCCGGGAAGTTCAGGAGCAGGCGATGCTGGACGCCCATGACCTCGTTCAGGCTCATGAGGCCGGCCAGCGCGCCCGAGATCGACATGGCCACGATCACCGTGCGCGCGGGCTGGATGCCTCCGTAGATCGCGGCCGTCTCGTTGTGGCCCAGCGCGCGCAGCTCGTAGCCCCAGCGCGTGTGCCAGAGGTAGAGCCAGACGAGGCCGCCGACCGCCAGCGCCAGGAGCAGCGAGAGGTTGACCGGCGAGCGGCCGATCTCCCAGCCGATCGATCGAGCCAGGTCGTGGAGCTGCGGCATCCACGCGCTCGGCGCGAACTCGCGCGTCTCCGGCGATTGCTGGCCGGGCTTGATCAGGACGTTGACGAGGAGATGCGTCATCACCGCCGAGGCGATGAAATTGAACATGATCGTGGTGATCACGACGTGGCTGCCGCGCTGGCCTGCAGCCACGCGGGCACGAACGCCCACGCGGCGCCGCCGGCCGCCGCCGCGACGACGGCGGCGAGAATGACCAGCATGGTCGGCCAGCCGCCGGCGCCGAGGCACAGCAGCGCCACGCCGAGGCCGCCGATGTAGGCCTGGCCCTCGGCTCCGATGTTGAAGAGGCCGCCGTGGAACGCGACGGCGACGGCGAGGCCGGTGAAGATGAAGTTGGTCGCGTAGTAGAGCGTGTAGCCGATCGCCTCGGCGTTGCCGAACGCGCCGCTCACCAGCAGGCGCAGCGCTCGCGTCGGACTCTCGCCGATCAGGAGCACCACCACCGCGGACAGCGACCAGCGCGAGCGCGAGGTTGATGGCCGGCAGCAGCACCGGAACGACCCAGCCGAGCCGCGCGCGTTCCGGGGTCGCCGCTGTCATCCCGGGATTATCGCGCACGCCCCGCGCTGAAGTCGACGCCGATGGCCGCGCGCCGCTCGCGACTAATCGTCGAACCCGCGGATTCGGCGGAGCTCGGGGAACAAGAGCGATCCAGAGAACCGCGACGGCGATCGTGCCGATGCCGCCCAGGAGCACCGCGGGCACCGTCCCGACGAGGGCCGCGACGAGGCCGGACTCGAACGCGCCCAGCTGGTTGGACGTGCCGGTGAAGAGCGAATGCACCGCGCTCACCCGGCCGAGCATCGTGATGGGCGTCCGGATCTGGACGAGCGACGAGCGAATGACGACGCTCACGACGTCGGCGGCGCCCAGGACGCCGAGCGCCAGGAAGGAGAGCGCGAAGTTGGACGAGATGCCGAACGCCACCGTTGCCACACCGAACACGAAGACGGCGCGAAACAAGGTTCGCCCGATGCGCCACTGAAGCGGACGGTACGCGAGGAAGAGCGACGTCAGGAGCGCGCCCACCGCCGGCGCCGAGCGGAGCAGGCCGAGTCCGCCTGGGCCCGCGCCGAGAATGTCCCGGGCATAGATCGGCAGCAGGGCCGTGGCGCCGCCGCCGAGCAGCACGGCGAACATGTCGAGCGACATCGTGCCGAGCAACACGCGCTGGCCGCGGATGAACACGATCCCCGAAGCACGCTCTCGAGCATGACCGGCTCCGAGGTCCGTGCCGTCTGCCCGGTCCGGATGAGCGCAGTGCAGACGCCCGAGGCGACGAACAGTGCGCCGGCCGTCAGATAGGTCGTGCCGGGGCCGATCACATAGAGAAGCCGCCGAGCGCCGGCCCGACGATCCGTGCCGTCTGCGTTGCCGACACGAGCCAGGCCATCGCGCGCGCGACGAGCGGCTTGCCGACGACGTCGGACACGAGCGCCGTCGTGGTGGGGTTCTCGAACGCCCGCGCGGCGCCGACGAGCGCCACCGTCGCGAAGATGCTCGTGCTGGAGAGCCACCCGTGGACGCTGCCAGCCACGAGCACGGCGGCGGCCCCGGCCTCGACGAGCTGACAGATCGAGGCGATCAGGCGGCGATCGTAGCGGTCGGCGACCTGTCCGACGATCAACGTCAGCACCACGATCGGCGCGAACTGGGCGAGGCCGACCAGCCCGAGGTCCAGCGCGCTGCCGGTCAGCGCGTAGAGCTGCCAGCCGACGGCGACGCCCAGCATGTTGAACGCGAGGTTCGAGAGAATGCGCGAGCACCAGAGCAGGGTGAAGGCGGGGCGGGCGAGCAGCACCGCGGAATCGTAGCAGAACGGCCCGGCGTACGCGGCACGACGCCGGGCTCGCGTGATACTGTCTGGCCGACGGAGGGCGCCGATGAGACAGGGCTTTCGAGTGATCGACTCGGACACTCACGTGAATCCGTCCCTCGACGTGCTGCTGCGCTACGCGGACAAGGAGCTCCAGCAGCGGATCGACGATCTTCAGCCGTATCGCCGGACGGTCAAGACGGTTCCCGGCCGGGGCGACGCCGAGGATGTCGGCAGCGCCACGATCCTGTCGGTCAAGCCGGTCCGCTTGCAGCGCGTGGCCGGGGAAAAGCCAAGCCGGCCGCCGGCGCGGACGGCGATCGCGGATTTCTCTCGGGGCGCACGCAGATGGTCACGCGCCAGCCGATCACCGCGCGCGTGGCCGAAGACAACGGGCGCGGCCGCCTGCGCGACATGGATCTCGAGGGCCGCGACATCGACTTCATCATCCCCGGGCCGTGGGCCTATGGCGCTCCGGCGCTGGCGCCGCACCTCGCGCAGGGGCTCTATCGCGCCTACCACCGCTACATGGCCGACTACTGCTCGGCGGACTCGCGCCGTCTCAAGAGCATGGTCCTGGCGCTCGGCCAGCGATCCGAGCTGGAGCGCGCAGACGATCAAGGAGCACGCGCGCGAGGATTGGGTGGCCGCGGTATGGCCGCTGCTCCCCGAGGGCATGCCGATCGACGATCCGGACCTGGAGCCGATCTGGGCCGCCGCCGACGAAGCCGATCTGCCGATCATGTACCACGCGCTTTACGATCGAGACGCCGTACTTCCCGGGCTATCGCGACGTCTGGGACAACCCCGCGATGGGGCGCTGCGCGGGCCAGACCTGGGGCGGCCAGCGGTTTCTGTCGTTCATGCTGATGGGCGGCATGCTCGATCGCTATCCGCGCCTGCGGATCGGCGCCCTCGAGAGCGGCCACGGCTGGCTGCCGCACTGGCTCGTGCGGCTGTCGCGGCAGATCGACTACGTGCGCGGCTCCGTCTCTCCGGCGCTCAAGCACACGCCGCTCGAATACGCGCAGATGGGGCGTGTCTTCTGTGAGCATCGACCTATCGGAAGGGGTGGCGCTGACGAAGGCCGCGATCGACCTGCTCGGCGATCACGTGCTGATGTTCGCCTCGGACTATCCGCACCCGGAGACGATCTTTCCGGACCACGCGGATTCGGTCATCGGGTGGCGGCAGGTGCTCGGCGAGGAAGCGACTCGCAAGCTCATGTGGGAGAACGCGAGCCGCTTCCTCCGTCTGACGTCGACGCCGTGGGCTACGTATCGACGTTCTTCTGGGGTGCCGACCGATGTCCACGGGATCGTTCGCTTCTTCAGCTCGGTCTCGTCGAGCTCGAGTCCGAGGCCCGGCGCGTCGGAGAGCGCGAACTTGCCCTTGACCGGCCGCACGGGCGTGCGGAACACGACGTCCTGCACCTCGATAGGGTCCGTTGTACTCCGGCCGGATGGTGCGAGTGCGTCAGCGACGCCACGAAGTGCAGGTTGGCGGTGTGGCCGATCGACGGCTGCGTCTGGTGCGGCACGAAGTCGACGCCGTAGGCGCGGGCCAGCGCGGCCATGTCGGCCGAGGCCCGTGAAGCCGCCGGTCTTCACGATGTCGGGCTGGACGATGTCCACGCCCGCCTCGATCAGCCGCTTGATGCCCTGCAGGGTGTACTCCTGCTCGCCGGCCGAGACGGCGATGTCGAGGGCCGCGGCGACCTTGGCGAAGCTCTCGACGTGATAGTGCTGCACCGGCTCTCGAACCACACGTAGCCGAGCTCTTCCAGCGCGCGGCCGACGCGGATCGCGCCCTGCACGGAGTAGCCGTTGTTCGCGTCGAACGCGAGCGGGAAGTCCGTCGCCGACCAGCGTGCGCACGGCTCGCGCCTTCGCGATATCGCCGGCGAGATCGACGTCGCGCGCCGTCTTGTCGGCGTCGAACCGGATCTTCACCTGCGCGGGTCCGAGCTCGAGCCACGTCTCGACCACGCGGCACACCTCGTCCACGGTGCGCTGGCCGTTGCCGCCGATCGACGCGTAGAAGGGCAGCTCGCGCCGCCACGCTCCGCCGAGCAGCTTCCACACGGGCTGGCCGAGGACCTTGCCCCGCGAGATCCCCGAGCGCGATGTCGATCGCGGCGAGCGCGCCCGGCGTAGGCGCCTTCCGGGCCGACCTTGATGTGCTCGTGGAAGAGGCGGTCCTGGATCACGCGCGGCTCAGGGGATCGGCGCCGAGCAGCATCGGCGTGAACGCGCTCGGCGATGATCTCGAGCGACGCGTTGCCGTGCACCATCGGGCTCGCCTCGCCGAGGCCGTAGCACGCCGGCGTCGGTCCAGATGCGCACCCAGGCGCTGCGGTTTCGGCCGGCGCCCCAGTCGACGTGAAATGGCTCGACGCGCGCGATCTTCACTGGATCCTCCTGACTCCCCAGGCGGCGCCTGCCGCGGCCGCCGGGGCCGTCAGCATAGCGCCGAGTCGCCGGATCTCGCTAGCCGGCCTTCCGGAACGTGAGGTTGATCCGATGACGGCCGGTGAGCGGGTGCTCACCGTCGGTCAGCGGCGCGACACCGTGGAAGGCGAGGCGGGCCGGGCCGCCCACACGACGACGTCACCGCTCTCCAGTCGGACGCGGCGCGCGCGATCCTGACGGCGCGCGCCGCCGAACAGAAACACCGCGGGAAGCCCGAGTGGAGACCGAGACGATCGGCGCGCTGAAGTCGCGCTCGTTCCGATCCTGGTGCAGCGAGAGCCGCGTGCCGGGCTCGTAGCGGTTGACCAGGCAGGCGTCGGGCTCGAAGCCCGGGAATCCGGCCGCCGCCGCCGCGCTCGTGGCGACGTCGCGAAACGCCGCGGGCAACGGGGGCCAGGCGCGTCGCTGTCGACGGATCGGTCGTCGTGTAGCGATAGCCGCTGCGGTCGGTCACCCAGCCGAGGCGACCACAGTTGGTCATTTCGATCGACATCGTGTAGCCGCCCGGCGTGACCATGTGACGAAACGGCGCCGCGGCGACGAGACTCGCGACGGTTTCGACCAGCGCGGGTGCCTGCGGCTCGACGAATCGCCTGAGGATCGTGGCGCCCTCGGCGAGCGCTTCGGCTCCCGCGCCGGCCTGCGACTCGGCGCCGAACAGATCTGGGTGGCCGCGGGCGGCGCCGGCTCATCGCGCGTCGTGAAAGATGATGCCGAGCGTGTGGCGGTGGCCCGAGCGAAGCCGGCTCACGCCGTGACGCATGGTGACCCGGTAGCTGCCGCGTGAGCCCCGCACCGGCCGATGACGCACGGGAAAGATGACGCAGTCACCCTGCTCGAGCGGGACGACCTCGGCGCGGGACTGCATGCGCGGCCGCTGCTCGGTCAGCACGAACTCGCCGCCCGTGAAATCTCGCCCGGGCACGGCGAGGAGCACGGTGGCCTGGATCGGAAACACGTGCTCGCCGTAGACGTCCTGGTGCAGGCAGTTGTAGTCGCCCTCGCCGTAGCGCAGGACAGCAGCGGCGTCGGCTTGGTCTGCCCGGCGCGGTGACAGCGATCGAGAAACTCCGCGAGCGTGCTCGGGTAACGCACGCCGATCCCCATCGCCTCGTTCCAGGGGTTCGCGATGTCGGCCAGCGCCGGGTACAGGGCGGCGCGGAGCTCGCTGACGACCGGCGGAAGCGGATAGGCGAAGTACTTGTACTCGCCCCGCCCGAATCCGTGCTGGGCCATCACGATGCGGGAGCGGAACGCGTCCTCATCGTCGTAGCCCGTGGCCAGCGCGTCGCAGGTCTCGGGCGCGACGAGGCCGTTCACGACCGCACAGCCGTGGAGGTCGAGCGCGGCGGCGATCGCGCGCCAGTCGAGCGCCGCGATGCGCTCGGTCATGGTCGTCGACGTGTCGGTCTTGCTTCACAGGGGCCTCCAGGCTATGATCCCACTCTTCAAATGGTTATACGCGCCGCGCGGCGCGAAAGGGTGGGGCGCGACGTGATAAGTTCGGGGCTGAATGCGGGCAGGTGTCGACACCCCGTTCCCCAAGGGAGATGAGCCATGGCGAAGAGGCGAGTCGTGATCACGGGCGCGGCCGGCTACGTCGGCCAGCGCATGTTCAAGGAGCTCTCCGAGCGCTGGGACCTGGTGCCGATCGACGTCATCGCCGCGACCAGGAGCGGCGAGAAGGTGCCCGGCCTCGTGGTCGCCGATCTGACCAATCCGGACCGTAACCAGTATCGCCAGCACTTCCGCGGCGCCGACGCGGTGATTCACCTGGGCTACGTGCGCGCGCCCGGGATGGACGCCACGACGTGGCAGGAGAACAACGACGCGAAATTCTGGGCCGAGCACCAGAACGTCGCGCTCGCCTACAACGTCTACCGCGTCGCCCTCGAGGAGGGCGTGCGCCGCGTGGTGGTCGCCAGCTCCAACCACGCCGCCGACTACTACGAGCGCCTGGTGTGGGACGGGCGGGTCGACATGGTCACGCCCGAGATGCCGCCGCGCTCCGACAACTGGTACGGCTGGGCCAAGGCGGCCTACGAGCTGCTCGGCTTCGTGTTCGCCACCGGCAAGGTCGACGGCCGCAAGCTCGAGGTCGTGCAGTGGCGCATCGGCGGCCCGCGCGACGACGATATCGAGCACGTGAAGCCCGGGGACATCAAGGTCGATGCACCGGGCGCTCGGCGCGTACCTCTCGCGCGCGCGATCAGGTGCCAGCAGGCGATTCGCATGGTCGAGACCGACGGACATCACGGACGAGCACGGCGTGCCGTTCCTGATCGTTTACGGGATCAGCGGCAACACGCACCGGTTCTGGAGCCTGGCCAGCGCCAAGACGAAGATCGGCTACGAGCCCCAGGACGACAGCCAGGTGAACTTCGCCGACGCGCATCGCCGCCATCGCGCGCCGAGCCCCGAAGGCGTGACGGCCGGCGGGGCCAGCGCGTGAGGAGCCGGCGCGAGTTCATCGGCTTCGCGATCGCTGGGCGCGCTGGCGGCGCCCCGTGCCGATCGGGGCGCAGGCGCGCAAGGTCGTCGCGGATCGGTGTGCTCCTCGCCGTTCGCCGCCAGTCCGATGGTCCCGCTCCGTCATTCCACGTGTTCCGCGACACCTTGCGCGAGCTCGGCCACGTCGAGGGCGCCAACGTCTCGTTCGAGTACCGCTGGGCCGGCGGCAAGTACGACCGCCTGCCGGCGCTCGCGGCCGAGCTCGCGCAGAGCAAGGTCGACGTCATCCTCTCGGCGTGGAGCACGCCGAGCGCGCTGGCGGCCAAGCGCGCGACGGCGACGCATCCCGGTGGTCTTCGTCGGCGTCGGGCGACGCGGTCGGGGTCGAGCTGGTCGCGAGCCTCGCGCGGCCCGGGCGGCAACGTCACGGGCTCCACGTTCCTGTCGGAGGAGACCGTCGGCAAGCTGCTCCAGCTCCTGAAGGAGGTCGTGCCCGCGGGCGACGCGGCGTCGCGGTCGTGTCCAATCCGGCCAATCCCGTGTACGTCTCGATGCTGAAGGACGTCGAGGCGATGGGGCGCCAGCTGAACATGCAGGTCGTGCGCGTCTCGGGATCCAGGGGCCCGGGGACGTCGACGCGGTCTTCGATTCCGGCCAGGCGCGAGCGGCTCGACGGCCTCGTCGGTGATGCGCGACTTCGTGCTGATCACCTACCGCGAGCGCCTCGTCGAGCTGGCCGCGAAAGCTCGGATGCCCGGTCATGTACGGCATGCGGGAGTTCGTCGATGCCGGCGGGCCTCATGTCGTTCGAGCCGAGCCTGTCCGAGCTCTACCGGCGCGCCGCCGGCCTCGTGCACAAGATCCTGACAGGAGCCAGGCCTGCCGATCTGCCGGTCGGAAGCAGTCGAGCCGGTTCGAGCTGGTCGTCAACATCGAAGACGGCCAAGACGCTCGGCGTGACGATCCCCGAGCCGGTGCTGCTGCGCGCCGACCAGGTGATCGAGTGACGACGCGAGGCCTGCTATCCTAGGCTGCGTCGATCAGACGGGCTCGTGAAAGGATGACGCGATGAAGCTCACGCCGGCGCAGCTCGAGCAGTTCGACCGCGACGGCTACCTGTTCTTCCCGAGCATCTTCTCGCCCGAGGAGATCGAGGCCCTGACCGACGAGGTGCCGAGCGCTCTACGCGCAGCACCGGCCCGAGAACGTCCGCGAGAAGGGCAGCGACGCCGTGCGCACGAACTTCGCCGCGCACATGTACAGCGCGCCCTTCGCGCGGCTCGCGCGTCATCCGCGGATGATCGAGCCGGTCGTGCAGGTCTTCGGCGAGCCGGTCTACATGCACCAGTTCAAGATCAACGGCAAGATGGCCTTCGACGGCGACGTGTGGCAGTGGCACCAGGACTTCGGCACCTGGTTCAACGACGACCAGATGCCCGAGGCGCGCGCCATGAACGTCGCGATCTTTCTCGACGAGGTGAACGAGTTCAACGGGCCGCTGATGTTCATCCCGGCAGCCACAAGCTCGGCGTGCTCGACGCCGGGCACGACACCACGACGACCAGCTATCCCGCTGTGGACCATCGACCACGCGACGATCACGCAAGCTGATCGAGCGCGGCGGCCTGCGTGGCGCCCAAAGGGCCGCGCGGGCTCGATGATCATGTTCCACTCGTGCCTGGTCCACGCCTCGACGTCGAACCTCTCGCCGTGGAACCGGGTGAGCGTGTACCTGAGCCTCTGCGCGGTCTCCAACCACATCCGGCCGCTTCAAGCGGCCGGAGTACATCGCCCACCGCGACTTCACGCCGATCGAGTGCCTGCCGGACGACTGCCTGCTGCGCCCGTACGACGTGGCGCTGCCGTGGAAGGACGGCACGCCGGAGGCGGCGCTCAGGTAGTCCGTCGCGGTTTCAGCTTCAGCAAGCGCGCCGCGTTGAGCCCGAGAATCTTCGCGCGGTCGCCGTCCTTCAAGAACGTGCAGCCGTCGACGAATCCGCGCGGATCGTACCAGCCCATGTCGTACGGGATAGTCCGTGCCGACGACGATGTGGTCGGCGCCCCAGAGGTTCACCAGGTGCGCGCAGCTGCTCGCGGTCGAACACGATCGTGTCGAAGTAGAGCTTGGCGAGCGACTGGCGCGGCTTTCTCTTGAGCACCGTGCGCGGGTCGACCCGCGCGCCCCACGCGTGATCCATGCGCGCCGGATAGTGCGAGATGTAGCCGCCGCCGTGCGCCGCGACGATCTTCAGCTTGGGGTAGCGCTCGAGGATCCCGTCGAACACGAGGTGCGCGATGGCGACGGTGGAGTCGAGCGGGTTGCCGATGATGTTGATGAAGTAGTGGTCCGACAGCCGCTCGCCGCCGGTGAACCCGTTCGGATGCATGGAAGACCATCGCGTCGAGCTCCTGCGCCTTCGCCCAGAAGGCGTCGCGGCCGCGCGAGATCTCCTGGCCCGTCGACGTTCGTGCCGATCTCGACGCCGCGGAAGCCGAGCCGCTTCACGCAGTACTCGAGCTCGTCGGCCGCGAGGTCCGGCGCCTGGAGCGGGACATCGGCCAGCGCCACGAAGCGATCGGGGTGCTTCGGCGACGATCGCCGCGAGGTTCTCGTTGATCGCGCGCGCGGTCTTGCGGCCGTGCTCGGGATCGAGCGAGTACATGAACTGGAACGGCGAGCACGAGATCGCCTGCACGTCGACGCCCATCTTGTCCATGTCGCGCAGGCGCTGCTCGACGGACGTGAGGCAGCGTCAGCACGTTCTGCGCCTGCTTCTGGTTGGTCGCGCGCGACAGCTCGTTGGTGAACCGCATCGCCGGCTCGCTGTCGCGCCGGAAGACGTCCTTCACCATGTCGTCGGCGGGCGGGTAGTGGACGTGGCAGTGAACGTCGACGCAGAGGTGCCGGCGGCGACCCTCTGATGGCGCGGGACGCGCCACCGCGTGCTACGGGACCGGGACATGTGAAGAGCACGTGCAGTCTCCTTATGTAGAGGTGGCCGCCACGCCGGCCATCATCAGGCCGAGCGTCCGCTCGGTGGCGTCGGCGCGCGGCACGTCGCCCACGACGCGCCCGTCGTGCATCACGAGGATGCGGTCGGCCAGCGCGAGGATCTCGTCGAGCTCGACCGAGACCAGCAGCAGCGCCTTGCCGGCGTCGCGCAGCGCGACCAGCCGGCGGTGGATGAACTCGATCGCGCCGATGTCGACGCCGCGGGTCGGCTGGCCGACCAGCAGCAGCGTCGGGGTGCCGATCGAGCTCGCGGGCCAGCACGATCTTCTGCTGGTTGCCGCCGGAGAACGCCGACGTGGCGAGCACGCCGTTGGCCGGCCGGATGTCGTAGTCGGCCGCCTGGCGCTCGAAGCTCGGCGGCCACGGCCGAGCGGTGGAGCCGGATCGGCCCGTTGTAGGTCGGCTCGTCGTGGTAGCCGAGGATCGCGCTCTCTCGCGCGACGAAGGGCATGACCGAGACCCATGCGGTGGCGATCCTCGGGCACGTGGGCCACGCCGAGCCGTCGCAGCCGCCGCGGCGAGCGCGACCTCGCGTCGGCCAGTCGGCGTCGCCTTCAAGCGGATCTGTCCCGACTTGACCGGCCGGATGCCGGCGAGCGCCTCGAGCAGCTCCGACTGGCCGTTGCCGGCGACGCCGGCGATGCCGACGATCTCGCCGCGGCGCACCGTGAAGCTCACGCCCTTGACGCGCTCGACGCCGAGGCCGTCTTCCACCACGAGGTCCGTCACTTCGAGCACGGGACTCGCCCGGACGCGCGGGTGTCTTGTCGACGCCGCAGGCTCACCTTGCGCCCGACCATCAGCTCGGCGAGCTGCTCGCGCGGTCGTCTCGGCGGTGGGCACGGTCGCCACCATCTCGCCTTGACGCATCACGGTGACGACGTCGGTGGCGTCGCGGATCTCGCGGAGCTTGTGCGTGATGAGGACGACGGTCTTGCCCTCGTCTCGGAGCGACGCGAGGATGCGGAAGAGATGGTCGGCCTCCTGCGGCGTCAGGACGGCGGTCGGCTCGTCGAGGATCGAGAACGTCCGGCGCCGCGGTAGAGCGCCTTCAGGATCTCGACGCGCTGGCGATGTCCCACGCCGAGATCCGCGACGCGCGCGTCCGGATCGACCTCGAGGTGATAGTCGCGGCCCAGGCGCGCGAGCTCGGCGCGCGCTCGGCTCATCCCGGCGCCGAGCCGGAAGCCGCCCTCCACGCCGAGCACCACGTTCTCGAGCACGCGTGAACGGCTCCACCAGCATGAAGTGCTGGTGGACCATGCCGATGCCGGCGGCCAGCGCGTCCTGCGGGCCTGCGAATGACCGCCGGCCGTCCGCGCACCAGGATCTCGCCGCGGTCCGGCTGGTAGTAGCCGTAGAGGATGCCCATCAGGGTCGACTTGCCGGCGCCGTTCTCGCCGACGATGCCGTGAATCGATCCCGCGCCGCACGACGAGCGAGATGTCGCGGTTGGCGTGCACCGCGCCGGAACCACTTGTCGATGCCCCGCAGCTCGATCGCCGACGCGGCCGGCGAGCCGTGACTCACTTCGGCCATGTAGTCGGTGACCTTGATCTTGCCGGCGACGATGTCGGCGCGCGCCTGCTGCGAGCCGCCTCTCCATGTCCGCGGTGATCAGGCTACCGGTTGTACTGGTCGACGGAGTAGCCGACGCCGCCCTCGGCGACGCCCAGTGAGCGGCACGCCGGCTTCCAGGTGCCGTCCTTCGCGGTCTTGAACGTCTCGTACACCGCGAGGTCGACGCGCTTGATCATCGAGGTCAGGATCGTGCCGGGATGGATGTGGTTCTGGTTCGAGTCGACGCCGATGGCGAGCTCGCCCTTGTCCTTCGCCGCCTGGAGCACGCCGAGCCCGGTGGCGCCCGCCGCGGCGTAGACGACGTCGGCGCCGCGATCGAACTGGCTCCGCGCCAGCTCGCCGCCGCGCGTCGGATCGTTCCAGGCGGCCGGCGTCGTCCCGGTCATGTTCTGGAAGACCTCGATCTTCGGGTTGACGTACTTCGCGCCTTCCTCGTAGCCGAGCGCGAAGCGGCGGATCAGCGGGATGTCCATGCCGCCGACGAAGCCGACCTTGCCGGTCTTCGACGCCATCGCCGCCGCCATGCCGACCAGGAACGATCCCTCGTGCTCCTTGAAGACGATCGACTGACACGTTGGGCAGGTCGACGACGGCGTCGACGATCGCGAACTTCAGATTCGGGAACTCCTTGGCGACCTTCTCCATGCCGCTCGCCTGGGAGAAGCCGATGCCCACGACGATCGTGGAGCCCCGGCGCGCCATGTTGCGGAGCGCCTGCTCGCGCTGGGCCTCGGCCGTCACCTCGAACTCGCGATACGCGATCCCGGTCTCCTTCTTGAAGCGCTCGGCGCCGTTGTACGCGGCCTCGTTGAAGGACTTGTCGAACTTGCCGCCCATGTCGAACACGACGGCGGGCGCGAACTCCTGGGCCGTGACCGGGCCGGTCAGGGTCATCGCGACGAGGACGGCGACAGCAGCGCTGAGCGATCTCAGCGAGTTCATCTGCACGCTCGTCATGTGGTCGCGCTCCTGATTGCTCGATCCGATCTCGCCGGCGACCGGCGCGCCCCGATGATATACGATCTCGCGCCGGGTGCCGGCCCCACTGGCGTGCGGGGCTCGACTCGCGCTCACCTCACGCGCTGCGCTATCCTCGTGCGGCATGGCGATCGCGCCGAGCATCTACATGGCCAGTCCGCTGGGCTTCTCGGAGGCCGGGCGGCACTTCTACAACTCCGTGCTCGTCCCGTTCGTGAAGGGCCTGGGCTACGAGGTTCTCGATCCCTGGGCGCTGGGCGATCGGGCCAGGATCGAGGCCGTGCAGCGACTGCCGTACGGTATCGAGAAGCGCGAGGCGTGGCGAACGTTGAACCGTGAGATCGGGCGCCACCAACCGGGCGGCGATCGACCGAGCCCATGGAGTGATCGCCGGTGCTCGACGGGGTCGGACGTCGACAGCGGAACCGCGGCCGAGATCGGCTACGCGTTCGCGCGCGGCAAGCTGATCGTCGGCTATCGCGGGCGACTTCCGGCTGAGCGCGCGACAACGAGGGCTCGACGGTCAACCTGCAGGTCGAGTTCTTCATCCGCGAAAGCGGCGGTGCTATCGTGAGTCGTTACGAGGATCTCGAAGCGCATCTGCGCCCTTGCGCGCGACGGCGCGCTGACAGGAGGCATGGCATGATCGCCGCGATCCGCAGTCACTCCAGGCGCGTGGGGCTGGTGGCGCTCACTGTGATCGTGGCGCTGGGATGTGCCACCCAACCGTCTCCGGTGTCGGCTCCGGCGCGCGGCTCAGGCTCCCGCGCCACCCGCCAGCGATCTCCTCAACGCCGTCCTGTGGATGCAGCGGTCGGTCGAGTACAAGGCCAGCGCGCCTGACGGCGTTCGCGCTCGCTCGGATCCGACTCGACGAGGCGCTGGCCGACAAGAGACTGGACCGCGGCGCCCAAGGAGCAGACCGGCGCCTATCAGTCGCTTCCGCCGGCCATCGTCCTGACGTCGACGAGTCGATCCTCGACAACTCGGGCTATCAGGCGTGGATGACCCTGAAGGGCACCACGTTCGATTCGAAGACGTGGAACGCGTACGTCAACACGGTGACCTCGCAGGCGATCCCCGGCGCCGTCGAATTCGCCCGCTACGCCGACTCGAAGGGGGTCAAGGTGTTCTACGTGTCCAACCGCACGGCCGACGAGGAGACGGCGACGCGCAAGAACCTCGAGAAATTCGGGTTCCCGATGGGCGGCAACGTCGACACCATGCTCATGACGCGCAAGCAGCCCGACTGGGGCTCCGCCAAGGGGACGCGCCGCGCGTTCGTCGCCAGGAGCTATCGCATCCTGATCAACGTCGGGGACAACTTCGGCGACTTCTGTCGACGACTACCGCGGCGACGGCGAGGCCGAGCGCCTGAAGGTCATGGAGGACAACAAGGCGCGCTGGGGACGCGAGTGGATCATGATCGCGAATCCGAGCTACGGCTCGTTCGAGTCGGCGCCGTACCGGCACGACTTCAAGCTGTCCGATGGCGAGAAGCGCACCTTGAAGCGCGGCGTCCTCGACGCCTGGCCTGGTCCATGAGGGAGACTCCGACCGCGATGACGAACGCCAGCCCCACCGCATTGCTGCTCAACGTCGGCCATGCCCTCGATCATCTCTTCCTGCTGATCTTCGCCACCGCGGTCGCGGCCATCGCGGCGGAGTGGGGAATGATCTGGCAGGACCTGATGCCCTATACGGTCGGCGCGTTCGTCCTGTTCGGTCTCGGCTCGCTGCCCGCGGGGCGCCTGGGCGATCTGTGGGGCCGGCGCGCGATGATGATCGTGTTCTTCCTCGGTATGGGGTCTCGCGGCTGCTGGTCATCGCGACCGTGCCACGGCGTCTGATCGCTGGCCGTCGCGCTGACCGTGATGGGCGCGTTCTCGTCGATCTACCACCCGGTCGGCATTCCCATGCTCGTCCAGAACGCGAAGAATCCGGGCTTCACGATCGGCCTCAACGGCCTCGCCGGCAATCTCGGTATCGCCGTGGCCGCCGTGCTCACGGGCTTCTCTGGTGAAGTACGCCGGCTGGCGCACCGCGTTCGCCGTTCCGGGGTCATCGCGCTCCTGTGCGGCGCTGCTCTTCGTGCTGGTCGTGCCGCGCGAGGAGACGTGCCGCCGGCCAAGCGGCCCCAGAAGCATGGTCGACCTGCCGCGCTCGGTGCTGGCGCGCGTGTTGACCGTGATGACGCTGGCCGCGATCTCGGGCAGCCTGATCTTCAACTTCACGACGCAACGGCAACGGCCAGCTCCTGGCCGAGCGCCTGCACGGCGTGGTCGACGATCCCGCCACGCTCGGCGCGCTGCTCGCCGTCGTCTACACGGTGGCCTCGTTCGCGCAGCTCGTCGTCGGCAAGCTGATCGACCGGGTGCCGCCTGAAGTGGGTGTACGTGCCGGTGGTGGCCGGCCAGATTCCGCTGTTCTTCTTCGCCTCGCAGGTGACCGGCTGGCCGCTCTACGTCGCGATGCCTCTTCATGGTCTTCGTCTTCGGCGCGATCCCGTTCATCGACGCGATGATCGTGCAGTACGTCGACGACCGGCATGCGCTCGCGCGGTGGCCGGCATCCGGCTGGCCGTCGGCGTTCGGCGTCAGCTCGCTGGCCGTCTATCTCCTCGGCCCGACCGTGAAGGCCGCCGGCTTCACGACCTTGCTGATGGTCCTGGCGATCCTCGCGGCCTGCACCACGCTCTTCGCGTCACTGCTTCCGACCTACGCGCCGAAGCCGACGGTCGTCATCGGCTCCAACCCCCGAACCAGCAACCTGAGACGAGCTGGCTCACCCGAGCTGCGAGGGCCGCTCCGTGAACAAAGTCTGGGCGAAGGTCAGTCACGAGTTCTTCGAAGTCCTTCCACCGACGATTTTCTTTTTGATCTCGTTCCATATCGTCGTCTTCGATCGAGCGTTGATGGCGAAGGAGTTCGGCCTGCATCTCTCATCCGTGGCGGGCGCGACCATCGGGGCGCTGCTTCGTCGCGAAGGTGGTGCTCGTCGCCGACATGCTCCCCGCGATCAATCGGTTTCCCGAAAGTGCCGCTCATCTACAACGTGGTGTGGAAGACCGTGCTCTACGTCGGCGCCTCTCTGCTGGTCCACTACCTCGAGCATCTCATCCCGCTGTGGTGGCGTCTGGGCTTCACGGCCGCCAACGAGCACCTCTGGCGCGAGCTGGTGTGGGCGCACTTCGGGCGATCCAGCTCTGGCTCGTGGTGCCGATCTTCGTCTTACTGCGTGATGCGCGAGCTGGTGCGCGCGATCGGGCGCGATCGAGTTCTGGAGAATCTTCTTCGGCACTCCCGCCTCGCGACGCGCCTAGTTACTCGCGCGCGATAGCGCCGGACGAAGGCTTCGTCGACGGTGATCCCGAGCCCGGGGCGGTCCGGGATCGCCACATACCCGTCGACCACCGGAAACTTCTCCGCGACCAGCTCGTGCAAGAGCGGATTGGCGCCCAGCGAGTACTTCGAGGATGAACCCGGTCGTCTGACTCGCCGCGAGGGCGACGCCCGCCGCGAAGGCCGGGGCGCCGGACCAGAGGTGCGGCGCCAGCCGGAGGTTGTACGCGGCGGCGATGGCGCCGATGCGCACGCCCTCGGTGATACCGCCGGCGATGGCGAGATCGGGCTGCAGGACGTCGGCCCCGCGCAGCTCGGCGATCTCGCGGAAATCGTGGCGGGTGAATCTCGCCTCACCCGTCGAGATCGGGATCGCGGATGAGCGCCTCACCTCGGCGAGACCCGTCTTGTCGTCGGCGGTCACCGGCTCCTCGAGCCAGGTAGAGATCGCAGTCCTCCACCATGCGGCAGAACGCTTTGGCTTCCCGCCACGGTCCAGGTACCGTGAGCGTCGGCCATCAGCTTCACGTCGGGTCCGAGGGCCCGGCGCGCCGCGCACGCGCGCCGCCGAGCGCGCGCGGCTCACCGTCCATGACGCCGACGCGCATCTTGACGGCGCGGAAGCCGCCCTTGTCCACGTAGCCCTGGAGCTGCTCGCCGATGTGCGCCTCGTCGGCCCAGCCGCCGGACGCATACGCCGGCATGCGCCCGCGCGGCGCCCGCCGAGCAGGCGCCAGACCGGCGCGTCGAGCGATTTGCCGAGCAGATCCCAGAGCGCCAGATCGACGCCGGCGATCGCCGAGATCGAGAGGCCGCGCCGGCCGAGCTGCGGCAGGACGTGACCGCGGTCGAGCGCGTAGCCCTCGCGCGGTGTGTTGTACATCACGTCCCAGAGGCGGCTCACGTCGCGCGGGTCCCGCCCGACGAGCAGGGGAGCGTAGTCGCGGTTGATGATCGCCGCCAGCCCGTGCGCCGACGCCGAGCTCCCGACACCGGCCTTCGCCTCGCCCCAGCCGACGAGCCCGTCCGCCTCGATCTTGACGATGACGGAGTCGAACGACGCCACGCGGCCGAAGTCGCTGACGTGCTGTCGCTCGTACGGGATCGGCACGTGCACCCACGTCGCCTGAACGCTGTTGATCTTCATGGCCCGGCAGCGTAGAGCCTCGCTCCCACCCGCGCAAGGGCCTCGAGCGCGAGACTGGCGGCCGGCGCGCGATTCGGCTAAATTCGTGGAGCGACGCACGTTTCCCAGGAGGGAACAATGTCCACGTCCGAGCTCGAATTCGAAAAGAAGAGCCTGATGCCGCCGACGGAGTTCTCGCGGCGCGGCTTTCTGACCACGAGCCTGATCGCCGGGTTCACCCTGGCGACCGGACCCGTCAATGCCCAGAGCGTGATCACCACCGACACGGCCGGCCTCACCGCGGGCGAGGTGAAGGTCCCGGTTCCCGACGGCCAGCTGCCCGCGTACCGGGCGATGCCGGCGACGGGCGGGACGTTCCCGACGGTGCTGGTCGTGCAGGAGATCTTCGGGGTCCACGAGCACATCAAGGACGTGTGCCGGCGCTTCGCGAAGCTGGGGTACTACGCCGGTGGCGCCCGAGCTCTTGCGCGGGCGACCGACACCTCCAAGCTCACCACGATCGACGAGGGCGCGCCGCGGCCGCGAAGGTCTCGGACAAGCAGGTCATGAGCGATCTCGATTCGACGACCGCGTTTGCGAAGACGGAAAAGGGCGACGTCAATCGCCTGGGCATCACGGGATTCTGCTATGGCGGCCGCGTGGTCTGGCTCTACTCCGCGCACAGCCCGGTGCTGAAGGCCGGCGTCGCCTGGTACGGGCGCATCACGGGCCCGACCAACGAGATGCAGCCCAAGAATCCGCTCGATCTGGTCGACAGCCTGAAAGCCCCGGTGCTGGGTCTCTACGGCGGGGCGGATCAGGGCATCCCGAATGCCGACGTCGAGAAGATGCAGGCGGCGCTCAAGGCCGCCAGGAAGTCGTCGGAGATCGTGCTCTACGACGGGGCGCCGCACGGATTCCACGCCGACTATCGTCCGAGCTATCGCGAGACGCCGGCGAAGGACGGCTGGCAGCGTTTGCGCGCGTGGTTCCAGCAGAACGGAGCCGCCTGATGCGCTTCGGGCTCTTCAAGCGCGCAGGCCAAGCGAGGCGGCCCCGACGTCGATAGCGGCGCCGGGTTCCGGGAGTTCGTCGAGAACAATGTCGAAGGCCGAGGCGCTCGGCTACGTCAGCTCGTTCGTGGTCGAGCATCACTTCACCGGCTTCGGTCAGATCTCCGCGACCCTGAACTCTATTGACGTGGGTCGGCGCGCGCACCAGGACGTTGCGGCTCGGTACCGCCGTGATCACCTTGCCCTGGCACAACCCGTGCTGCTGGCCGAGCAGATCGCCACCATGGATTTGCTGTCCGGCGGCCGGATCGACTTCGGGATCGGCCAGGGCTACCGGCACAACGAGTTCGCGGGCTTCTGCATCCCGATGGAAGAGGCGGACCAGCGGTTCGACGAGTGCCTCGAGGTCATGCTCAAGGCGTGGACCTCGGATCGGCCCTGGTCTCATCGCGGCAAGTACTTCCAGTTCGACAACGTCGTCGTCGAGCCGCCGACGGCGCAGAAGCCGCATCCGCCGCTGTGGATGGGCGCCGGGCGGCCGCAATCGATCAAGAAGGTGGCCGAGCTCGGCTACAACCTCCTGCTCGATCAGTTCGCGTCGATCGAGCAGATCGGCGAGCGCATCGCGCTCTTCAAGGCGGAAGTCGAGGCGCGCGGCCGGCGGTTCGATCCGACGCAGGTCGCGGTCACCCGATCGGTCAACGTCGTGAAGACCGCGGCCGAGCGCCAGAAAGCGCTCGAGACCCGCATGGCGGCACGCGAGCGCGTCCACAACCTCGCGCAACGGCCCGACGGGCAGAACAACTCGACGATCATGACCTACGCGCACACGCTCGAGGCCGCCGAGGCGGGAGCGCTCTACGGCACGCCGGACGAGATCGCCGTGAAGCTGCAGAGGCTGCGCGACCTGGGGCCGAGTACGTGCTGCTCAACAGCACGGGCGGGTTCGAGACCTTGCGCCGCTTCGCCGAGGAGGTGCGGCCCGCGTTCGCCGGGGAGCCCCGCTCCGCTAGGAATCGGCGAGGACGGTGTAGCCATGGACCGCAGTGACGCGCGCGCGACGAACGCCTACTGGGGGCGCGACGGGATCGAGCGCACGATCCTCGATGCGCTCGCCGCCGCCGGCAAGAACACCGATACCCTGACCGTCGACGATCTCGCGCCGGCGGATCAGTTTCACAGCGGCGGCAAGGGCGCGACCGAGCGGCTGGCCCGCATGGCCCAGCTCCGCCGGGTATGCGGGTCCTCGACGTCGGCGGCGGGCTGGGCGGGCCCGCGCGGACCCTGGCGACCCAGTACGGCTGTCGGGTCACCGTGGTGGATCTCACGGAATCGTACGTGAGGGCGGCAACGACCTTGACCGCGCGCCTGGGACTCGCCGATCGGGTGACCCATCGCGTCGGCGACGCGCTGGCGCTCGACGTGGACGGTCAGTTCGATGTGGTGTGGACCCAGAACAGCGGCATGAACATCCCCGACAAGGAGCGGCTCTACGCCGGTTTCGCGCGGGTGCTCCGTCCGGGCGGATTGCTCGCGCTGCAGGAGCCGATGGCCGGCCCCGTTCAGCCGGTCCTGTACCCGGTGATGTGGGCCCGCGACGCCGGGGCGAGCTTTCTTCGCGCGCCCGGCGAGATGCGCAAGCTGATCGAGGCGGCAGGGTTCCAGGTCCGCGCGTGGGACGACGTCACCGCCGAGGCTGTCGGACCGAGCACCGGGGCGGCCAGCCCCGCGCACAGCATCCAGCGGATCGTCATGGGTGACGCGGTCGACGCGATCGCGCGGTCAGGTCAGAAGAACCGTGAGGAGGGCCGGATCGTCATGATCCAGGCCGTCCTGGAGCGGCGCGCGACTCCCGCTTAGGCTCCACCACCTCGAACATCAGATAAAAGTCGTCGAGCAGAGCGAAGAGCTCGGCGACCTTGTCGGCGTTGCCCTCCACCCGCACCAGACCGCGCTCGACCGCGTCGGCGAACGCGACGTCCCGTAGGACCAGCCGATTCAGCGCCGCCCGCTCGAGCGTTACGGTCGCGTCGGCGCTCGCCCGCCGGTCGGCCAGATAGGTGAGCGCGGAATGCTCGAGGTTGGCGACGTAGCTCCGGTCGAGATCGGAGAAGACCCAGTTGACGACGATGTGCCGGCCTTCCGCCTTCTCGCCGTTGATCCGCACGCCGAGGTAGTCGAAGAAGAGGTCCAGGCTCATCGCGCGGACGACGTCGGGGCTCACGGGTGCGCGCGCGCGCCGCGGCGGGCACGCCTTGCCGCAGCTCCAGGGCGCCCAGCAGGTAGGCGTTCCGCCACGTCGCCGACTCCGCCGCGTAGCCCATCTGCTCGAGCGCGTCGGCGCCGAGCTGCCGCGCCTCGGTGTTCGCCGGGATCGGCGAAGACGACGTGGCTCATCGCCTCCGCGACGAAGCGGTACTCGCCCCCGGCGAAGTCCTCGCGCGCGCGCCGGATCGCGGCGTCGGCGCCGCCCATGTACTCGACGTATTTGCGCCCGCGCTCGACCGGCGGGAGCGGATTCAGATTGGCGGGATTCGCGTCGTACCAGCCGATGTAGCGCTGGTAGACGGACTTCGCATTGTGGCTCAAGGTGCCGTAGTAGCCGCGGACGTGCCACGTCGAGCCGAGACTCCTGGGCAGGGCCAGGCGCTCGGCGATCTCGGCCGCCTTGTAGCCGTGGTTCATGAGCCGCGCGGTCTGATCGTGCAGGTATTTGTAGAGATCGCGCTGCCGGCCGAGGAAGTCGCGCACGCGCGCGTTGCCCCACACCGGCCAGTGATGCTGGGCGAACGCCACGTCCGCGTCTGGCCCGAATCGATCGAGCGCCTCGTTCAGGTATTTGGCCCACGCGTTGGCGTCGCGCGCCTGGGCGCCGCGAATGGGATAGATGTTATGTAGATTGTGGGTGGCGTTCTCGGCGAGGTTCAGCGCCCGCAGCCCGGGATGAAACATGTGCATCTCGGCCGGCGCCTCGGTCTCGGGCGTGAGCTGGAATACGATCTCGATCCCGTCGATCCGATGCGTCTCGATCGGCTCCTTGATGATGCGGGTCGGCGCAATGAGCGTCACGGTGCCGCGCGACGTCGCCTTGCCCAGACCCGTGTCCACCTGGCCGCGCGGCCCCTTGGGCAACGTCGGCCCGAACTGGAACTGCGCGCGCCGCACCATGGCCGTCCCCGCGAGCACGGTCTCGGAGACCACTTCCTGCATGAACCGGTCGGGCGCCCAGACCTCGACCCGGCCGGCGCTCACGTCACGCTCGTCGACGACGCCCCGCACGCCGCCGTAGTGGTCCGTGTGGCTGTGCGAGTAGATGACCGCCACGATCGGGCGCCGACCGCGATGCTGCGTGTAGAGCTCGAGTCCCGCGCGGGCGACTTCGGTCGAGATCAGCGGGTCGACGACGATCAGGCCGCGGTCGCCCTCGATCAACGTCATGTTCGAGATGTCGAATCCGCGGATCTGATAGATCCGGTCCGTCACCTGGAACAGGCCGTGGTTGAGATTGAGCCGGGCCAGCCGCCAGAGGCTCGGATTGACCGTGGGCGGGGCGTGCTCGTCGGCGAGGAAGCTGTAGTCGCGGAGCGTCCACACGACCCGCCCCTGATCGTTCTTGATCTCGACCTCGGGCAGGGAGGCGACAAAGCCCTGCCGAGCGTCGTCGAAATCCTGCGTGTCGGCGAACGGCAGCGCGTCGAGCACGGCTCGATTCAGCGCGGCGGTGATCGGTGAAGCGTCCTTCGGACCGGGGACCGGGGCGGCCATCGACGTGGTGCGCGCCGCAGGTCGTCGCGGGGCTGGGCCCCGCCGGCCGAGGTGCGCGTATCCGATATGGTATCGCAGCGCACGACGACACGTCGATCTGGCAGAATCTAGCCGGGAGGGACCCGCATGCCCGACGCCGAGACCAAGGCCACGCTCGACGCCATCCATCGGTTCAACGAGGCGTTCAATCGTCACGACGTGGACGGCGTGATGGCCATGATGACGGCCGACTGCGTGTTCGAGAACACCCAGCCGCCGCCGGACGGCGAGCGGTTCGTGGGCGCCGCCGCGGTGCGGGCGTTCTGGAAGCGCTTCTTCGAATCGACGCCGGGCGCCCGCTTCGAGACCGAAGAAATCGTCGCGACCGGCGACCGCGCCCTGGTGCGCTGGGTGTTTCACTGGGACAACCTGGGCGGTCACGTGCGCGGCGTCGATGTCATGCGCGTGCGCGGCGGCAAGGTGGCCGAGAAGCTCGCCTACGTGAAGGGCTGAGGGCGGCCTGACGAGCGTGCTCTAATACGTCTACAGGAGAGGCTATGACTTTCAAGAAGCCGAGCGACGCCGAGGTGAAAGCGAAGCTGACGCCGGCGCAGTACGAGGTCACGCAGTGCAGCGCGACCGAGCCGCCGTTCCGCAACGAGTTCTGGAACCACCACGAGCCGGGAATCTACGTCGACGTCGTGTCCGGCGAGGCCTTGTTCGCGTCGACCGACAAGTTCGACTCGGGCACGGGCTGGCCGAGCTTCGTGCGCCCGATCGAGGACGCGAACGTGACCGGAGCACACCGACGACTCGCACGGGATGCGCCGGGTCGAGGTGCGCTCGGCGGCGGGCGACTCGCACCTGGGCCATCTGTTCGACGACGGACCGGGGCCGACCGGACTCCGCTATTGCATCAACTCGGCTTCCCTCCGGTTCATTCCGGTGGCGAAGCTCGAACAGGAAGGCTACGGCAAGTACAAGGCGCTCTTCGAGAAGGTGAAACCCGCTCGATAAGCCTGCCGCCGCGGCGGTGGGGCGCCTGGCCCCACCGCCGCGTCATCGACTACTTCGCCAGGAACGCCTTCGCCTCGCGCAGCTCCGGGGCGATCGGTGTCCGCGTTGCCGCACAGGTTCACGACGCTCGTGTAGAACGTCCGAGCCTTGGCCGCCTCACCCGAACGCTCGGCCGCCCGTCCCGCGCCATAGAGGCTGCGGAAGCGATTTGGCTCCGCCACCAACGTCAGCTCGAACTCCTTGAGCGCCTCGGCGGGCTTGTTCATCTCGAGCAGGACGTCGCCGAGCAGCTCGCGGGCCGGAACGACCGCCGCGGGCGTGACGGGATGCTTGTCCATCGAGCTCTCGAGCTCCGCGGCCGACCTCAAGAGCGTCAGCGCCTCGTTGGGATTGCCCTTCGCGCGCGCGACGAACGCGGCCGCCGCGCGACGCTGCACTTCGACCTGATCGGCCCAGTACCCGTTCTTGGCCTGCGTCAGCGCGTCGCGCAGCGCCGCGAGCCGCTCGACGTCCTTCTCGGCCGCCGCCACATTGCCGGTGCGTGCCGAGCCCAGCGCATGCGTGTACGTGATGATCGCCTCGGCCCAGGGATAGCGCGCCCACGGGAACGTCATGGCCGGCATCGCGATCGCCGCCGCGTCGTTCCAACTCCGGCGCTCGAGCGCATAGCGCGCAGGCACGGCCACCAGCGCGTAGGCCGCGGCGAGGCTCTCGGGCTCGGCCTTTCGGTATTCGGTGACTTCCTCGACCACGCGTCGGGCCGCGCCGTCGCGCCCGGTCTGCAGGTAGCCGTAGACGAGATAGTCCTGGGCGTGCAGCGTCTGATCCCAGGCGTAGCCGCCGCCCTGCTGGTCACGTAGGCCTTGCCGGCGTCGGCCGAAGCGAGATTGGAATCGATCGACTCCTGCCAGAAGCCGACCCGGGTGAAGATGTGGGACGGCATGTGGAGCGCGTGCGGGACCGCGGGCGCGATCTTCGAATAGCTGCGTGCCGCGGTCAGCGAGCGCGTCGCGAGCGGGGCTGAGTCGTAGCTGTGAATGATGTAGTGCGCCACGCCCGGATGATTCGGCTGCTCGGCGAAGACCTTCTCCAGAATCGCGCGCGGCCTTCAGCTGATTCGCGTAGGCCTTGTCGGTCGGCAGCGCGGTCGCGTCCAGCGCCAGCGCGTAGAAGACGGACGCTTCACGATCCTGACGGATAGCGCGCGGCGAGCTGCTCCATCGCTTTCTCGTACGCGACGGCGCGCGTCCGGTGGTCGAGCTTGTCGGAGTCGCGGTAGAACGTGGCGAGCGCCGCGACGTAGTCCTTCTCGCGCGGCGTGGCTGTCAAGGTCGCGGCTTTGTCCAGCGCGGCCCGGCCCTTGGTCAGCATCGCCTCGCTCGGCGGCTGCCAGAGCGGGTAGTAGACGCTCATGGCCATGCCCCAGTAGCCCATCGCGCAGGCCGGATCCGTCGTGGTGACGCTCGTGAACGTCTTCAGCGCCTCCTCGTACCAGAACGAGTGGAGCAAGGCGACGCCGCGCTCGAAGACGGGCTGCGCCGGCGCGGCGCACGACGTGGGAAGTGAACCTGCCCTAGCGCCCCGGCGGTGTCGTCGTGGGCGAGAGCCCCGCCCGCCCACAGCCCGGTCAAGAGGGTCGCGACGGATAGAGTGACGGCTCCCTTCATGAGTGCCTCCCTTTCGAAGTCGAAGCGTGATTGCCAGACCACCACGCCGGCTGAGGCTTCGCAAGGATCCTGCCACGGGCGAGCCTAACGATTGCTGGGGTTTACACCGTCCCGAAGGCGGCCGCGATCGGGCGGGATGCCCGCTGCCTGGGCGAAAGCCCCGACCGCGCCGTGAGAGTCTGGCGCTCGGCGCCGAGCCTCGTCGCGCCGCTGTTCGGCTTCAGGTGGGTCAGGCTCCCGAGCTCGTTGAGCGCGGTCAGCATCTCGACCGGGATCGGCTGCGAGCTCAGCGAGCCGTCTCTCGTTGATGCGCGCGTAGACGCGCGTGGCCTTGCCCTCGCTGACCGGGGCGCCGGTGACGGCGTTCTTGGCCTTGCAGTTCCAGTGGAGCGTGCGGTTGCCGACCTCGGCCAGGGTGATCGTGTTCACGATCCGGTCGCCATAGGCGGCCGGGCCGATGAACCGGAAGTGGATCTCCCCCATCACGAACGTCGTGCGATCGTTCTTGATCATCTGCTCGATCGGGTAGCCGATCACACGGAACAGCTCGTGCTCGGTGTCGTTGAACCAGGCGACGATACGCGGGTAGTAGACGAGCCCAAAAGGATCTGACTCGCCCCAGTTGACCGTTATCTCCTTCCAGTACATCGCCATTCGCTTTCCTCCTGTTCCCGCGTCGTCACGTCGGTATACGGGATCGGCGTCGTCGCCGTCAAGTCGCGTCGGCCGGGCGGGCGGGCCGGGTGCGGGTGGGGTCGAGACGACCACGCGGCACGCGTGCGCTGCGCCCGCGGCGGCTGGGCTCCATCTGGGCGCGCGGCGTCCGATGCGCGCTTGGAGGGAACGGGTCCCTTCGACCCCACCCGCACCCGGCCCGCCCGCCCGGCCCACTCGTGTTGACCGTGAGGACCTGATGCGTTTGCCGTGTGCCGATTCGGTCGCGGCGTTGGCCAACGCAACTGACTCGAGGATTGCTCGGTCGAGTGGAGCGAGGACTAAGTCGGTCTGTGGAGCTCAGACTGCTTGGCTGCTCGGTCACTTGGGTTGGTGCAGGAGCCAGGTGGTGAGGGCGTTGAAGGATGGGAAACTGTGGTCGGGGGTGGGGCAGTGGCCGAAGCCGTAGGCGGCGTGGAGGAAGGGGATGCTGCAGTCGCGGGCCGCGGTCTGGTCGTTGGGGTGTCGCCGACGAAGACGGGGTGGCGGAGCTGGTTGCGGTCGATCAGCACACGGAGGTTTTGCGGCTTGGACAGGCCGGTGTTGCCCCAGCACTCGAAGTCGCGAAAGCAGCCGCCGAGCCGGGACCACTGAAAGAACGTCTCGATGTAGCCGCTCTGACAATTGCTGACGATGTAGAGCGGATAGTGGGCGGCCAGCCGTCGGATGCCCGCATCGACGTCGCCGAACAGCTGACCGCCGAGCTCCGCGATAGCCTGGTTGTCCTCGGTCTGCGTCTCGGCGGCGAGCGTCGCGATGTGCGCCTCGTCGAGTCCGGCGAAGACCGCGCGGATACACTCTTCGTGCGGCCTCCCGGTGACGCCCCGGACGTCGTGCTCGGTGATGGTTCGGAATGGGATGCGGTGGCGCGCGAGCACGCGGTTCCAGGCCACGGCGCAGCTCACGCTCGTGTCCCAGAGCGTGCCGTCGAGGTCGAACACGACCGCGTCGATCATCGGCTTCGCCGGCTTGACGAGCGTCATTTGCGCGGCATAGTGTGCCTGCATGTGATGTCGACGGCGGCAAACAAAATTCAGGAGGATTCGACGATGCGCATTCTACTTCCTGTGATGCTGGCATTGCTCATGACCGTGACGGTGGCGCCCGCCCAGCAAGGTCAGCACATGACCATGACGAACGACGCGCTGAAGTGGGTCGAGCCGCCGACCTTCCCGGGCGCGAAGCTGGCGATCGTGCAGGGCGATCCCGGCAAGGAAGGGCCGTTCGTCTACCGCGTGAAGATGCCGGCCAACTACAAGATCGCGCCGCACTACCACAAGGCCACCGAGAACGTGACCGTGCTCTCCGGGGTCTTCTTCATCGGCGTGGGCGAGAAATTCGATCAGGGCTCGGGCAAGGAGCTGCCGGTCGGCGGCTTCTTCTCTGTTGCGCCGACGCATCGGCACTTCGCGTGGGCCGGCGGTGAGGAGACGCTCATTCAGGTGCACGGCGTCGGACCGACGGACATCACCTTCGTCAATCCAGCGGACGATCCGCGCAAGAAGTAGGCGACTCCTCTGCAGGCCGGCCGCGCGCCCATCGCGGCCGGCCTGTTTCGAACGACTCCATTTTCGGAATGCCGTGCCGCTGCGCCGCGTGGCACGGCGCCTTGCCACCATTAGTTCCTCGATCGAGAAGTCGAGCCCATACGAGGGCCGGCACGTTCAAAGTGACACCGGTGGTGACAAGGAGGGCCCATGCAGCCCAGTCCGTTCAGCCGTCCTCCGCAGCCGACAACCGCGCCGATGTATGAGAAGCCCCCACCCCTGTCGTCGAGCCGTCACGAGTCGGCCCGACCGGCGACGAAGCGCGCCAAGCGCTGGAACGCCGGCGCCGCATCGGTGGCCAGTGGTTCTACTGGATCGCCGGGCTCTCGGTCGTCAATGCCGCCATCGGCTTCACCGGCGGAGACTGGCGCTTCATTCTCGGGCTCGGCGTGACCCAGATCGTTCAGGAGCTCGCGAAGTCCGGGAGCAATGGACCGACGGCCGGTCTGGTCGGCCTGGCTGTGATCGCGATCTTCGCAGTCCTCGGGCAGCGCGCCGTCCTGGGGCAAGGCTGGGCCTTCGTGCTCGGCATGACACTCTATGCGCTCGACGGCGGCATCTTCGTGCTGATTCAAGACTGGGCGAGCGCCGGCTTCCATGCCTTCGCGCTCATCATGATCACGCGAGGCTACCTGGCCTCGCGGCAGCTGACGGCGCCCGGAGCGTGACCGCGCCTTCGGCTTAGTTTCGCGAGGCGGGTGGATGGCAGCCGCGAATGCGGTGTCGTTCCTGTTCGCTCAGCGGATAGTCCTGAATCGGTCGGCGCGTCGGTGAGTCCGCGTCCCGCAGCGCTTCTTCGATGACGCCGCGGGTTCTCACGTCCGGCGCCGCGGCCAGCGCCTGACGCAAGCCCCGCTTGCCCTCTTCTCCCAGATCGACCAGGACGTTCGCCGCCGACAGCTGCGTGACATGGTCCCGATCGGTGAGGAGCCGGGTGAGCACCGGAATGTCCTGCTCGGTCACGCAGCTTCTGAGCGCGATGCCTCGCGTCATGTGCGCGAAGCCGGTGTTGCGATCGATCACGCGCTTCAGCTCGTCGTAGCGCGAGCGCTCCGCCGCCCCAGCGGCGCATGGCAGCGCCGTCGCCAGCAGGAGCACCACGCAGACGCGCGCACACGACTCGGCTCGCCGCCGGGCATGGCCCACGCGGACCGTGACGCGGCGGCGGCGCCGGTCCCAGTGGCCGCCCGCGCCGGGCCGGACCCAGCCGCCGTGAACCGGATGATGCGAGCAGATGAACTCGAGGAACGCCGGCCGGCCCTTGGCGTTCTCGTCGAGCGCGCGCTTGATCGCCGGCAGCACCTCGGCCGGCTTCGTCACGTCCTCGCTGTAGAAGCCGACGGACTTCGCCATGTTGGCCATGCACGCCGAGGCGTGATCCGACACCTTCCACGTGTACGGATCGTGGCCGCCGCCCCAGAAGCCCGGCCCATAGCCCGAGTAGCCGCCGTTGTTGATGTGGAGCGCGGTGATGCCGATCTTGTAGCGCGCCACCGCCTCGAAGTTGCCCATCATGTAGCAGACGCCGGCGTCGCCGGTGACGAGGACGCTCTGCCGGTCGGGAAACGCGAGCTTGGCGCCGACGGCGCCCGCCAGGCTGAAGCCGAGCGTCGACACGTTGCCCCAGCCCAGGATGTCCGCGCGGAATCTGCGCCTCGTACACCGTGCTGGTCTGGTCGCGCGTGTTGCCGGAGTCGGCGGTGACGAACGAGTTCTTCGGGTCGAGCGCCTTCATCATGTCGCCGAGCACGCGGTACGGATTGATCGGCGTCTCGTTCGACTCCATCCACGGCCGGAACTTCGCCAGGAACGCCTCTTTGCCCTCGCGGATCTCCTCGACGAGCCCGGGTTCTTCTTCGCCGCCGCGCGCCGAGAGCTCGGCGATGAGCGCCTGCAAGGTGAGCTTCGCGTCGCCGACTCACGGCGTGCCGCGTCTCGTAGCTCCGGTTGATGTCGAGGATGTCGACCGTGCACTGGATGATCGTCTTCTGTTCCGGGTTCGGCATCGGCGTGGCTGAACCGGTTGGGGAACAGGCTCGAGCCGATCGAGAAGAGCAGGATCGCACTTGGTGAGGTAGTGATCGGCCAGCGAGCCGCGGACTCCCACCGACAGCGGATGGTTCTCGGGGAACGTGCCCTTGCGCCTTCAAGGTCGTCAGCACCGGAATCTGCGCGAGCTCGGCGAACTTCAGGAGCTCGCTCGTCGCATCGGCGTAGTAGACGCCCTCGCCCGACGTAGAGCAGCGGATCCTTCGCGGCCAGCAGGGCTTTCACCGCGGACTTCACGTCGTCGGGATCGGGACCGGACCGCCAGCCCTTCACGGGCGAGTAGGGATGCTCGTCGGTGTCGTACTCGCCGAGATCACGCGGGATGATCAGCAGCACGGGCCCGGGCCGGCCCGACCGGAGGTGCGTGAACGCGCGGCGCACGTAGTCGGGGATGAGCTCGGCGCGATCCACTTTGCCGACCCACTTCGGTGACCGACTTGAGCGCCTCGGCCATGTCGTAGTGGGTGTGGCGGCTGGCGCCCTGGCCGACGCCTTCGGTGATGACCAGGAGCGGCGACGAATCCTCCCACGCCTGCCCGATGGCGCCATAGGC
>ERZ1370068.6474-contig-5456_pt1 | contig 150383 bp, 196 predicted proteins | sample MGYA00561227_ERZ1370068 | MGnify/ENA primary metagenome ERZ1370068 (study PRJEB38410, sample SAMEA6850437) | metagenome | study: Metagenomic assessment of the ecological functions of the soil: analysis of the soil microbiota associated with the... | reverse complement strand
CAGTTACGTATTGCTGGGGCCAGGTCGACTGCAGGCCGACCGGATTGACAACCGCGATTCGACGCAACTGATCGGTTAAAAACCAAAACAGCTGTTCGGCATAGAGCGACAAGCCGTCGACCGGTGGAGGCGGAATCAATTGGCTGAGTCCATGGACAGAATCGTGCTCTCTGGGGATTCCACGTACTACTTCTGAAGACGGACATCTGTACCGCCGCGCTGGAGAAAGAAGATCGCGGACTGCGTGAACTCGCACAGCGCCGGAACTCGTTCGCCAGCCTTCGGCGCAAACGCCACCCGCATCCAGCCGAATAACGCGCTGTCGTTAACAAGTCAAGTTGTCCGGTTTTAATAATTAGTGATCTGTCCGCTTTGTGAAACAAAGCGAGGCGGCCTCTTAGGCCGCCGCCTTTGGGGTTTTGGTTTTGGCCTTTGCTTTTCTCTTTGGATAAAACACAAGCCGTAGTCGGCGCGGTGGGAAAGTGGGAATCTCGCGGTCTTGGCGAGATTTCCAAGGAGTGTGGGAGCCGGTGGAAACCTGCTTTTGGTTTTCGCCGGCTTCCATGCTCCCGCCTTTTCCACGGCGCTCTTTGGTTGTCGCGCTGATCAGCTTTCTCCCCGTGCTGCTGTAGCGCCCCACCACGTGAGGGCCGTAGCGGATCGACACGGTTTCATCCAGGTGTTCGTGGATCGTTACCGTAGTTCCCGCCAAGCGTGTGGCGGAATCGTGTTTTGTCGATCTGCCACAGCCTGCTCCCGGATGGCCACCGTGTTGTCCTTGTCCACCACTCGTTCCGTCTGTACCGTGAAAATCCAGTTCAGGTCGGTCCTCCCCGTCCGCCGAAATGCCGTGCCTTTCTCCGCCGCCGGCATGCTGAACTTTGCGTTGAACTCCCCGATGTACCGCTCCCGCAGAAAGGCGTTGGCGCCCTCCGCGGTGGTGATCCCCGCCAGGCGGAGTTCCTGCGGCAAGCGTCCCTGCCAGGTTCCAAAGCTGCGCTCCGACCGGCCGCGCGCCTGCGGCGAATACGCCGCAATCATCTGCACTCCCAGTTCCTTCATAGCCCGCCCAACCTGCGTCAGGCGGTGCTTATCCACCTTCTCCCCCTCCTTCACCGTGACGAAAAAGTGGCTCCCCGGTCGCTGTACAAGGCGCAGAACAAGCCCTGGATTTCGATCACCTCGCGCAAGCCGGCCATCACCGTTCGCGTCGATTCCTCCTCCACCAACTGCGCGTAGTAGATCTCGCTGGTGGCGTCGTCCAGAATCACGATCAGGTCATACCAGCGATCGTCGTTCAGCCAGCGATGCTTGCTGCCGTCAATGTGCAGCAGCATCCCAGGCATCGGCCGCCGCGGCCGCCTCCGCCGGTGCGGCCCCCGCTTGTGCCGTTTGGCCACCAGGCCGGCTCCTTGCAGCGCCTTCTGTACCCAGGTGTAGCTCAACTCGATGCGCGTGCTCGTCCCGCAGCTTTTCGTGGAAGTGCCGGATGTTCAGGTCGTAGTATGTCTCCTTGTACAAGCCCAAGCACCTTCTCTATCGTCGCCAGCGGAATGCGCTGCGCGCTCGGTTTTCCCTTGCGCCGATCGGCCAGCCCGGCGTAGCCGTCCTTCTCCAGCTTCTCCCGCCATCGGCGCATCGTCCGATCCGTCACGCCCAGGATTTCAGCCGCCGCCCACCACGTGATCTTCTTGGCCATCGCCTTCAACAGCACGTCTTGAACTTTCATCATCCGCTCCATCTCGGCGGCTGAGTACTGCTGGGTTTCGTCCACCACCCAGCATCACCCGCCGCCGGCCAAGCGGACAGATCACGTGTGAATTCGACCGGACAACTCACATACTAGCGACCACCAGCCAAATATCGGCTGACTGGGATTCTTCCCCGGGCATAGAAATCGTCGTAACTAATCGCTTAGTCTATTAAGCGAACCGTTAGGAAGGAGAGGCTGCCATGTCCACGCATGATCCTCCGAATCTGCGAAAGCCTGCTGTTTACCTGTTCTGTTTGCCGGAATCTGGCCCCCGCCCGCAAACGTCGACGGGTCGGTATACCGGGCACGGTGAAGTGATGCGAGTGGCGCGGCGTTGCTCCGGGCAGGCCCAGTCTCACGCTGACCAACCTCGAAACGAACGGAGTAGGCGGGACCAGAAGTAGCGACGACACGGGGCCTGTTCGGCTTCACCGCTCTCCAGCCCGCGCGCTACCGCCTGAGGCAGAGCGGGCGGGATCTGTCAAAGGTTCGTTCTCGAGCCAATCGGAGTGTGCGGGTCCAGCTTCTCTTGTTTCCGTGCAGCCCATCCTGGAAGTCGGCGCCACCACCGAAAGGGATCGAAAGCGGAAAGGGCGAGGTCGCCCCCATCGATCCAAACACCAGCTCGCTGAGCCAGGTCGTCGAGAATCAGCAGATTACTCAACTGCCCGTCAATGGCCGCAACACGCTGGCTTTCGTCGCCCTGACGCCGGGCGTGCAAAATATCCAGGCTCGCTTCGCGACAACCCCGGCGACCGTCAATTTTCAGGGCGTGGGGCAACTTTCAGGCGAACGGAGGCGTGGCCGGCGCGAACACCGTGCTCGTCGGATGGGGCGGCGGTCAATACGGACCCGTTCTAACGGGATCGGCTACTCTGCCTCCGATCGACGCCACACAGGGAGTTCCGGGTCCAGACGAATAACTTTTCCGCCGAGCTCGGACGCACCGGCGGGAGCGATCGTCAATCTGTCGATCCGCTCGGGAACCAACAGGCTCCATGGGGTCAGTTCTACGAATTCTTTTCGGAATGACAAGCTGGACGCCAACAACTTCTACCTCAACACGGCGGGGGAAGAAAAAGGGCGCGCTTCGATATAAATCCAGTTCGGCGGCTCCGTCGGTGGTCCTGTCTGGCATGACCGCACATTCTTGTTCCTCACCACGAGGCGTTCCGCCAGAGAGACGGCGAAGCCTCACGTAGGCACGGTACCCACGGCCCTGGAGCGCACGCGGGAACTTCTCCTCAGACATTCCTCCCCAACGGCCAGCTCCGAGTCCTGGCGGACCCATTCAGCACGCTAAGCCGTTAGCCTGAGCAAACACCATGCCGTCCAGCCAGTTGGACCCCCGCCGGCGTGAAGCCGGCCGCCGCCCGCATGGCCGCTTCCGGAGTGGCGTCCGGCCGCACGCCGTCGCGCCTGATAATTTTACAACCCGGCCGTTCAGGCGTCGACTAGACCAGGGAGTTGGGCGGACCACACGTTCTCGAGGGTCTGAGGGTCTTCGGCACTTATGGCCAGCAATTCTTCACTTAGCGGATGGGACCCGCTCGGTAACCGTACGACCCCATCGATAGCGGCCGTGCAGAGACAGACTGATGCAGCATGCCGTGATCTCCGCCTTCGGCAGTGTTCTCGCCACGCGTCATCGGGGGAGTTTCATACCAGCTTCACACGCATCGAAGCCAACCGATTCCGATGAGCATCGGCTTCGACCTCACGACGCTCGGCTTCCCCAAGTCCTATCAGATCGCCGTGTCATGCGCTCGTTTCCTGATATCCAGGCGTCCGGATTCAGCTCTCTGGTGAGCTCTACCAGCAGCCGCCAGATCCGCATCAGTAACACGTACGGCGAAAAAAAGGCCGATCACGCTGATCCGAGGCTCCCCAAACGCTGAAGTTCGGCGCGGAGTATAGCACCCTGGGATGGAATGAGTGGTCGAATAACGACGGCAGGGCAGTTCAGTCACGGAAGACTCTCGGGGCAGGATGGCTGGGGTCTCCGATATGCTGCTCGGTATCCCATTTTCCGGCATGATCACGCAGAGCCAGAACCCGTCGCTGCTGCGAAAAGTACGTGTCTCTCTATGCGCAGAACGATTGGAAGGTGAGCCAGAAACTCACCTTGAACCTGGGATTGCAATATCTCTGACACGCCCTACACAGAGCGCTACAACAATGTTTCCGGTTTGATCCGAGAGCCACACCGCGAAGCTCACGGCAAGGCTGGGTCTGCCGGCGCGTGGCTCGCTCGTATTTGCCGGCGATAAGGAGCGGCGGCCGGACGACATGTTCTATAAGCAGTGGGCTCCCGCTTCGGCTTCGCCTTTATCAATGGCGTCAATCCACTCGCTGTGCGCGGCGGTTATGGAATCTTTGCTGCCCAGCACCGCGACTCGTGATCCGCACCGCCGCTCCCACCTATTTCCGAACCCAGCAGACTTATATCGCCTCGATCGACGGTGCGGCACGACACCGGCCAACCGCTTGAGCACCATATCCGATCGGTGTGCTTCCCGTCCCGGCAATTCGCCCACCTGGGATACGCAGGTTACCAACCTCCGGCATCACCGAGCGTGACGCTTCACGCCGGTTATACAGAAATCGGAATTTTGACGTCCAGCATGATTTCGGCCACGCGCTGGCTGTGGATATCGCCTATGCCGGCAGTAAGGGCACCGGCCTGCCCGGCCTTTTAGGAATCAATCAGCTTCCTTAGAGAACCTGGCGCTCGGAGCGGCTTTGAACGCCCAGGTCCCCAATCCTTACTCGGCTACGTGAGAACGGGAAATCTCTCCACCGCAACCGTCAGGCCGCGCCTAACTTCTACGTCCTTTCCCACAATTTGAAAACGTGACCTCGGCCCGCAGAATATCGGCAATTCCATTTATCACCTCGCAATTGAAAAGTCACCAGCGCTTTAGCTCGTCCCGCTGGGCCTCGCCTACACGCGAAGCAAATTCATCGATGACACGGATGGAACGATTTTCTTCAACGAACAGGGGTCGCGCCTCCGGGCGATGAACTATTACAACCTCAAAGGAGATCGCTCGCTCGATGCGTTTGACGCGCCCAACTGGCGGTGAGCTACGCGGCAGAGCTGCCCTGGAAAGGCAGGAAGCGGATTGCCGGGCCGATTACTTCCCGGCTGGGAAGCGACAGGCCTTCTGACGCTGCAAAGCGGCACGCCGATTTTTCCGGTCGACCCGCACCTGAGCATGTTCTCCGGACCCAACCGGCCCAACACACGGCACGAGCGCGAAGCTCAGGAAGCGCTCAGTCCAAGCTGGCCCGCTGGTTTGACACATCCACCAGCCGGACACCGCCACCTTTCGGGCAATCTGGCGAGAAGCCTGCCCGACGTTCGGATCAATGGCATCAACAACTGGGACGCCGGTTTCTTTAAGAACAACCGATCGGCCAGGACGCGCGGTTCAATATCCAGTCTGGGCAGAGTTCTTCAACATGTCAACCGCGCCCGGTTCGATATCCCGAAAGCCAGGTGGGGCAGGCCAATCCTCGGCGTGGTCAGCACCCAAATCAACCGCCCGCGGCAAATCCAGTTTGCGTTGAAGCTGCAATTCTGAACAAATGGCTGCGATCTCATAAAGCCGTGGCCTCACGCGTGTGCGGAGCGTTTTCGTGCATCTCTTGCGTGCCGGGTTTCATCCGACACGTTGAGTGATCACAACTTTGCCACGTGGACCACCGATGGCCACATTATGGTCCTGCAGATACGCCTGCGGGCCTCCATCTGAGATTCCGTGCGGAGCCCAAGTAGCCGAATCGCCGACAGGCTGGCACAAGGCTCGGCCGTGGACGTCTTCTGATACTCCAAGGGCAGCAACTTCAGACGCCTGGTCGCGCGATAGCGATGGAATGTGGGCGACAGCAGTCTCGTCGGGGAGCGGAGATCGCGAGTGAGATCGTACCCGGGTCGCACGGATCGGGCTGGCGCGTGGCCGCTGACGCCCGTCATGGGGCGAGAAGACCGGCTCCAGTTCATTCGCGGGCGAGATCAAGAAAGGCCTGACGCCTGAGGTTCGCTCCGCTAACCCAAGTTCGTCACGGAACGGTACTTCCTTCAGGCCGCTCGAGCACCGGATCCGCTGCACCTGCGGCTGCAATCTCGATGTACACCTGCCGCACCACTGACTTCACCTGCAGCACGTCGCCCCGCATGCATCGCGGAGGTGCTGGCGCTGCAGGACCAGAGAAGAACGGAGACCGAGATCGTCGCCGCGTTCGTTGCGAAGTATGGGAACAGGTCCTGATGGCACCCAAGCCCGAGGGCTTCAACTTGGCGGGCTATCTGGTTCCCGGGGCAGCTTGCTCCTGATTGGTGGGAGTGATCCTCACTCTCGCTGCTGCGCCGCCGGAATGTTGCTGTGCACCGGCTCGCCGAGGAGAGCGCCGCGGCGCCCCGATCTCCGACGCCACGCCGGAAGAACTCGCCCGCCTCAACCGAGAGTTGGCCGAGCTCGGAGCGCGAATGACCCTCGAAGTCATCGCCGCGATCCTGGTCGGACTCGCCGTCCTCGCGGTGGTGCCTCGATCCGCTCCTTCGTAACGCGGCACCGGTGCTACCCCCGGTCGAACCGAGGACCTGGAGGAGACCCCCAAGGGCATCGCGCTGGCGGCTCTCGGGAAATCGAGTTCGACCGCGCGACAGGCAAGCTTTCCGACGAGGATTACGCGGCGCTTAAGGCCAAAGTATTCGGAGCAGGCGCTGGCGTTGCTCAGGGCCGAGCAGGAACCCACAGCCGCGAGACGCTGCTCCCGATCAGATCGAGGCGATGGTGGAGGCGCGCCTCCGGGCCATTCGCGGGACGGAATCCGTGGTCTGCCCCGGTGCGGCCCTCGACCCGAGGCCGATGCGATCTACTGCTCGAACTGTGGCGGATCCGCCTGGGCGGAGGCGGCCGGTGTGTCGCCTGCGGCGCGGCACTCCACCCCGACGGACGGTTCTGCGAGTCCTGTGGAGCCGCTGTAGCGGCCTGACTCGCCGCCGGGGCTCTCGCTATGGGTTGACCACGACTGTCCCGGTGAAGCCCGGATACGTCGAGGGCGGGTGAAACGCGCAGTGATAGCCGTACGTGCCCGCGGTGTGGAAAGTCATCTGGAAACGTCCCGCCGGGCATGCCTCCCGCTCCCTCCATACCCACCCGCCACCGCCGGTTGGCGGATTGAGCTGAGCTGCTGGCCCAGACGGCCATTGGTCGCTGGTCGTCGTATGTGCCGATGGGCCCTGATTGGTCCACCGCACCGTGCCACCGACCTTGATGCTGACGGTTGGCCGGCGTGAAGGAGAAATTCTGGATGGTCACATTGGCGGAGCGGGCGCTCCTGGATTGCCGGGACCGGTCGGATTCGACCCACTGTTACTGCTGCTGCAGTGTCAGCGACCCGGCCAAGGCCGCGATACCCAAGAGTTGGATGAGTTTCATACGTCCTCCGGCGGGTTGGACCGCTCCGCGCAGAGCAGTCCGGCAACGCGCTAACATAAGGCGACGACGCCTGGGGACGCCAAGGCACACGTCACCTTTTCATGTAAGGAAACGGCTCTCAAGGTCGTAAGCGGCGCGCTGACCTGGGGCTTTCCCGCGCAGACGGACTCAGAGCGGAAGCCGGAGTCCGGCACCCACCGTGAAGGTGGTAAACGTCTTCATTTTGGCTCCGGCAGGAATATCGTTCTCCACTGAAGGGCTGGACGATATCCCGAAGCTCACGTTGTTCTCCAGAATCATCCCGCCTAAAGGCATCAGCAGGCTCGAAGCCGAACCGGCCGCCCACGCTCCGCGCTCGCTGAGCGTCTCGGTGTCCCAGTAGTCGAATGTCGGGCCGGCTTCGAGCTGGAGCCGGCTCCCCTCGAAGCTGACGATGCGGCGGGCAATCGTGAATGCGGCGCGCAACCGGCTGCTGCGCGTGGTCTTGTCTTTGATCGCGAGGTCATCGGCTCTCGCCTAAAAGTTCCCTTGCGCATAGCCAAGATCGACCCGGCCCTCCCAATCATCCCAGCGGCGCGCAGGCCCAGTTCGAGGCCAATACTGTTGCTGGGACGGAAGTTCGACGTCGACCGGGCCTGTGGTGTCTTCCGCTCCTCCATTGAAATCCTGCCATCCCGCGGCAAGCCGCAGCTGCCAGAGCCCGATCCACCGGGCTCTGCACCTGTGCCTGGGCGGTGGTCGAGACAAGGCCGAGAATCAGGGCAACGATGGATGCGGCGCGCATTCGCGTCTCCTTCCGGTCGGGAAAGCGGTCTGAGGCCAGCCGGAGTCCCGGCTGGCGCTGCTCGGTCTTCACTTCATCTGCGAGTAGTAGCCAACCCTTAGGTGCTGCCGCGTCACTTGGACCCAGTTGTACGGCGCCTGGAATTGGAGAGCAACCTTGTCCTCAATGGCGTTACCGATCAGGTCGTCATTGCTCTTGGATCCAGCTGGCGATTGCGGTCGAGCAGGTTATAGATGCTCTTCGCAGCGCTTGATCTTCTTGGTCATGGTGCCGCTGTCGATGGCCCCGGTGAAGTCCTGATAGGCCGACTTGAACCCTGCGATCATGGTATTCCAGCGGTCCTGGCCTACCTTGATCTCGCAAGCGGTATCGTCGCCCTCGAGCGGCCACGATCCTCATGGCTCCGCCCGGGTGCGCGGCCTTGTAGCTGTTGATCTGCGGCTGGCTGAACAGAAGCACGCTCCCGGTCCACACCGTACCGTTCTGGTCGTAGCTATAGGGCGAGCCGGCATGCTCTCCGCGCACTGATAGTCGGTGAGCGAGTCGGAGGTGCCCAACTGGCCCATCACGTGGATTTCATATTCGGGATCTCCCGTTCAGCCAACCCTCAAAATCACCCCGGTATCAAGCCTGATTCATGTGCAACCCCGGCGGGCTCTGCACCGAGCCGCCGCCCCGCCGCTGCCGCAGGTCGGTGGAACGCAGGTAGCCTCGCCGGCCCGCGGCGTCGATGGTCGAAATCGGTCTCCACCGGCACCACGGCGAGGACCGAGGTGAGCGGCAGCTTCCCGGGATCCAGGAAATGACGCCCGCCCTTCGGGTCGAACGCGACTGGGATCTCGCCATCCCGGCCTGGGTGGCGATCAGCAGATTGGTATCGCCGCCATTCCAGTGGCGGCGATGGTCGGGCACCGGCAGGTATGCCTCGAGGCTGCCTGGTGGTCCGGCACCACCGGTGCGACCTGCTCGGCTCCTCGCCATTCTCCCGCGCCACGGTCTGGGCGCGCGCGGCTCTTCTCGGCGAGTCGCTGGAGTGAGTCTTCCCTTCGGGGTACGGGGAGTGGTCGAGCCGGACTTTACTTCGGCCCTGAATCAGGTTCGCGCAGTGCCAAGGCCACCCGTCGGGCCAGGCCTTCCAGCTCGCGGGTTTCGCTCGAGATGTCGGTGGCGGCGGCTACGGCGGGCTCCGCTGGGCGATTGGGTTGGGATTCACGGTCGTCGAGGCCGCAGCGCATGTGCCACCAGCAGCACGGCCGTATGAGGACGCGGGACATGGCCGACCTCCATTGTTGGGTAGCGCCGACTCGGCGGAGTGCCGGCGGCGTGGCCAACGTAGAAGGCGGCCGTCTGAGCCTGGTATCCGGGAAACGCGGTGGGTGACGAAATTGCTGCGACACGAGGAGGGGACTGCCCCGATGGAATGGCAACGTGATGACTTCACCATCTCCACCGATCCCGGCCGCTTCGACCCGGTCGTCATTCACGGCTACTTGTCACGCTCTACTGGGCCGAGGGATCCCGCGCGGACCTCACCGCGCTGCGTCATCGCAAATTCGCTTTGCTTCGGGATCTACCACGGTGCAGAAACAGGTCGGATTCGCCAGGGTGATCGACCGGTAAGACGACGTTTGGATACCTGGCCGACGTGTTTTGTACTGGAGGATACCAGGGCAGGGGACTGTCCAAATGGCTTATGAGGTGATCATGGGCCACCCAGAGCTGCAAGGCTTCCGGCGCTGGCTGCTCCGCGACCCGCGGCGCGCATGGTCTCTATCAAATTCGGTTTCGATCGCCTCGCGCATCCCGAAAACATGATGGAGATCGTGCGAGCGGCGGGGATGTATCTCGGGGACCCCCAGCACCGCCACGATCCTGAGCGGGCCACCGCTGCCTCCCTTGATCTTCATCGGCAGCGCGATCACGAATGCCCCGGTGTCCGGCACCTGGATCCAGGTGCGCGACATTCTCGAAGCCGGGGATGTTCGCGGCGAAGAGAATCTGGTGAGTGTCGAAGGTCTTCGACTGCCCGTAGTCGATGCTCGGCGTGTCGATTCCAACCGCGTCTACCTTGCGCTCCACCAAGAGCCGCGCCGCCTCGGATCGATTCCGGGAAATGCAGCTCTGGCACAGCCTCGGGTCCGGTCCTGATCGTACCCAGGTACTTGAGGCCGGTCCGGCCAGCGGGATCCCCACCCGGTCCGCACCAGCACGATGGTTCCAGCCGGAATCCTGTCCGTGCTCGCTTCTCCCATTCGGAGATATCCGCCGGCTCAAACCGGTAATCGGGCGACGCCGCCGCCTTGGTCGAGACGTCGATCACCACGGCGGGACCGACCAGCTGATCCAGGGGATCTGGTCGGTGGTATGGTGTCCCGCCGCGAAATGGATCGGAGCATCGAGATGAGTGCCGCCATGTTCCGCGGCCGAGAAGTTGTTCGCCGCGTAGTAGTAGCCGCCTGGGGTTACCTCGGCGGAGACCACTTCAGGGTGAAGGGCTTCGCGGTGGGCCAGTAGATCGTCTCGCTGGAGAAATCCCAGCTCAAGTCCACCCAGCGTCCGGTCGTGAGCCGGTCCGGGGTCGGACGGGTTTGACAGGCGAGAGCATCCCAGTCCGAGAACCGAGAAGGCAGAGTATCGGCGAGCGCATGGGATCTCCTGCAGGCGAGAGGGCGGGAAGTAGATTGCCTCCCTATGACGCTCTCCACAAGCGGACTCACCCCGAACCGACCTCGAGTCGGCCGCGCGACTGGTTCGCGCCACCACTGGTGCCGACGCCGCAGATCTGCTTGGCCGCTCCTCTCCGAGCGGGTCGGCGCCGAGGTCTGGGTCAAGCACGAGAACCATCTTCCACGCGGGGCATTCAGGGTTCGGGGAGGGGTGGTCTACCTCGATCACCTGCGAAGAAACCATCCCCATGTGCGCGGCGTGATCGGCGGCGACGCGTGGCAATCACGGCCAAAGTATTGGCTTTGCCGCCAGGCGAGCAGGTCTGGACGCCACGATCGTGGTCCCCCACGGCAATGGCGGGGAGAAGAACATCGCGATGCGCGCACTCGGCCGTCACCCCTGATCGAACACGGGTGATGACTTCCAGGCGGCGCGGGAGCACTCGATCGAACTGGCCGAACGGGCGGCCTTCACCTGGTCCCGGCCTGGGATCTCCTTCTGGTGCGCGGTGTCGCGGAGCTATGCGCTGGAATTGTTCCGCGCGGTCGCCGATCTGGACACGGTGTATGTGCCGATCGGGATGGGATCAGGTATCTGCGGCGTGATCGCGCGCGCGTGATGCCCTGGGACTGGGCACCACGGTCGTTGGAGTAGTGGCCGAGCTGGCGCCTGCGTATGCCCTGTCCTTCGCAAAGCGGATCTGTGGTGAGCACGGAGACCTCCAACACGCTCGCGCCGACGGAATCGCCACACGGGTGCCACACCCGGATGCCCTCGCCATCATTCTCGAGGGCGCCGATCGGATCGTGACGGTGTCGGAAGAGGAGATCATGGACGCGATGCGCTGGTATTTCAGCGACACGCACAATATCGCGGAAGGTGCCGGCGCAGCCGGCCTCGCGGCTCTCATGCAAGAGCGTGAGGCGATGAAGGGAAAGCGGGTGGGTCTCGTGCTTTCCGGCGGTAACATTGACTCGGAGGCCTACGCAGCGATTCTGGGAGGCAAACCGGAAGCTTAGGATAGGCGGCTGAAGCTCGCCTGCGGGATGCCGTCGGCAGAATGATCCGTTCCGCGGTTTCCTGGTTACTCACTGCCGCGCGAATCGGAACGATCTTCTTTAATCGGGGACCCCGGCGGGGCCTTGCCGGAAGATCCCCACCGCAGCATCCGGTTAGTGCAGCGTAATTCCCAGGCCGAGCTGAATGACGTTGAAGCTGGCGCCGTCGGCGGTCTTGACCCGTCGGCGGTCAGGTCGCCGAGGCTGCCGTAGTTGAAGTTGAGCACCGGAGTCAGAGAAATCGTCGCCGCGACCGGGAAGTCATATCCTACACCGATGGTTGCCCGAAGCCGTAGCCCTCCACCGTCGGGAGCGGTCCCGAAGTCGGAGTCCCGCCGCACCAATGCCTCCCCTGACGAAGAACCCTTCCTCTTGCGGATACCAGTAGAGCGCCACCGAGAGATTGCCCAGTGCCTCATCGGTGTCGAGGTTGCTGTCATGCTTTGAACCAGCTGGTCCCTTCGACGCCGAGCAGCAGGTCGGGTCCGCAGAGCCCCACCCAGCTTGAAGTAGCTGGCGGAAGCCGCCTTCCCGGTCGCTGGAAGCGCAGCCGTCACAGCTCACGTCCGCCGAGCCGGTAGCCGCCGCCGAATCCGAACCAGAATCCCTTATGGCGAGTCTCCTCTTCCTGCGCGAGGGTGATCCGGCTCGCCGCCAGCGCGAGCAGGAGCGTGAGGCAGAGAATCCGTGGCAACGACCGCATATAATCTCCGGGTCAATGGAGTCATCGGGGCAGGCTCAAACCCACAGTACTGACCGTGAATGGGGAGAGGTTACGGATGCCACCGCTCGCCGCCAGAGTCTGCGCGGGAGCGCGGGTGACTAAAAGGTATGCGCTAATGCTGAGCTGCGAACTGAACCAGAGCCTGCCCCACTGAAGGCCAGCCTGCCCTGAAGCTCAGGTCGCCGACATCGCCGTAGGTGAGCGTCACCACTGGGGTGATTGCGGTGTGGCTCCAATCGATGTCATAATCTGCGCCGCCCATGAGGCCTCAGTCCGTACCCTTCCAGTTACTCCCATCAGAGAGGCTCCTCATATCCGGCGACACCGACACTCCCTTGAGGGAACTCTTCCGGCTGGGATAGACGTAGATGATCGCCGCGGGGAGATCGCCGACGGTGTTGTCGACCCCGTCCATGTTCTTGAACCCAGCCGTTTGACTCGACAACTGAGTAGCACTGTCACCAGAGTCCCGCCCAGTCGAAGTGAGCCACTGACGCCACCCGGAGCTTGTACTTCCGCAGCCGTCGCAGCTCGGATGTACCGAGCCATAACCCAGGCCACCCCCGATCCAAACCCTGGCACCCGGTGTTCTCAGCCTGCCGTCCCGGGCCACCAGCCCACCGTGGCACTGGCGAAGAGCGCCGCCAGCGCGAGATGGCATATCATGGTTCAACCCTCCTGACGCACTGCAGCCTGGGGCCTGCCGCCTCCGGGGCCGCGGATAGCGAGGCGACTGAAATCATGCCGGGGAGGGCCGCTAAGATCAAGCGGGCGACATCCTGACGAAAGATTGGGGAGAGCGACCGATCGGCGAAGAGCGTTCCTGCGGAGATCCAGCCAGTGAAGGTCAGAACGAGCCCCAACTCGACCACCGTGTAGCCGAAATACCTCCGCCGGCGCTACACCGCCGGCTCCCGATGTCACCTGAGCTGGCCGGGAGCGCCCCACCACACACCAGCCACGGTGAGCGCGGTTCGTTTGCCCACCACCATCGTCATACCCCACTGCGCCGGCGAGCTTCCTGGGCCGGCGCCCTTGAGGGTGGTTCCACTCTGCCGGTACTGGTAGATCGAAACCCGACGCCGCCCCTTGAGAAACAGTCCCTTGCGATAAAGCGGAACCAGCGTGCAGTGAGCGACCCGTTCCCGATCAGCGTCTTAATGCCCTCGGCATCACGGAACCAGGCGCCAAACTCTCCGCCCACGAGGAGCTTCGGTTGACGGTCCTCCTACCGCCAGTGTGGCGTGGAAGGGCCCCAGGTGTCGATCGGGAGGCTGCATTGGTCGCAGGTGCGATGGGCTCCGGGCGTGGCTGCCCCCGACACGCCGAACCAGGTTCCTTCATGAAACCCGATTTGGTGCATACTGCGTGGGCCAATGCCAGCGCGGGCAACAGGAGTAGTACCACGGCGAGACCGCATCGGAGGGCGATTTCGGGAGTTAGAACTCCATCTGTCTTTACCCTTCCGCAGCCCCACCCGGAGCGGAACCAGCGTGGTGACGATGCAGATGACTGCCACCGCGCCCAGGGCGCCCCACCATCGTCGGTGTGACGGCAACCGGCTCTCCCGCGAGTTGCAGCCCGCAGGTAGGTCATACCGACTGGCACCGCCTCGATCACGATCACGACGCCCAGCAGGACAATCGCGGACATCATGAAGACCAGTCCGCCGAATCCGGTCGGGATCTGTGCCGCATTCTCGGTGTCGAACTTGGGATAGAGCGCGCCGAGGCCCAGGGCGAGCGAGCTGATAGCGAGAGTGAGGAGCACCATGGTCCCCAGGCTACACCATCATCATGAACGGCGAAGCCTGGAGCAGCAGGTTGGTGGTGAAGGTGATCGCGCATGGCGAGGACGAGAAGCGGCACGGTCGCCCGTCCAGTACTTGCTCCACAGCAGCGCCGACAGATCGAGCGGGCTCGAGCGCAAGCAGCCACATCTGCTTCCCCTCCAGGGACACCGCGGGGAAGACGAATCGCGCCGCAACCGCGGCGAGCACGAAGCCCGCGAGGCCCAGGTTGAGGAAAACCACCAGGCTCACCAGGAAGAACTGACACTCGCTCGCCGGAGAAGAGCGGCAGCGATTTGATATTGAAGACGTAGACCGACGAGGAGCACCGCCAGCAGAATCAGCTGGCTCCACTGAGTCGTATCCCGGAAGAAAGACCTGACATCCTTCAGGATGAATTCCCGGCGGGCCGGCGGCATCGCTCCTGCAATCGTATACAACACACTCGGCCACCGGCCGTCCGCGCACGAACCGCTCCGGACTCTCCTGCGCCTTCGAGAAGCCGTTGGAGTACAGCTTCCAGTGCAGGATGGCGCCCAGCACCACGAATGCCGGCGGCCGTGGTCCACAGCAGGACGACCGGGAGCGGGTCGGCCACCCGGTGAGCCAGTTCATGATGGTCGCCGTTGCCCATTCGCTCGGGAGGAACGGACTGGTCGGGGTGCGAAGGGCGCCCGAGGTAGTCGAGCAGGTTGCTCATTCCCTCGGGACGCGCCAGCTGCTCCGGCCGGACCAGTCGGAGGAGCAGCACGAGTCCACCGCGGCGCCGATGGCGACCAGGCTCAGCAGATCGCGCGCGCGCCGGGCGGGGAAGACGTTGACCAGGATGAGTGTCACCGCGGTTCCAACCACGCAGGGCAGCAGGAAGTACGGCACCAGCGCCGCCAGGACCACGATGGGGAACAACGGTCCACCCCGGTAGACGATTCCATAGGCGGTGAAGATCGGCACCGCCATCAGCGCCACCATCCAGGAAGAGTGCACCAGGGTCTCGCCCAGCTTGGCCAGATAGAGGCGCAGCCAGTCCACCGGTGCCGCCACCAGCATGTCGAGATCCCGCGCCAGGAAATAGCTGGACAGCGCGGTGATGAGATTGGACAGCAGCAACAGCGACGCGAAGGCGAGAAGGGTCACGCCGAGCAGTTTGGCGGCGCAGGATGGTGCCGATTTCCTGTTCGGAGTGGATGTAGCGCAGCACGCGATAGAACACGCCGAAGACCGCGCTCCAGAAGCCGAGTCCGAGCAGGACCAGGAGCACAACCTTGCCGGTCCCTTCCGACTTCTGCTCCCTGAGCCGCGCGAAGGTGGCCTGCCACTTCGGGCGGCAGCACCGTCCGGAGCGTCGGCTGCACCGGCGCCGGTTTCGTCGTGCTCACTGATCGAGGATGACATCCAGCTCCCGCTCGTGAATTCCGCCGGTGAGCTTCAGGAACAGCTCCTCGAGACTCATGTCTCCCGAGGCGGTTTGCTGCGCGAAGCTCCGCCATCGTTCCGCAGGCGACAATCTTGCCCTGCTGGATGATCCCGATCCGGTCGCACATCGCCTCGGCGACCTCCAGCGTGTGGGTGCTCATCAGCACGGTGCCGCCCCGATCCACGAACGCCCGGAAGAGATCCTTGAGGAAGCGAGCGCCTCTGGGATCGAGACCGACCATCGGCTCGTCCACCACGATGGCCTCGGGGCGGTGCAGCAGGGCGCTCGAGATGATCAGCTTCTGCCGCATGCCGTGGCTGTAGGACTCGACCAGCTCGTCCTTCCAATCGGATAGCTCGAAGAGCGCGAGCAATTCGTCCATCCGCCGCTCGATGCTTTCTCCGCTCTGCCCGTACAGCGCCGCTACGAAGCGCAGAAACTCGGCCCCGGTGAGCTTCTCATAGACATAGGGACGGTCGGGGATGAAGCCCGAGCCGGTGCTTGGCCTTGATCGGATGCTGGGCGAGATCGTCGCCGCCGATTTCGATTTTCCCCTCGGAGGGCTGGAGGATCCCGGCGATCATTCGCATGGTCGTGGTCTTCCCCGCGCCGTTGGGTCCGAGGAAACCGAAGAGCTCGCCGCGGGACACTTCGAGCGTCACGTCGTCCACCGCGGTGAACGAGCCATACCGTTTGGTCAGGTTGGTGAGTCGAATCATCCGCCGTAAGTCGGGTTCAAGGTTGTACCGCGGCCGTGTCCAGAACGGTCAGCTCGGTACGCCCGGCCAGGAGCATGAGGTCGAGGGCCGGGCTGGGCGCTCGATGAGCAGTCGGAGCCGAGAAGCGTCTGCAGGCACTGTGCCGTTTTCGGGGTCGACCGGGATCCAGTCCCCGGCGAAGTACTCCACCCAGCCATTCGGGTAGAAACGACCCGATTCTTCCCTCAGCCCGGCCGCCAGCCGGGCCGGAACGCCCTGGGCCCGGAGCATGGAGACCAGCAGGATGAGCCGGTCGTTGCGGGTGCCGGTTCGCCGAGCCAGAGTGCGCACCGCGCTCTGGGAACCGGGACGACGCTCGATTCGCATCGGCACGACTCACCCACTGTCCCAGCAGGCGTGCTTTCCGCGGCGGAGGTCGGCGCATTCCGGACAATGTCCGCGGCGCGCTGCTGTACTCTGGGATCATCGGAGCGAATCAGCGGAGTTGCCCGAAGCCACGGAGCCAGGGCTGCCGAATCTGCCGACCTGAGCGCGGTTTGCAGTGTCGGCCCGAATCACGGTGATCGTATCCGCTTCCCGCTCCTGGGTCCCGCCGTCAACCCCAGGGGCGAATCCGGACAGATCGGCTCCCAGCAGCGCGATGCGCATCCGATTGGTTTGGGTGTTCGTCGCGACAGGCGCAGTCTGGCTGATTCTGACGGCGCCAGTCGTGTCCCACCCTGGAGTTCCGCCATCGGCGCGGTAATTGGTGCTCACGACTTCAAATGCCGACTGCTCCACGAGCAGCCCGATCGGCCGCTCGATGCGCACTGTGATCCCGTGGGCATCCACCCAGCGTCGCGAGGGTAGCCCACCTTCCAGGCCGTCGAGTCGCCATGCCGGAGTCGTGTCTGCGTGAACCGTGACCCAGCGCGACGTGGTCGAATCGAACTCCGCGCTGTCCGGCACGATGAAGGTTGATTCCGCGGCGACCCGGAACCGGGTGGAAGAAATCTCGGTCGTGGCCGGGTCGAACACCGGTGGGAGTCAGGATCCGGCCGATCTTGCGGTTGTCCGCGTTGGCGAGCAGGAAGGGCACCGCCCCCGGCAGCAGCAACGGCTCCGCGGGAGAAGCGACCGTGAGCGTCTCTACCGCGCCTCCAAGACCGTTGTAGATGGTGATGACACCGTCCTCGCCCAGGACGCCCTGGACCACGCTCCTGCCATCATCGGTGAGAAGATTGGTCTCCCAGCGCAACAGCCGCAGCGATTTCGAGTAGAGTGCTTCGGTCCGCAGGGTAGACCGGCGCACTGAACGGGTCGGTTGCGGCAGGTCGAGGGTGACGAGCTCGTCGGTGCGGAGCCCTTCAACGAGCGTATCGATGGAGAGCGTGGCGAGTCCGACCTGGTGATCGCCGCGATACACTCCGAAGAACGCGGCACCCGGAGACATCGGCCAGGTGCGGACGATGACGCCGGAGTGGATTCCAACCGTCCGGCGCTGAGCCAGCCACCCGAGCGCGCCGAACCAGACGAGCAGGATCAGTATCGCGACTGCTTTTCGACTCATGAGGCCTTTCCTACGACTGCCTCGACTACGGGAACCTCATCGGCCCGCTCGACGACGATCTGAAGCTCCGCCGGATAGAGCGGAGCCGCCGGCCGGTCCCGGAACGTTTCGGCGAGGAGGGCCGCTGCCTCCTCGATCGTCAGCGCTCCCGCGCTCGCGCCCACGAGGGGAGTGGCCACTCGGCCCAGCTGCCAGTCGCCCGCCCGCTGCCAGGCGGACACCAGCGCCGCGTCGCACCGTGTCCCGTTCCACCGCGCGCTCCTCGCTCTGAATCACCACGTGGAGTACGAATTCGGCGGCAAGGTCTCCCGCCCCGGTGACAACGGCCGCACCCACATCCAGCGGAGCCTGGACCCGGCGCAATGAGGAGAACCGCTCTCCAGCACGCTCATCGAGCCTGCCGCTGGCGGGAGTTATCGGGTCGAGAAGCTCGTTGGCAGGGCGGACGACAGCATCCACCGAAACGGCGGCGAGATCAGCAACGACGACCCGGATCACTGGTCACGGGCCTCACGGGCGCGGCTGTACATCTCCTTCGCCTCGTCCGGCAGGCCCAGTCGATCGAGCACCCGGCCGAGCAGGCGGTAGGTCTTGGCCGAATCGGCATCCAGTCCGGCTGACTGCTCCGAGTGCTGTCCTTGCTCCCGCGTAGTCTCCAGCCTGATTGAGCGCTTCCCCGAGATAGTAGTGCGCCTCGGCGTCCCTGGGCTCGAGGTCGATCGCCCGCCGGAGTGAGGCTGCCGCGTCGCCGGGGAGGCCCTTCCGCCAGAGAACCAGCCCCAGCGTGAGATGAGCCGCGAAGTGTCCCGGCTGAAGCTTGATGGCGCGACGCAGGTCGGTCTCCGCTTCGGGGTAACGCTTGAGTCGGCCGAGGATGGCGCCGCGGGAAACCAGAAGCGCGGGCTCGTCGGGGCGGGCCCGAAGTGCCGCCGTCAGCTGCTCGAACGCCTCGTCCGGGTTTCCAGACGACTCCAGCAGAGAGAGAGATTGTTGCGCGCGGCAAGATGCTCCGGCTCCAGCGAAAGGATTTCCCGGTAGCGCTGGATCGCCTCGGCCACCCGGCCCTTGCTGGCCGCATCGGCCGCTCGACGATACAGCCGGTCGGTCGTCGGTTCGTTGGATTCCGGCTCGGTGTTGACCAGATCGTCCTGCGGAACCGCCGCGGCGAAGGGGCGCAGCGAGAACTGCTGGTCCGCACCCTCGGGAATGGGATCGGCCTCCAGTCCCCGGGTGCTGAATAGATCGTCAACCACCTGTTCCCGGCCGGTTGCACGGGATCGGCGAGTGCGGCGCATGGCGGACTCGAAAGAAAGATTGCAGGGTGCAGCCGTAGCCATCAGCCGTAAGCCGGAAGCCATATGCGACACGTGGGTCGATTTCCGCTTGAAGGCTGAGCGCTCACCGATCCGCAGCTTATGGCCTATGGCTTACGGCTGATGGGCTGCACGTAATGATAAGTACCCCGCCCGCCCACTGGCATCCCGGCCTTCCGGCGCCGCCAAGCCGGAGTACCTTGGAGTTGCCCTCCCGATTCTGCTTGCTGGCACGCCCCCGTTTAACGGTTCACGACGAACCAGGAAGCGTCCGCGGTGACCCAGGCGCCCGTCTCGCACCTTGCCCGTCGTTCGTCCGTCCGGTGGGTCATTCTAGGCCTGCTATTCCTCGCCAGCTTCGTGGCCTACGTGCTGCGCACCAACATGTCGGTCGCCGGCGAGACCATGATGAAGGATCTGGGCTTCTCCCAGATCCAGCTGGGATTTGTGCTGGCCGCCTTCGCGTGGGGCTACGCGATCTTTCAGTTCCCGGGCGGCGTCTTCGGCGACCGGATCGGCGGGCGACGGGCGCTCACCATCATCGCGATTGCCTGGAGCGTCCTGAACATCCTCATTGGGCTGGTTCCCGGACCTGAGTTCCTCAGCGTCACGGCCATCCTCAGCATCCTGATGGTCCTGCGTTTCCTCATGGGCGCGGCTCAGGCGCCGGTCTATCCGGTGACCGGCGGCGGGACGACCTGCAACTGGTTCCCGGTCAACGGTTGGGCCTTTCCGAATGGACTGAGCAACACCGGACTGACGCTCGGCGCCGCTGCGACCGGTCCGTTGATTGTCTGGCTGATCCAGTGGGGAGGATGGCGCGCTTCGTTCCTGCTGACCGCCCCGCTGGGCTTCCTCATTGCGGCGATCTGGTGGTGGTACGCGCAGAGACCGCCCTTCCGAACACCCCAAGGTTAGTGAGAGCGAGCTCGAGCTGATCAACGCCGGGCGCACGGCGGATCAGACCTGCGAGATCCGTCCCGGCGCCTGGAAACAGGTGATCCGGCATCGCGAGGTCGTGCTGCTCACGGCGAGCTATTTCTCCAGCAACTACGTCTTCTACTTCTTCTTCAACTGGCTCTTCATCTATCTGGTGGACAGTCGGGGATTCAAAATTCTGGAAGGCGGCTTCTACGCAGCGGCACCGTGGATCACCGGTGCGGTGGGAGCGACCGCTGGCGGTATCCTTGCCGACGTCTGGTCGAAACGCTGGGGAATCCGGCGGGGCACCCGGACAGCAGCGGTCGCAGGACTGCTGGCCTCTGCGGTCCTGATCGTGGCGGCGGCCATGGCGCGGGATCCGGTTACCGCCGTGGTTTTCCTTTCCTTATGTCTGGCCGGCCAGCAGTTCGCCGAAGGCGCCTTCTGGGCGGCTACGATTTCTGCGTCGGGACCTCATGCGTCGGCCGGGTGCGGCGTGCTGAATACCGGAGGAAACGTCGTCGGGGGCATCGGTGCGCTCATGGTGCCACTCACCGTCAAGTACCTGGGATGGCCCATCGCGCTCGCCACCGGATCGGTATTCGCGATAGTTGCGGCACTGCTCTGGTTCTTCATCAAGCCCGAAAACGCTCTCAAGGAGTGAGGAGACTGCCAGCGCTGAAGGGTCCGTCTTGAAGCAAGCCGCCTGCCCGGATACGTTCCGAGGCTTATGGCAGAAGAGTTCCTCGTCGTCCGCGGCGCCCGCGAGCACAATCTCAAAGACATCACGGTCACGATCCCCCGAAACCGGCTTACGGTCGTAACCGGCCTCTCGGGATCGGGCAAGTCCTCCCTCGCCTTCGACACGATCTACGCCGAGGGCCAGCGCCGTTACGTCGAATCCCTGTCGGCCTACGCCCGGCAGTTCCTCGGCCTGATGGAGAAGCCGGACGTCGACGCGATCGAAGGTCTCTCCCCCGCCATCGCGATCGAGCAGAAGTCGGCCGGACACAACCCGCGATCAACCGTAGGGACCGTCACCGAGGTTTACGACTACCTGAGGCTGCTCTGGGCCCGGGTCGGTGTGCCGCATTGTCCCAACGATGGCAGCCCGGTAGAACGATCGAGCGCCGCCCAGATTGTTGAATCGGTACTGGGCTGGCCCGAAGACACCAAGATCGAGATCCTGGCGCCATTGGTTCGTGGTCGCAAAGGCGAGTTCAAGGAACTCTTCGACGATATTCGCAAGCAGGGTTCGTACGGGTCCGGGTTGACGGCGTAGTCTACGACCTGAACCAGGTGCCAACCCTCAATCGCCGCCAGAACCACGACATCGCGGTTGTGGTTGATCGCCTCATCGTTCGGCCGGCCGACCGGACCCGGCTCAACGATTCTATTGAAACGGCGCTCAAGGCCGCGGAAGGCGTGGTCGAGATCGTGCCGTCACCGGGGACGACCGGAAGAGGCGATAGGCGCGAGCTCGGGACGATGGTTCCGTCTCCGAGTCGCCGAGTCTCCGGTCTCCTGATTTTCAGCGAGCGCTTCGCCTGCCCGGTCTGCGGCCTCTCCTTGCCCGAGCTGGAACCCCGCCAGTTCTCCTTCAATTCACCGTTCGGCGCCTGCCCCGAGTGTCACGGAGTCGGGACGCGCCGCGAGGTGAATGTCGATCTGGTCCTTGGCGATCCCAGCATCTCGATCCTCGAAGGAGTCGTGCTGCCCTGGGGAGAGCCCATCGGGATACCTCCGCAAGGTCGTGCTTCCGACACTGGCCAAGGCATTCAAGTTCGATCTCGCCGCTCCGTGGCGCGCCCACAGCGAGGCCGCTCGACAGGCGCTGCTGCACGGCGCAGCGGGTCGGAAGATCAAGTACACCATCGAGGCGGGGCGCAGCCGGGACGACTACGAGAGCGAGTGGGAAGGGATTCTCGTCAACGTCGCCCGGCGCTATCGCGAGAGCACCAGTGATTCGGTACGGGTGCAGCTCGAGGAGTACATGATCGAGCAGCCCTGCGGGGCCTGCAAAGGGAGGCGACTCAAGCCCGAGAGCCTCTCGGTCCTGGTAGCGGGGAAGAGCATTGGCGAAGTGGTAGAGCTCTCCGATCGTGCAGGCGCTGGAGTTCTTCCAGGGGCTTCCGATCAAGAGCGGCCCCGGCAGTCAGGGGCTGGATCCGGAGGTGGCCGGACCGATTCTCAAGGAAGTGTGCGACCGGCTTCGATTCCTGCGCGATGTGGGGCTCGACTACCTCACCCTCAACCGCTCCGCCGGAACCGCTTTCCGGCGGCGAAGCCCAGCGGATCCGGCTCGCCACTCAGATCGGCTCTCGCCTGGTGGGTGTTCTCTACATCCTGGACGAGCCGAGCATCGGCCTGCACCAGCGGGACAACGAGCGGCCTCCTCGAGCACGCTCCGGGAACTCCGGGACCTCGGCAACACCGTGATCGTGGTCGAGCACGACGAGGACACCATCCGCGCGGCCGATCATCTGATCGACCTGGGCCCCCGCGCCGGGCGCTTTGGTGGCGAGGTGGTGGCTGAGGGGTTCCGTCGCGGAGGTGCTGAAGCATCCGACTTCGCTTACCGCGCGCTATCTCCGTCGCGAACTCCGCATTCCCGTGCCGTTGAGCCGCCGCGCCGCCGAGCCGAAAAAGACCGCTCCGGGTCGTCGGAGCCAAGGCCAACAATCTCCAGCAACCTGACGGTGGACTTTCCACTGGGGTTGTTCGTGACCGTGACCGGTGTTTCGGGTTCCGGGAAATCGAGTCTCGTCACCGACATCCTCTATCGCGGCGCTGGCCCGGCACTTCTATCGGGCGAAGGTGATTCCCGGCCAGCACACCCGGATCGAGGGTCTGTCGCACGATCGACAAGGTGATCGACATCGACCAGAGCCCGATCGGGCGGACGCCGCGCTCGAATCCGGCTACCTACACCGGACTGTTCACGCCGATCCGTGAGCTGTTCACCCAGCTTCCCGAGGCGAAGATGCGGGGCTACGGGCCCGGTCGCTTCTCGTTCAACGTGAAGGGCGGACGCTGCGAGGCCTGCGAGGGCGATGGGCTGGTGAAGATCGAGATGCACTTCCTGCCCGACGTGTACGTGCCCTGCGAGGTGTGCAAGGGGCGGCGCTACAACCGGGAGACCCTGGAGGTGCGTTACAAGGGCAAGAGCATCGCGGACGTGCTCGATCTCACCGTCGCCGACGGACTCGAGTTCTTCGAGGCCCAGCGCCGGATCGCCGAGAAGCTCGACCTGCTGAATGACGTGGGACTGGGGTACATCCATCTGGGCCAGGCGGCGACGACCTTGTCTGGCGGCGAAGCTCAGCGGGTCAAGCTGGCCACCGAGCTGGCCAAGCGCGACACCGGCCGGACGCTCTACATTCTCGACGAGCCGACGACCGGACTCCATTTCGAGGACGTCCGCCTGCTGCTCGAGGTGCTCCACCGCCTGGTCGACAAGGGCAACAGCGTCATCGTCATCGAGCACAACCTCGACGTCATCAAGACCGCCGACTGGATCATCGATCTGGGACCGGAGGGTGGGGAAGGCGGGCGGGACGGTCGTGGCGCAAGGCCCGCCGGAGGACGTGATGCGGAAAGCTGCGAGTTATACTGGCCAGTTCCTCAAGAAGGTCATCGCCTAGCCGGCCTGGGCAGGGCGCGGTGACACCAGCTTACCCCGGGCTCCGTAGTAGCCCTATCTTCTGCTCCGGCTTTTTCTCTTCACCCGATCCGGAAGGTTCCACAGTGCGTCCGAATCGCTCTTCTTCAGGGCAGGAACAATCCAGGTGGTCACCCTGCTCGCTCTCGTTGCGCGTCCAGGCTTTTCCCAGACTGACGACCCATCACTTCTCTCGGTTCGGCGCATCTACGGTTCGCCCGAATTCAAGCCGGAGCTCTTCGGCCCGGCTCGGTGGCTGGCCGGCGGTACCTCCTACACCATCCAGGAGGACTCGAAGGAGGGCGCCGGCCAGGACATCGTGCGGTACAACACCGAGACCGGCGCGCGGATGTACTTGTCGCGGCTGCCAAGCTGGTCCCGGCTGGGGATACCGCCTCGCTCGATATCGAAGACTACTCCTGGTCCCCGGACCAGAAGCAGCTCCTGATCTTCACCAACTCTCAGCCGGTGTGGCGGCAGAACACCCAGGGCGACTACTGGGTTCTGGATCTCACCAGCGGAAAGCTGCGGAAGCTCGGCGGCGCGGCGGCTAAGCCGTCCACTCTCATGTTCGCCAAGTTCTCCCCCGATGGGCGACGGGTCGGATACGTGCGGGAGTTCAATCTCTACGTCGAAGACCTGGCGAGCGGCAAGATCACCCAGCTCACGAGCGATGGATCCCGCACGGTCATCAACGGCACCTTCGACTGGGTCTACGAAGAGGAATTGGATGACCGGGACGGGTGGCGCTGGAGTCCGGACGGCAAGAGCATCGCGTTCTGGCAGCTGGTGGCCGACAGCGTGCGCGACTTCAACCTGATCGACTACACCGACTCGCTCTATTCGAAGGTCGTTCCCATCCAGTATCCCAAGGCCGGCGAGTCGAATTCGGCGGCGCGAGTTGCCGTCGTTGGCGCGGATGGCGGCCCCATCCGCTGGCTCGAGGTGCCCGGCGATCCGCGCAACAACTATCTCGCCCGCATGGACTGGGCGGCGAACTCGAACGAGGTCGTCATCCAGCAGCTCGACCGGCTGCAGAACTCGAACACGGTCTGGCTCGGCAGCGCGCAAACCGGGAAGGTGCGCCGGATAATCGTCGACACCGACAGCGCCTGGGTGTACGTCAACGACAACCAGGCCTGGCTCAAGGGTGGAAAGAGTTTTCTCTGGACCAGTGAGAAGGACGGCTGGGAACACGTCTACGCGGTCTCGCGGGACGGAAAGAGCGAGCGTCTGCTCACGCCGGGCGCCTTCGACGTGCTGGGTGACGGCGAGGTGGCGGTTGATACCACGGGAGGGTGGCTCTACTACATGGCGTCGCCCGAGAATCCCACTCAGAATTACCTCTACCGGGTGAGCCTGGACGGCAAGGGTAAGGCGGAACGGGTAACTCCGCCCGGACAGTCCGGCACTCACCACTACGAGATCAGTCCCAACGCTCGCTATGCCTTTCATTGGTACACGAAATTTGGCACTCCGACGACGGTAGACCTGGTCAGACTGCCGACCCATCAGTCGGTGCGGGTTCTGGCGGAGAACCAGGCGCTCAAGCAGAAGGTCGCAGCCCTCCGCAAAGGTCCTCAGGAGTTCTTCCAGGTGGATGTGGGAGACGGCGTGAAGCTGAACGGCTGGATCATCAAGCCGCCCGACTTCAATCCCAGCCGCAAGTATCCGATTCTCTTCACGGTGTACGGCGGTCCGGGGTCACAGACCGTGCTCGACCTGTGGGGCGGGTCGACCTACCTGTGGCACCTGATGCTTGCGCAGAAGGGATACCTGGTCGCGAGCGTGGATAACCGGGGCACTGGAGGCCGTGGGCGCGACTGGCGCAAGATCATTTACCGCCGGATGGGCGTGATCGAAACCCAGGATCAGGCCAACGCTGCCCGGGCGATCGGCCGGTGGTCCTACGTGGACTCTACCCGTATGGGGATCTGGGGCTGGAGCTACGGCGGGTTCATGAGCCTGAACGGCCTCTTCAGGCCCCGGATGTGTACTCCATGGCGATCGCGGTCGCTCCGGTGACCCACTGGAAGTTCTATGACAACATCTACACCGAGCGGTACAACGGCCTGCCCAAGGACAATAAGGAAGGGTACGATGCCGGGTCTCCGCTCACCTACGTGAACCAGATGAAAGGGCGGTTGCTCCTGGTCCACGGCACCGGCGACGACAACGTGCATTACCAGAACACCGAGTCTCTGGTGAACGCGTTGGTTGCGGCAAACAAGCAGTTCGAGTTCATGAGCTATCCCAACCGCAACCACGGCATCTTCGGCGGCAACACCACGGTTCACCTCCGCGATCTGCTGACTCATTTCGTGGATGAGACCCTCGGCACCCCGCGGATGGTGCCCCATGCGGCGGAGGCGCTGACGAACTGGGCGGGGGACGGGCAGGCGGTACGGTGTTTGGACGGATAGACGGCTAGACGGCATAAGGCGCCTGGGCGATCGACGTCCAAGGCGCCTTGACCGTCTGACCGTCTGCCAGCCGTCTGCAGTTCGTCCTCGTCCGCCCTCGTCCGTCCTCGCCCGTCCCTGTCCGCCTGTCCGCCCTACCGCTACATTTTCACCATCCCCTGCTGCGAGGTCCTCTATGACCTACGAGCAAATCGTCTCAGTGCTAGGCTACGCCAACGACCACGACATGGCTGTGCGGATCCTGACTACGACCGAAATGGAGGTCACCGGCATCCCCACGAGCGTGGACACCGACATCGCCGCTCATGAGGTCTATTTGCGGCCGGTGGGCGAGGACGAGACGGAAATCGCGCTGAGCCTGGGGTCATCCAGAAGCGTGGAGCTGGTCTAATGGTCTCTCTGCTCGACATCATCGGGCCGGTCATGGTGGGGCCGTCGTCCTCCCACACGGCCGGCGCCTGTCGGATCGGCCTGTTCGCCCAGCGGCCTCGTAGGCGGCCAGCCGGATAGCGCGAAAGTCGAGCTCCACGGATCCTTCGCCCGCACGGGCCAGGGCCATGGGACCGACCGCGCCATCGCGGGCGGGCTCATGGGATTCTTCCCCGATGACGAGCGGCTCCGCCACAGTCTCGAGCTGGCCGAGCAAGCCGGTCTCGCCATCACCTTCAGCAATACCAAGCTCCGGGCGACCCTCATCCCAACACCGCGCGAATCACCGTCACCCGCGACAGACAGGAAGCGGTCGTGGTCGGTTCCTCACTGGGTGCGGGACGCGTCCTCATCACCAGCATCGATGGATTTCCGGTCGAAGTGACCGGAGCCTATCCCACTCTCGTATTCGTCGCCCACGATGAGCCTGGCATCGTCGCTGCGGTGAGCACACTCCTGGCTCAGGAGGGCGACAACATCGCCACGATGCGGGTGTCACGGCGGACCAAGGGCGGGCAGGCGATTCACATCTACGAGCTCGACGCCCCGGCGAGCGCAGGCGCACTCGATGCCATGCGTGCCGTCCCCGCCATCGTGATGCTGCGCTCTATTCAGCGAGTGTCCTGATGTACGATTCGCTCGCCGAGGCGGTAACCCAGGCGCAAACCGACGGAATCTCTCTGGGCGAGTTAGCTCTCCGCGCCGAAGTGGCTGAAGGGCTCCGCAGCCGCGCGAGGTCGAGTCGGCTCTTCAGCGGGCACTGGACGTGATGCGCAGCGCGGTTGCGCGAGGCCTCCGGGGACCTCCGCAGCGTGAGCGGCCTGGTCGGTGGCGACGCCGCGAAGATGAGCAAACCAGTCGGCCCTCTTGCCGGCACCGTGTTCACCGAAGTTCTCGCGGCCGCGCTCGCCGTGCAGGAAGTCAACGCGGCCATGGGAGTGATCGTGGCCGCTCCTACGGCTGGAGGTGCCGGCGTTCCTGCCCGGTGTGCTCCTCGGCCTCTCCAAGCGCAATTCGATCAGTGACGAGAAGCTGATCCACGGTCTCGCCGCCGCCGGCCTGGTTGGGGCCGTCGTTGCGGTCAGAGCTTCGTTGAGTGGCGCCGAGGGAGGATGTCAGGCGGAGACCGGCGCCGCGGCGGGGATGGCAGCTGCCGCCGGGATCGAAATCCTTGGCGGGACGCCGGAGGAGGCGTCCCACGCCGTCGCCCTCACGATGCAAGGCACGCTGGGTCTGGTCTGCGATCCGCTCGGCGGCCTGGTCGAAATTCCCTGCGTCTTCCGCAACGCCACCGGTGGGGCGATGGCCCTGGCCGGCATCGAGATGGCATTGGCCGGGATCCGATTCCCGATCCCCGCGGACGAGGTCATCGACACCATGGGTGAGATCGGCCGGACGATGGACGTCCGTTATCGGGAGACCGCCGGCGGGGACTGGCTGCGACCCCCACTGGCCGGCGTCTGGCCAAGGAAAGACTGGTCCAAATCCGCAAGAAATAGCGTCTGAAGGCGATGAAACAACCTGAAACGTCCTGCCGTAGGTCGCAGTGCCGCATGGAGACCGCCGGTCTCCTCTGCACTGAAAACTCGAGATCTGGGCTGGGCCGGTCCTTGGCTCCGGGGGTGAAATGAACGTTGCCGACGCATTGGTTCCGATGACGTTTTTCATCTCAGTCGCCGCGATTTTCATATCGCGCAGCGAGATCGGAAAGGCCTTTGCGCAGCGGATTCGCGGCGGGACCGATCGCGACACGCAACTCCAGCTCGAAGATCTGAGGCAGGAGGTCGCGGTGCTCCGGCAGGAGCTGGGCGACGACCCAGGAACGACTCGACTTTGCGGAGCGCCTGCTGGCCAAAGGCGGCTCCGCTGGTCAGCTGTCCGTGAAGGAATACCGATGACACAGGGTCCCGGTCCCGACACGCTGGTTCCGATCTTCGGGATGATTACCGGGCTCATCACGACCGGGCTGTTTTTCTGGGGTATCGTCAAGCTGGCGCAGAGTCAGGTAGGATCGGCGCTGGCCCGGCGGATTCAGGGACATTCAGGTGGGGTCGAGGCCGAGTTCGCCGCCGAGTTGAATTATCTGAGAGATCAGGTGGACGGCCTGCGACACGAGCTGACCGAAACCCAGGAACGGCTGGACTTCGCCGAGCGGATGCTGGCGAAGGGACGCACACCCGAGCGCCTGCCGGGTAACTGAGCCAGAGGTGAACGGTGGAAGACATTCTCGCACTACTGCTCATCTTCGGTGGCGGAACCCTCGTAGCGATCTCGTTCAGCCCGGTGGGTCGCGCCTTCGCCGAGCGGATTCGCGGCGGGCATTCGTCGAGCGAGCCCGATCCGGCGGTACTCGAGGAGCTGGATCGGATTCGCACCGAGCTCGGCGAGCTCCAGGAGCGGGTCGATTTCACCGAGCGCCTGCTGGCCAAGACCCGGGAGCAGGAGCGGATCGGCGGAGGCAATAGCTGATGGAAGGTGTGCTTTTCATTATCATCGTATTCGGTGGCGGCATGGTCATGCTGCTGTCGAAAAGTGACATTGGCCGCGCCCTGGCCGAGCGAATCCGCGGAGTGAGTCCCAACGCTTCCGCAGATCCGGCCATGCAGGAGGAAGTGGAGCGGCTGCGCCATGAGGTCAGCGAACTGCAGGAGCGGATGGATTTCGCCGAGCGGATGCTGGCCCAGCAACGAGAGCAGGAGCGGTTACCGGGAGGTCATTGATGCTTCAGGTCACGGTGCAAGTACCCGACATTCCGGTTCCGCCGAATCCGCCCGATCCGTTCTTCGTGCCGCCGCCATGGGTCACGCTGCCTCCGCAGGTCGTGCTGCTGATCTCCATAGCGTTCATTGCCGGAGTCACGATCGTGCTGTGGCCGCTGATGCGGGCATTCGCCCGGCGGATCGAAGGCCGTGGGGTGAATCCCGCCCTTCAGGGCGAGATCGAACAACTTCGGGCTCGGGTGCGCCGACGTGGAGGTCTTGCAGCACCGGGTGGCGGAGTTGGAGGAACGAGTCGATTTCGCCGAACGTCTGCTCGCCCAGAAGCGTGAGCCGGAGCGGCTCGGCCGGGGCGGCGTGTGAGGGCAAGATGGATTTCGAATCGATTGTCAAAATCATCGTCGTGGCGATCACCGTCGTGGGAGTTCCGGTGGCGGCGTACGCGGCGATTGTCGCGACCAGAGCGATCTGGGTGAAGCCTGGCCAGCAGGGAGACAAGGTCGAGGAGCTCGGTCAGGAAGTGGAGGCACTTCGCTCCCGGCTGAATGAGGTGGAGGCTCAGCAGAATCCATATCGCGGAGCTTGAGGAACGACTCGACTTTTGCCGAGCGGTTGCTGGCTCAGTCTCGCGAGCCTGACCGGCTTCCGAGAGCCTGAGGACAAAGAATGGGTGATGGCCTGGGAGACTTGGCGTTCTGGGGCGCCATAGGCGTTATCGGGTTGGCCCTGCTGAACGGTCCCATCGGACGTGCCGTGGCAGCTCGGCTTCAGGGTCGCAAAGCCGGCCCCGCCCGATGAAGGCAGGGTGCGCGAGCTCGAGGCGCGAGTGGCGGATCTGGAGCAATCCCAGGCCAGGCTGGCCGAAGTTGAAGAGCGGCTGGACTTCAACGAGCGGATGCTGGCCAGCCAGCGAGACGCGGCGCGGCTCGGAGAGGGAAGCCAATGAGGGACGACCTGATCAAGATCGCCGTTGTGCTGTTCATGGTCATCGGCGTGCCGATGCTCTCGATCTTCGTGCTGCCGCCGATTGGCCAAGGCCTGGGCGCGCAAGGCTGGAAGGCCGTGCCGGCAGGCAGGCGATGAAGAAACGCGCCGCGGAGCTGGCCGACCTCCATGCCCGGGTCGGTGAGCTCGCCGATCTGCAGGCCAGGATGGCGGAGCTCGAAGAACGGCTGGAATTCGCGGAGCGGCTCCTGGCGACTCGCCGCGAGGCGGATCAACTACCGGGTGCGCGATGATCAAGAAGTGGCTGGGCCTCGACGCTTTCGACACGATCATCCACGTCGGCGTGACGGTCGCGCTCATGGTCGTGGTGGACAGCGCCTCCATGGGTCCCGAAAGCGATGGAGTCATGGCTCTGGTCGTGGCGGCATCGCTGGTCGCCCTGGCCTACCGGAGGACTCCGAGCGATGCGGCGCAGGATGGCCGAGGACCAGGGCGACCGGGAACACGTTCAGGAGCTGGAGGCGCGGGTCGCCGACCTCGAGGCTGCGCAGGGGAGGATGCTGGAGCTCGAAGAACGGGTCGACTTCGCCGAGCGGATGTTGAGTCAGCAGCGGGAGCCGGTGAAGCTCCAGAAGGAATAGCTGCAGCGGGCTTGGACCCTGAAAGTGCGATTAGATTTCGACGGATCGACGCTTAGCCAGAGGCGGGGCTCACCCGCCCTCACGGAAGGCGGTAAGTGATGGTTACGAAAGAGGATATCGAGAGTTTCCTGGACCGGATAGACAGCGGGACCGCGAGCGTCGGCGAGGTCAAGCCGGGCACCTGGGTGGTGAAGACCGTGGGGGCGCGGAAGTTGTAGTACACTATGCCCCACCGGTCGTGATTTTGCGCGTGACGGTGATGACCCTGCCGGCCGCAACACCCCGGCGCTCCGAGTTGCTCCGCGAGCTGCTCGAGTTGAACGCCCGGGATCTGGTGCACGGCGCGTACGGCCTGGAAGGAGACAAGGTGGTGCTCACCGACACGCTGGAACTGGAGAACCTCGATTTCAACGAGTTCGAGGCGAGCTTCGATTCGATCACGCTCGCGATCGCACAGCACCTCGGCGCCCTCGCGCCCTACCGGGAGTAACCGTCGTCATGGGGATCTTCGACCGTCTGTCCACAATGATCCGGTCCAACATCAACGACCTTATCTCCCGGGCCGAAAACCCGGAGAAGATGCTGGACCAGCTCGTCATCGACATGAAAAGCCAGCTGGCCAAGGCGAAGCAGCAGGTCGCCTCGGCCATCGCCGATGAGAAGAAACTGCTGGCCGATGCCGAGTCCATGAAGAAGCAGTCCGAGGACTGGGAGCGCCGGGCCATGCTCGCGGTGCAGGAGAACCGGGACGATCTCGCCAAGCAGGCCCTGGTTCGGTACAACGAAGCCGCTGCAGGGTGCCCAGCAGCTCCATGAGACCTGGGTCCGCCACAAGGCCGAAACCGAGAGTCTCAAGAATTCGCTGCGCCAGCTCAACGACAAGATCGAAGAGGCCAAGCGGAAGAAGAACATCCTGGTGGCGCGGGCCCGCCGGGCCGAAGCGCAGCAACGGATCCAGGAGACGATGTCCGGGCTCTCGGACAAGAGCGCCTTCGAATCCTTCGAGCGGATGGCCGAGCGGATCGAGCATCAGGAGCGCAAGGCGATCGCCGCGGCCGAGATCCAGGAGGAGTTCTCGGGCGACACGCTCGCGCGCAGCAGTTCCAGGCGCTGGAATACAAGGGCAGCGCCGATCAGCAGCTGCTGGAGCTCAAGGCCAAGATGGGGATGCTGGGCCCGGCGGGAAATCAGGGCACCCGGCAGATCGGCAAGGGCGGCGAAACCGTCGAAGCCGAGCTGGTGGACGATCACGACGAGGGCGGGACGAAGCCGTGAGCGGGAGACGGAAGACGGGAGACGGGAGACGGGGCCTGAGGCGTGGCCCCCTGTCTCGTTCCCCTTCAACTTCCGGCTTGATGGCTTACTTTCTTCCCGTCTCCCTTGTCTCCTGTCTCCCGTCTCCCACTGAAAGACCATGCACGGTTCTCGCTTCCTGATCCTCGCCGACGGCGAATTCGGCCCGCTCACATCCAAGACCGCCAACTCAGTAATCCGCTACCTGGAAGACCGGGTCGTGGCTGTGGTGGACGGTGTTCATGCCGGGAAAACCGCGCAGGACGTCATCGGCTTCGGCGGGCGGATTCCGGTGGTCGGGAGCATGCGTGAGGGGCTGAGCTACAAGCCTGACGCGGTCCTGATCGGCATCGCACCGGTCGGCGGCAAGCTGCCTGATCAGTGGAGGCAGTGGCTCGCGGAGGCCATCGATGCCGGGTGCAGCATCTGGAGCGGCCTGCACAGCTTCATCTCCGACGACGCCATGCTGGCCGAGCGGGCCGAGGCCCGCGGGTGAAGATCCACGACCTCCGTCGCCCTCCTCCGAACCTGCCGGTTGCGTCGGGCAAGGCGAAGGAGGTCGATCCGTTCGTGATCCTCACGGTGGGGACCGACTGCAACGTTGGGAAGATGACCGCCCAGCTGCAGATCACGAAGCAGCTGAACGACCGCGGAATCCGCACCCGCTTCGTCGCGACCGGGCAGACCGGCATCATGATCGAAGGATGGGGAATCGCGGTGGACGCGGTAGTGGCGGACTTCATTGCCGGCGCCGCCGAGTGGCTGGTGCTCGAAGGCAGCAAGGATGCCGACATCGTTCTGGTAGAAGGGCAGGGAAGCCCTCAACCATCCGGGCTATTCGGCGTCACCTGCGGCCTGCTCCACGGTTCCTGCCCCGATGCCTTGATTCTCTGTCACCAGGCTACCCGGATCTACATCGGAGACTATCGCCCCGCGGCGTGGCTCAAGATGCCGTCGCTCAAGCGAATACGTGCGGCTCTACGAGTCGGTGGCGGCCTACGTGCATCCGACCAAGACCGTCGGCATCGCGCTCAACACCTTCGATCTCTCCGAAGCGGACGCCCTCGCCGCCTGCGCCGACGCAACCCGCGAGACGGGACTCCCTGTACCGACCCGGTGCGGTTCGATCCCTCGGTGCTGGTGGATGCTGTGGCGCTGCGCGCGCGAAGCGTATCTGAGGACGAAGGGCCGGCAGCCGGTGGCGGCTCGCCAGCCATAGCTCCTATGCCGTACGCCATAAGCCCTAGAGCCTACGGCCTAGCTTATGGCCACCTTCCCCTCTCGACACCTCTGCCTCCTTGCATCCCCTCTCCATCTCATCCCTCACCAAGACCTATCCCGGCCCCAAGCCGGTGACCGCGCTCGATGGCGTGGATCTGGAAGTGGAAGCAGGTGAGATCTTCGGGTTGCTGGGTCCCAATGGCGCGGGGAAGACCACGACCGTCGGCGTTTGTACTACCGCGCGTACGGCCGACCGCCGGTCGAGTCCTGGTCGAGGGTAAGGACGTCACTGCCGACCCGGCGGGAGTGAAGCGCTCGATCGGTGTGGTAACCCAGCAGAACACGCTCGACCGCTCCTGTACGGTCAGGGAGAATCTCTACTACCACTGCCGCTTCTTCGGGATGAGCCGGGCGCGAGGCCGCGCACAGCGAACCGACAAGGTGCTGCAGCAGCTGGCGCTAACCGATCGCGCAGATGCGCTACCTACGACGCTCTCCGGCGGACTCGCTCAAAGAGTCCAGATCGCCCGAGCCATCGCCCACCAGCCGAGGATTCTTCTTCTCGATGAGCCGACGGCGGGTCTCGATCCGCAGAGCCGGCTTGCGTTATGGGAACTGGTGGCTCGCCTGCGGCAGGAGGGAATCACGGTCCTGCTGACCACGCACTATATGGAAGAAGCCGACCGCCTGAGCGACCGGGTCGCCATCATCGACCACGGCAAGGTTCTCGTCATCGACACGCCCGCCGCTCTCAAGCGCGGGCTCGGTGCGGGGACTGTTGTCGGAGATCCACCTTGATCGGCCGGAAGAAAGCCTCGTGTCGGCGATGCAGGCTTTGCCGGACGTCGCCGAAGTCATTCGAACCGATTCGGGGTTACGTCTCCTGGCCCGGGGCAGGAGGGGCTTCTCCCTCGGCTGGTGGAAATGGCCCTGCCCTACGGTCTCCGCGATGTGGCAGTAACCGAGCCCACCCTCGAAACCGTGTTCCTCAAGCTCACCGGCCGAGCCCTTCGTGAGTAACCCGCCGAGCCCCCGAGCCAACCGCCGAGCCGCCGAGCCGCCGAGCCGCCGAGCTGGTAGCTGGACCAGCTGCCTCTGGGGCATGATCCTTCGCGATCTCACCGTCCTGCGCCGGAATCTGGCTCCGTTCATCACCCGCACCGTGATGAACCCGCTGCTCTTCGTTTTCATCTTCACCTATGTGTTGCCGAGGATCGGGCAGCAGGTGGAAACGGGGATCGCCGGTGTCAGCTATGCCACCATCCTGGTTCCCGGCCTCGTCGCGGTAGGGATGGTGTTTCAAGGCATCTCCGCGGTTGCCTTGCCGCTCTCGATGGAGCTTGGTGCGACCCGGGAGATCGAGGACCGGGTGCTGGCGCCTGTCCCGGTTGAGCTCGTGGCGATCGAAAAGCTGGTCTTCGGTGCGGCGCAGGGCGTTCTGGCGGGCGCCGTTGTCTTCCCGCTGGTCTACCTCATACCGGCCACCTCGGTATCGATACATGTGTGCCAACTGGCCGCTTCTGATCGTCGTCGTCCTGCTCGCCAGCCTGACCTCCGGTGCTCTGGGCCTCGCCCTGGGCACCATCGTGCGCCCGGCCCAGATCGGACTCATGTTCGCGCTCGTCGTAGTGCCGATCACCTTTCTGGGTTGCGTGTACTATCCCTGGGCGATGCTCCACCCGGTGCGTTGGCTCCAGATTCTGGTCATGGTCAATCCGCTGGTCTACATGAGCGAAGCGACTCCGGGCCGCGCTGACGCCTGACCTCCCCACATGCCGGTCTGGGGCTTCCTCGGCGCCCTGACCGCCGCAACCCTGATCCTGGGTACCGTCGGAGTCCGCGCCTTCGTGCGGCGGACGATCGCCTGATCCCCGGCAGTTCCCTCCGGGTGACCGAATGTCGCCGGTCGAAACGGCCCCCAGTTGCGCCGGAGCGCACCGTTCCACACTGTAGAAGCTGGTGGCTTCCGGGCTGCCCCGTGACTTTCCATTTCTGGACCCAGCCGGTTTCTCCTCGAGCTACGGTGTTGGCGAGCCTCGCCAGCGCCGCGGTTCATGCATTTGTAGTCACGGTGGTTGTCCCCACCGGCCTCCAACCGGCCAAGGAAGACCTGGACCGGCTGCTCCCCGCCCTATACCTGATTGCCCCGAATCGACAGCCGCAGGCCCCGCGGGAAATGCAGTTGGTCGCCATTCCGCTCGGCAACCTTCCGTTCTCGCAGCCCGAGAAACAGCTGGCGGATGACGGGAGGGGATTCTCCCGAGGCGGCCTATCCTGGAGGGAATGCTCCCGGATGGCGTGCCCGAGATCGCGCTCGACTCGGTGTTCAGCGTTCTCGACGTGGACTCACAGGTAGTCCGATACGCATCGAGTGCAGCACCAGACTACCCGCCGAGTCTACTCAAGGCGGGAATCGAGGGAGCGGTGGAGTCGGAGTTCGTGGTTGATACCACCGGAATCGTGGACCTGACGTCGGTGAGAATTCTGTTTGCGACGGACCCCGCCTTCACCCGCTCGGTGCAGGATGCTCTCTATGACATGCGGTTCCGTCCTGCCATCCGCGGGACTCAGAAGGTCCGGCAACTGGTCCACCAGCGATTCACCTTCCAGATCCAGTTGCCGCCGCGCCGGGAAGTCCGGCGTCCTGAGGCTCAAAGAGCCGCGCCGGTTTTCGTCACCGCACTCAGCAGGGTCTCAAAGTCTTCCCACCTGCTTCGGTGGTTGGTAATCGCCACTCGAATCGCGTAGCGCCCATCCAGGACTGTTCCAGACGGTACCGCAATTCCCGCCTCCTGAATGCGGAGGAGGATCTCCTCGTTGGCTGTGTTGATTTGCTCTTCTGATCGTCCCTTCGGCGCATACCGGAAGCACACGATGTTGAGCGACACCGGGGTCAACAACTCCAGGTCGGTATGCTTGGCGACCAGCTCGCCGAGGCGCTGGGCGTGTTCCACGTTCTGCTCGATGATGCTGACGAACTGCCGGAGTCCGTGGGCCTTGAGCGAGAGCCACACCTTGAGGGCGCGGAATGACCGGGTGAGCTCGATGCCGCGGTCGGCGAAGGGCATTCCCCGCTGCAACTCCGCGACTCGTGCGGGAGAGATACGCGGCCTCCACTGCGAAGGTCTGTCTGTGCATCTCCGGATCCCGCACCAGAACACAGGCGATCTCGAACGGCAGGTACATCCACTTGTGCAGATCGAAGGCGAGCGAATCGGCCTGTTCCATGCCCGCTACCAGCGGAGCCAGGCGCGGCGAGAGCCGGGCCAGAGCGCCGAAGGCTCCATCGACATGAAACCACAGCTGCTCGTCCCGACAGAGGTCCGCGAGAGCGGTGAGATCGTCAATCGCTCCGGTGTTGACGGTACCGGCGTTCCCGATCACGCAGAACGGGCGAAGCCCCGCCTGCCGGTCGGCCGCGATGGCCTTTCCCAGCTTGGGAAGTGAGATCCGGTAGCTGCGGTCTACCGGAATCAGCCGCAAGGCCTCGCTGCCCAGTCCCAGAAGCTCCGCCCCTTCCGGGCCCAGCTATGACTCTCGGCGGAGCCATAGAACACGAGTTTCTTGTGTTGGTCTCCCTGCAGTCCCTCCCGGCGAACGTCGAAGCCTGCCTTGGCATGGCGCGCGACGGTGAGGCCCAGGATATTCGCCATCGTGCCGCCCGTGGCGAGGACACCGCTCGTTTCCGGTGGCATTCCCATCAACTCGGTGAGCCAGCGCAGCACCTGGTGCTCGACCTCGGCCGGTGCCTGGTTGAACCCGGCCAGGTGCGCGTTGAGTCCCGATGCGAGCATGTCGGCCATCATGCCCAACGGGATGCTGGTTCCTGGACCCAGCCCCAGAAACGGGGATGGTGATTGCCGTTGGTATAGGGAAGCACGTCACGCAGGAACTGCGTCGTACGCCGCTTCGGCGCCCTCGGCCTCAAGCGGGACGCCGGAGGCAAACGACGCTCTGGCGGCGGGCGGCATGGACTGCCACGCTGGGGACTCGTGCAGCGAGGCAAAGTGGGCGATCATATCGTCCACCATTCGGTGGCTGAGAGTCCGGAAGGCTTCCCAATCGGACGGATCGAGGGTCTGTTCGCTCATGCCGTAGTATGCTTAGGGGAGGACGGCGAGGCTATCCGGATTTGGTCAGGAAGTTGGAAGGACTGAGGACTGAGGTGGAGTGGATTGAAACAGCCCGATACGAAGCTCCATCCCGACACCCGCCCCGGCCCCGTCGCACTGACGGTGCCGAACCTGCGTCGTTCTCTGGACTTCTACACCTATAGCCTCGGCCTCCAGGTCCACAAGCATCAGGACTCTGTCGCCAGCCTCGGCGCCGGCGAAGAAGATTTGCTTGTCTTGCATGAAATGCCCGGCGCGCGGCAGACCCGAGGCACCACTGGCCTCTATCACTTTGCCCTGTTGCTCCCCTCCCGGGCACATCTCGGCAGGGCGTTGGCCAATCTTGTGGAAAACAACACGGCGCTTCAGGGAGCGGCGGATCATCTCGTCAGCGAGGCGTTGTACCTCGCGGACCCCGATGGCAACGGAATCGAGCTATATCGGGACCGTCCCCGCGAGGAGTGGACCTTCGACGCTGATGGCCTGCGGATGGCTACCGACCCTCTCGATGTCGAAGGACTGTCCGCCGAAGGTGCTCGAAGTGGCGAGACGTGGTCGGGCATGCCGAGCGGGACCGTCATGGGCCACGTCCACCTTCGGGTGTCGGACATTCCCGCCGCCGAACACTTCTATCGCGATCTCCTCGGTCTCGATCTCATGACCCGGTTCGGTGCCTCGGCGTCGTTTCTTTCCGCGGGGGCTATCACCATCACCTGGCCGCGAACACCTGGGAGGAGGGGTGTGCCGCCTCCACCGGTGGATGCCGCCGGTCTGCGCGAATGGACTCTACTGGTTCCCGATGAAGACGAAGTCAACCGGGCCAACAGAGCGCCTTCACGCCGGTGGCATCAAGACCGAGCGTCTCAAACACGGGCTGTGGGCTCGGGATCCTGCGGGGGAACGCGGTAGTGCTGAGGACTCCTGCCGGAACCAAGAAGTAGACTCTGCTGGGATAGAGTTCAGGCGGGCTGATGCTTTGCCCACCAATCACGCGCCTTGTCCTCAGTCCATGGTTCGGTCTCCACCGCGAGCAGCGCCTTCCCAGGTCGGCCGCACTCTGGGGCGCTCTGCGGGGTTCTTGGCGAGGCAGGAGAGCACCAACTTTTCCAGCGATTCCGGAATCGGCAGCTCGGTGCGTTGTGATGGAGGCACCGGGATATCGTTCAGATGCCGGTTGATCATCTGGAAAGGTGTCTCGGCCTCGAACACCTTCTGTCCGGTGAGCGTGAAATAAGCGACACAGCCCAGCGGCGTAGATATCCACGCGGTGGTCCACCTTCTCTCCCATGGCCTGCTCCGGCGCCATGTAGGCGGGTGTCCCGGGGTGAATCCCGTCAGTAGTCCCGACCGTATCCTCGGCGTTGGTGGAGACCGATTTCACCAGCCCGAAATCGAGCACCTTCACGTAGTCGTGGCGCAGTCCCATCCGTCCGATGTGGATGTTGGCGGGCTTGATGTCGCGATGGACCAGCCCTCGTGAATGTGCCTCCTCCAGCGACTCGCAGACTTGGGTGAGCAGATAGACGACTCGTCCGGCCGGCAGAGGTCCGGTCTTCCGCACCAGGGCCTCGAGGTCCATCCCATCCAGCAACTCCATCACGAAGTAGACCGTCTGGTCCTCCATGACCCCGAAATCATAGAGCTCGACCGTGTGCTGCGATCGCAGGCTGGCTGCGGCCTCTGCCTCGCGCCAGAATCGCTTCACCGCGAGTTGTGCCGCCGCCTCATTCCCTTTGGCCAGTACGCCGGGTCGGAGCAGCTTGATGGCAGCCGGCCGTGCCAGCATTCGGTGAGTCGCCTCGGTAGACCTCGCCCATCCCTCCGGATCCGATGAGTTCCCCCAACTTGTAACTCCCCATCTCCCTCGCCCTGGCGACCTGCAGACTGAGCCGCGTCATCACGTAGGAGATCACCACCGCGACGCCGACCAGGATGTAGTCCGGATAGTGCATGACGACTGACGTTCTCCCACGGCCCGTAGTCCCAGACTCCGCGGACCTTCGCCGTGACCATCCCGATCGGATTCATCGAGACCGCAAACAGCGCTGCCACGAGCGTCTTGCCGGGAGTGCTCGGCACAATCGCGGCAAAGATGAGAACGATGGCGCCGATCCAGCTGATGAGGGGAAAGACGTGCAGGCCCCGGGAACCTTCTCCCAATGGATCATGAGACCCAGGGCGACGGCGGTGTAAACCATGTAGACCAGCCCGAGATCCAGGGAGAATCTCGGGTCGCGGTCGCGACGCCGGGTGTAGAGGTAGAGTCCGAGAGAAACGGCGACGCTCACCGCGGCGAAGGCATCCTCCGCAGCGAACTGCCAGTACCGGGGATCCCGGCCGCTCAGGGTCCAGGTGGCGAAGTGGGCCAGGAAATCTCCGAGCACCCAGAGCGCGGCGCCGACCAGCGCCATGATGCCCAGCCGCCGGGAGGCGTCCCGCAGCAGTTCCGGCGGGAGACGAGACTCGCTCGTCCCACTCCGGATGGCGTGGACGGGAGTGGAGGCGCGACCAGCCGGGTTTCAGCCACGCACCACTCGGTACTCGGTACTCAGTACTGCGGTACTCCTCAGGGCTTTGGCGTCAGGGTGAAGTTCACCCTTCCTCTGGCAGCGGCCAGGAGCAGCCGGATGGTCCAGTTGCCCGGCGTCCCCACTCTGGTCTCGGCGTCCAGATCCAGCTCGAGCAGCGTCGAGTCCACCTGGACCCCCGCTCCATCCGTGATGATCACAATCCCGTAGCCGTGATGGATGAAGCTGTTATGGCGAAATGCCGCCTGTGGGGCGGAATTGACCCAGTTGAAAGTCAGCTCGTCGTTGACGTTTTTCCATGTCTTCGGCCTTGAACTCGAAGCTCGAGGCCGTGTTGGTGACTTGCGGATCGTTCTCGGGTCCCAGCTCCCGCACGATGGAGTCGAGACACCCGATCAGTAGTGTGAGAGCGCCCAGCCCGCCAAGCGCCATCAGTCGGGATGAACGGTTCATTGTTCCCACCTCGGAATGGTCAGTGAAAGGAACGCCCTGAACTCGGACTCATCACGGTCCACATCTCGCTGGAAGGTGTAGTTGCTGCGGCGCCAGAGCCTGGTGTATCCCAGGCCGGCGCCGTACTTGCCCTTGTAGTAGCCGCGCACTTCTCCGGCGAGGGTGAAGAGGTGATGGTTACCAGAGAAGCCGCTCACCACCGGCAACCAGAGGTAGTCCTCCGGTGAGCGTTGCTGACCCTATGCCTTTGTAGATGGCCGAGCCATTGAGCCGTGCCCCGATGCCAACGCCGTAGTCGTAATCCCTTCCCTCCGCGGTGACGAAGTAGTCGGAACGAACGGCAGCGATCGGCATGAACCGGGCGAGCGCCTCCCCATGGAGGAGGACCTTCTTGGCTCGGTCGGATTGGGCGATGATCCCGCCCATGAAACCCTGTCCGCCAAAGTCGATTACTTCGTTGCTGACGTAGTCGTAGGTCATGAACCCGGCCAGCTGGAGCCGGGTGCTATCGCCCAGCGACCTGGCCCCGAGTCCGCCACGCGACCACGAGGTCCGCAATGGCTCCCCGAGTATCGGAACGGGTCGCGAGGGTTCCTTGCAGCTGGAACGCCGAGAATGGCGCCTTATTCAGGTCGGTCATCTGATCGCCGTACACTACGTTGAACCTTATGAAGGTCTGGTCCAGTGCGTCGGGATCGGTGACATCGCCGCTGCTGGAGAAGCGGCGGTATCCGACGTCCATGGCAGCCTGCAGCCTGGTGGGCCGCCAGTCAGGAGGGTTGGCGGAAATCTCACTCATTTCTCCCCGGACCAGCCGATTGAAGCCCCGCACCGGATTGATCAGCGTGGCGCCGACCTCGCGCACCACCCGATTGGTCCCGCTCGCCTGGTTGTCGAGAGTGAGTGACGAGAAGCGGAATAGAATTTCGCCCAGCGTGATGCCGCCCAGGCTGGTGTTGAAGAAATCGTTTGGAGCCGGGGCCCAGACCTCACCGAACTCCTCCCACATCAGGCTTCCCCGAAGGCCCACGGCAAAGAGGCCCAGAAGTTGTAGCCGTTGGTCCGACCGGCGTTGAAGTACAGACTGCCGTGGTAGGGGTGGGCAAACTGGTTGTTGGCGAATTTGTTGTTGTCCCATTGCCAGGCAAACTTGAGGTTGGTGATCCAGGTGTCCGGGCTGATGCGGGACCATTCGCCGTCGCGCACGAAGTAGGTGAAGCCCCAGGGAATGGCCTGCACCAGCATCAACTCTCCCAACCCGGCCCAGAATCGTTTGGGTGGATTGCACTGGGTGCAGGGCAGACCCTGGTGCGCGAGCGTAGGGCGGTGGGAGGATCGAATCTGTCTGGGAGAGATTGGCCAGGGGGTGGGACCAGACCGGCCCCTGGCCCAGCAGGGAGCGTGGAGCGGTGATGCTTCCTGCTACCGCAAGCGCCAGCGAAACCGCCAGCGCCCGGAATGAAGGAATCCTGAGTACTCGTCGTTTCATGATGCCAGTCTCCTGATCACGCGAAGAAGCTGGTTAGGATCGGTTAGGCGTGTCCTGCAATGAAGGGATCTGCATTTCTCCAGTAATGTCCGCGGCGCTGAGCAGTACCTCGGGCTGCACCTCCGGCTCGGGGACGGCCACAATCCGCCGGGCCAATGGGATCGTAAGAAATACCAGCAGGCCGGCGCCCAGAAATGGAACCCCCACGTCTGCGTGGTCCATCAGAATGCCGGAAGCGATGGGAAAGGCGACGCGCGAGATCCCGCCGAAGGTATGCTGCACGCCCATGTACAGTCCTCTTTCGCCGGCGCGCACCACCCGGGAGAGCAGACCGGTGACGCAGGGAAAGAGAAATGCCGTGCCCAAGCGGCATCAGGGTGAACCCGACGAGTAACACGGGCAACCCGTGCGCAAGCCCGGTGAGCACCAGTCCGCCGCCCAGCAGCACCAGGCCTACGCGGGAGAGGCGCGCCTCGCCCAGCCAGTCTACCACTCGACCCAGGATCAGGGCGCGGATGATGACCCCCATTCCGCCCAGGTACATGACGAAGAAGCCCACGTTCTGCTCGGTGATGCCGAGCCGCGCCTTGAGCAGAAGGGGCACGGTTTGAATCGTTCCGTAGAAGGCGCCGATCGCGACGGCGTAGATCCAGATGAGACGAGGCGCCGGTTCGTGCCAGTGCGAGAGTACCTGGGCGATCGCGGCCCGACCAGTCGTGGTCGAGGGCGCATGATGAGTTTCCGACAGCCGCATCTCCCGCGATTCCCGCAGATAGCGCCAGGCGAACACGGCAACCAGCACCGAAAGCGCGGCGGCAGCGAGGCCCGGCAGCTTCTGACCTCCCAGTGCTACCATGAGCGAACCGAAGGCGGGACCTACCACTGCGCCAAGACTCGTCACCGCGGAGAGCCAGCCGAGGCTCTTGGTCCGCTGCTCCGGGGTGGAGGCGTCGGCCACATAGGCCTGCACCACACCAATGGTCCCGCCACCAAGACCCTGGACTATGCGCGAGGCCAGCAGCGCCCACACCGACCCGGCAAAGGCGAACAGCACGTAGGCGACAGCCGTGACCAGGAGACCAGCGAGGATGGCCGGCCGCCGGCCGTAACGATCGGAGAAGCGGCCCCAGACCGGCGCCACCAGCAGCTGGGCAATGGAGAAGGAAGAAATCAGCAGCCCCACCACTGCCGCACTGGCCCCGAAATTCGTGGCATAGAACGGCAGGATGGGCACGATCATGGCAAGCCCAACCATGTCCACGAACGCGGTGACGAACAAGACGAGGAGGCGGGCCATGTTATCTCTTCATCGCTTCCTGTACCCCGGCCAGGATGAACTGCGTCGCCACCGCGGCCAGCAGCAGCCCCATGATTCGCGTCATCACCTTGATCCCGGTCTGGCCCAGATAGATAACCAGGCGTTCACCCAGCCTCAGGGTCACGTAGGAGAGCAGTGCCGTGAGAGCAATCGCCAGATATACCACGGCGCCATGTGCGAGGTCTTGAGCCTGGCCCGCGAGTACCATCACCGTGGAGATGGCTCCCGGGCCGGCCAGAATCGGAATGGCGAGCGGTGTCAGCGCCACGTCCTCCTTCGCCTCCCCTCCGCCAGCTCCTCGCGTCCCTCCTGCGTGCTGCGCTGCCCCCGCAACATGTCGAACGCCACAAACCAGAGAATGAGGCCGCCGGCGATGCGGAATGCGGGCAAGGTGATTCCAAAGGCCTTGAAGATCCAGCGGCCCCCGGCGGCGAACACCACGAGCAGGATCGCCATCGCGATACAGGCGCGGAGCGCCGTCCGCTGTCGTTGATCCGCCGTCTCGTCCCGAGTGACGACGAGATAGGACGGCACCGCCGCCACCGGGTCCACGATGAAGAGGACCGAGGTGAAGGTGATCAGGGCGAACTGAGCAAACTCGCTCACGGGGCTCCGGTGGCGGGCCGAAGCAACTGGCGGATGTCCGTCACGATAGGCCTTCGGTCGCTCCCGATCAGGTCTACACGAGTTGTGCAAGTTGAACCGGAACGGCTCAGTTCGCCATTGCCCTTGGGTGAAGGCGGGGTGGGGCCATCGGCCGGTCAGTATTGCGTAGAGCGGGTGGAAGCCAACCGAATGCGTCGCGGGAAGAAACCTGCGGGAGAGAACCGGACTAAAAGTCGCGCCGCCGGAACCAGCGCAGGCCGATCCTGAGGCAGGCGTCGCCAGCTGTCCAACCTTGCAGCGACCAGAACCCGTGCGCGGCGCATTCGCGCTGGCGAGGCGTTTCCCAGCGGATCGGCGATTTCTTTGCGGAGACTACGGTGGAGGATGTGAGTGCGGGGTCAGTGACGGGTTAGAGACAGGACGACCTCGACGGCGATGAGGATGATCACTACCCACTCCAGCAATTCCATCCGCACCCCGGCCGCCTTGTCGGCCATCTTCTGGTAGATGCTTTCGACAGTAGCCAGCTTCCGGGTGATGCTCGCATCCAACTCGGCCAGCTGAAAGCGGCGCGCCGCAAGGCGATAGATCCGGGTCAGATACTCCTCGCCAAAGACCTTCAGAACATTGGTAACCCGCTCCAGCAGCACCGCGCTCTCCAGCTGCAACTCGGCGACCTTCCCAACGTCCGCCCTGAATGGGGCAGGGGCCAGTCCCCGTAAACCGCGGCGGCGGGCGAGCAGCTGGTAGGAACGCTCGATCGCCTCGTCGAGTTGTTGGTCGAGGAAACGCATCTCGAGCAGCTGGACGTTAGCGAAGTCGAGTACCGTGCGGACATCATCCGGCTCGGGGTCGAGGACCAGCGCAGCGTCCCAGTCCACCATCGTCATGTCCTCGAGTCCGAAGGAAATCCGGAGATTGGTCGCCTCCCGGACCTCCTCTTCTGACATCACCGCTGGTTCGCTGCGCAGGATCTGGGCGATGATCGCTGCGTGGGAGGTGCAGACCGATGCGGCCTCCACCGGCGGTTCCACGGCCTTTACTCCATAGATCGTATAGTCCTCGGTCAGGTTGGCCACCTTCGGGCGCTGCACGGCGGATCCCAGCTTCGCGATGAGCGCCTCGACCCGGGACCGCGCGTCCTGGCGCAGCGGTTCCCGGTCCCGCAGGGCCAGGCTGAGGGCGAGCATACGCTCGAACGATCCGGAGGCCTGAATCCGGTAAGCGACCGTCGCCGCGCCCAGGTCGTACAGCACGATCTCGACCGTGGGCTCGGTCGCGAACTCGCCGAACGACATGGCCGGGGCCTGCTCCGAAATCTTGAGAGGCGCCGGGCCGTGCAGGACGGGCGCTCCCGCCGGTCCGCGCGGCCGTAGCGTCTGTCGTTCCCCGGCTGGAACCGGCCGCTCGAGCCGCGGCCTCGAGATCGATGGCCCAGCCTACTTCGAAGAAGAAGATGGGGCGGCAGGTCGCGCGGAGTTGGGGTGTGCCGGTCATGCCGAATCCGGTTCAGACGTCTTCATTGTGGAAAGGCGATTTGGGCTTCACATTGTCCCCTCAATCGGGACAGGACGCAGAACGATGAAGCCCCAAAGACCGGAACGGAAGGAGGCAACATCCCATACCTGACCTTCGGCGACCACGCACTGGCCACGCTGCGGGAACGGCGGCAGAAGATGGCGGAGCGGGAAAAGAAGGCCGCCAGCGATCCTTCCCCGGATCGCATTCACGATTTTCGAGTGGCTTGCCGCCGGATGAACAGTGCGATGACCGCCTGCGCCGCCGCAGTCGACCTTCCTCCCAAGGTCAATCCGAAATACCTGACCCGACTGGTGAAAGTGGTGGGGAGGCTGCGTGACCTGGACGTGCAGGAGAAGGTCCTCACCGAGGAAGTCGCGCCGGTGCTGGGGACGGAGGCCGAGCCGGTACTGGAGCCGACTCGGAACGACTTGCGTCAACGTCGCAACGAGGCGGAACGAAAAGTCACTCGCGCTCTCACTCGACCGCGCCATCATCGTTTTGCGTCGGCCTTCGATGACTGGCTGGGCCAGCCAGAGCTCACCCATGTGGCGACACTTCCTCTGGAGGCGGTTCGCGCGGACATCCTGCTTCCCGCTCTGGCGGCACTCCTTCTCCACGAGGCCTGGCCGATTGATCTGCAGGAGGCTCTGGGCGCCGGTGCCCCTCAGCTTCACGACCTGAGGAAGACCGCTCGACGGATGCGCTACCTCGGCGAATGCTTCGAGGGGAGCTACGGGCCTGAATTTGCCGCTTGGCTCGGCGAACTGGCACGGGTTCAGGATACTCTGGGCTCGCTCCACGATTCCCAGCTGCTGATTGACTACCTCTCCGATCTTCACGGACCCAGCGTCACGCCGCGCCTGTCAGAGGCAGTGCGCTCGCGCCAGCAGCGGGCGCTGGCCGATTGGAGCGAGCTGCGGGCTCGCTACCTCGATCCCCGCTGGCGGGCCGACCTCCGGGCCATCGTGCTGGGACCGGCCAGCGCGCCGGCCAATACCCAGAGCGACACGACCACCCGCTGAACCTCTGGCGCGACCAGTACGATGCGTGCGATGGTGCTGGACTCCGCAGCCCAACTTACCGAACGAAATCTGCCGATCCTCGAGCCAGGGCCTCGCCAGGTCCTGGTACGGGTCATCGCGTGCGGCGTCTGCCGCACCGACCTGCACATTCGGGACGCCGAGCTTCACCCTCCCCGGCTGCCGCTTGTGCTCGGTCATGAAGTGGTGGGGACAGTAGAGGCGGTCGGGTTCGCAGGCATCGCGCTTTGCTGCGGGAGCGCGGGTGGGAATTCCCTGGCTGGGTTCAACCTGCGGGGTCTGCGAGTTCTGCCGCCGCGGCGAGGAAAATCTTTGCGATCAAGCCAGGTTCACCGGTTTCCATATGGACGGGGATACGCGGAGTTTACCCTGGCGGACGAACGGTACTGCCACACGATTCCGGCTCGTTACGGAGACGTACAAGCAGCGCCTTTGCTGTGCGCCGGTCTCATCGGTTTCCGTGCCTTGCGTGCCGCCGGAGATCCGAAGCGAATCGGCCTGTACGGGTTCGGAGCGTCGGCCCACATTATCGCACAGATCGCGAAGGGACAGGGCAGAGAGGTGTTCGCCTTTACCCGGAGTGGCGATGTCGAAGGACAGAAGTTTGCCTTGTCGCTTGGAGCAACCTGGGCCGGCGGCTCGGACCAATCGCCGCCGGAGCCGCTCGACGCGGCGATCATCTTTGCCCCGGTGGGCTCCCTCGTTCCGGCAGCGCTGAAGGCGGTCCGAAAGGGCGGCTCCGTCGTGTGCGCCGGGATTCACATGTCGGACATCCCGGCCTTCCCCTATGACATCCTGTGGGGCGAACGCTCGGTCCGGTCGGTGGCCAACCTCACCCGGAAAGACGGCGAGGATTTCTTCCGAATTGTGGAGCAGATCCCGGTTCACACCACAACGGAGACATTTCCGCTTGGTGAAGCCGAGACGGCGCTTCGCCAGCTGCGTCAGGGGCAGCTCAAGGGTGCCGCAGGTGTTGCGGGTGGCTGTCGGTGGTTTGTAGTCGATAGTCGATGGTCGATAGTCGCAGTCAGCAGTCTGTTGACCACCGGCCATCGACCGACCATCGACCATCGACCATCGACTATCGACCATCGACCCATCGACCACTCAGAACGGCTTAAATCCCGGACTCCCATATCGAGTCAGGTGCAGGATATCCCAGATCGGCACCACGTAGGCGATCAGCACCAGCACCACCGCTACTGCGAACCAGAGGCCCAGACGGTCCCACACGGTGACCCGGTATCCCCCTGCCGGAGTGCCGAGCGATTCGGCCCAGACGATTGGCTCCGGTTCGATCGGCTTGCCAGCTAACAGCGTCCCCAGCATCACGAGCACGAAGAACCCAGCGCTGGCGAAGAGTACGACTCCGCCCAGGGCTGAGATCGTCGTCAATCCTTCCCACATGTGCGCCTGCGGCGCGCCGGCGTAATCCGTGGTGAACACCCGGCGCGGCAGTCCCATCAACCCGGCGATGTGTCCGGTGAAGGAGAACAGCGCCATGCCGAGGAACCAGAGATAGGGCTGCACCTTGGCGAGGAGCCCCAGCTCGAGCGATCGGCCGCTCACCTTGGGCACCAACCAGTAGCAGGTTCCCATGAAGGTGAGGGCAGCAGCGCTCCCCACCGTGAGATGGAAGTGGGCCGCGATCCATGCGGTGTTGTGCACGACCGAGTTGAGCATGTAAGCCGCGTTAACCGCCCCGCCGAATCCGCCCACCATGAAGAGCAGACAGGCCAGGAGGACGCTCGCCACCATGGGATTGCCCCAGGGCAGGGTACGAATCCAGCCGAACAAACCCTTCCCGCCTCGCAGCCGTCCCGCGACTTCCAGCGACGCCACGATGGTAAAGGCCGTCACGAAGCTGGGGAACGAAATGATCATGGTGTTGAACGTGTGCAGGAGCTTCCAGCTCGCGGGGATACCCGGATCCTGGAACTGGTGGTGAAGACCGACCGGAGTGGACAGGATCAGAAAGAGCGAGAAGACCATTCGCCCCAGCGGCTCGGAGAACAGTTTGCCGCCGGCTTCGCGGGGAAGGACGGTATACCAGATCGTGTAAGCAGGGAGGACCCAGAAATACACCAGTGGGTGGCCGAAGTACCAGAACAGAGTCCGTGCCAGAAGCGGATCGATCGTCTTGCTCCATCCCAGCGACCACGGGATGAGCTGAAAGAGCATCTCCGCGGCCACACCGATCGTGGCGAGGGCCCAGAGCATGGCGTTCGCCACGGTGCCGTGAAGCGCCAGGCTCACTGGCCGGTCGGGATGAGCCGCCTTGGCCTGCCGCCACGAAGCAATCATGATGGCCACCCATCCCCATGAGCCCACCACGAGCAGCGTAAGGCCGATGTAGAAGAGCGGATGAGCCTGGAGCGGCGGGTAGAAGGTGTAGAGTACGCTCGACTTGAAGGCGAACACCGTAGCCAGCGCCATCACCACACCCGCCAGGCTCACGAAGTAGCAGGTCCAGGCCAACCTGGGCCATTTGATCGCGCCGATCTCCTGGCGGGCAATGACGTACCCCAGGGCCATGATGAAGAAGGTGGTGAACACCAGCGCCATCAGCACGCCATGCGCGGTCACCGACATGTAGTACATCCGCGCAGTCCGGAACGGCAGATCCAGGTTGGCCCGGCTGATCGCCTGCATCATGGCCATCGCCGCGGCCACGCCAAAGGCGAGGACCGCAACCCAGATGTGGGCCAGGATCAGCCTTCTGCCCTCGTGGTTAGTGGTCATGGGACACCTCGCTCTCCGGCTGCACAGCTACCTGCGGCGCCTTCCACTCCGCCTTGGGCACCACCTGCATCTTGGCCATCATGCCCTGGTGCCCGATGCCGCAGTATTCGTTGCACGCGATCAGGTACTCGCCCGGCTGGTTGAACTGGGTCGTGAACTGGCTGATGTATCCGGGAACCACCATGGACTGTCCGTTGGTGCGGACAATCTCGAAGCCGTGCGTGACGTCGATCGACGTGAGATGAAAGGTCACCGGCGTCTCGGCCGGCACCGAGAACTCCGGCGGTAGCCAGGTGAACATCAGGGCGATGATGTCGGCGTGTACCCGACCTTCGCTGTCCAGACGGACACCCTGCGGGGTGAATCGTGGATCCTTCATCGCCGCCTGCGGATCGATCGTCTCCACATGGCTGGGCGGCTGGAAATGGTGGCCGAGGGCGGAGATCGCAGTCGTCGTGAAGAACAGGACGAGCACCACGCCGACGCCCCACATCCAGATCCGCTCGTAGAGGTCGACCTTCATGGCATCACCGGCTGTCGGGCCAGGTAGATGTAGATGTAGATCGCGAACCATCCGATGACGAACAGCACGGCGTAGGCGCCTACGAAGGCGAAGGTCCCGATCGGATGCTCGGGCAGGCCTGGAGGCATGTCAGACATGAGGCCTCGGCGGAAAGGGAAGATGGAGCGGGAACGCCTCAGTATGTCGGGAGATTCATGAAGCGGATCTCAGAATAATGTGAAGCGTAGTTCAGGAGTCCGCGAGTCCGCGCGGGCGGCGCCTCCGCTCTCCATGTGCGGTCTCGCGAGCGACGGTGGGCTCGGCGAACCCGGGCGCTCCGCGGTCGAGAGGCCGAGGTAGAGGCGGGCACGGTTCAGGGCGTCATCCAGGTTCCCGCAGACATTGGCTTCACCAAGCTCTTCATAGAACGCCGAGTTGGTGAGAGCGATAACCGGCTGGGAATGAACGTCTGAGAGCACGACGAGGATTCCTCTCGCCGGCTCCGCAACACGACGTCGCGCAGCGCCGCCAGCCCGGTTGAATCGATGATCGGCACCCGCCGCATCCGGATGATCAGGACTTTGGGCTTCCTGGCCACCGTCACCACCGTGTCCTTGAACGACTCCGCGGCGCCGAAGAAGAACGGCCCGTCGATTTCGTAGATGTCCACCCCCTTCGGGATGTCTCGCCGGCTCGCGGCATTGAGATCGAACTCCTCGTCTTCCTTTCGCGCCTCGGTCAGTTCCTGGTTCACCAGCTTCACGTTGGTTACCTCGGCCATCCGCTTCATGAAGAGGAAAGCGGCCAGCACCATTCCGACCTCGACGGCCACCGTCAGGTCCACCAGCACCGTCAGGGAGAACGTGGTGAGCATCACCGCGAGGTCGCTCCGGGGCGCACGGAGCTCACCGAGGAATCGGGGCAGCTCGCTCATGTGGTAGCTGACCACGACGAGGATAGCAGCCAGCACGGCCATCGGAATGAGACCGGCCCAGCGACCGAAGAAGAGGGTGATGAGCAGCAGGGTCAGCGCGTGAACTATCCCCGCGACGGGCGTGCGGCCTCCGTTCTTCACGTTGGTCGCGGTCCGCGCAATGGCGCCGGTGGCCGGAATGCCGCCGAACAGCGGCGAGACGATGTTGGCAACGCCCTGTGCCACCAGCTCGACGTTGGAGCGATGCCGGGAGCCGATCATGCCGTCGGCGACGACCGCGGAGAGGAGCGACTCGATACCGGCCAGCAGCGCGATGGTGAAAGCGGGTCCGACCAATCCGCTCGCCATCTGCCACGAAACGGAGGGAAGGCTGGGCCGCGGCAGGGACGCGTGAATCTCCCCGAACCGATCGCCGATCGTCTCGACCGGGAGATGCAGCATCCGCACCAGCGCGGTCATGACGATCAGGGCCACGAACGGAGCCGGGATGCGGTGACTGACTCGCGGCCAGAGTCCAATGACCGCGAGGGACGCCAGCGACACGCCCACCGCGGTCCAGTTCACCGTTGTCGCCTGCGTGGCGTAGGCCTGCCACTTCCCGACGAAATCCGCCGGAACGGGACCCATCTGAAGGCCCAGCAGGTCCTTCACCTGGCCGGAGAAGATGATCAGGGCGATGCCGGAGGTGAATCCGAGTGTGACGGGAATGGGATGAACTTGATTGCCCCGCCGAGCCGGGCGAGTCCCATGACGATGAGGATCACGCCAGCCATCAAGGTCGCGACCCAGAGCCCGTCGAGCCCGTGCTGCTGGACGATGCCGTAGACGATCACCACGAAGGCGCCGGTCGGTCCCCCGATCTGCACCCGCGAGCCGCCCAGTGCGGAAATGAGGAATCCCGCGATGATCGCGGTGTAGAGGCCGCGCTCGGGCGTGACCCCGCTGGCGATGGCGAAGGCGATGGCCAATGGCAGCGCGACAATTCCGACTACGATTCCGGCGATTAGGTCTGCGGTGAACTGCTGGCGGGTATAGCCCTTCAGTGTGGTCGCGATTTTGGGGAGAAGCATCGGCAATGGCGTCAGAGAATGCCAACCCGTGCATCACGAACTATTCTCGTCGGTCCTCGGTACTCGGTACTCGGTACTCGGTACTCGGTACTCGGTACTAGGTACGATCTCTTTCCTCCACCGGACGAATAGCAAGATCGAACGCCAGAAAGAGACTCCTCGCAAACGGCCAAAATAGGAATGGGGTGATCAGGGCTTCGAGCGGCCCCACGTATTGCAGGGTATCCCAGGGCGGGTTGGGCCAGGTTGCGATGACGGTGCCCACGAACACCATCGTCGAGAAGCCTTCCGCCATGAGGAGGTTGAACCAGAGCGCTCCGAGCGTGTAACCGTCCTCGCCCCGGGTAGTGCGCAACCCGCAATTCGGGCAGCGGTCTACCATCCGGAACCAGCCATGGAACATGGGACCGCCACCGCAGGCGGGACACCGGCGACGAAGCGCACGCAGAAACATCGTGCGCTTCTGGGGAACAGGATGAGCGGCGACCGCCATGGCAGCGAGCCTGATCGAGTGCGAGAGAGGCTGCAATATAAATCCTCACCTTGGCAGCCGAGATGGGTTGGGACTATGATGTGACATGGATTGGGTGAATCTGGCGGTGGCGGCGCTGATCGGACTCGTTGTCGGAATCGAACGGGAATGGTCGGGTCACGCCTCGGGGCCGCACGCCCGGTTCGCTGGAGTCAGGACGTTTTTCCTGTTGGGCGTCGTTGGCGGCGCGGCCGGCCTGCTGATCGAGCGCAACGCGGAGTTTACCGCCGGAATCCTGCTCGCAGGCGGGGCGGCGTTGGCGGTCGCGGCGTACCTGATGGCGGCCCGCCGCGGTCCCGAGTCGATCGAGGGCACGACCGAAACCGCGGCGATCGCGGTGCTGGCGCTTGGAGCCTTGGCCGGTACCGGGGCGACCAAGCTCGCCGCCGCGGTCGGTGCCGTGATCGTCCTGGCCCTGCGGGAGAAGACCGCGCTGCATCGGCTGATTGCCCGCATCGACGACGTCGAGCTGCGCGCCGCCTTTCAATTCGCCGTTCTCGCCCTGGTCATCCTGCCGCTACTTCCCACCGGCCCCTACGGCCCGCTGGGCGGCATCGAGCCGCGCAAGCTGTGGCTCGTGGTGCTCATCATGTCCGGGCTCAGCTTCATCGGCTACGTGGCACGGCGCCTCGTCGGCACCAGTCACGGCTATGCCGTGACCGGCCTGTTGGGCGGCGTCATCTCCTCCACCGCGACAACGCTTACGTTCTCCCGTCGCAGCCGGGACCACCAGGCGCTGGGGATCCCGTTAGCCATCGGGGTGATCGGTGCCTGTACCGTTCTCCTGGTCCGGGTTCTGGTCGTCACTCTTGCACTCAACCGCGCGCTCGCGCTTCCCTGATTCCGTATCTTGTCCCGCCGTTCGTCGTCGGCACCACCTGGGCGCTGGTTTCGTTTCTGCGCAATCGCGGGAAGGCCGCGCGGGAGAAGGACGAGGAGGAATCCCGCAATCCGCTGCGGCTGGGTTCGGCGATAGGCATGGCGGTTGGGTTTCAGATCGTGCTCACGATCGTCGCATTCACCCGGCAGAAGTTCGGCGACCAAGGCGTACTGCCCACGGCGGCGCTGCTTGGCTTCGACCGACATGGATGCGCTGACCCTGGCGATGAACCGGCTGGGGAACAATGAGGAGACCATGCGCCTCGCCGCCCGGGCGCTCTCGATCGGCATAATCTCCAACACCGTCCTCAAGCTGGGGATAGCGACGGTGCTCGGGCGCGGGCGCTTCAGGCTCGTGGTGGCGCTCGGCCTGCTGTCACTCGGGGCGGGATCACTGCTCGGGCTCTGGCTCTTCTGGTAGGAATCGGCTCAATTCGCCGGTGTCGCTGGCGGGCGCCGGTGGCATCGAAGCGCTTCGCGATCGGCAGCGTGACTGAGAAGGTTGTGCGCGGAACTCCTTGCCCGGTGCTGGTCCTGACGCCTCAACCCGGAAGTCTGAAGCCCCAGCCGATGCCGGCGACCGAGAGTGAAGAGGAGCCCGTGACCTCCTGTTCGGTGCGGGTGTAGGCAGGGCATTAGGACCGGCACCGGCCGGCGCTCACTGATAATGAAGGGGTCGCCAGGGCCAGTTCTCTGGCGACCCCGTTTGTCCTGACCCGGTCACGCGGTTTTCGGATGTCGAGGTCGGAAGAGCCTGTAGTGACCTTAGGTCCATGTCTCGGACCTGTAGTGTGCTGCGGCTCCAGGGCTCCGGTTCCGACTTCCAGGCCTTCGAGCCGCTGACAGCCCGGTTTCCCGGAGCCCGCCTTACACCGGTCGGGTGTCGAGGTGCCGCTCGATTCTCAGGGGCCGGAAGAAATCCTCGCCGCCTGCTGTGCCGAACGGGTCACGGTCCTGGCCAGCGTGGTGCTCCCCGCCTTCAATGATTCACGGCTAACGGCTGACGGCTAACGGCTAACAGCTAACAGCTAACAGCTGACGGCTGAGGCTGATGAGGGCCGGCGGGTTGAAGGCCGCCATGGCTGTCCCTACGTTTCGGCCGTGTCGATCTTCGCATTCCCCGAGAGCCTTCGGCAGCTCGCCGAGTTTCTCCGCCTCGACGCGGCGGAGCTGGTGCGGAAGCTCGCCCAGGTCGTGGTCATTTGGCTCCTGGCCTTCGGCGCCTGGCGTCTCGTCCGCCTCATCTCCAGACGGATCCGTCAAGGCCGTAGATGACGGCGACGACGCGGCCTTCACCGAACGGGAACAACGCGGCTACACCATCGCTCAGTTGCTGAGGAGCCTCGGCGTGGTTCTCATCCTCGGGGTCTCGATCCTCCTGAGTCTCAACGTCTTCGTGGACATCGGCCCGTTGCTCGCGGGCGCCGGCATCCTGGGCTTGGCCATTTCCTTCGGTGCCCAGAGCCTGGTCAAGACATAATCGCCGGGTTCTTTTTCCTTTTGAGGGCCAGTTCGCCGTGGGCGACGTGATCGAAGTAGCGGGCAGGTCAGGCGTCGTCGAACGAATGACCCTGCGGGTCGTCATGCTGCGCGACGCGAATGGCGTCTGCTGCACATAGTCCCCAACGGCCAGATCACCTCCGTGAGCAACATGACTCGCACCTGGTCGAGGGCCGTGGTGGACGTCGGGGTGGCGTACGGCACCGACGTAGACAAGGCGCTCGACGTCTTTCGGGACGAGGCCAATCGGTTCGCCAAGGATGAGCAGTGGGCGCCGAGGTTCGACGGCGATCCTGAGGTGGTCGGCGTCAACTCGCTCGATGAGAGCCAGATCACGCTCCGGACCCAGTTCCGCACCCATGCCGGACAGCAGTGGGCGGTAGGGCGGGAATTTCGCCGCCGCATCCTGAGTCGGCTGGCGCATGAGGGGATCGAGATTCCGTTCCCCGCCCGCAGCGTGAACCTTCGCATTGCGGACGCCAGGGCGCTTGCCAGGGCGCATGGGACAGGGTAGCGATGGTGAATCCGAGGCTCCCCCGAACCAGCCGAACAACCGGAACCCCTGGCAGCCGAGCTACCGGAACCGCCGACAGGCGAGACCGTGGAACCGGCGGCGCCTACGTCACACGACTGAGCTCCAGCTCCATGGCACCTCCGCCTCTACAACACCCTCACCCAGCGGGTGGAACCCTTCGAGCCGATCCGGCCCGGGCCATGCCACGCTCTACACCTGCGGCCCGACGATCTGGAACTACGCCCACATCGGGAACTTCCGGACCTTTCTCTTCGAGGATCTGTTGCGTCGCTGGCTGATCGCCAGCGGCTTCAAGGTCTTCCAGATCATGAACCTCACCGACGTGGATGACCGGATCATCCGCGAAGCCTCGGCGAAGGGCGTCGCAATCGGGGACTTCACTGCTCCATATGCCGAGGCCTTTCAGCAGGACCGGAAATGGCTTCGGATCCAGGACGCGGAGGAATACCCGCGCGCCACCGGGTTCATTGCGCCCATGATCGAGCTGGTTCAGGGCCTGCTCGCCAAAGGCGTCGCATATAAAGGAGAGGACGGCTCGGTCTACTTCGCGATTGCCCGCTTTCCGGCCTATGGGAAACTCTCCCAGCTGGATAAGCGCCAGTTGAAGACCGGTGCCAGCGGCAGGGTCTCCTCCGATGAGTATGACAAGGAGAACGCCCAGGACTTTGTCTTATGGAAAGCGGCCAAGCCGGAGGATGAAGCAGTCGGAGCCGCATGGGATGCCCCTTTCGGCCGCGGCCGGCCGGGATGGCACCTCGAGTGCTCGGCCATGGCGCTTGGCACTCCTCAAGCAGCACGGCGCCGGGGACGTACTCGATATCCATGCCGGCGGAGTGGACCTGATCTTCCCCCATCACGAGGATGAGATCGCGCAGAGCTGCGCCTTTACCGGGCAGCCGTACTTCGCGCGCTACTGGCTGCACGGAGAGTTTCTGAATATCCGCGGCACCAAGATGTCCAAGCGCTTCGGCAACATCACGACGCCGCGCGATCTGCGGGAGGATGGCGTGGACCCCGGCGCGGTTCGACTGTTGGTCTTCCAGGCTCACTATCGCCAGAAGATGGATCTGACCGACGAGTCGCTCGCGATGGCCAGAGAGAGCGCTCGGCGCCTGGGGAATTCGACGGGAGGCTGCGCGCAGGCTGCGCAGGGCGGACGGGTCCGACTCGTGGAGGGAATGGGCCACCTCGCTCGAGCGGCGGGTTACTGAAGCGATGGACGATGACCTCAATGCTCCACGGGCCATCGCCGCTTTGTTCGATGCTGCCCGAGAAGGAAATCGTCTTCTTGATCAGCGCGAGACGCCTGACTCGGCCGCGATGGCCGCCTGGGATAGGATCATTGGCGTGTTCGACCCGCTTCCTGGCGCTTCCACCGCGGTTAGGATTGAAGCGGTTGACGGCTCGAGATGGAGAAGGAGAGACCGCCGGTTCCTTGTCAGCCGACCCTCCCGTCGATGCAGATGCAGGCGGCGGAGTGGGCGCGGTCTTGGGCATCGGTGCGCCTGGCGGCCAAGAAGCAGAAGAATTTCGCCGAGGCCGACCGGATTCGTGCCATGCTGAAACAGCACGGCTTCGAGATCCGGGACGCCAAGGATGGTTCGATCGAGGTGAGGCGGGTCTAACATCCTCCGGGACCGCCGCAATGGCGGGTTTCGGACGGTGCCGGGCCAGGGTTCGGCGACTGCGTCCGGTTGACACAACTCCAAGTCACCCATTATCATATGTGTCTGTCCGTTTTCGCTGCCCGCTGACGTAGCTCAACTGGCAGAGCACCGGTTTTGTAAACCGGCGGTTGAGGGTTCGATTCCCTCCGTCAGCTCTGGAGTCGAGCGGATCAGCGAGGTGAGGAGCGGGCGCCGGTGGGGTGGCCGAGTGGCTAATGGCAGCAGACTGTAAATCTGCCGGGCTCTGCCCTACGTAGGTTCGAATCCTACCCCCACCATGTTGGGGAGTGCAGGGCGAGGCCGCACCGAAAGGATCAGTTAGAGGACTGAGGACCGAGGACTGAGTGTGAGAGGCAGGGATTCAGTCCCCGGTCGTCAGTCCTCAGCACTTTGATCCCAGTTTGCTTCGCGCGGGTGTAGCTCAGTTGGTAGAGCATCAGCCTTCCAAGCTGAGGGTCGCGGGTTCGAGCCCCGTCGCCCGCTCTCGCTCGCGTAGCTCAGTCGGTAGAGCGCATCCTTGGTAAGGATGAGGTCACCGGTTCAATCCCGGTCGCGAGCTCTTGGACGAAGTGAGACAATTGGCTTTGGCTTACGGCCGTATTCGAGGAAGCGATGCCGCGCGAAAAGATCATCATGGAATGCACCGACTGTAAGAGTCGGAACTATTTCCAGGACAAGAACCGGCGGAAGCACCCCGAGCGGGTAGAGTGGAAGAAGTTCTGCCCCCGCTGCAACAAGAGCGTGCTCCACAAGGAATCCAAGTAGTGGAACAGGTGACCAAGGCACCCGCGCATCCCGCGCGGTGGATGGGCCAGTCGGTGGACTTTCTCCGTTCGGTGAAGGCCGAGCTCAAGAAGGTCACCTGGCCCACGCGCGATGAGTTGTCCAAGGCCACCCGGATGATCCTGATCCTCGCGGTGGTCCTCGGACTCGCCATCGGGTGGATGGATCTCCTGTTCAACTGGATCCTGGTGACCGGGGTGGCGAGGATCGGCAGGTGACGGTGGCCATGGAGTACCGCTGGTACGCGATCCAGACCACCGCCGGTCACGAGAACAAGGTTCGCGGTCTTCTGGCGCAGCGCATCGCCCAGGACCCTCGGCCCGAGGATCAGCGGCTGATCCGTCAGGCGCTGGTGCCGGTGCAGGAGGTCATCGAGATCAAGAACGGCAAGAAGGTGACCGTAGAGCGGAAGCTCTATCCCGGTTACGTGCTGGTCGAGATGGCGATGAATCAGGAGAGCCTGCACGTCGTCAACAGCATTCAGGGCGTGATCAAGTTCGTGGGAGCCGGCCGCTTTCCTCAGCCGCTCCGGCAGGATGAAGTGAACCGTCTCCTCGGCATCGCCGAGGCGGTGGCGGAGGCGGAGCCGAAGGAGGAGATCCCCTTCCTGGTTGGCCAGGTGGTGGAGATCACCGAGGGCCCCTTCTCCGACTTCAGCGGGACGGTCGAAGAAGTGCTGTCCGACAAGGGCAAGGTGAAGGTCTCGGTCAGCCTGTTCGGCCGGCCGACGAGCGTGGAGCTGGACTATTTGCAGCTGAGAGGGCATTAGGGCGATTTCAGATTGAAGATTTCAGATTGAAGATTGAAAAAATCTGAAATCCGAGATCTCACAATCTGAAATTTGTCCAACGCCTCCCGCCACCGCGCGGTTTCGCGGGAGCCAACGGGTGGTTGAACCCGGGCGACACGAAGGAGAGGTATGGCAAAGAAGGTCACCGCAGTCATCAAGCTGCAGTGCCCGGCTGGCGCAGCGAATCCCGCGCCGCCCGTGGGCACCGCGCTCGGTCCGCACGGCGTGAACATCATGGAGTTCTGCAAGCAGTTCAACGCCAGGACCCAGGGTCAGGCCGGGATGATCATCCCGGTGTTGGTCACGGTCTATCAGGACCGGACCTTCTCATTCATCACCAAGACCCCGCCGGCCCCGAACCTCATTCTGAAGGAAGCGGGACTGGAGAAGGGAAGCGGCCAGCCCAACCGGACCAAGGTGGGGCGGGTCACGCGCGCGCAGCTCAAGAAGATCGCCGAGCTCAAGATGGCCGACCTGAATGCGGCCGACCTCGACGGCGCGATGCGGATGATCGCGGGCACCGCGCGATCGATGGGCGTGGAGGTGGTGGACTGATGGCTACCGCCGGCAAGAGGTTCCGGGCCGCGGTCACCAAGGTGGACCGCACCAGGGAGTACGCCATCAGCGACGCCGTAGTACTCGTGAAGGCAGCCGCCTTCGCAAAGTTCAACGAAACGGTGGACGTCGCCGTACGGCTGGGCGTGGATCCCGCCATGCGGACCAGGTCGTCCGCGGTACCGTCGTCCTGCCCCACGGCACCGGTAAGTCGGTCCGGGTGCTGGTCATCGCCCAGGGAGACAAGGCCAAGGAAGCCGAGGCCGCCGGGGCGGATTTCGCCGGCATGGAATTCATCCAGAAGCTCAAGGACGGCTGGTTGGAGTGCGACGTCATCGTCGCCACGCCGGACGTCATGGGGCAGTTGGGTCAGCTGGGCCGGATCCTCGGTCCCCGCGGCCTCATGCCGAATCCCAAGGCCGGGACCGTGACGATGGACGTGACCAAGGCCGTTCGGGAGATCAAGGCGGGCAAGATCGAGTTCCGGGTAGACAAGACGGGGAACGTTCACGCCCCCATCGGAAAGATCAATTTCTCGGCCCAGCAGCTCGCCGAGAATCTGCAGGCCTTCATGGATACGATCGTCCGCGCCAAGCCGGCGGCGGCGAAGGGTCATTACATCCAGTCGGCGACGGTCTCCAGCACCATGGGCCCGGGCGTTCGGCTTGAAATGGCGGGGTACCGATGAGCAAAACCGAACGCCAAACCGAGGTCGAAGCCCTGACCGCGGAGCTCGCGGCGAGCCCGAACCTCTACGTCACCGATTTCCGCGGGCTCAACGTGCTGCGGATGACCGAGTTCCGCCGCCGTCTGCGGGGAGCCGGTGCCCGCTACATCGTGGTCAAGAACACCCTGGCTCAGCGGGCGTTGGCCGCCAACAAGATCACCGGGCTGGACGAGTTCCTCGCCGGCCCGACCGGATTCGTCCTCAGCACCGACCCGCTGCCTGCGGCCAAGGTTCTGACCGAGTTCGTCAAGGAATTCGAGAAGCCGGCCATCCGGGCGGGCTTCGTGGACGGGGCCCCGGTCAACGTGGCTCACATCCAGCGGCTGGGAGCAATCCCGTCGCGGGAAACGCTCCTTGCCATGGTGGCGGGGACGCTCAACAACATCGTCGCCTCATTCGCTGGCTGCCTCGAGGCGCTCCGCGAGCAGCGCAGCGCTGCTTCTTAACCGTCGGGAGATAATGTCGACATGACTACCACAGCGCTTGGCAAGGAAGAGATCCTCGAAGCCATCGGCAAGATGAGCGTGCTGGAGCTCGCCGATCTGATCGAGGCCTTCAAGTCAAAGTTCAACGTCTCGATCGTCGCGGCCGCAGGAGCGGCCGGGGCGGGTGGGGCGGGCGGCGCGGCCCCGGCGGTCGAGGAGAAGACTGAGTTCGCCGTCATCCTCAAGGAAGCCGGTGCCAAAGAAGATCCAGGTCATCAAGGTGGTGCGGGAACTGACCAGCCTGGGTCTGAAGGAGGCGAAGGACCTGGTCGATGGCACGCCGAGCACGGTGAAGGAAGGCGTGACCAAGGCCGAAGCCGAAGAGATGAAGAAGAAGCTGGAGGAGCAGGGAGCCGTCGTCGAACTGAAGTAGGGCCACGCCCTGTCCTGAGCGGTGTCGGCCCTCGGCCGATCCCGCGATGGATTTGGCCGAAACCCCTACTTCGGTGAGACGCATGACGGTTGAAAACTGCTGGTAATTCTGATTTGTGGTGCGCCCCGTGTGGCCCTTTCGCATTCGGCGAAGGGGCACCTGCCGAGGCCCTTTGTGTTGCGTGAGAGTGCCTGATGCTTGAGACCCGGCCACATATCGTGTTTTCCAAGCGGGAAGTGGGCATGCCGATGCCCAACCTGCTCGACATCCAGACCCAGGCGTTCAATTCGCTGCTGGTCCCCGACGACGTCCACGGCGAACGGCAGGACGTCTCGCTGGAGCGCGTCTTCCGGGATCTGTTCCCGATCAGCGACGTGAACGGGAAGTACAGCCTGGAATTCCTCCAGTACAGCCTGGGCGAGCCGAAGTACACCGTCGAGGAGTGCATCGAGCGCGACATGACCTACGCCGCGCCCCTCAAGGCCACCCTCCGCCTCGACGTGTTCGAGGAAGTGGACGGCCAGCGCCGGCTCAAGAACGCGATCGAGAAGGAGGTCTACCTCGGCGAGCTGCCGATCATGACCCCGCTCGGCACGTTCGTGATCAACGGCGCAGAGCGCGTCGTGGTGAGCCAGCTGCACCGCTCGCCGGGCGTGGTGTTCGAAGAGGATACCCACCCGAACGGCCAGCGTCTGTACAGCGCCCGGATCATCCCGTTCCGCGGGTCGTGGGTCGAGTTCACGATCGACATCCACGACGTGATCTACGTCCACATCGATAAGAAGAAGAAGTTCCCGGCCACGGCCCTGCTTCGGGCCTTCGGCTACGGAACCAACGCCGAGATCCTGCGGCTCTTCTTCGCGACCAAGGAACTGGACATCACCGGAAAGCTCGAGGGCCGGCAGGAGCGGCGCGAGGTGGTTGGTGCGCTGATCTCGGTCGACGTTCCCAACCCGGAAGACCCGAAGGGCGCGCCGCTCGCGGCCGTGGGAGACGAGCTGACCCAGGAGCGGGTCAAGCACCTGCAGCACGTCGGCGTAAAGCACGTCACGGTGTTTGCCGGCTACACCTCGCTTGATCTGCACGACGAGGAGCAGCCGACCACGACCCGTGAGCGCGCTCGCTATGTGCTTGCCTTCGACGTGGCCGACCCGGAGACCGGTGAAGTCCTGGCCGAGGGAGGCAAGGAGCTCACCGATGCGCTCAAGAAGCGGCTGATCAAGGCGCAGCTCCGGAAAGTTGACGTCCTGCTGCCTCCGGGCCGCAGTGAATCGCCGTTGATCAAGAACACGCTGGCCAAGGACCCGACTCACAGCGAGGCCGAGGCCCTGGAGCAGATCTATGCCCTGCTGCGGCCGGGCGAGGCGCCGAACCTCGAGACCGCGCGCGAGGCGCTGAAGCGGCTGTTCTTCAACCCCAAGCGGTACGACCTGGGGCGGGTAGGCCGCTACAAGATCAACCAGCGGCTCAAGACCCGGACGCCGGCGAACCACACCGTCCTCACCGAAGAGGACTTCATCGCCATCATCCGGTACCTGATCGACCTGAACGATGGCCGCGGCTACACCGACGACATCGACCATCTCGGCAACCGCCGGATCAGGTCGGTGGGTGAGTTGATCGCGAACCAGTTCTCCGTCGGCCTTTCGCGGATGGCGCGACTGGTCAAGGAGCGGATGAGCATCAACGCCGATCCGGAGAAGATCTCCTTGGACGACCTGGTGAACGCCCGGACCGTTTCGGCCGTGATCCAGGCCTTCTTCGGATCCTCCCAGCTCTCCCAGTTCATGGACCAGACCAACCCGCTGGCCGAGCTGACCAACAAGCGGAGACTCTCGGCGCTGGGTCCCGGTGGTCTGACCCGGGAGCGCGCCGGATTCGAAGTGCGCGACGTGCACTACTCCCAGTACGGCCGGATGTGCCCGATCGAGACGCCGGAAGGTCCGAACATCGGCCTGATCACCAGCCTCTCGACCTACGCCCGAATCAATGAGCTGGGCTTCATCGAGACGCCGTATCGGGTCGTGAAGAATGCCAAGGTGACCAACGAGGTCCGCTGGCTTTCGGCGAGCGAGGAGGAGGAGTTCGCGGTGGCCCAGGCCAACGCGCCGCTCGACGAGGAAGGCCGTTTCGTTGACGACCTGGTCCTGACCCGTAAGGGCGACGACTACCCGTTGCTGCCGCCCGAGCGGATCGAATACATGGACGTGGCGCCCGAGCAGCTGGTCTCCATTGCCGCGGCACTGATTCCGTTCCTCGAGCACGACGACGCCAACCGCGCGTTGATGGGCTCCAACATGCAGCGCCAGTCGGTCCCGCTGCTCTTCCCCAGGCTCCGGTGGTTGGCACCGGGCTGGAGGAGAAGGTCGCGAGCGACTCCGGCGCCGTGATCCTGGCTCGCCGGGCCGGTACCGTCACCCGGGTGACCGCCGATGAGATCATCATCGACGCCGGTGAAAACGGCCATGTGGGAGACACCCCGCTGGCCCGCCTTACCCAGCACGACCGGTATCGGGTGAAGAAGTTCTGGCGGACCAACCAGGACACGGCCATCAACCAGCGGCCGCTGGTGAGCATGGGCCAGAAGGTGAAGGCCGGCCAGGTCATCGCCGACGGCTCCGCCACCGAGGCGGGCGAGCTGGCACTGGGCAGCAATGTCACCGTGGCGTTCATGCCCTGGTACGGACACAACTTCGAGGACGCGATCGTCCTCTCCGAGCGCCTGGTCAAGGACGATGTGTATTCATCGATCCACATCCAGGAGCTGGAACTCCACGTCCGCGACACCAAGCGCGGCCAGGAGGAGATCACTCGGGAAATCCCCAACGTCTCCGACGAGGCGCTGGTGGATCTCGACGAGCGCGGCATCGTGCGGATCGGCGCCCATGTGAAGCCGGGCGACATCCTGGTCGGCAAGATTACGCCGAAGGGCGAGACCGAGCTGTCGCCCGAAGAGAAGCTGCTCACCGCGATCTTCGGTGAGAAGGCGAAGGACGTGAAGGACAGCTCGCTGAAGGTTCCGCCGGGCATGAAGGGCGTCGTCATCGACGTGAAGATCTTCAGCCGGGTCGAGGACCAGGTGGTCGAGAAGGACCGTGGCGAGCGGATCGGCGAAGTGCGCCGGGTCGAGAACGACGAGAAGGCGCGCATCACCACCGTGATGTTCGAGGAGCTGAAGCACCTGCTCTCAGGGCAGGAAGTCGCCCTGATGCTCAAGGCCGGGACGGTGGAGGAGTATCAGCCGGCCGGGACTCGTCTCGCCGCCACCATGGTGGAGGAGACGGACCTGGGCGAGGTGGATCTCAAGACGCTTCGAGTGGTCAACAAGACCGCCAACGAACGGATCCGCGCCACTATCGATACCGCCTCGCGCGAGCGGGCGAAGGTGGAGGAGAAGGCGGAAGACCAGATCGACAAGATCCTCCAGCCGGATGAGCTGCCTCCGGGCGTCATCCAGCTGGTGAAGGTGTACATCGCCGAGAAGCGGAAGGTCTCGGTGGGAGACAAGATGGCGGGCCGCCACGGCAACAAGGGCATCGTCGCCCGGATCGTGCCGGAAGAGGACATGCCGTTCCTGCCGGATGGATCCCCGGTAGACATCGTCCTCAACCCGCTCGGTGTGCCGAGCCGAATGAATGTGGGCCAGATCCTGGAGACTCACCTCGGCTGGTGTGCTTCCATCCTGGGGTTCAAGGCGAAGACCCCGGTGTTCCGGGGCGCCGACGAGGGCGAGATCGGGGTGCTGCTCCGGATCGCCGGACTCAAGTGGGCGGCCCAGGCTCTTGGCATTCGTCACCGGGCGCCGGAAGTGAATCCGGCTCACCTGGGCGAGGTGGTGCTCGACTTACGCGCCTCCGACGATAAGCGGGTTTCGCTGACCGACGCGGGCATTCACGACCTCGCCCGGCGGTCGGCCAGCGCGCATTCGAAGGAACTGTTCCAGAGCATCAAGGGGTTCCTTATCGCGGCGGCCAAGGAGCTGGCGCGCGCGCGAGTTGGAGCAGCGCAAGCACGAGCTGGCCTTCCACCAGCATCGCGCCAGCGAAGGCGAAGCGGCGGACCAGAAGAGCGCCGCGAAGGTGGTGAAGGATCTCGAGAAAGTGGTTGACGGTGCCGCGACCGACCTGCTGGAAGCGGCGGGCCGTCCGGCGCTGGCGATGCTGGCGGCCAACAAGGGCGAGTCGGAAGATGTCTCCCGCGCGGCGGAGGAACTGATCCGCGCGGCCGGGCTCACTCCCACCGGCAAGGCCCGGCTCCGCGATGGGCGGACCGGTCAGGAGTTCGAGGGCGACGTGACGGTGGGCACCATCTACATGCTCAAGTTGAGCCACTTGGTGGACGACAAGATCCACGCCCGCTCGATCGGCCCCTACTCGCTGGTTACCCAGCAGCCGTTGGCCGGTAAGGCGCAGTTCGGTGGACAGCGGTTCGGTGAAATGGAAGTCTGGGCGCTGGAGGCCTATGGCGCGGCCCACGTGCTCCAGGAAATGCTCACCGTCAAGTCCGACGACGTGAACGGGCGCAGCAAGGTTTACGAGGCCATCGTGAAGGGCCAGAACCTGCCGGAGCCCGGCATCCCGGAGTCGTTCAACGTTCTGGTGAAGGAACTCCAGGCGCTCGGTCTAAAAGTTACCCTCGGCGCGACCGCCGACGGCGACGAATAACGATAGGGAAGAGGGACCCATGATTGATTTCCGCAGCGGGCGCGAGCCCAAGAGCTCGAGCTTCGACTTCATCAGCATCCGTATCGCCTCACCGGAGGAGATCCGCGGACCGCGCGACCAAAAGGAGCGCGAGCGGGTCGAACTGCAGGGGCAACGGTACCTGGTGGTCCTGGGGCGAGGTGACCAAGCCCGAGACCATCAACTACCGCTCCTTCAAGCCGGAGAAGGACGGACTGTTCTGCGAGCGCATCTTCGGTCCGGTCAAGGACTGGGAATGCCACTGCGGCAAGTACAAGCGGATCCGCTATCGCGGCGTGATCTGCGACCGCTGCGGCGTCGAGGTGACGCTGTCCAAGGTGCGGCGCGAGCGGATGGGCCACATCGAGCTCAGCGTGCCGGTGGCCCACATCTGGTTCTTCAAGACGCTGCCCAGCCCGATGGGGAACCTGCTCAACGTCACCCTGCGTGACCTCGAGCGGGTGATCTACTACTCGAGCTACATCGTCATCGAGCCGGGCGATCAGGACGTCGAGACCAACCAGCTGCTCGATGAGGACGAGTACCTCGCCATGCGGGCCAAGGCCCGCGAGGAGGGAGACAGCACGTTCAAGGCCGACATCGGCGCCCCGGCGGTCCGCGAGCTGCTCAACCGGATCGACGTGAAGAAACTGGCCGAGGAGCTGCGCGGCTCGGTCGCCACCGAGACCAGCCAGCATCGGAAGAAGCAGATGCTGAAGCGGCTCAAGATCGTGGACGCGTTCCTCACCTCCGGCGAGTCGGGCGACGTGCCCAACAACCCGGCCTGGATGATTCTCGACGTGGTGCCGGTGATTCCGCCCGACCTGCGGCCGCTGGTGCCGCTCGACGGCGGGCGCTTTGCCACGTCCGACCTGAACGATCTGTACCGCCGGGTGATCAACCGGAATAACCGGCTCCAGAAGCTGATCCAGCACAAGGCGCCGGAGGTCATCCTGCGCAACGAGAAGCGGATGCTGCAGGAGGCGGTGGATGCGCTCTTCGACAACGGCCGCCGTTCCAAGGCGATCCGGGGTCGCGGCAAGCGCCCGCTCAAGTCCCTGAGCGACATGCTCAAGGGCAAGCAGGGCCGGTTCCGCCAGAACCTGCTCGGCAAGCGGGTGGACTACTCGGGCCGCTCGGTGATCGTGGTCGGTCCCGAGCTCCGGTTGCACCAGTGCGGCCTGCCCAAGGCGATGGCCGTCGAGCTCTTCAAGCCCTTCATCATCCACAAGCTGGTGGAGAAGGGCATCGCCGAGACCGTGAAGCGGGCCAAGAAGATCGTGGAGAAGGAGAGCGAGGAGGTGTTCGGGATCCTGGAGGAGATCATTCAGGACCACCCGGTGCTGCTCAACCGCGCTCCGACGCTGCACCGCCTGGGCATCCAGGCCTTCGAGCCGGTGCTGGTCGAGGGTAAGGCGATCCGGATTCACCCGCTGGTCTGCGCCGCGTTCAACGCGGACTTCGACGGCGACCAGATGGCCGTGCACGTGCCCCTGTCGTTCGAGGCACAGCTGGAGGCACGGCTGCTGATGATCTCGTCGAACAACATCCTGAAGCCCTCGGACGGGCGTCCGGTGGCCGAGCCGTCGCAGGACATGGTGCTGGGCAGCTACTTCCTGACCAAACTCCCGGCCGGCGCCGAGGAGCCGAAGGACGGGAAGAAGAGCCCCGCGTGGGACAAGGCGCGCTACTTCGGGAGCCTGGCCGAGCTGGAGATGGCGTTGATGACCCGGAGCGTGGACTACCATTCCGCGATCCATTTCTGGTATCAGCCGCCGCGGGGCGCTCAGGATCCCAAGCCGCGCTGGATGAAGACCACCGTGGGTCGAGTGCTGTTCAACAGCATTCTGCCGCCCAAGCTGGTGGCCAATCGCGGCTTCCGGAACGAATTGATGAAGAAGAAGGCGCTTTCGGAGCTGGTGCTGCAGAGCTACCGCGAGGCGGGCCTGTCCGACACCGTCGTGTTCCTCGACCGGCTGAAGGAGTTCGGGTTCCGCTACGCCACCATGGGCGGCATCTCCATCGGGGTCGAGGATCTCGAGATTCCGAAGGAGAAGGTCACGCTGCTCGACGAGGCCGACAAGCGGGTGCAGCGGTTCCAGAAGGCGTACAACACCGGTCAGATCACCTTCGGTGAGCGGTACAACAAGGTGATCGACGCCTGGACCCACGCCAACAACGACGTGGCCGAGGCGATGGTCAACCACATGCGGCAGAGCCGCGGCGGATTCAACCCCGTGTTCATGATGTTCGACTCGGGGTCACGCGGTAGCCGCGACCAGATCCGGCAGCTCGCCGGTATGCGCGGCCTGATGGCCAAGCCGCAGAAGAAGCTGACTGGCGGCATCGGCGAAATCATCGAGAGCCCGATCAAGTCCAACTTCCGTGAAGGTCTGACGGTGCTGGAGTACTTCATCTCCACCCACGGTGCACGGAAGGGTCTGGCCGACACGGCGCTCAAGACGGCCGACGCCGGTTACCTCACCCGTCGTCTGGTGGACGTGGCGCAGGATGTCACGATCACCGAGGAGGACTGCGGGACCATCGCCGGACTCGAGATCTCGGCGCTGAAGGAAGGCGAGGACGTCATCGAGCCGCTCAAGGAGCGCATCCTGGGCTGTGTCGCGGCCGAAGATGTTACCGATCCGCACGAGTTGGATGAGCACGGCGATCCGAAGTTGATCGTCCAGGCCGGCCAGCTGATCGACGAGGAAATTTCCTCGGCGATCGACGAGGCGGATATCGAGAAGGTGAGAATCCGCTCGGTGCTCACCTGCGAAGCGCGCCGCGGCTGCTGCCGTATGTGCTACGGCCGGAACCTCGCCACCATGGACATGGTGGATATGGGTGAAGCGATCGGCATCCTGGCCGCGCAGTCGATCGGCGAGCCGGGCACCCAGCTGACCCTGCGAACCTTCCACATCGGTGGCACCTCGGCGCGCATCGCGGAGGAAGCGGAGCGCCGGGCCCGGGCCAGCGGTATCGTGAAGTACACCGACGGCCTCGAGTGGGCCGATTTGCCGATCGAGTACGAGGATGGCACCAAGGGCCAGATTCGGATCGCGCTCACCCGTGAAGACGAATCGGCCACCGAAGAGACCAAGGAAGGCATCCAGGTTGTGGATCCGAACGATCCGAAGCGGGTGCTGAACCGGTATCCGGTGCCGGAAGGCGCACTGATCCAGGTCAAGGAAGGCGATCAGGTCACGGGGAAGATGTCGATCCTCTACACCTGGGACCCGTACAACGACCCGAGCATTCTCAAGATCGACGGGCAGCTCCGCTGGAAGGACCTCGTGCCGGGCGCCACCCTGCGCGAAGAGCTGGACGAGTCCACCGGCCTGCGCTCTCTCGTCGTCATGGCCGATCCGGACCGCGAGCTGCACCCGTCGGTTCTGGTGTACGCGGCGAACCGCAAGGATCCCGCAGGAGTACATCCTGGCGGAGGGAGCCGCATCATCCTGGGCTCCGACACGGACCAGGTCACCCGGGCGATGAACGTCACGGACGAGACCAACCCGTGGTCCTCGCGCTTCAAGGTTGAGGAGTACCCGATCAACGTCGCGTGGCCGAGCAAGAGCAAGAAGGAGAGCAAGGACAAGACGGTGTTCCTCTCTCCGGCACTCGACGTGGTGAAGGGCGTCACGGTGACCAAGATGCCGCGTCAGGCGTACAAGACCCGCGACATCACCGGCGGTCTGCCGCGGGTAGCCGAGCTGTTCGAGGCGCGGCGACCCAAGGATCCGGCGACCATCTCCGAGATCGACGGCAGTGTGAAGTTCGGCGAGATCAAGCGCGGCAAGCGCGAGATCTACGTCTACCCGGTGCTCGATCCGAAGGCCAAGGGTGATCCGGAGCCGCCGCAGCTGTACGAGGTGGCGTCGGGCAAGCACTTGCGAGTCCACGAAGGCGACCGGGTCCGCGCCGGCGACCGACTGACCGAAGGCCCGGTGAATCCGCACGACATCCTGCGGATCAAGGGTCCCCGCGCCGTGCAGGAGTATCTGCTGAACGAGGTGCAGGAGGTCTATCGCCTGCAGGGTGTGCGGATCAGCGACAAGCACATCGGCGTGATCGTTCGCCAGATGCTTCAGAAGGTACGGGTCACCGATCCGGGAGACACCGACTTCCTCGAAGGCGAGACGGTGGACAAGCTCACCTTCCGGGAGGAGAACGACCGGACGATCAAGAAGAAGGGGACCCCGGCGCAGTCGGAACCGGTCCTGCTTGGCATCACCAAGGCCAGTCTCACGACGCAGTCGTTCATCTCGGCGGCGTCATTCCAGGAGACGACGCGGGTTCTGACCGATGCGGCCATTCGCGGCGCCAAGGACAACCTGCTTGGCTTGAAGGAGAACATCATCATCGGGCACCTGATCCCGGCGGGCTCGGGCATTTATCGCTACGCCGAGATCGACATCGAGCCGCCCGAGGGTTACGAGCCGGCGCCGCCCCCGCCCGAAGGCGTCGCAGTTCCTGGGGTTCAGCCACCGCTTGTGCCGGTCGGGGTGGAAGAAGAGGAGTAGGCCAAAGACCTCGCGTTTGGCCGGCAATCGATGGGAGACGGCGCCCGGACGTGTTCCGGGCGCCGTGTTTTTCGTCGGAGGTATATTCGAGGTGACCTCTTACGTTCTTCGTTTCATACAGGCACCTACGACCGTCCGATACCTCCGGACCGCCAGTGCAGTGGCCGCGTCCCTGATGCTGGTTCAGTGCGGAGAAAAGGACAACAGCACACCGCGGCCGGTCCCGGCGGAAATCGCCTACCTCTCGGGCGACGGGCAAACCGGGGCTGCCGGGTCGTTGCTTCCTCAGCCGATCGTCGCCGTGGTCACCGACGCCAACGGCGATCCGGTCCTCGGGTGTCACCGTCACCATGGCCCCGACGCCGGGAGACGGGATTCTCTCCGTTGGTCAGCCCAAGACCGATCCCCAGGGACGGGTCGCCGCGCAATGGACGCTGGGCGCTCACGCCGGCGCCGCAGAGCGCGACTGCGACCGTTAGCGGGCTCACCGGATCTCCGGTCGCCTTCGGTGCCACCGCAACCACGACCGGTACGCTGAATCCCATTTCGGGTGATGGCCAGACCGGCGCCGACGGCACGCTTCTACTGCCGTTGGTCGTGGAAGTGCGCAACAACAGCAACGTGGGTCAGCAGGGTGTCACGGTCGAATGGCAGGTGACGAGCGGTGGCGGCTCGTTGGATGCGACCACGACCACCACCGATCAGGCGGGGCAGGCGAGGGTCAACTGGACCATGGGCCCCGGTCCTGGCACCCAATCGGTTCAGGCGACGAGTGCCGCGACGAACCCGGGCACCGTGGATTTCTCGGCCACGACGGTCGCTGCGCAACCGTCTTCGATCTCAGGCATGGTGGCGACCGTGGACTTCCCGGCTGCGCCGCCTGCCGCGTTGCGGGTCTTACCGTCATACCGAATCGGGGGCATGACGGAAGGCGTCCGGCCGCTCCAGCGCACTCGATTGGCCGCAGTCGGTGGTATCGAATACACACCCGATGAGCTGATCGTGCACTTCAAGCCGGCGGCGATAGCGGCTCCGGGAATCCGTGCGATGCGTGTCCTCGGCACCGCACAATCGGTTGCAGCGACGATGCGAGGTCGCCTCCTGGCGCACCTGGCGCCCGGGCGAGTGCGGCTGGACGGTGTCTCCCCCATCATTTCGACGGCACGGATCAGAGTGGCGAACCCGGCCAAGCTCGACTCGGTCCGGGTCGAACTGCTCAGGAACCCGGCGGTGGCAAGCGTAAGCCGCGGACGCTGGATGCGGACCGACGAGATCCCGGCGCGGCTTCGCGAGCCGGTTGTCACGCCTGACGATCCCAATTATCCCAACCAGTCGTGGCACTACACGATGATCGGCCTGCCTGAGGCATGGGCCATCACGACCGGAAGCAGCAACATCATCGTGGCCGTCGTCGACAACGGAATTCGCTTCGACCATCCGGCGCTGACCGCCAACCTTCGAAGCGACGGCTATGACTTCGTCTCCCAGACCAATGCGACGTTCTGTGCCGGAGGAACGACCAGTAACACCGGAGACGGAAACGGCTACGACTCCGATCCCACGATTCCCGTTGACTACGATGTTACGGGAAGCGGATGCCTGGGAGGCAGAGCGCAGTTTGGGGGACACGGCATTCACACCTCGGGTACCATCGGAGCCGTGGGCAACGACGGCGTGTCGGTCCTCGGGGTGAACTGGCACGTCAGCATCCGTCCGGTGAGGGTGCTCGGACTCTCTGGCGGCAGCGACTATGACGTGGCGCAGGGCATTCTGTACGCCGCGGGACTTCCGGCGGGCAACGAGCAGGAGACTCCGCGGTCATCGCGCCTCCGGCGCAGGGTGCGCGGGTCATCAACGTGAGCCTCGGCGGCGGGTGCAGCCTGGGGACCAACCCGGCTCCGGGAGCGGACGTGCTGCACGACGCCGTGATGGCCGCGACCGACCCGGGCCTTCCCAACGGTGGCTCGCTCATCGTGGCGTCGGCCGGGAACAGCGGCAGCTCGGTGCCCAACTGTCCAGCCGCGTACCCTGAAGTGTTGTCGGTATCGGCCGTGGGCCCGCAGGGGACTCTGGCGAGCTATTCGAATTTCCGGGCCGACGATCGACATCGCCGCACCCGGCGGAGATATCGGCGCGAGCCCGCTGGTCAACTCGGCCGGCGACGGAACCTGGGGAGTCTTCTCCACGGTCTGTGACTTTACGGTCGATCCCTGCACCCCGACTCAGGCACGCTACGAAGGGACCTCGATGGCGGCGCCGCATGTGAGTGGCGTTGCGGCGCTCATTCTGGCCGCCGATCCCTCTCTCACGGCGGCTCAGCTCAGGACCAGACTCCTGACCTATGCCGTCCCAGCGGGCCCAGCCAACGCGTTCGGCGCGGGGATCGTGAATGCGCGTAACAGCCTGTTGCAGAACATGGGACCCACCCGCCAGCTCTACGTCCGGTTGTACGACGCGACGACACTCAATCCGGTTGCCACGATGGCCGCGACTGGTGGAGCCTACAGCTTCACCAGGTCTCGCCGACGGGAGCTATCTGGTTTTCGCGGGTGAGGATGAGGATGGAGACGGGCTCCTCGGTATCCTGGGCCGGCGCTGGGGGCATATGGCGGGGCAGGGGCGCCACGCAGCGTGACGGTGTCGTCCACGAGCGGTGCGTACGCCTCCTTCCAGATCGGGAGCCCGCTGGAACACGAGGACGATGGATCGATTGGTTCGGCGAGCCTGCTGGTGGACGGCACCTACCAGACCGGGACGGTCAGCACTGTCGAAGTCGGATTTCTATCAAGTCGTGATTCAGACGGGCGGACTGCACACGTTCGAGACCAGCGGGTTCAACGGCGCCTACTGCTCCTATGGCCTCGAGCTGAACACCAACTTGCAGCTCTTCAATTCGGCGGGTACTGCGATCGGGACCGGCACCGACGACATCGCCGCCGGGGTGAACAACTACTGCTCTCGCCAGTCTGCCACGCTCGTCCCCGGCACCTACTACGTCCGGATCACCCCGGGAACCTTCTTTACCAGCGGAGTGCCGCATCAGGGGCGGTACCGGTTGGAGGTAAGGCTAGGGCCGTAAGAGGTGTCAGGGAGTCAGGTGTCAGGGTCTAGGCGGTAGGTGGTGGGTGGGTGGTGGGCCCCACCACCCACTACCTGCAACCAACCTGCCCTGACCCTGCACCTGATCCCTGACACCCTCTCGCCTTGACCTAAGTCCCTCCCGCCGCTACTGTTCGCGGTCTATGCCGACTATTAACCAGCTGGTTCGCTTCGGCCGCCGCTCGGTCGAGGCGAAGAACAAAGTGCCTGCCCTCAAAGCCAACCCGCTCAAGCGCGGGGTGTGCACCAGGGTCTACACCACGACACCCAAGAAGCCGAACTCGGCGCTCCGCAAAGTGGCGCGTGTGCGGCTTACCAACGGTTTCGAAGTCACCGCGTACATCCCCGGTGAAGGCCACAATCTGCAGGAACACTCGATCGTGCTGATTCGAGGCGGACGGGTGAAGGACCTGCCGGGTGTGCGTTACCATATCGTGCGGGGCGCCCTCGATGCCGCGGGCGTCAACGACCGCAAGCAGAGCCGTTCCAAGTACGGCGCCAAACGGCCCAAGGCCGCCGCAGGCAAGGGAGGTTCGAAGTGAGTCGTCGGAACAAGGCCGTCAAGCGTCCGGTTCCCCCGATCCGCGGTACGACAGCCAGACCGTCTCCAAGTTCGTCAGCAACCTGATGTACCAGGGCAAGAAGAGCACTGCCGAGCAGATCTTCTACTCCGCCATGGACCTGATCGAAGAGCGCACCGGCCAGCCCGGTGTCACGGTCTTCAAGCAGGCGGTGAACAACGCCAAGCCCGCCCTCGAGGTGAAGAGCCGCCGGGTGGGCGGCGCCTCGCTGCAGGTCCCGGTCGAAGTGCGGCCCCGAGCGGCGCACCGCGCTCGCCATGCGCTGGATCATCGAGTACTCCCGCGCGCGCACCGAGAAGAGCATGGAAGAGCGTCTCGCCGCGGAGCTGATCCTGGCCTCCAAGGGTGAGGGCAACACCATCAAGAAGAAGGAAGACACCCACCGGATGGCCGAGGCCAACCGGGCGTTCGCGCACTATCGCTGGTAGAAGCGGCGGGCGGGACGAACAGGGCGGTCAGGGCGGAAGGTACCGAGGGGCCGGAGCGATCCGGCCCCTGTCGTTTCCTAGGGTGACCGCTATTATCGCGTCCGCCCTCGTCCGCCCTGTCCGCCCGTCCGCCCGCCGACTGTCCTCCGCCTTGACCTAGCCCCGGAACTTGTTACCTTTCCCGGGCTTCGGTGGTTTTCGGACGCCCGTTTCGGGTCCTCTATCGAGCCGACATCGGATCATGTGAGCGCCGGTCCCAGGGCACCGGGACCCTGTGTGTCACCTCTGATCCTCCTGTAAGGGCGTCGGTCCGACGCCCCAATGAACGCAGGACCTGCAATGGTCCCCCGTCCTGGGCGCTGTCCGGACGTGCGCGGAGCGATACCACCGGGAAATCCCCGGGCTCGGTCGCCCCGCTTTTTCGCTGGTGGAACTCGATGAGCTTGGCGACGCTGCCGCACACCGCGGCCGCAAAAGGAACTGGCATGGGGCGCGAAACTCCGCTCGAACGGTATCGCAACATCGGCATCATGGCGCACATCGATGCCGGGAAGACGACTACCACCGAGCGCATCCTGTACTACACCGGCAAGAACTACAAAATCGGTGAAGTGCACGAGGGTGCCGCCACGATGGACTGGATGGAGCAGGAGCAGGAGCGCGGCATCACCATCACCTCCGCGGCGACGACCTGTTTCTGGAACCGGTCCGACGTGCTGTACCGGATCAACATCATCGACACCCCGGGCCACGTGGACTTCACGGCCGAGGTGGAGCGCAGTCCTTCGGGTGCTGGACGGCGCGGTGACCCTGCTGGACTCGGTGGCTGGTGTCGAGCCCCAGACCGAGACGGTGTGGCGCCAGGCCGATCGCTACGAAGTGCCCCGGCTCATCTTCGCCAACAAGATGGACCGGATCGGCGCCGACTTCGATCGCTGCCTGACCATGATCCGCGATCGCCTGACCAAGAAGGCGTACCCGGTCCAGATTCCGGTCGGCTCGTCCGACACCTTCACCGGCCACATCGACGTCATCCGCAAGGTGGAGGTCGTCTTCGACGACGATCCACTCTGGGCAAGAGCTTCGACGAGATCCCGGTGGCCGATGCGTACAAGGATCAGGTCGCGAAGTATCGCCACGAGCTGATCGAGGCCGCGGTAGAGCACGACAACCAGCTGCTCGAGAAGTATCTGGGCGGTGCGGAACTGACCGAGGCGGAGATTCACCAGGCGATCCGCAACGCCACGATTCACCACGGGCTGGTCCCGGTGCTGTGCGGCGCCTCGTTCAAGAACAAGGGCGTGCAGGCGTTGCTGGACGCGGTGATCGACTACCTGCCGTGTCCCGACCGACGTGAAGGCGATCCAGGGCCACCTGCCGCTGCACGACACGACTCACGTCGAGCGTCGCCCGGCGGATGACGAGCCCTTCGCGGCGCTGGCGTTCAAGATCATGACCGACCCTTATGTGGGCCGGCTGACCTACTTCCGGGTGTATTCCGGGCAAGCTCCAGTCCGGCAGCTACGTCTACAACGCGACCAAGGACAAGAAGGAGCGCATCGGCCGCCTGCTGCAGATGCACGCCAACAAGCGGGAGGAGATCCAGGAAGTGCTGGCGGGAGACATCGCCGCGGCGATCGGGCTCAAGGATACCCGGACCGGCGACACGCTTTCCGACGAGGACAACGCCGATCATCCTGGAGGCGATGAAGTTCCCCAATCCGGTGATCGACGTCGCCATCGAGCCCAAGACCAAGGCCGACCAGGACAAGCTGGGCATCGCGATGCAGAAGCTGGCCGAGGAGGATCCGACCTTCCGGGTCCGGAGCGACCAGGAGACCGGACAGACCATCATCGCCGGCATGGGCGAGCTGCACCTCGAGATCCTGGTCGACCGGATGAAGCGGGAATTCAAGGTGGAAGCCAACGTGGGCCAGCCCCAGGTGGCCTTCCGCGAGACGATCACCCGCAAGGTCTCCGACGTCGAGGGCAAGTTCATCCGGCAGTCCGGCGGTAAGGGTCAGTACGGCCACGTGGTCATTCACCTCGAGCCCGACCAAGCCCGGTGAGGGTTTCGTGTTCGAGGACGCCATCGTGGGCGGAGTGATCCCCAAGGAGTTCATCAAGCCGGTGGAAGCCGGCATCCGGGAGGCGCTGGAGAACGGGATTCAGGCCGGTTACCCGGTCGTGGACATCAAGGCGACCCTGGTCTACGGCAGCTACCACGACGTGGACAGCTCCGAAATGGCGTTCAAGATCGCCGGCTCAATGGCGTTCAAGACGGCGGCCCAGCAGGCGCGTCCCATCATCCTGGAGCCGGTCATGGAGGTCGAGGTGGTGACCCCGTCGGACTTCCTGGGTTCCGTGGTGGGCGATCTCTCGAGCCGCCGGGGCAAGGTGGGGGCATGACGCAGCGCGGTGAAGCTGCAGGTGGTCGCCGCCGACGTGCCGCTCAAGGAGATGTTCGGGTACTCGACCACGCTCCGCAGCATGACGCAGGGGCGCGCCGTGTACTCCATGGAGTTTGATCATTACGAGGAAGTGCCGAAGTCGATCGCGGAAGCGATTATTGCGAAGAAGAAGAGTTGAACGCAGTTCACTGATCATCTGATAGCAACCGTTAGAACAACTCGAGGAACGTATGGCCAAGGCCAAATTCGAGCGCACCAAGCCGCACGTGAACGTGGGAACCATCGGCCACGTCGACCATGGTAAGACCACCACCACCGCCGCCCTCACCAAGGTGTCGGCCGACAAGGGGCTGGCCGCCTACATCCCGTACGACACGGTGGCGAAGGCCTCCGAGTCTCAGGGCCGCCGCGATGCGACCAAGATCCTCACGATCGCGACCAGCCACGTCGAGTACAGCACCGAGAAGCGCCACTACGCGCACGTGGACTGCCCGGGCCATGCCGACTACGTGAAGAACATGATCACCGGCGCGGCGCAGATGGACGGCGCCATCCTGGTGGTGAGCGCGAGCGACGGGCCCGATGCCGCAGACCCGCGAGCACATCCTGCTGGCCCGCCAGGTGAACGTGCCCTCGATCGTGGTCTTCATGAACAAGTGCGACCTGGTCGAAGACGCCGAGCTGCTCGACCTGGTGGAGCTGGAAGTGCGTGAGCTGCTGAGCAAGTACGAGTTCCCGGGCGATGACCTGCCGGTGATTCGCGGCTCCGCCACCGGTGCCATCAAGGGTGAGGAGCAGTGGGTCAGAAGATGTGGGAGCTGCTCGACTCGCTCGACAACTACATCCCGCAGCCCAAGCGCGACATCGACAAGGCGTTCCTGATGCCGGTCGAGGACGTGTTCTCGATCACCGGCCGCGGCACGGTGGCCACCGGCCGTATCGAGCGGGGCAAGATCAAGGTGGGCGAGGAAATCGCCCTGGTCGGCTTCAGCTCGGACAAGAAGTCGGTGGTGACCGGCGTCGAGATGTTCCGCAAGCTGCTGGACCACGGCGAGGCGGGCGACAACGTCGGCCTGCTGCTGCGCGGCGTTGAAAAGCACGAGATCGAGCGCGGCATGGTGCTGGCGAAGGCGGGCAGCATCACCCCGCACACCAAGTTCAACGCCGAGGTCTACGTCCTGACCAAGGAAGAGGGCGGACGGCACACCCCGTTCTTCAAGGGGTACCGGCCCCAGTTCTACTTCCGTACCACGGACGTGACCGGCTCGGTGGAGCTGCCCGAGGGCGTCGAGATGGTCATGCCGGGCGACAACATCCAGATGATGATCGAGCTCATCACGCCGATCGCGATGGATGAAGGCCTCCGTTTCGCCATCCGCGAGGGTGGGCGGACGGTGGGCGCGGGCGTCGTGACGAAGATTCTGAAGTAGCCAAGAGCCATCAGCCGTCAGCCGTCAGCCGTCAGCTTGGCTGACGGCCTAAGGCTGACGGCTCAACAGCCAGCAGCGACGAGGCAACATGGCACAGCGAATTCGCATCCGACTCAAGGCCTTCGATCACGGCGTGCTGGATCAGGCCGCGGCCGACATCGTGCGCACCGCCGAGAAGACCGGGGCGCAGGTCTCGGGGCCCATTCCATTGCCGGTGAAGATCGAGCGGTGGACGGTGCTGCGTAGCCCCCATATCGACAAGAAGAGCCGGGAGCAGTTCGAGTTGCGCACGCACAAGCGCCTGCTGGACATCAACGACTCACGGCCGCAGACGATGGACGCGCTGACCAAGCTGGATTTGCCGGCCGGCGTGGACGTCGAGATCAAGGTCGAATAGCCATGGCGAATGGTTTGATCGGGCGGAAGCTCGGGATGACCCGGGTTTTCGCCGAGGACGGCGCCTCGGTGCCGGTCACCGTCATCGAAGCCGGACCGTGCCGGGTGGTGCAGGTGAAGCCCGATGCGGTGCAGCTCGGGTTCGAAAGCCGGGGCAAGGCGCAGACGACACGCGCGTTGCTGGGGCACGCCAAGAAGGCGGGGCTCGAGGCGGCTCCCTGGATCCTGCGCGAATTCGCGCCCGGGGAAGGCCAGCACACGGCCGGCGAGACAGTCACCGTGGGGATCTTCGCCCCGGGTGAGTTGGTCAAGGTGACCGGCACATCGAAGGGCCGCGGGTTTCAGGGCGTCGTGCATCGCTACGGCGCCGGCGGTGGACCGGGGTCGCACGGCAACACCCGACACCGGAAACCGGGTTCCATCGGCGCGGGCACCGATCCTTCGCGTGTCATCAAGGGCAAGAGGATGCCGGGCCACATGGGAGCGGAGCGCCACACCGAGCTGGGCCTCCGGGTGGTGAAGGTGGATGCCGAGCGGAATCTCCTGTTCGTCCGCGGCGCCGTTCCGGGAGCCAAGCATGGAATCCTGCTGGTGAACAAGCAGAAGGGCAGGAGCCGCCATGATTGAAGCGCCGCATTTCTCGCCCGCCGGCTCGCGCAAGGGCTCGACTGCGCTGCCCGAGGCGTTCTTTGATGGGACTGTGCACGAGGCCTCGCTGCACCAGGCGGTTACGACCTATCTGGCCAATCAGCGGCAGGGCACGCACATGACCAAGACCCGGAGCTTCGTCTCCGGTGGTAACCAGAAGCCCTGGAAGCAGAAGGGCACCGGTCGCGCCCGCGCGGGCTCCACCCGCTCGCCGCTTTGGCCGGGTGGTGGTACCACCTTCGGACCTCAGCCGCGTGACTACCGGCTGGGGATTCCCGCAAGCTGAAGCAGCTGGCCCGGAAGTCGGCGCTCAACGCCCGCGCTTCCGAAGGTGCGCTCTTCGTCGTGGAGCGGTTCGATCTCGAGAGTCCCAAGACGGCGCGGGTCGTCGAGTTGCTCGAAGCGATGGAAGTGGGCGGCAAGAAGGCGCTGCTCCTCACCCATGGTTTGAGTCAGGCTCTGGTGCTCTCCGCTCGGAACATCCCCCACGTCAACGTGCTGCCTTACCAGGATGCGTCGGCTTACGACGTCCTGTGGGCTGATGTCGTGATCGTCGAAGAGGGCGCCCTGAGCGGTGAGCCGGCCGAGCCCTTTGTGCGGCCATTCGTTCCCGGACCGAAGGCGGACTCCCGTCGTCAGGACGGAGCGTCCGGCCAAGGCCAAGCCCGCCAAGGAAGCGAAGCCCAAGGCTGCTCCCAAGGCGAAGGCCGCCAAGGCGTCGCGCAAGGCCAAGGCGCAAGTCGGCGAAGCCGGCAGCCAAGAAGTCGGCCAAGGCGACCAAGGCCAAGGCCGCGAAGCCGGCCCCGAAGAAGAAGAAGGGGGCAAGTAAATGTCCACGCTGCACCAGGTGATCGTCCGCCCGGTCGTGACCGAGAAGAGCTCCGCCGCCTATCAGCTGCGGAAGGAATACACCTTCGAGGTGCATCCCGAGGCGAACAAGTATCAGATCAGCGAGGCGCTGCAGAAGCTGTTCGGCGTGACCGTGACCCGGGTTCGCACCATGCAGATGCGGCGCAACGAGGTGGTGCGAGGGAAGACCGCGGCGCGACCGCTCGGTGGAAGAAGGCGATCGTCACCCTGAAGGAAGGGGACCAGATCCCCGTGTTCGAGGGCTGAGATGAGCATTCGACAGTTCAGGCCGGTGACCGCCGCGTCGCGGTTCCGCTCGGTGTCCGGGTTCGACGAGATCACCCGCGCCACGCCCGAGAAGAGTCTGCTCGAGCCGATCCGGAAGACCGGCGGACGGAACAACCACGGCCATGTGACCATGCGTTACATCGGCGGCGGCCACAAGCGGATGTACCGCAAGATCGACTTCAAGCGGAACAAGTTCGGCGTGCCCGCCAAGGTTGCCGAGATCGAATACGATCCCAACCGGAGCGCCCGCATCGCGCTGCTGGTCTACGCCGACGGCGAGAAGCGCTACATCCTGCACCCCAAGGGTCTCAACGTGGGCGACACCGTGCTCTCAGGTCCCGGTGTCGATCCGCGGGTCGGGAACACGATTCCCTGGCCGAGGTCCCGCTGGGCACCGTGGTGCACTGCGTCGAGCTCAAGATCGGCAAGGGTGGGCAGATCGCCCGCACCGCGGGAGCCGGCGCCGAGGTCGATCGCGAAGGAAGGGGACTACGTGACGGTACGGCTGCGCTCGACCGAAATGCGCCGGGTGCACGCCCGCTGCCTCGCCACCATCGGCGAAGTGGGCAACGCGGAGCACGAGCTGCTCTCGGTGGGCAAGGCCGGCAAGACCCGCTGGCTGGGCCGCCGGGGCCGGGTGCGCGGCGTCGCCAAGAACCCGGTGGACCATCCGCTGGGCGGTGGCGAGGGTAAGAGCTCGGGCGGACGTCCACCGACGTCGCCCTGGGGCAAGCCGGAAGGCAGGAAGACCCGGCACAAGAAGAAGGCGTCTACCAAGCTCATCGTGCGCGGCCGCAAGCGCGGGAAGGCGACCCAATAATGTCGCGGAGCATCAAGAAGGGCCCGTTCGTTCAGGAGGTGCTGCTCCTGAAGGTGCAGATCCTGAACAGCAAGAACGAGAAGAAGGTGGTGAAGACCTGGAGCCGGTCGAGCACCATTCTGCCCGAGTTCGTGGGCCACACCTTCGCGGTCCACAACGGCAACAAGTTCGTGCCGGTGTACGTGACCGAGAACATGGTCGGGCACAAGCTCGGCGAGTTCGCGCCGACCCGCCTGTTCCGGGGCCACAGCGGCAAGCTGGTGGCGGACAAGAAGGCCAAGGCGGAGTGACCATGGAAGCCGCAGGCGATCCAGCGGTGGGTCCGGCAGAGTCCGCGGAAGATGCGGCTGGTGGCCGACCTCATTCGCGGCAAGAACGTGAACGAGGCCTACGCCATCCTCAAGTTCACCAAGAAACTGGCGGCCAAGCAGATCGAGAAGACGCTGCGCTCGGCCGTAGCGAACGCGGAGCAGCGCGCCCTCAAGGACAACGAGGCGCTCGACGTCGATACGCTGTTCGTCACCAAGGCGGTGATCAACATGGGCAAGCCCCTCAAGCGCGTTCAGCACCGCCGCCCAGGGGCGCGGCGTCCCGATCCGCAAGCGGACCAGCCACGTGGAGATCCACGTGGCCAGTCAGGAGACCGAGTAATGGGCCAGAAGACGCATCCGATCGGCCTGCGGCTGGGCATCGTCAAGCAGTGGAAGTCGCGTTGGTACGCCGACAAGGACATGCCGGCGCTGCTCAAAGAAGACGAGCTCATCCGGAAATACCTGAAGGCCCGACTGGGCCACGCGGCGATCGCCGAGGTGCACATCGAGCGGCGGCCCGGCAAGGTGACCGTCACCGTGCACACCGGCCGTCCCGGTGTCGTGATCGGCAAGCGGGGCGCCGAGGTGGACAAGCTGCGCGACGAGCTGGCCCAGCTCACCGGCAAGGAAGCGGCGATCAACGTCGAGGAGATCAAGCGGCCGGAGCTGTCGTCCCAGCTCGTGGCCGACAACATCGCGCACCAGCTGACCCAGCGGATTTCCGTTCCGCCGGGCCATGAAGCGCGCGGTGCAGAGCGCCATGCGGATGGGCGCCCAGGGCATCAAGGTTCGCGCGGCGGGCCGGCTGGGCGGCGCCGAAATCGCGCGCACCGAGGGCTACCGCGAGGGCCGGGTACCGCTGCATACCCTGCGGGCCGACGTGGACTACGCGACGAGCACGGCCAAGACGACCTACGGCACCATCGGGATCAAGGTGTGGATCTTCAAGGGTGAAGTGATCGAAGATCTGTCGGGCCGTACGTACAGCACGGGAACTGACGCATGCTGGCGCCCAAGCGAGTCAAGTTCCGGAAGATGTTCAAAGGCCGGACCAGGGGTCTCGCGACCCGGGGAACGCAGTCTCCTTCGGAGACTACGGCCTCATGTCCATGGAGCCGGGCTGGGTCAGCAACCGGCAGATCGAAGCCGCCCGCGTCGCGCTGACTCGCGAGATGAAGCGCGGTGGCAAGGTGTGGATCCGGATCTTCCCGGATAAGCCGATCACCAAGAAGCCGGCCGAGACCCGCATGGGTAAGGGCAAGGGCAATCCCGAGGGTTGGGTCGCGGTGGTGAGGCCGGGCCGGATTCTGTTCGAAGTGGAAGGGGTGGACGAGACGCTGGCGAAGAAGTCGCTGGCGCTGGCCGCGGCGAAGCTGCCGGTGATCACCCGGTTCGTGCACCGCCAGGAGGACTGAGATGAAGTTGAACGAACGGGATCAGCTGAAGCAGATGTCGGTCGAAGAGCTGCGCAACAAGCTGGCCGAGCTCACCGAGGAGCGGTTCCGGCTGCGGTTCCGGTCGGCCACCGAGTCGGTGGACAACCCGATGCGGTTCCGGAGCCTGAGGCGGGACATCGCGCGACTGAAGACGTTGCTGCGGGCCCGCGAGCTGGCGAAGTAGACCGCCGAACCGAGACAAGGGCGATATGACTGAGACGACTGACACCACGACCCGCCAAAGGCGGAAGACCCGCACCGGAGTCGTGACCAGCGACAAGATGACCAAGACCGTAACGGTCTCGATGGTGCGGCGGTTCGCGCACCCGGCCTACGGCAAGCAGCTCACCCGCACCAAGACGGTGAAGGCCCGCGATGAACAGGGGGCCAAGGTGGGTGATACGGTGCGCATCATGGAGACGCGTCCGCTCGCCAAGACGGTTCGCTGGCGGGTGGTGGAAATCGTCGAGCGGGCGAAATAGGCGCGAGCGGGCGACCCTCGTGGTCGCCCAGCAGGGCGCCGGGCACAAGGCCCGCCCGAACGGGTGTAAGGTCGACTCTCGTGGTCGCCTAAAGAGGAAGCCATGGTACAGCAAGAATCGATCGTCAAAGTCGCGGACAACTCCGGCGCCCGGAAGGCGCTGGTCATCCGAGTGCTGGGCGGCAGCAAGCGCCGCTACGCCGGGATCGGCGACACCGTGGTGGTGACCATCAAGGATGCGATCCCCACCGGCCAGGTGAAGAAGGGCGACGTGGCGAAGGCGGTTCTGGTTCGCACCGTGAAGGAGACCCGCCGGAAGGACGGCTCCTACATCCGCTTCGACGAGAACGCGGTGGTGCTGATCAACGACGCAGGGCGAGCCGCGCGCCACCCGTATCTTCGGACCCGTCGCGCGCGAGCTCCGCGAGAAGAAGTACATGAAGATCGTCTCGCTGGCCCCGGAGGTGCTGTAGCATGAAGCCGCTGGTTTACAAGAAGGCGAAGCGGGTCCGTCACAAGCCCGCCGTCCGTCAGAAGCTCCATATCGCCAAGGGCGACATGGTGCAGGTCATCTCCGGCGATGAGAAGGGAAAGCGCGGGAAGGTGCTGCACGTCTTTCCCCGCACCGGCCGGGTGACGATCGAAGGTGTGAACGTGGTGAAGCGTCACCGCCGCCAGACCCAGACGACTCAGGGCGGCATCGTGGAGTTCTCGGCGCCGATCCATCACTCGAAGGCGATGCTGATCGATCCCAAGTCCGGCGCACCGACCCGCATCCGCCGGCGGAAGGACGCCGACGGGACGCTGGAGCGGATCGCCGTGACGTCGGGACAGCCGATTTTGAGGAACCGGTAAGATGGCGGAAACCAAAGAAAAGGCCGCGGAGAAGCCCGCAAAGAGCGGAAGTCTCCCAAGGCCGAAGGCAAGGGAAGGACAAGGGCGCAGGCGGCAGGCGCGACCGATCCGGCACCCAAGGCGGTCGAGGGGACGCCCCGGCTCAAGACCTACTACGACAAGGTCATCCGGCCGAACCTCGCAAAGGAGTTCGGGCTCACCAACACCCACCAGGTGCCCCGCATTCTCAAGGTGGTGCTGAACGTGGGCATGGGTGAAGCGGCGCGGACGCCCAAGATGCTCGAGGCGGTGGTGGACGAGCTGGGAGTGATCACCGGCCAGAAGGCGACGATTCGCCGCTCCAAGAAGGCGATCGCGAACTTCAACCTGCGGGCGGGCTTGCCGGTCGGTGCGACGGTTACCCTGCGAGGCGCCCGGATGTACGAGTTCCTGGATCGCTTCATCAACATCGCGGTGCCACGGATCCGCGACTTCCGCGGGCTGCCGAACAAGAGCTTCGATGGGCGGGGAACTACACCCTCGGCATCAAGGAGCAGATGATCTTCCCGGAGATCGACTTCGACAAGGTCGAGAAGATCCACGGGATGGACATCACGGTCGTGACCAATGCGGGCCGGGACGACCTGGCCATGTCGTTGCTGAGGGAGTTTGGCTGGCCGTTCCGGGGCGAGACGCCCCTGCGAGTAGCGTAAGCGGTAAGCAGTGAGCGGTAGCGGTACCGCTCACCCAAATGGAGCCGTGGGAGAAGCCGAATGGCAAAAACCTGTTGGATTGAGCGGGCCAAGCGTACACCGAAATTCAAGGTACGGGCCGTCCGTCGCTGCCAGCGCTGTGGGCGCTCGCGCGCGACGCTGCGGAAGTTCGGCCTGTGCCGCATCTGTTTCCGAGAGCTCGCGCTCCGCGGGAGATCCCCGGGGTTCGCAAGGCCAGCTGGTAGGAGAGGACCTGACGCATGAGCATGACTGATCCCCTGGCGGACATGTTGACCCGCATCCGGAACGCCTGCGCGGCAGGTCACCGGCGCGTGGACATCCCGGTCTCCAAGCTGAAGAGCGAGCTGGCACGGCTGCTGCGCGACAACCATTACATCGCGGACTTCAAGATCCTCGACGATGGCTCGCACGGTGTCCTGCGGCTCTATCTCAAGTACCACGATGAGCAGCCGGTCATCCGGGAGTTGCGCCGAGTCTCGACGCCCGGACTCCGCCGCTACGTGAAGTCGCGTGAGATCCCGCGGGTCAAGAATGGCCTCGGCATGGCCATCGTCTCGACCCCAAGGGGCTGATGTCCGATCGCGATGCCCGATCGGCGAACCTTGGCGGCGAGCTGCTCGCCCTCGTCTGGTAAGCGACCATGTCCCGAATCGGCAAAAAGCCCGTCGCGGTGCCCAAGGGCGTCACGGTGACGCTCAGCGGCAACTCCGTGTCGGTAAAGGGGCCCAAGGGTGAACTGGCCCGCACCTTCCATCCGGAGATGACGCTGGCGATGGAAGGAGACAACGTCACCGTCTCCCGTCCCAGCGACGAGACCCGGCACAAGGCGCTGCACGGTCTCTCCCGCACCCTGCTCGCCAACATGGTGGAAGGGGTGACGAAGGGATACAACAAGACGCTGGAGATCCAGGGCGTCGGCTACAAGGCCGAGACCAAACCCTTCGGTCTCCAGTTGAGCCTGGGCTTCTCCCACCCGGTGCAGTACAAGGCGCCGGCCGGGATCAAGTTCGCGGTCGAGAACAACACGGTGGTGAAGATCGAAGGCGCCGACAAGGAAATGGTCGGCCAGGTCGCCGCCGAGCTGCGTAACATGCGTCCGCCCGAGCCGTACAAGGGCAAGGGCATCCGGTACCAGGGCGAGCAGGTCCGCCGCAAGGCCGGCAAGACAGGAGCGAAGTAATCATGCGCGCGATCAAGTCGCCCTCGACGCGGCAGGAGCTGCGTTACCGCCGTCACCTGCGGGTGCGGAAGAAGGTTACCGGCACGGCCGGACGTCCCCGCCTCGTCGTGTTCCGTTCGCTGAAGCACATCTATGCCCAGCTGGTCGATGACGACCGCGGGGTCTGCATCCTCGGCGTGAGCGACCTGAGCGAAGGCGTGAAGGCTGATGGCGCCGGCAAGGTGGGCAAGGGCAAGGCTGTCGGCAAAGCCCTGGCGGAGAAGGCCAAGGCCGCGGGAGTGAGCAAGGTGGTCTTCGACCGGGCGGGTTACCGTTATCATGGCCGCGTCAAGGCGGTTGCCGAAGGCGCGCGCAAAGCCGGACTGGAGTTCTGAGCATGGCAGATCAGGAACAGGCAGCGGCGCCGAGCGCCGAGGCTGGCGCGAGCACCCCACCGAGTGAAGCACCGGGCGGCCGGGGCCGGGGCCGTGGTCGTGGCCGTGGCGGCGAGCGCGGCGGCAAGCGCGATCGGGACCGGGACCGCGAGCGCGAGCACAGCGAGTTCGTCGAGAACGTGGTCGCGATCAACCGGGTGGCGAAGGTCGTCAAGGGCGGCCGGCGCTTCTCGTTCAACGCCCTGGTCGCCGTCGGCGATGGCAAGGGCAAGGTCGGCATCGCAACCGGCAAGGCGAACGAGGTCTCGGAAGCGGTGCGCAAGGCGGTTGACGCCGCCAAGCGGTCGATGATCGAGCTGCCCCGGATCGGCGCCACGATTCCGCACGAGGTCGTGGGTCGCCACGGCGCCGGTCGGGTGCTGCTCAAGCCCGCGGCGAGCGGAACCGGAGTCATCGCCGGTGGTCCGGTGCGCGCGGTGCTCGAGTGCGCCGGGATCACCGACATCCTGACCAAGAGCCTGGGCTCCAATAATCCGCACAACATGGTGCGGGCGACCATGCAGGGACTTTCCAGCCTGGTCACGGTGCGCCAGATCGCACGGGAACGCGGGATCGAGGTCGATTCAATTCCCTACCGCGCCCCGCAGGAGGTAACCCGTGGGTAGGAATCCAGCTGTCGGCCGGCAGGGTCCGGCCCATCACGAGGCGAAGATTCCCGGCGAGAAGGCCGCCAAGGTCCTCGAGGTGAAGCAGATTCGCTCGGTGATCGGACGTCCGGAGACCATGCGGAGAACGCTCGCGGCCCTGGGGCTGCGGCATCACCAGCAGACGGTGAAGGTGCCGAACAACGCCTCGATCCGGGGTATGCTGTTCAAGGTGCGTCACATGGTGACCGTGGCGCCGGCGGAGAAGAACTGATGAACGACGAGACCAAGCGGATTTCGCTTTCCACTCTGTCTCCGGCTCGCGGCTCGCGCACGGCGCGGAAGCGGGTGGGACGGGGACCCGGCTCCGGCCTCGGCAAGACGTCGGGCAAGGGCAACAAGGGTCATAAGGCCCGCACCGGCGGCGGCACCAATCCGGGCTTCGAAGGCGGCCAGATGCCGATGTATCGGCGGCTGCCGAAGCGGGGCTTCACCAACCCGTTCAAGGTGGTGGCCCAGCCGGTCAACGTGAAGCATCTGGAGAAGCTCGCCGCGGCCGAGGTCAATCCTGATACGTTGTTTGCAGCCGGCCTGATCGCCAAGCGGGACGTAGCGGTGAAGCTGCTGGGTACCGGGGACATCAACCGGGCCTATACCGTCAGCGGCATCGCGCTCTCGGCTTCGGCCCGCGGCAAGATCGAGAAGGCCGGCGGGAAGATCGAAGAGGCATGACCGCACCACGCCCAAGCCTCGGACTGGATCCCGAGCTGCAGCGGAAACTCGGCTTCACCCTCCTTTGCCTGGTCATCTACCGGCTCGGCGCGCACATCGTCGCCCCCGGTGTCAACGTCCAGGCGCTGGCCGATTTCATTCAGAATTCGGCGGCGGCCGGCTTCTTCGGACTCTACGATACCCTGGGTGGCGGCCTGTCCCGCGCGACGGTGTTCGCGCTGGGCATCATGCCCTACATCTCGGCCTCCATCATCTTCCAGCTGGCGGGTGGTATCGTGCCGTCGGTCGGCAAGATGCAGAAGGACGAGGAGGGGAAGAAGAAGCTCACCCAGTGGACCCGGTATCTCACGGTCTTCATCGCGCTGTCCCAGGCCTACACCTTCACGCTGTTCACCGAGTCCATCCCGGGTGCCGTTCCGGCGCCCACTTTCTGGACTCGCCTCACGATGGTCGTCGTGCTCACGACGGGCGCCGTCTTCGTGATGTGGCTGGGTGAGCAGATCACGGAGCGGGGCATCGGCAACGGGATGAGTCTCTTGATCACGTTCTCGATTCTCGACCGGTTGTGGCCCGGGATGGTGAACGCGGTCCAGTTCTGGAAGTCGGGTGCCCTGACCATCCCCAAGATTGTCCTGTTCGCGGTGATCCTGGTTGCGGTCACGGCTGCCGTCGTGGGAATGACCATCGCCGCACGACGGATTCCGGTCCAGATCCCGAGGAAGGTGATGGGGCGCGGTCGGATGACCCAGGGCCAGAAGACGTTCATCCCGATCCGGCTGATCACCGCCGGCGTGATGCCCATCATCTTCGCCCAGACGATCATCATCGTCCCCGGCACGCTGGCCAGCTTCACCAAGAACGAGTGGCTGCGCTCGATTGCCGATTTCTTCACCCCGGGCGAGCTGCCCTACGACCTGACCTTCGCGGTCATGATCCTGCTCTTCAGCTACTTCTACACGTCCATCATCTTCAACTCGGTGGACCTGGCGGAGAACTTGAAGAAGCAGGGCGGGTTCATTCCGGGCGTGAAGCCGGGCTCCAGCACCGCCGATTACATCGACACGGTGCTGGCGCGGGTGACGCTGCCGGGAGCCCTGTTCCTGGCCTTGATCGCCCTGGTCCCGAGCTTCCTCACCAAGCAGCTGGGCTTCCAGCAGCAGTTCGGCTCGACCTCGGTCCTGATCGTGGTCGGCGTGCTGCTCGACACTCTGGCCCAGATCGAACAGCACCGGACTCTGCGGAAGTACGACAGCTTCATGAAGAGCGGACGCATCAAGTTCCGAGGGCGGCAACAGCGGTACATGTAGAGTTGTGAGTTGGAAGGACTGAGGACTGAGGACTGACTCGTCACGACTCAGTCCTCAGTCCTTAGTCCTTTACCTCGTCCTCACTCGTGAGCGTACCGACATGGATATCCTCCTCCTGGGCCCTCCGGGCGCCGGCAAAGGCACACAGGGCGCGTTGCTCGCCGAGCGGCTCGGCCTGCCCAAGTTTGCCACCGGTGATCTGCTGCGCGACGCGGTGAAGCGGGCGACCCCGGTCGGCCTCAAGGCGAAGGCCGTGATGGAAGCCGGCCACCTGGTGAATGACGAGATCATCATGGGGGTGGTCCGGGACGAACTGGCCAAGCCGGAAGCGGGGAAGGGTGTAATCTTCGACGGTGTGGTCCGGACCGTTCCTCAGGCCGAGGGGTCACCGCCCTGCTCAGCGAGAAGGGTCGCAAGATCGATTTCGCGTTGTTCTTCGACGTGTCGGACGCGGAGATCCTCGGCCGGCTGGCCAGGCGGCGCACGCTGGAGCACCGGGCCGATGACGATCCCAAGGCGGTTGCCACGAGGCTCGAGGCCTACCGGGCCCAGACGGCGCCGGTGCTGGATTGGTACCGGAAGAACGGTGCCCTGCACACCATTCAGGCGGTGGGGTCGGTGCAGGAAATTTCGGATCGAGTCAGGGAGGTGCTGGGAAAGTGAGAGAATTGAAGATTGATAGATTGACAGATTGCAGATTTGAAGAGCTGTTCAAATCTTCAATTTGCAATTTTCAATCTTCAATTCTTCACGTGTCGGCAAATAGTGATGATTACCATCAAGTCTCCCCGTGAAATCGAAATCATGGCGCGAGCCGGGCACATCGTGGCCCAGACCCTCGCCCTGATGCACGAGAGTGTCCGGCCGGGAATCAGCACCGGGGAGCTGGACGGGATCGCCGAGCGTTTCATCCGCAGTCACCCGGGGGCCAAGCCGTCCTTCAAGGGCCTCTACGGGTTCCCCAAGACGCTGTGTACTTCGATCAACGAAGAGATCGTGCACGGCATCCCCAGCGCCAAGCGCGTCCTGCACGAGGGAACATCGTCAGCGTCGATGTGGGCGTATTCCTCGACGGGCTCCACGCCGACTCGGCGACGACCATCCCGGTCGGGGAAATAGCCCCTGAAACCGCACGGCTGCTCAAGGTGACCCAGGAGTGCCTGGCCGCCGGCATCGACGCCGCCAAGCTGGGCAATCATGTGGGAGACATCGGCCACGCCGTCCAGCAGGTCGCGGAAGCAGCCGGGTTTGGTGTGGTGCGGGAGCTGGTTGGGCACGGCATCGGGACCCAGTTCCACGAGGAGCCCCAGGTGCCGAACCACGGGCAGCCCAAGCGGGGGCCGCGTCTCACCGAAGGGATGACCATCGCGATCGAGCCGATGATCACGATGGGCCACTACGCCACCAGGACACTTCCGGACCGCTGGACCGTAGTGACCACGGATGGCAGCCTCTCAGCCCACTTCGAGCACACCGTCGCGATCGGCCAGAACGGAGCGAGAGTCCTCACGGCATAGCCGCCGGGTGCGATTTCCTCTCGTCGTCCTGCTGCTCGGCATCGCGGTTCTGGCCTGCGATGGCGCGCAGACCCAGCCCAGCCCCGGCCGCCAGGTCAGTGTTCTCTTCATCGGCAACAGCCTCACCTACGCGAATGACCTGCCCGGCATGGTCGCCGCGTTGGCTGCGCGCTCGGGGGACGCGGTGGTTCAGACCAGCGTCTCCCTGCCCAATTACAGTCTCGCTGATCATTGGAACGACGGGAGGGCAGTCCAGGAGATCTCCCAGGGAGGCTGGGACATCGTCGTACTTCAACAGGGGCCCTCTTCACTGCCTGCCAGCCGAGTGGAGCTGGTGTTTGATGCCAAACGCTTTGCAGTCGAAGCAGCCAGGGTCGGGGCGAGAGTCGCCCTGTTCTCGGTCTGGCCATCCAGCGACAGACTTGCCTTCTTCGACGATGTGAGCGCTTCCTATGCGGCGGCGGCCGGATTCGACGGACGGACTTCTGTTTCCCGCCGGTGAGGCCTGGCGGGCTGCCTGGCGCAGAGACCCGGGCCTCGAGCTATTTGGTCCGGATGGGTTCCACCCCACCGAACTCGGCAGCTACCTCGCTGCCCTGGTGCTCTACCAGCAGCTGACGGGACGTTCGCCCGCAGGTCTCGGGACATCTTTCGACTGGCCGGCCGGGCATCTAAACCTGACTGCAAGCCAGTCGAGCATTCTCGGGGAGTCCGCGGCCGAGGCCAACGGTCACTTCGCCCGTCCTTGACCCGTCAGGGTTGTGGGTCAGCATCTCGAGCAGCCAGCGATGGATGGCCGGATTGCCGGCGGCAATCTCGCCGTGTTCGATTCCAATGTCGCGGCCCGAGTAGTCGGTAACCAGCCCGCCAGCTTCACGCACCAGTAATGTCCCCGCAGCCACATCCCACGGCGCCAGGCGCTGCTCCCAGAAGCCGTCGTAGCGACCAGCGGCTACATCGGTCAGGTCGAGTGAGGCTGATCCTGGCCGTCGCACCCCGGTCGCGCCACGGGTGATTCTCCCAGCTGGGCCAGGTACTCGTCGAAGCGGGAGAAATCCTTGAACGGCACCCCGGTGCCGATCAGGGAATGGGCGGGATCGGTGATTCCGGGAGACCGACAGCCGGTTCCCGTTCTCCCATGCTCCGCCGTCGCGGGTCGCCTGAGACAACCGATTGAGCGGAACGTGGAGCACGACGCCAGCCTGGAGAATTCCATCCACCGCAGCCGCGATGGAGCACGGCGAACGCCGGGAAGTTGTGCAGGAAGTTGGTGGTGCCATCCAGTGGATCCACGATCCAGACCAGGCCGGCGGTGACGATTTCGGGGCTCAATTCCTCGCCCACGATCGGGGTTCCCGGCATCGCCCCGTGCAGGGGATTCCGCAATGATCGCCTCCGAATTGCGGTCCACCTCGGTGGCCCAGTCGGCCCGTCCTTTGGCGTTCCAGGCAGTCGGGTCAGGGGTGAAACGACACTCCGGAGGTAGGCCCCAGCCTGTTCGGCGGCCGTCCTGGCGATGTGGACTAAGTCATTGGCTGATGGCATCTTGCGGCCTTGGGCCGGGGTCGGTAGCTTGCCCTGAATGTCGCGAATATTCTCCGGCATCCAGCCCTCCGGCGAGCTGCACATCGGCAACTGGCTCGGCGCGGTACAGAACTGGGTGCATCTGCAGCAGAGTTACGACTGCCTCTTCTGCGTGGTCGATCTGCATGCGATCACCGGCAAAGTACGATGCGGCCTCGCTGGCGCAGTCGCACCCACGACATGACCGTGGGCCTGCTCGCGGCCGGAGTGGATCCGGAGAAGGCCATTCTGTTCGTCCAGTCTCAGGTTCCGGAGCACGCCGAGCTCCAGTGGCTGTTGAACACGGTCACACCGCTCGGGGAGCTGGAACGGATGACGCAGTTCAAAGATAAGTCGCAGCGTTTTGAGAGCATTCCGGCGGGGGTTTTGAATTACCCGATCCTGATGGCGGCCGATATCCTGCTGTACAAGGCCGATCTGGTCCCGGTCGGAGAAGACCAGGTGCAACATCTCGAGCTGACCCGCGAGATTGCCCGCCGGTGGAACGCGGAATTCGGTAACGGGCAGGACATTCTGCCGGAGCCGAAGCCGTTACTCACCGCGGCCAAGCGGATCATGGGGCTCGACGGCCAGGCCAAGATGTCGAAGAGCCTGGGCAATACGATCGGGATTCTGGAGTCGCCTGAAGCGGTGTGGGCCAAGCTCCGCCCGGCGATGACCGATCCGGCGCGAGTCACGAAGAAGGATCCGGGGAATCCCGAGATCTGCAACATCTTCGCGCTGCACAAGCTGTTGTCGCCGCCGGACACGGTTGCTACCGTGGCGACGAACTGCCGCGGTGCCTTGTGGGGCTGTCTCGACTGCAAGCGGGTCCTGGCGGACAATCTGAACGCCGCCCTGGCACCGATTCAGGCCAGGGCGCGTGAGCTGCAGGCGCCACACCGCAGCTGGGTATCGGATATCCTGGGCGATGGCGCGGCACGAGCCCGGCGGATCGCGCGGGAGACGATGCGTGAAGTGAAGGAGACTAATGGGCTCTCGTGCACGGAGCACCTAGAGCAGGTAGTGGGTCGTGAGTAGGATGCGGAACTCAGCAGGCTAACAGCTAACAGCGGCTAACAGCTTCATGGAAAAAATCATCAAGGCGGCGGTCGAGCGGGGCGCGTCGGACCTGCACATCAAGGCGGGCGACGTGTTCCGTGCGCGGATCAACGGCAAGCTGGTCCCCTGACCAAACAGCGGCTCACGCCCGATCAGACGCGCGCGATCGCGCTCAAGCTGATGCCGGGAGACGAGGCGCGGACACCGGCTCGATGCGCTGAAGGACTTCGACTGCTCGTGGGGAATGCCCGGCGTGGGCCGTTTCCGGGTCAACGTGCTGCGGCAGCGCTCCTCCTTCATGATCGTGATGCGGGTGATTCCGTTCACCGTGCCCACCATCGAGCGAACTGGGACTACCGCCGGCGATCCAGACTCTCGCCGAGGCGGAGCAGGGACTGGTGCTGGTGGCCGGAGTCACGGGAAGCGGGAAGACCTCCACCGTGGCGGCGATGGTGAACCACATCAACCAGAACCTGCACCGTCACATCCTCACGATCGAGAATCCGATCGAGTTTCTCCATCGCGACGTGAAATGCTCGGTTACCCAGCGCGAAGTGGGCGTGGACACGGACAGCTTCGCGGTAGGCCTGCATGCGGCACTCAGGCAGGATCCCGACGTTGTGGTCATCAGCGAGCTGCGGGATCCCGAAACGCTGGAGACCGCGATCCGCGCCGCCGAGACGGGGCACCTGATCATCTCGACGATGCCGACCGCCGACGTCATGGCCACGATCGCGAGACTGCATTCGATGTTCCCCGCCGCCGAGCGTGAAGTGGGTCTCCTCCGGCTATCGGAGGCGTTGCGAGGAGTGGTGGCCCAGAGGCTGTTACCCAGGAAGGAAGACGACGGAAGGATCACCGTGGTCGAGGTCCTGGTCAGTACGCCGACCGCCCGCGCCTGCCTGCGCGACGCCGACAAGCTCGAGGAGCTGGAAGAGGAGATTGAGAGTGGGGAAGAGGGAATGCAGACCTTTGCCCAGCACGCTGGCCGCCTGGTGAAGCAGGGAGAAGTCGCCAAGGAAGCCGCCCAGATCCTCACCGGGGTCGAGGGCTCGAGGAGAGGCGAGCGCTGACCGCAAGGCAGCTCTTCGACCTTCTCACAGCCGGACCTCGCGAGGCGGGCACCCCGCCCGCCCATCAGGCCAGAATCCATCTCCGCCAATTTCTCGAAGCCTTGGGCTACTCGGTTCGCGAGCAGCCCTTCGACTTTTCCGCCCACGCTCTGGGCCTTCCCGATCTTTGGCGCCGGGGTCGGGGTCGTGGGACTGGTCCTGCTGCTGCTGCTCCGTTCGCCCACTGCGTCATCGGGAACCGCCCTCATCGTCTGTGTCGCGGGCGTACTCCTGTTCGAGATTCTGGCCTGGAAGATCGGAATTGGCGCCCGGATACCGGGAACGACTTTCCGCAACGACGCGAATCTCATCGCCGTCCGAGGCGATGGACCGGTTTCCACCTGGCTGGTCGCCCACGTCGACACCAAGGCCCAGGCCCAGTCCATGGCCGGACGCCTGATCTCGATCTGGGTGGTCGTGATTGCGGTGGTCGCTCTGATTCTGCTTGCGGGATGGCGCCTGGTCAGCGGAGCACCGCTGCCCTTCTCTGCGGCGGCTGCCGGCGCAGGCATCGCACTGATCGCTGCAATCTTCGCGGCGGGAAGCCGGCTCCAGGGAGCAGCCCGGGTGCTCGCGACAACGGTACCGGGCTGCTCGCCGTCCTTTCTGCAGCGGAGGAACGACCCGACGGAACTCTTGGCATCATTCTGACCGGCGCCGAGGAGTTCGGCCTGCTTGGTGCCCGCCACCTGGCTCGAGCGGAACCGATGCTCTTCCGGGGAACTGAAGTGCTCAACCTGGATACCCTCGCCGACAGGGCAGCCTCTACGCTAGTCAGTCACGACACCAGGGCGGCGCCGCTCGCGAACCGACTCCAGGCCAGGCTCGAGGCCTTGGGTCTCCCTGTCACCCAGCGCCGGCTGCCGATGGGGATTCTGGTGAGACAGCCTTGCCGTGGCCCGCCTCGCGTCAGGGGCCGTCACCGTCGCCCGCCTCGACTGGGAGGTCCTTCGGCTGATGCACACCCACGGGATACGGGCCAGGGCTTGGATCCGGGTTTGCGGAGGCGGTAGGCCGCCTGATTGGAAGGAGCTACCGGGGTGGCCAGGACTGTTTGACAGGGCAAGAGGCGCCGCCTAGGTTTTACCAGAGGATGCAGCAGCCCCGTGAGGGCTTTTTTGTTGGCTTCGCGGCGGAGAATCCATGTTCGATCCGAAGACCCACTGCGTGGTGGTGGTAGGTGCCCAGTGGGGCGACGAAGGGCAAAGGAAAGCTGGTCGACGTCCTGGCCGAGCGGGCCGACTTCGTCGTGCGCTACCAGGGCGGGCCAACGCGGGTCATACCGTCGTGATCGGGGATACCCAGTTCATCCTGCAGCAGATTCCCTCGGGCATCCTCCACGAGACGACCTCCTGCATCGTGGGGAACGGCGTTGTCCTGGACCCGGAGACGTTTCTCTCCGAGCTCGATGGTCTCGCTGCCAAGGGTATCAACTCCGACGGTCGGATCTTCCTGTCGGACCGGGCGCACCTGGTGATGCCGTTCCACAAACTGCTGGACCGCGCCAGTGAGAAGAGCCAGAACATTGGTACCACGGGGCGGGGCATCGGGCCGACCTACGAAGACAAGTACGGCCGCCGCGGCCTCCGGCTCGGGCGACCTGCGTCACCTGGAGCACGCGCGGGATCTCCTCAAGGACCTGGTGGGTCGCGCCAACCGGCTGCTGGAGCTGATGGGGGTCCAGGAGCGGGCCTCCGTCGAAGAGCACGCACAGGTTGCTGGAGCGGCTTGCGCCCCGTCTCGTTCCGCTCACTACCGATACCGGTTTCCTGGTCCACAAGGCGCTGCAGCAGGGCAGGAATGTGCTGCTCGAGGGCGCCCAGGGCGCGCTGCTCGACGTGGATCATGGGACCTACCCATTCGTGACCTCCTCCAATACCACGGCAGGCGGCGCTGCGACCGGCTCCGGCATCGGTCCGACGGCGATTGACGGCGTACTCGGCGTGGTGAAGGCCTATACGACCCGGGTCGGGAACGGCCCGCTGCCTACTCAGGCGGAAGGCGGAACAGAAGAGGAACTCCGCAAACTGGGTGGGAATTCGGTGCGGTAACGGGACGGCCCCGTCGCTGCGGCTGGTTCGATGCGACGGTCGTGCGCTATTCCGTCCGGGTCAACGGCCTCACCGGCCTCGCCGTCACCAAGCTCGACGTGCTCGACACCTTCGCCGAGATCCCGGTGGGAACCGAGTATGATCTGGACGGGAGCCAGTGCCAAGAGATGCCGGCGGACGTGCGGGCGCTGGAGCGGGTCCGGCCCAGGTATGAAGTCCTTCCCGGCTGGCGGAAGCCGACCGGTGGTGCCCGTCGCCTGGCGGATCTGCCACCCGAAGCGCGGGCCTACCTCGACCGGCTGCAGGATCTGGCTGGGGCGGCGATACGGTATGTGAGTGTTGGGACGAGGCGGGATCAGATTATAGAAGTGTAGTACCGAGTACCTAGTACCGAGTACCTAGTGTTCGACTCCCGATGATCTGAGATGTGGAGAGGCATCCTGCGAATCTTCGATTTGTACGCCCCCTTGGTACTCGGTACTCATGTACTCAGTACTATCTCGGTACTCGGTACTCGGCACTCGGTACTAGGTACTAGGTATCCGAGAATGACCGAACACACGAAACTGTTGGTGATTGGCGCGGGTCCCTGCGGCCTGGCCGTCGGTGTCGCTGCCAAGACGGCCGGAGTCTCGTGTATCCCTGCTCGACCGCCGGACTGTTGTCTCCACCATCGAGCGCTATCCCCTCAACATGACGTTCTTCTCGACTCCGGAGCGGATCGAGATCGGCGGGGTACCGTTCATCGCGAGTCATGAGAAGCCCACCCGCCGCGACGGGCTGCTCTACTACCGTCGGGTGGCGGAGCACTTCGGTCTGGATGCCCGTCCGGGAGAAGAAGTCACTTCAGTGACCCGCGTGGACGAACGCTTCGAGCTGGCAGTCAAGCGGCGTCACGACAGCACCCGGTATACCGCGGACAACGTGGTCTTTGCGACCGGGTACTACGACTGGCCCAACCGCCTTGGAATTCCGGGAGAAGACCTGCCTCACGTCGCCCACTACTTCACCGAGGGGCACCGCCACTGGCATCAGCGTGTCGTGGTGATCGGAGGAGGAAACAGTGCGGTGGACGCGGCGCTCGAATGCTGGCGGGCCGGGGCGCACGTCACCATGGTCCATCTTGGCGACCGGTTCGACGGCACGGTGAAGCCCTGGGTCCTGCCCGACATCACCAACCGGCTCAAGGAGAAGAGCATCATCGGGAAGTGGCGCAGCCGCGTCGTCGCCATCACGGCCGAGGTAGTAGAAATCGTGGCGGATGATGGCTGCCGGGAGACTCTGCCCGCTGACTACGTGCTGGCCATGACCGGTTACTACGCGGACACCGGCTTAATCGAGACACTCGGCGTCCCGGTTGATGCAGGCACCGGCATTCCGGCCCACGACGAGAAGACGATGATGACGCCGGTTCCCGGTTGCTATCTCGCCGGGGTTATGGCGAGCGGGAAGGATGCCAACCGGCTGTTTATTGAGAATGCGCGGGGGCATGGTGAGTTGATCGTGAAGGATGTGTTGCGGGGAAGGTAGCTGTTAGCTGTTAGCTACTAGTTGTTAGCAACAAAGAAGCCCTCCGACCGTGCTCCGCGGAGGGCTTGATCATTATTTGCCAGTTTAGCTAATGGCTAATAGCTGATAGCTGATCGCTGTTCCTCACGGCGCCAGCCGGTTCCGTTCGTAGATCAGGTTACGCGGAGTGAACCACCAGTCATAATCCCGGGTGATCAGCGCACCACCGTTTACTCGAGGATCGGCATTCTCCGCCCGCACCCTGGCCCGGACGTGCACCGAACCGATGTCGTCGTAGTCGTTGTCAGGGTCGGCGTCGAGCCCATCGGCCTGCACCGCTTCGACCCCATTGGTAAAGACCAGCGAGACATCCCATTGCTGCACCCCGGTCGCAATGATTACTCCCTGTAGCGCACCCGTGTTACTCACCCGCTCGGCGCGCAGCAGGTTGTCCTGGGCGTCGCGCCAATAGGCCACCATCGACAGTTCCTGCACGAAGGTGCCGGATCGGGTGAGCAGGAGACCACCGCTCAGCGCCCCATTGCGATGCAACAGAGTAGGAAGATCGACAAAGGTGATCTGCGCCGTCGGCGTCGCGGGGTTCACGGCGCTGACATACAGGAGCCGCCGTTCCGCGTTCACCTGGAGGCGCGCGATGTCCCCGACCGCCAGCTCGAACCCACCGGGGTTCGCGAGGTCGAGACAGGTTGCGCCGCAGGTGCCGCCCGGTGGGAGTGGACTGATCGGCGGTGGCGGAGGCGGGACCAGGTTGTAGACGGCGGCCTCGTTCGGGGCGTAGGGGACCCGGAGAATGATCAGCGTGTCGTTCCAGACCCCGACCGTTCCGAAGTTGGTCTGCGATTCCACTCCAACCCCGGCTTCTTCCAGGTCGCGCTGGAGAGACAACGCAACGTAGCGCGCGTTCCGGGTGACACCATCGCGAAGCCGAGTACCGACCAGGCTGCGACCGGTAACCAGGGCGAGACCGGTGGCGGCAATCAGGACAATCGTCCCGATGACGACCGCAATCATGACCTCGACGAGGGTGAAGCCCTCCTCGGATCGAAGCACTCGGCGCGTCATGGGAGCCCTCGATAGATCAGGGTGATCACCTCGACCGGCATGGTCTGGCGCGGGAAGGTGACCCGTACGGTGACCCGCGCCAGGTTGCTGGCATCGAGGGTCACATCCATGGACCGCCGATAGGTACCGACCGCGTTGACCACACCCAGCTCGTCCACGGCTACCGGGGCTCGGTCGCCAGGGTCCAGGGATCGCGACCGCGGACCTGCTCCATATAGCCGCGCGCGATGGAGAGCGCGGTGTTGGCATTGGCCAGGCGGTTCTGGGTGGTCATCAGCATCGCCTGGGAGCGGGCCAGGGCGACGAGCCCCACGCTCAGCATGACGATCGCGATGAGAACCGAGATCAGGGAAAAGCCGCCCTCATTCCGCAGCGTCTTGGTCGGCGTCATTGCCAGACTCCCGCCCGGTAGACCCAGCGCCGGATGCCACCGCCCGGGTGACGGTCACCGCCGCGACGGCGGTGTTATCGAGCGAGCTGGTGAAGTAGATGACTCCCAGAGTGCCGAACGGCGTCGTGACGCCGCGGGTGTCGAAATTCACCGCGTTGCCGGCAGAATGTCGTTGCCGCCTGCGCCGGGAAACCGCCCAATTGAGGAGCCGCGCCCCGTCCGAAAATGACGTTGTCGGTCAGGATGCGGGTCTGAAGTCCCCGCAGGGCCGCCGTCTCCGTCGCGACCTGGTTGATGACGCCGTCGCCGTTGTCGTCGAGGTAGGCGGTGTAGCTGTTGGTGGCCGTGGTGATCAACAACCGGGTGGCTCCCCGCGCGGTGATGGCCCTGGTGCGCACCTGCTCCAGATCGTTCACCAGCTGATCGGCCGTCAAGCTGACGTGCTGAGCCGCGCTAACCCGGAACCTGGGGGCTATGATGGCCATGCAGATGCTGATCACGCAGATCACGACCAGCATCTCGATCAGCGAGAACCCGCTGCGATTCTTTCGCATGCGCGTCATCCTAGTAGACCGGACGGAAGGCAGTCTGGACCACGCTGCCGACGGTCGGGGTGCCCGGAGGCAGGTTGTTGGGGTCCTGGAACCGCAGATCGAACTGCCAGTCACGGGCCGGGGGCTGTAGTAGTTCTGCCAGGCCCAGCGCCGGCGCTTGGCATAGCCGCTCTGGAAGAGTGACACCAGCGAGCCGCGGTAGGTCATGGTGACGCCGCCCCAGTTCTCCAGGAAGCGGGGAAGTTCTCCAGCCCGCCGCCGTAATTCGGATATCCGCCGCCGGTGAACGGAGGCGGGGCCGTCGGGACGCAGGCCGGGGCAACGCGGTTGACGTCGCAGGGCGTCGCCGAGTGTCCCGCCGCGATGGCGGCGAAGACCGTCATCGGGTTCGCGTTCGGTGACCGGGAAGGCCGACGTCCACGTTGGGATCCATCGCGGCGGTCCAGGGGTGGGCACGCGTCGGTCCAGGCCGATGACTGGAAGGTGATCGCGTCGGCCACGAACGAGGCCGGCTGCCAGCCCACCGTGTTGAAGTTGTTCCAGACGTAGAGCGGCCGGTCGGTGGCGACGGTACATCGGCCGCAGCAGGGTCGAGCCGTTGACCAGGCGAACCACCGGGTAGTCCTGGAGCGGTGTTCAGCGACGTCAGCGTTGATGAACGTCACGTAGACGATCGAAGCATCACGAGCGACTGGTGCCACGCTCGACCCAAGTCTGCAGCTGGCCAATGTCGATCTCGAACACATCAGCACCAATATTCTCCCGTCCCTCCTGGAAGGCGTTCGGGTTCCATAGCCGGACTGGAAAATGGCCGGGCATTCGAGCGCGGTCGGCATGGGGCGCGCAACAGGAATGGTGGTGATCACCCAGGTGTGCACGCGTCGTTCCCGGGATGGCGAGCAGATCCATGTCCACCGTCATGTGCCAGGTCGCCTTCCAGGCGAACTTGACCGACTGGACCTGCGGAGTGTCGCCCGCGTTCCGGGGCTGCACCATTTCGATCGGCGGCATGCCGGTCGGCAGAGGAAGCCGGAGCGGCGTGACACCGCTTTCGCCCGTCATGAGCCGGCCACTGAACGCGGCCTGACTCGAGGCGACGAAGCCTCCGGGCCCTGGGTTCCGGCTGTCGAACAGCAACTGGTGGGCGACGCCAAGGCGCGTCGTCGATGAAGATATTGGTGCTGACCGCGTTGCTCGCCTTGCGCATCTCGAACATGCTGTCAGGCGTCGTGATCAGGCTGTGGAAGTTGGTCGGCCCGCCGCCAGGCGTCAGGTAGCAGATTGCCGTTGGTGTGGATCCAGCCGGCGAAGTCGAGCTGAGGACCGTTGTGGATTTCGAGGTCTTCCTCGTAGAAGACACCGAACTGGAAGAGCGGAATGGACTGGGCGTTGACGGTGACGATGTCCCGGGCCCGGTTTTGCAGCACGTCACGCGCTTCGACGGTGATGTCGATCGGCTGATTGAGGCCGATGAGGCCCGCGTAGGGACCGCTCGTGATGGTGCGGGGGACGGCGGCACCCGCCACGGCGGAAATCGCGGAGTAGGTGAAGCCGGGCACCACCGGCGGCGTCAGCGCGGCGAGTTCGGCCGGGGTCACGATGCCGTCCCCCATTGCCACTTCGAGCTGCGCCATGACGTTGTCGGCGCCGGCCTCGGTGGCGTAGGACACCCGCGAGCCCCGATAGTCCACGCCTGCGGTCCGCTGGGTCATCACCGCGGAGGTGACCGCTGCGCCGATGAGCACGGTGAGCAGCACCATGACAACGATGGTGGACTCCAGGGCAAAGCCCCGGCGGTTCCGAAGCAGGGTGTTCATCGCTCGCCTCACGGTCTCCTACCGTTCAGGTTCCACACACAGCCATGCGATCGGCTGGAAGCCTCCATAACCTTGTGTTCAAAGTGGCAAGATCCGTACGGATGGGAAGCAGCCAATGTCTAACCGTCTAAAAACTGGTCAGTAGGGCTACTCCAAGTGCTTGCGGCAGGCCTCGCTGAGGCTTCGCAAGGAGTGGGGTCCGAGGAGGGGGAAATTGTGCCCCGGCCGCAGGCCGCCGGGTTGCTGGCTGCAATATGCCCGTCTACGTTTCCGCCCCTCGTGATCCGGATCTCCCCGACCCCTATCCGATGGCCGATACCACCCTGATGGACAAGCTCGTGTCGCTCTGCAAGCGACGCGGATTCGTGTTTCAGTCGTCAGAGATCTACGGCGGGCTCGGCTCGGTCTGGGACTACGGGCCGCTCGGCGTGGAGCTCAAGAAGAATGTGAAGGACAGCTGGTGGCGGGCGATGGTGCATGCCCGGGACGACATCGAGGGACATCGATGCCGCGATCCTCATGCATCCCAGGGTCTGGGAGGCCTCGGGCCACGTGGCCGGCTTCACCGATCCGCTGGTGGACTGCCGCACCTGCAAGGCGCGGTTCCGGGCCGACAAGGTCGGCGATGCCCAGTGCCCGCAGAAGCCCAGCAAGCATCCGGGTGAGCACTCCACCTGCGACCTCACCGAACCCCGGATGTTCAATCTCATGTTCAAGACGTTCATGGGACCGGTCGAGGAACAGGCCGCCGTGGTCTACCTGCGGCCGGAGACCGCCCAGGGCATCTACGTCAACTACCAGAACGTGCTCAACGCCTCGCGGCAGAAGATCCCGTTCGGCATCGCCCAGATCGGCAAGGCGTTCCGCAACGAGATCACGCCAGGAAACTTCATCTTCCGGACTCGCGAGTTCGAGCAGATGGAGATGCAGTTCTTCGTGAAGCCGGGCACCGACGGCGAGTGGTTCGAGCGCTGGCGGGAGTGGCGGATGCAGTGGCACTCAGAGCATCGGGCTCACAGCCGGCGCGGCTGCGCTGGCACCAGCACGGTCCGGGCGAGCTGGCCCACTACGCCAAGGCCGCCTTCGACATCGAGTACGAGTTCCCCTTCGGGTGGAATGAAATCGAAGGCATCCACAACCGCACCGACTTCGACCTGGGACGCCACCAGGAGTATTCCGGCAAGAAGCTGGAGTACTTCGATCAGGCGGGGAACGAGCGGTACCTCCCTTACATCGTGGAGACTTCGGCCGGCGCCGACCGGGTGACTCTCACGACCCTGGTGGATGCCTACCGCGAGGAAGAGGTGGAAGGGGAGACGCGCGTCGTCCTTGGCTTCCATCCCGCGATCGCGCCGATCAAGACCGCGATCCTGCCACTGGTGAAGAAGGACGGCATGCCCGAGCTGGCCGACCGGCTCTATCACGACGTAAAGCGCCACATGCCCGCCTTCTACGACGATGCCGGCGCTATCGGCCGCCGTTACCGGCGGATGGACGAAGCCGGAACGCCTTACTGCTGCACGGTGGACGGTGATACGCTGAAGGATGGCACTGTCACCGTGCGAGACCGGGACTCGATGCAGCAGGTGCGGGTCGCGACGGACAACCTCGTGGCCTACCTGCGCAAACAGGTCGGGGGCTGATCAGCCGGCAGACCCTTCGAGGTAGAAATGCGACTGGCCGACTTCGAAGCGCTGGTCCAACGGCTCCAGACCGAGGTCCCGGCCGAGTATCTCGAAGGGGTGATGGAGATCGAGGTCTCCCGCAACACGCTTCCGCATCCCACCCGCGCCGATATCTACACCCTCGGCGAGTGCATTCCCCTGCCGCTCGATCATCAGGACTCACCGGGTGGGGTGTTGAGCCGCATCGTTCTCTACTACGGCTCTTTTCATGCTCTGGCGAAGCTCGACTCGAATTCGACTGGCGCGGCGAGGCCTGGGAGACGCTGACTCACGAGCTCCGACATCATCTGGAATGGCGAGCCCGGGCGCCGGACCTCGAAGAGTTCGACTGGGCGGCCGAGCAGAATTTCGCCCGTCAGGATGGGGAGCGGTTCGATCCGCTGTTCTACCGGAGCGGGGAGAAGGTCGCCGAAGGCATCTACCGTTTGGACGACGATTTCTTCCTGGAACACGAGGCCGTGGCTCCGGGCTCGACATTGCGGTTCGAATGGCATGGACGTCCGGCCCTACCAAGCCACCGTTCCAATCGAGGCCACGCTTCCCGCTTTCCTGACCCTGGAAGGCGTTGAGGATCCTCCGCCTGGCGAGCTGGTCGTTGGTGCTGCCCCGGAAGCAGGGTCTCGCCAGCTTGCTCACTTCGGCTCGTGGTACCGGTCCCTCAAGGTCCTCCATCCCGAGCTGGCCTCGGTCATCGGAGCCGAGCGGTTCTTCCGGGAAATTCAGATACTGCTCGACTCGGGCCAAAGCCGACGGCCTGTTCTACTATGTCATTCCAGCGGCTTCGGGACCGCGCTGGAGCGGGAGCGCCAACTCCCGTGGCGGATGCGCTCCGGATCGCCACCCAAATGGCGGCCGCGCTGGGCCACGCTCATCGCCACGGGGTGATCCACCGGGACATCAAGCCGGAGAACATCCTGCTCCATGAACGGCGAGGTGCTGGTGCGCGGACTTCGGGATCGCCTTTGCCGTGAGCGGGGCGAGGGAGCGCCTCACCGAGACCGGGACTGTCGCATCGGCACTCCGCAGTACATGAGTCCGGAGCAGGCCACCGGGGAGCGGCAGCTCGATGCCCGGAGCGATATCTACTCCTTGGCTGCGTGGTGTACGAGATGCTGGCGGGCGTTTCCAAGCCGAGGAATTCACCGCGGCGCTGTCAGCACCAGCGGCGGTTTCCCGAAAGCAGGTGGTAATGCCAGAGCGGATGGCTGTTCGTCGGGCTGGTGGCACTGCACCGTTACCGCGACTCGCGGCTCTACCTGCTTCCCCGCCTCAGCAGGGATTCGGTCACGGCTCGAGGGCGGATACTTCGACTCGCCGGGCCGCTTCCACGGCGCCCACGGCGCTGGAATGCCGAACCGATCACGCCGATCTCCTGCGTACCGCGACCTGTTGGTGGGGCGCCCTCTCGCCCGATGGCCGCTTCCTGGCCTACCTCCAATCGGCGACTATGTTTCCTCCGGCTTCTCCACCACAGTGAGGGTAAGGCAATGAGGCGTATTCTGTCTGGTTGCTGGCAGGGTTGTGTCGCCGCCGACCTCGCGGCTCAGGAGCCGGGCTACCGCGTCGGCATCGTCAGCGAATCGGGCGATATCGTCACCTGGCTCAAGCCGGGCGACGGGACACTGACTGTCGAGAAGACGATTCCGGTCGGGATCATGCCGGCCGACATCGACGGCCCGCACAACCTCGCCGTCGCACCCGACAACAGCGCGTACTACATCACGATCGCGCACGGCACGCCGTACGGATCGTTGTGGAAGCTCGATGCCAAGACCGACACGCTGATCGGGCGGGCCAAGCTGGAGATGTTCCCCACCACGATCGGACTGACGCCGGACGGGGAGCTCGCCTTCGTCGCCAATTCGGATTTCCATGGCGACCATCCCCGCACCAACGTGGTCTCCGTGGTGCAGACCAGCTCGATGACGAACATCACTGATCTCCCCGCGTGCGACATGCCGCACGGCGCCAAGTCGAACCACGCGGGAGCCGGATCTACATCTCCTGCATGAACAGCGACGAGCTGCTGGAGATCGAGGTCGCCACGTTCAGGATTACCCGACGCGGGAAGACCGGCGGGGGCCATGACATGGCGAGCATGGACCATGGCGCCGGCCAGGCGCCGCCGCCTGCCGCGGGAGCGAGCGCGCCTGCGGCTCCGGCGCCCGACAATTCGTGCGCTCCCACTTTCGTCAGCGTTTCGCCCGACGACAAGACGCTCTACGCCGCCTGCAACCACGGCAACACGCTGCAGGTGTGGGATGCCGAGTCGTTCACCAAGACGAAGGAGATCGCGGTGGGCAAAGGCGCCTACAACGTCGAGCCTTCGGCGGACGGCAAATGGGTGATCGTGACCAACAAGAAGGACCAGAGCTTCAGCCTGATCGACGCCAAGACGCTCACCGAGGTGGTCCGGGTCCCCACCACCAAGAAGATCGTGCACGGCGTCGCCTATTCGCCGGATGGGAAGTACGCCTTCGTCAGCCAGGAGTCGATCGGGGCAGACCCGGGCGCCATCGACATGTTCGATCTCGCCACGAAGAAGACCGTCGCCACGGTGCCGATCCCGGCGCAGCCGACGGGTGTGGCGATCTTGAGGAAGTAGTCGAGGGTCGTGAGTCTTGGGTCGTGGGTCTCAAGTCATGGGCCCGGATCGGCTCGACCAACGACTCCCGACTCCCGACTCACGACCCATGACCCAAGACCCATGACCTACGAGACCACAACCACCCTGCAGCCCGCCCAGGTCATCGCGTGGGCCAAGGTCTTCTTCGCGGAGCGGAATCCCAACAACTCCGCGTTCCCGGAGAAGGAAGGACCGAACTTCCTGTCGCTTCGGGGGCAGGGCGGGGAAGAGATCGCGATCACGGCAATCAATGCGGGTGATGGCATGACGCGGGTGAGAGCCTCGACGCTTGTTCTTCGATCAGGCGCTGGGCCGGTTCTTCTCGACCCTGCCCGGCTCGTCGGGAGACTGCCGCGTGAGCGCATCGTTGCCGATCCGGATCATGGTGGAGGACGCCTGGGATCAGGTGAACCTGGAACTCCCGGCCCAGACTTCTGTCGCCGAGGCCAAGCGCCGGGCTCTCGCGATGACTCACACCGAAGGCGATCCCTCCGGGTACATAGTGAAGTACCGTGGGGCACTCGTGCTGGACGAGCAACGCACCCTGGCGGAGGCCGGCGTCGTCTCCAACGCTCCCCTCATCGTCATGGCTCGGCGCCGCCGCCCGTGCGCTGATCCCGTGGCTCGTCCCGCGCGCCGCGGGCGTGTGCTGACCATCATCGCCGTCGGGGTGCTGAGCCTCGACGGCGTTCTGTTGCTGGTGGCCGGCCTCTGGTCCCATCGCCCGATCCTCCTCGCCCTGGGCGCCGTCCTGCTGGTGCTGACGGTCGGGGTGTATCTCCTCTGGCGACGCCAAGTGAAGATGCTGGAGGAGATCGCCCAGGCTCGGGCGGAGATGCGGGCAGAGGTGCAGGCACTGCAGGGAATGCTCAGGGAAAGAGAGATGAGTAAGTACCGAGTACCTAGTACCTAGTACCGAGTACCTAGTACGCGGGTACATCTGAATATGGTCGGCTACAGCCCTCGGTACTCGTTACTCGGTACTCGGTACTTTTAGCCATGCCTGTCCCCGTCTTCACCCACCCAGCCTGCCTCAAGCACGACCCCGGTCCCGGCCACCCCGAGACCCCGGCGAGGCTGCGCGCGATCCTCGAGAGAGTGGGGAAGGACTCGCGGTTCGAGGTGCGGGAGGCGGTGCCGGCCGAACTGGGTGACCTGCTGGCGGTTCATCCCGAGGGCTATCTGATCCGGCTGGAGCAGATCAGCCGTCAGGGCGGCGGAGTGCTGTTCCTCGACACAGTCATGAACGAGGCGAGCTGGTCCGCCGTGCTGGGTGCAACCGGCGCCGTGCGGAGCGCCCTCGACCACGCGCTGAACCAGGGCAACGCCTTTGCCGCGGTGCGCCCTCCCGGTCACCACGCGATGGCCCAGCGCGCGATGGGCTTCTGCCTGGTCAACAACGTGATCGTCGCCGCTCGACATGCCCAGCAGTTGGGGCGGCGAGAACGTGCTGATCATCGACTGGGACGTGCACCATGGAAACGGCACCCAGGCGCTCATGGAGAGCGACCCGTCGATCCGCTACGTGTCCCTCCATCAGCACCCCTGGTATCCGGGAACCGGGATGGCCCACGAGCGGGGGTTGGCAATGTCTTCAATGTGCCCCGTGGCCCCGGCCTGCCGGCCCAGCTCTACGTGGACGATCTCTGGAATGCGATCGCCTCCGCCACCAATGGGTGGCAGCCGGACCTGGTGCTGGTGTCGGCCGGGTTCGACGCCATGAGTGGTGACCCGCTCGGCGGCTTCACCCTCGAGCCGGAGCACTATGCCCAGCTCACTTCGCGAATCAGGGAACAGCTCAAGGACGCGCCAATCGTGGGACTGCTGGAGGGGGATACACGCCGGCCCGGATCGCGGAGGGTGTAGCTGCCCACGTTGCGGCGCTGGGGTGAGGCGGGAGACGGGAGACGCGGAGACGGACGAACCGGGAACAGCTCATCGAGGGACCCGAGGGACTAGGCCATCCCAGCCTATGTGCCTGTGCCGAATTCAGGGACTCCTACCTCGGTGTTCCCGTCTTCCGCTCCCATCCCCATCTCCCGCTCTTCCGTCTCCCGTCTCCCCGTCTCCCGTCTCCGGCTTTTATACTCCTCCCTCCCTGACCCCTCACCGAGCCCCAGATGCCTCACCCGCTTCGTCTGGAATCCGAGATTCTCGAACTGCACACCCGGCATCCGTTCATCATCGCCCGCGGGGACAGAGCGATTACCGCACGGTGATGGTCCGGCTGATTGACGGCGATGGAGTCGAAGGCTGGGGTGAGGCTGCGCCGAATCGGATCTACGGCGAGTCGGTGGAGACGGTGCACGGCGCCCTGCAGAACTATTCCGACCGGCTGCCCAGCGATCCGTTCCTGCTCGAGGACGCGGAATCCGGCTGGGAGTCAATCCTCGCACTCAATCCCTCAGCGCGGGTTGCGCTCTCGTCCGCGCTGCACGATCTGGTGGGCAAGCGGCTGGGCATTCCGGTCTACAAGCTGTGGGGACTCGACCCGGCCAAGGCCCCGCGTTCCACCTTCACCATCGGCATCGATAACGACGCCAAGCTGCGGCAGAAGGTGAAGGAGGCCGAGCAGTATCCGATCCTCAAGATCAAGCTGGGGACGGATCGGGACGTGGAGATCCTGGAAACGATCCGGGGATGACCCAGAAGGAGCTTCGGGTTGACGCCAACTGCGGCTGGAGCGTCAAGCAGGCGATCCGGATGCTCCCGGTGCTGGAGGAATTCGGGGTGACGGTACTGGAGCAGCCTCTGGCCGCTGAGGATCTGGAAGGGTTGGGCAAGGTGAGCCGAGCCTCCCGCATCCCGGTGATTGCGGACGAAAGCTGCAAGACTGCCGCCGACATTCCCCGTTGGTTGGCAAAGTGGACGGCATCAATCTCAAGCTGGCCAAGTGCGGCAGCCTCCGGGAAGCGCTGCGCATGATCGCCATTGCGCGGGCTCATCAGATGATGGTCATGATCGGTTGCATGATCGAAAGCTCGATTGCCATCACCGCCGCGGCGCACCTGACGCCGCTGGTGGATATCGTGGACCTCGATGGTGCTGCGCTGCTCCAGGACGATCCCTTCGTCGGCGCCTCGATCGACGGCGGCCAGGTTCGCCTTCCTACCGGTCCCGGGCTTGGCTTGAGCCGGCGATGACCGAGCGGTACGGGCAGGTGGCGCTCCCGCTGCCGCTCGCCCGGCCCTACACCTACCGCATTCCCGAGGCGATCGGCGACCGGATCGAACCCGGGGCGCGAGTCGTGGTACCGGTCCGCGGCCGCGAGATGGTCGGGATCGTCGTGGCGATCGCTGACGTCCCTCCCGAGCGTGCGGCGAAGGACATCCTCGCGGCACCCGATCCGGAACCAGCTCTCCCGCTCCCTCTCCTCGAAGCCGCCACCTGGATGGCGCGGTATTACGGCGCGCCGCTCGGCCTCGCCATTCGCGCGGCTCTCCCCGCGGCACTCTGGGGACAGTCGAAGGTTCTGGCGCGGATCGCCGACGGGGCCTCGATTCCCGGCGGACTGGCGGGCGAGGTGGTCGCCTGGCTCGAGAAGAAGGGCGGCAGCGCACCGGTGCCGAGCATCGCGCGGGGACTCAAGCGGCCAGTGTGGGACGCGGTGAACCGGCTGGCACGGGTAGGCGCCATCGCGCTGGAGGTCCATCCGGCGGAGACCGACAGCGGAACCGCCACCGAGCGAATCGCCGTTCTGGCCGGTCCACGGCTCACGCTGCTGGAACGGGAGGCCGCCTTTGGACGAGCGCCGGCGCAGCGCGCGGTGCTGGAGGCGCTGGAGCAGACGGGCGGACGAGCGCCGGTTCGCCACCTGCTGGAGCAGCTCAAGCTTTCCCCGGCCGGAATGCGGGCGCTGGTAAAGCGCGGGCTCGCGGTGGTGGAAGAAGTTCCCACGCTGCGAGACCCTTTCGCCGATGCCGCCGGCACTCCTCCGCCGCCGACCCTGACTCAGCGCCAGCGGGAAGCGGTCTCGACTCTTTCGTCCCTCGCGCCGGGCGACGGCGGCCTGCTTTTCGGTGTTACTGGAAGCGGAAAGACGCTGGTGTATCTCGATGTCATCCGGCAGGCGATGGCGCGAGGGACGCGGGGCCATCATTCTGGTGCCCGAGATCGGGTTGACGCCTCAGACGGTGAGCCGGGTGCGCGGGGTCTTCGGGAACGACGTCGCGGTGCTGCACAGCGGACTATCAGAGGGCGAACGGGCCGACGCCTGGCGCGCCCTGCGCAGCGGAACGAAGCGAGTGGCCGTGGGAGCGAGGTCGGCGGTGTTCGCGCCGGTTCGGAACCTCGGCGTGATCGTGATCGACGAGGAGCACGAGGCCAGCTACAAGAACGGCGAGGCGCCGCGCTATCACGCGCGGGATGTCGCGATGGTTCGAGCGCGTCTCGAAGGCGCGATCTTCATTCTGGGCAGCGCGACCCCGTCGCCCGAATCCATGTCGCGGGTCGGGCCCCGCCTCACGCTGGTCCGGCTTCCGGAGCGGGTCGGAGCACGCCCGCTTCCCGAGGTTGAGCTGGTTGATCTCCGCACCGCGCCACGACTCGCCATTGCGGGAGCGGTTCCCTGGTCGGAGCGACTGGACCTGGCGGTCGCCGGTGCGCTCGATCGCAACGAGCAGGTCCTCCTACTACTCAACCGGCGTGGCTTCGCCTCCTTCCTTCAATGTCCCGCCTGTGGTGAAGTCGAGGGCTGTCCCCGGTGCAGCATCGCTCTCACCGTTCATCGATCTCCCAATCGTCTGCGCTGCCACTACTGCGGCCACGAAGAGCCGATCCCGGCCGCGTGCAGAAAGTGTGGCCATGCTGTACAACAGATGCGCGGGGTGGGCACCCAGCAGGTGGAACGCTTTCTCGCTGAGCGATTCCCGGCGGCCCGGCTGGCACGAATGGATCTCGACACCACGAGCACCAAGTGGTCGCACCATCGCATTCTCGAGACCTTTGGCCGGGGAGACGCCGACATCCTGCTCGGCACCCAGATGATCGCCAAGGGACTGGATTTTCCCAATGTCACTCTGGTCGGCGTGGTGGACGCGGATACCGGTCTCCACCTTCCCGACTTCCGCTCCGCTGAGCGGACGTTTCAGCTGCTGGCGCAGGTCGCTGGTCGAGCAGGGCGGGGGCCGAAGGGCGGTAGAGTCGTGGTGCAGACCAGGAACCCCGAGCATCACGCGTTGGTCTTTGCCGTGCAGCACGATGCCGAGGGCTTCCTGGGAGAAGAGCTAGCCGCGCGACGGGAACCTCCCTATCCGCCGGAAAACTCCCTGGTGAACCTCGTCTCGAGTGGACCGGATGAACGCCGCGTGGGCGAGAACGCCGCCGCAGTCGCAGCATGGTGCCAGCGATTAATAGAGAAACACAGCCTTCCAATCACGGTTCTCGGTCCGGCGCCGTGCGCGCTGGCGAAGATCCAGAACCGGTGGCGATGGCATGTCGTTCTAAAGGGCACTGGGGAGGAACTGGGGAGAGTGGTACGTTACGCTGCGGAGCGATTGCCGGGTGTGGCGGGAGTGCGGACGATCATTGATCGGGATCCGGTCGCGTTACTGTAGGCGGCTCGGCGGCTCGGCGGCTGGCAGGGCGGCTCGGCGGCTCGGCGGCTCGGCGGCTCGGAGTTCGACGGTTCGATCGTCTGGCGGTCCGCCGGTGCGACGAGAATAACGGAGACGAGTCATGGCGGACGACGCGCGGTGCGGCTTACCTGAAGGACGTGATCCTGCAGCTGCGGGCCTACAAGAAACTGGGCGAGAAGGCGATCGCCCAGGTCTACGATAGCGGGCTCACCAAGGTCCTGTATTCCGACGCCAACAGCATCGCGATCCTGGTTAAGCACATGAGCGGGAACATGCGCTCACGGTGGACCATGTTCCTCACGACTGACGGCGAGAAGCCCGACCGCAACCGGGATTCCGAGTTCGAGCTATCGGAAGAACCAACCCGGGAAGAGTTGATCACCTGGTGGGACGACGGCTGGGCCCGCGTCTTCGATGCTATCGAGCACCTCAAGCCCGAAGACCTGGGGCGTACGGTCACGATTCGTGGCCAACCGCACAGCGTGCTCCAGGCGATCAACCGGCAGTTGATGCACTACTCCTACCATATTGGGCAGATCGTCCTGCTGGCGCGAGCGCTGGCCGGCGCCAGCTGGAAATCGCTCAGTATTCCGAAGCGGCCTTCTCAGAGCTGAGTCTCGCCCTAATCGCGAGCCCAGCCAATCTCCATGCCGAGGTAGGCGTTCCGGCCCGGAGCGGGTTCGAAGACTCGGCCGACGGCCCCATTGATGGTCAGCGAGCCGACATACTGCCGGTCCCACAGATTGTTTACCGCGGCAAAGGGAGACAGCGCCCACGCGCCGGCCCGGCCTTCCCACGTCACGCGCAGGTTGGTCACACCGAGTCCGACTCCATCCACAACGTTTGGCCCAGCCTCGCCCCACCCGTTGACGTAAAGGGTGTTGTGATCGTCGGCGAAGATCGACGACGCCATGCTGTGGTCCAGGTCCAGATAGAAGCTCTTATAAGGTCCGGCCCGGAGGCCCAGGCGAATGAAGGCTTCCGGCACTCCCGGCAACGTCTTGCCATCCAGCGTGTCTACCGCGGTGCCGTTCACGATCTTGTAGTCCGCGAAGCGGTAGTGGGACCAGGTATATGAGCCGAACAGGCGCAGGGTGGCGACCGGCGCGACATCAACTCCCACCTCGATACCGTCGTTGTGGACCTTCCCCGCATTGGTGAAGAAGCCTCGACCGCTCACCTCGCTGAACTGCACGATGGCATCGCTGATCCGGCCCAGGAAGCCGGCGATGCTGTAGTTGAACGCTCCGATCCGGCCTCGACCGCCGAGCTCGAGGGTGACGGCGCGCTGCGGGTTCAGGTCGGTGTTGAATCCGCCGGTGGAGTTGGGCTGGTTGACCAGCTCGGTCGTGGTTGGCGTCTCGAAGGACGTCGCGACGTTCATGTAGGTGACGAACTCGGTGCTGGCCGCGAAGGTCAATCCGGCATTTCCGCTCCAGGATCCCATGGTGCGCGAGCCGCTGTTGTCGACACCGTCGCTCAAGTGATGGTCTTCCACATCGAACGAGACGGCATCGTACCGCACTCCGGCGCTACCGCTCAACGTCGGTGAGAAGTTCCAGTGAAGTTGAGCGAAGGGGCCGATCTCACTCACCTTCTCGCGCTGGTCCAGGATCAGGGTATCGGGAATGCCGCCAACCGCCCGCGAGTTGGTGCGATCATCCCGAGATATTGGGCGTCAACTCCCAGCGTCAGTCGAGCGGAGTTCTCAGTGGCTCCGAGGTGCCGGTCGGTGGAGAACCGGGCGCCTATGGCCTGCCGGTCGATGTTGACGAAGGTGCCGACGTCGGGGCCGGGGCCGGACGGCGGCGGCGTCGCGAGGGGGTTCGCCAGGTCGCGCAGCAACCCGAAGACCGTGGCGGTCCATTCCGAGTGCTCGCCATAGTGCTTGAGGGAGAAGCCGAGCTGGCCCTGGGAGACGTCCTTGTCGGCGTCTCGGAGAATGTTGCCGGCAGCGGCGGAGTCGGGATTCGCGAGGTATTCGGTCTGGGTCAGGGCTCCAGGATTTTCGGCCTGAGGAGCGTCAGAGTAACCGAAGCGAAGCGTTCCCGTCGTGCTGGAACCGAAGATGTAGTCGGCGCCGAGGTTGAGCTGAGTGAAGTGAGAGGAGCTGTGCTGCCGGAATCCGTCATACTCGGTGTGAGAGACGGACAAGGTGCCGCTCGCCGAGCCGGAGCGGCCACCGGTTCGGCTCGAGACCTTCATCATCCCGAACGATCCGCCTTCTCCCCGTACGGTCTCACTGAAGGGACCCGGGCCGGGAGACTCGGTGGTGAAGGAAAGCACGCCGCCCGAGGCGTTGCCGTAGAGCGACGAGCTGGACCCGCGAAGCACTTCGACCCGCCCGATGTCGCCGAGATCGAGATTGGACAACTGGCTCTGCCCGTCGGGGAGCGTCTGCGGAATCCCGTCCAGGAGGACCTTCACGCCCCGCAATCCGAAGTTGGATCGGCTGCCGAAGCCCCGAATCGAGAGCCGCTGATCGAGGCTGAAGTTGTATCGGTTGGTGACGTAGACACCCGGGATGTTGCTGAGCGACTCGTCGAGTCCGAGGGTCGCCTGTCCCCGCCGCACCGCTTCCTTGGGCACGACACTCACCGCCGCGGGAATCCTGCTGAGCGGCTCGGGAGTGCGGGTGACGGTGACCGTGATTTCCGGAAGGAGCTTGGCGGAATCGGCTTGGGCCGAATCGGGTTGCTGGGCCGTGAGGCTCGTTGCACAGCACATCAAGGCAAAGCAGATACCTGCTCTCATCAACAGCCCTCTCGAATTGGGAGTCACACCATTGCGGCGGGAGCGACGACGAAGCCTACAAAGTGTCTGTGCCCGACTGGAAGCGTGCTTGAATCGAGCTATCGGCGGGCCTACATTTCAAGTTCAGCCATGACCACGCAAACATATCACGCACCGGACTTTACGGCGCCGCTTCTGGCCCGCGCCCCGGGCGCGCAATTCGAGCCGATTCCCGCCGACGGAGTCCTGCCCGAAGGATTCTTCTCCACCTCGAACCTCCCGACCTACGTGCGGGTGGGCGAGCGCTGGGTGCTGCCGCGGCGTCCTCGCATGGATTGTGTCATCGTCAAGCGAGGCGACGATCTCGAGGTCATCGAGCCCCGTCGTCCTCAAGAAGGGCGACGCGATCGCCATGGGATTGGCGGAGGACGGCTCCCAGGGCATCTACGTTCACACCGAAGGATTCCTCGGCGGGTCGCATAGCGCGAACGAGTTCCGCTTCATGTCCACCGAGGTGAGCCGTGAGCGCCCGGTCAACTATGAGGAGCTCGCCGCGCGGCTCAACGAGGAAAAGGCGCAGGGCGGTTACCTCATCTGGGTGGCGGGACCGGCGCTGGTGCATTCCCGCGCGCGGGGAGACTTCGAGTGGTTCATCCGCAACGGTACGTGCAGGCGGTCCTCGCCGGCGAATGCGGTCGCGGTTCACGACATCGAAGCCGCGATCTTCGGCACCACACTGGGCATGACCAGCACCGGACAGCCCACCGACGGCGGCCATGGCCTTCACATGCGGGCGATCAACCAGGTTCGAGCGCTCGGCTCCATCGAGAAGGCGGTGAAGGCAGGACTGATCAAGAGCGGCATCATGCACGCGCTCGTGACCAACAAGGTTCCGTACGTGCTCGCCGGGTCCATTCGGGACGACGGCCCTCTGCCGGGGTGCTACAGCAATTCGCTCGAGGCCCAGGACGCGATGCGGGAGCTGACCGTGCTCGCGACGGGTGCCATTCTCGGTCGCATCAGCCCTGCATGCCATCGCCGTAGGGAACATGCTCCCGGCCTATCACACCAATTACGGCGGAGGCCCCACTCCGCTCATGACGATTTGCGTCGACCAGACGGAGTTTGTGGTCAACAAGCTGAAGGACCGCGGCACCCACCAGGCGTACGGAGTCGTCACCAACGCCCAGGACTTCATGCACGTGTTGCGCTTCTACGTCGAAAGGTCTTCCAATGCCTGAGAGCGGCATCCTCAACCGCCCCGGCTCCGGCTGGGATCGACTGGCCGCAGCGGTGGCCGGCGCCATGCCCGCGAGCGAAATCGAAGCCGTCTGGCTGTTCCGCACTCTCCGGCGCGAAGGCACCGAGTGGGGGACGGCGCTGGTCGCTCGGGTGGATGGCGAGGAGCGGGAGCGGCGGCGGATCTACACCGCCCGGTTTCAGCACGTCCTCAAGGGCAAGGAGCGGGGCAAATTCGAGTGGGCGCTGGAGGAAGTCGGGAGCGGGCCGGTCGATACCATCGGAGAGATCATCGCCGGGGTTCGCAAACGGATGGACGATGACGACCCCCGGCCGGTGACGCCCGCCGAGTGGCTCCCGCCTGTCGATGCCGCGCCTCGAGAAGGATGAAGCGGCGGTCCTGCTCGACCGCTTCCGCCGCTATCTGAAAGACCATCATCATCCGGTGACGAGGCAACGCGACCTCGTCGCCGAAGTCGTCTTCCTCTCCGGTGGGCACCTCTCGGTCGAAGAGATCCAGCGCCAGCTCACCGACCGCGGCGAGACCGTAGGACTCGCGCCACCATCTATCGCACACTCGAAGTGCTGGTGAAGAGCGGGCTGGTGCGGGCCCATGATTTCGGCCAGGGCTTCCGGCGTTACGAAGCCATGTCTACCCAGGCCGACCATGAACACCTGATCTGCGTGCGCTGCGGCCGGGTGGATGAGTTCGCCAACGAGCGGCTGGAACGAATGCTGGGCATCATCGCCGACGAGCATCAGTTCCAGCATCAACGGCATCGGGTGGAGATTTACGGGGTGTGCCGGGATTGTCAGAGGAAGGACTTTACCCAGTGACTCGGCGGCTCGGCGGCTCGGCGGCTCGGCTATGAGCGAACCCACGACGCTTGGGCGTGTTGGTCGCCTTCACGGCAGGCCTGCTGAGCTTTCTGTCGCCCTGTGTGCTGCCGCTGGTCCCCTCGTACATCGGATTCCTCACCGGCCTGACGCTCGACGAGATGAGCTCGCGGCGGCGGTGGCGCTGCTGCATGCCACCCTCTTCATCATCGGCTTCACCATCATCTTCATGCTGTTCGGCGCCTCCGCCACGGCGCTGGGGCGAGTGCTCAAGTTCCACGAGGTGTGGCTGCAGCGGATCAGGGGCATCCTGATCATCGTCTTCGGCCTGGTCTGCCTCGGCGTGTTCCGCTTCTCCTTCCTGCAGCAGGAACGCCGGCTTCACCTGCAGGACAAACCGCTGGGCTATCTCGGATCGGTTTTCGTGGGGATGGCCTTCGCGGCTGGGTGGACGTCCCTGCATCGGGCCGATTCTGGGCGGGATCTACGCGCTGGCCGCGGCCTCCGACAGTCTGGGCCGCGGGGTGCTCCTGCTGGCGGCGTACTCGGCCGGTCTCGCGGTGCCGTTTCTCATCGCGGCCTTCGCGGTGAACGCCTTCCTCGACTGGTTCCAGCGCTTCCGGAAATTCCTGCCCTGGGTGATGAAGGTGAGCGGAGCCTGTTGGTGATCGGTTGGCGTGATGCTCCTCACCGGACAGTTCACCCGGATTTGCGACGCTGGCTTCAGGGATGGACGCCGGAGGGTTTGTTCGGAAGGCTGTAACAGTACCTGAGTACCGTGTACCGTGGTACCTAGTACCTGAGTAGAGTACACGAGTTCTGGTACGGGAATCAACGGTGATGATTCGCGAGAGGCTAGCTGCGACTGGTAGAGCGCTCAAGCATGCGGGCGACTTCTGCCGCCAGCAGGAAGTCCGCGAGAATTCCGACTCGAGCAACACCGACGATCGGCTAGCCAGGTGAAGCTGCGCCCGAAGTTCGGCTACTGAATCCCGCGCACGGACAGAGAACTGCCCGAAGAGTCGGCATTCCTCCTTTCAAAGCCTTCCACCATATGTGGACACTATCGAGACGGATGCGGCGCATCTGATCGGTAAGGACATGGTCGTGTGCAACGCGCCCCGTTACTGGGCCGCGTGGAACCTGCCTTCGCCAACTGTCCTGGCCTTGCTGCCAAGCAATCAGATCCTCAAATCGCGTCACCGCTACCGCGCAGCCAACGGCGTAAGCCGTCACTGAGTCAGGAATCCGGATTATTGGGGACAAATATCGAACAAACGCAGGCGGCGGGCCTTCCAGCCTGCTGCTGTTCTCGGCACTCGGTACCAGGTAGTCGTGTTCTGGTACTCGGTACTCGGTACTCGGTACTCTGGTACTAGGTGCTGCTTACTACTCGGTACTCCTGCCTCGACTTCCTCCTCCAACTGCTGCCTGTGCAGCGGATCCCGATACCTTCCGCCCTTCCGCATCAACTCGGCATGGGTCCCCTGTTCCACGATCAGTCCCTCATCGAGCACCAGGATCCAGTCCGCGTCGCGGACGGCGGTGAGGCGGTGGGAGACGATGATGCTGGTCCGGCCGCGTAACGCATCGCGCAGGCCGTGGAGAATCTTCGCCTCGGTCTGACCATCCACCGCACTGAGCGCGTCATCCAGCACGAAGACCGGAGGGTCCTGGGCCAGGGCTCTCGCGATGGCGGATCGCTGCTTCTGGCCGCCCGGAGATTGACGCCCCGTTCGCCGAGCATCGTGTCGATGCCCTGGGGCAGGACAGGAAGCGCCTCGCTCAGCTGGGCGGTTTCGATCACGCCTGACAGCCGGCCGTCGTCCGGCGCGCCGAGCAGGATGTTGTTCCGAAGCGTCTCGCTGAAGAGGAAGGTCTCCTGGGGTACAAAGCCGATTGCCTCACGCAGGTCCTCCAGGCTCAGGTCGCGAATATCCACGCCATCGATGAGGACCCGTCCCCGATCCGGGTCGTAGGCCCGGGGCAGCAATTCGACCAGGGTAGACTTTCCCGATCCCGTCGCCCCGACGATGGCGAGTGAGCGCCCCGCCTCGACGGTGAAGTCGATGTCCTGGAGTACCCAGCCACGCTCCGGGGCGTTGGGGTAGCGGAACCAGACCCCTTCGTATTTCACGGTGCGGCCCCGCGCGGTCTCGGGAGCCGGGACGCGGCGGCCGGCGAGACAATCGCGGGCTGCTCCTGGAGGAGTGCCAGCAGGCGGCCCATCGATGCTTCACCCCGTTGAACCAGGTTGACGACCCAGCCCAGCGCGATCATCGGCCAAACCAGATACACCAGGTAGACCCCGAAGGCGACGAATTCGCCGACCGTGACGGTTCCGGCCACCACGAGCGATCCGCCGATGTAGAGCACCGCGGCGCCACCCAGTCCCCGAGCAGTGCAAGGATCGGGTGAAATGCCCCGGCAACCTGGGCCAACGCGATGTTGCGCCGGGCGTACTCCTCGTTTAGTCTGCGGAAGTTGACCGCTTCCGCCCGCTCCTGCTGGTAGGCCCGGACGATCCGGACGCCGGAAATATTCTCGTGGGCGGCACTGGTGAGAATGCTGTACTGCGCCTGGATCGCGAGGGTGCGCCGATGGATCGCCTGGCCGAAGAAGGCCATGACGATCGGCAGCGCGATGAGCGGCAAGAGCGCCAGTCCTGTCAGCCGTGGGCTGATGTGGATCATGTAAGGCAGCACCATGAGGGTGCCGACGACGGTGTTCACGAAATACATGAGCGCAGGGCCTGCGACCATGCGAACCGCGAGCAGGTCGTTGGTCGCCCGGGCCATGATATCGCCGGTTGGCATCCGGTCGTAGAAGGAGGCGGAAAGGACTTGGAGGTGCTGGAAGAGCCGGTCACGCAGGTCGGTTTCGACCCGGCGACTCACGCCGTTGAGCAGCTCGCGCATGCCGTAACGCGCGACGCCGCCGACCGCCGCGATGGTGAGAATGAGGACAATCTCGTGCCGTACCAGCGCGAACGATCCACCAGTTTTCAGCGCATCGATCCCGCGCTGCAGAAAACGCGGCACGAGCGTTGCAAAGAAGTTGGAGACGACGACGAGCGCGAGCCCCCGACGAAGGTCCAGCGGTAGGGACGCATCGCGGGGAGCAGGTGACGCAGGTTCTTCATGGGTGGAATGTCACAATGCCCCAACCGATGAGCAAGTCAATTCTTTGGAGGAAAAGGACCATGACCAGATCCATCGCAGCCGGCCTGGCGCTGCTCGCGCTGGTGGCGTGTGGTAAGGGGCTGGAGACAAGACCGCGGCGGCCGACAGCCTCAACCGCGATCTGCAACTCGCCCCGGCCGAGTCCACCATGGCGCTGAGCGACACCGCGATGAGCAATGCGCCGCAGCCCGCTCCGGCCCCACTGCCCCAGCTCCGGCTCCCGCCAAGCCCAAGCCGAAACCGGCGGCTCCTGCCGCTCCTGTGATTACCAGCGTGACCATTCCCGCGGGTACGGTAGTGCATCTCGCTTCCAACGACTCTCTGCATTCCCGTCACGACAAGGCGGGCAAGATCATCACCGCCAACGTGACCCAGGACGTGAAGGACGCGAAAGGGAACGTCGGCATTCCGGCGGGCGCTGTGGTCACCTTCAAGGTGGTCGAGCTCGAGCCCGCGAAGAGCAAGAGCGCCAAGGACGGCACGCTCACCCTCGCGGTGCAGGACGTGAGCGTCAACGGGAAGAGCATCAACATTGCGGCCAACGTCGATTCGGTCGAGCATACGCTGCAAGGCCAGGGGGTAACCGCGGGCGGCGCAGCCTGGGTCGGCGGTGGTGCCGCCGCCGGAGCCATCGGTGGCAAGATCATCGGAGGGAAGACCGGCGCCATCATCGGCGGTATCGTTGGTGGAGCGGCGGGAACGGCCGTGGCGGTCCAGACCGCCGACCGGGACGTGGTCGTGACGCCCGGCGCCGCGATTGTGATACACTCTTTCAGCCGGACGTGACGGTGCAGAAGTAGCCGTAAGCCGTGAGCCGGGAGACAGCAGAGAGCTGTCATTCCGAGCGACAAGGAATCCCTCAAGTCGACGATTAGGTTCCCCGGAGGGCTTTGCTCTCAGATCAGCGGCTTTCTCGCTCACTGGCTTACGCGTCTTACGGCTGCCTAATACCCCGACCCTCCGCCCCCTCCCTCGGGTCGCTCACGCCCTCCCAGCCGCTCGGCATCCGAATGATCGCCTCGACATCGCCCCAGCCTCCGCGGTACTGGATGCCATGGCCCAGCCGCTCCAGCTCGGCGATCGCCGCGGGCTGGAATCCACCCCGCTCGAGGCGAATCGAATCCGGCAGCGCCTGATGGTGCATCCTCGGCGCGGCAACCGCGTCCGGCCAGCGGCATGTGATGATCGATGACGTTGGAGATCACGTGGTACACCTGGGTGATGATCGTGGGCCCGCCCGGAGTTCCGACCACCATGAACAGCTTCCCGGCGGAGTCGAGGACCACGCTCGGCGTCATGGCCGACAGCATCCGTTTGCCTGGCGCGATCGAGTTCGCCTCGCCCTGAATCAGGCCGTAGCCGTTCGGCTTCCGGGTGCCGTCGTGAAGTCGTCCATCTCATCGTTGAGCAGGAACCCGGCGCCGGAAACCGCCACCGCGCTGCCATAGCTGTCGTTGAGCGTCGTGGTACAGCTCACGGCGTTGCCCAGCGAGTCAACCACCGAATAGTGGCGTGGTCGAGGTTCCGTCGCGGAGGCTGGGGTCGAAGGGCGGGGTCGGGGTCGCGTGATGCGGATCGATCTGCTGCCGCAGAGTGGCCGCGTACTCCTTCGACAAGCAGCCGATCGAGCGGCATCTTCACGAAGCCGGGTCGCCGAGGTAGATGTTGCGATCGGTGAAGGCCCGGCGCATCGCTTCCGCTTCGCGGTGCAGCAGCGCCGCGAGCCGAAGGGGAAGGGCTCCGTATCCCTCCATGATGTTGAGAATCAGCGCCAGGGTGACGCCGCCCGAGGACGCAGGCGGCATCGAGTAGATGGTGTACCCGCGGTACTCGATCTTGATCGGATCCCGCCAGACGGCGCGGTACGCGGCCAGGTCGGCCAGGCTGATGAGTCCACCGCCGCGATCCATTTCCGCTACGATCGAATCGGCGACCCACCCCTTGTAGAACCCATCCGCGCCCGTGATCCCGGATCGCGGTGAGGGTCTTGCCCAGATCGGCCTGCACCAGGATCGACCCCGGGGCAGGGGCGCGACCGCTGTCGGGCAGGAAGTAGCGGCGCGAGGCGGCGAAGGTGTAGAGCCAGGCGCGATAGTTGTCGATCGAGCTGCTGCGGTGCTCATCCACGACGAAGCCCTCGCTCGCGAGCTTGATCGCGGGCTCGATCACGGTGGCGAACGGAAGCTTGCCGAACTTCGTGATGCGCCTCGACCAGTCCCGCCACCGATCCGGGGACTCCCGCGGCGAGAGCGCCCTGTCCGACAGGCCCGGTCGGATCGCCGGCCCGATCGAGATACATGTTGTGGGACGCGAGGCCGGGCGCTGCTTCTCGATAGTCGAGTGCGCGCGGTGGCGCCATCCGCCATCCGGAAGACCATGAAACCGCCACCGCCCAGGTTGCCCGCCTCGGGATGCACCACCGCGAGCGCGAAGCCCACCGCCACGGCCGCATCCACCGCATTCCCTCCGGCTCGGAGGATGTCGCGCCCCACCTCGCTCGCGATCGGGCTGCCCGACACGACCATCGCCTGGTTGCCTTCGGCCACGCGCGCCTTCCCGGCCAGCCGCCAGGTCGGGTTGATCCCGGAACTCGGCCCGCGGGTGCGGGAGCAGATGAGGGCGTGGACGGAGCCGCAGCCCGCCAGAGCAGCGGAGGCGAGGACCAGAGGAAGCAGGCGCAGATGCACGGATGCCTCGAAGAAAGGGAGAGTCGGTTGCCGAGGGAACTGGGTCGCCCAAATTTAGCTCCGCTCCCCGCGTCATGCCTTATTCACTTCCACGGGTGGATTTCTCCATCGATCCCCGGCTTACCGAGCGCCGCAATCCCCGCACGACAGGTATCGACCGGGCCTCGCCGCTCGAGATCGTAGACCTGATCGCGGCCGAGGATGCGACCGTCCCCGCCGCCGTCGCCCGGGCCCGCGAGGAGCTGGCCGCCAGCATCGAGATGGTCGAGGCCGCCTTCCGCAAGGGCGGCCGGCTGCTCTACGTCGGTGCCGGAACCAGCGGGAGACTCGGCGTGCTGGACGCAGCCGAGTGCCCTCCACGTTTGGCACCGATCCCGAGATGGTCGTGGGGATCATCGCGGGCGGATACCGGGCACTGGTACGCTCGGTCGAAGGTGCCGAGGACGATGTCAACGCGGGCATCGGCGAGATGGACACCCAGCGGGTCGGCCCCAACGACGTGGTGATGGGGATTGCGGCCAGCGGCACGACGCCCTTTGTCCGAGCGGCCCTGGGGCGGGCCCAGGCACTCGGCGCCCGCACGATTTTCTTTCCTGCACGTGAGCCCCCGGCTCTGCTCAAAGAGACCTGTGATATCTGCCTGACCATCCTGGTCGGTCCCGAGGTGATTACCGGCTCCACCCGGATGAAGGCCGGGACCGCCACCAAGCTCGCGCTCAATACCGTCACGACGGGGGCCATGGTCCGGCTGGGGAAGGCCTACGGCAACCTGATGGTGGACCTCAAGGCCTGGAACGACAAGCTCACCGACCGCTCGGAACGCATCGTGATGGAAACGACGGGGAGTGACCGTGCCGCTGCCCGTGCCGCGCTCGAGGCGGCGGAAGGAGGCGTCAAGACCGCCATCGTCATGGTGAAGCTCGGCGTAGGGCGGGGAGAGGCGGAGCGGCTGATTGATCGGTCATATGGGCCGCCTGCGCGACTTGCTGGGCGATCCGCCGGCCATGAGCGCCGAGTGAGCGAGCACGCGACGCTGGCCGTTGGTCTCATGTCGGGCACCTCGCTCGACGGCATTGATGCGGCACTGGTCCGCTTCCGCGGGCCGACCCACTGCGACCTGCTCCACTTCGTCACCCGGCCCTACGCCGCTCCGGAGCAGAGCGCGATTCTCGAGGGATCAACGGGGCCCGAGCCCCGGACCTCGCCAAGCTTCACACCCAGCTGAGCCTCTGGAGCGCCGAGGCGGTAGAAACGCTGCTCGCCGAATCCAGGGTGCGGGCCTCCGATCTCGGGTTCATCGCGATGCACGGCCAGACCATCTGGCACGAGCCGCCGCTGGTCTCCTGGCAGCTGGGCGAACCCGCGGTGCTGGCGGAACGGTTCGGAGTTCGGGTGGTGAGCAATTTCCGCTCGCGCGACGTGGCCGCAGGCGGACAGGGGCGCCGCTCGTTCCAATCGCTGACCTGCTGCTGTTCGGTGATCCGGAACATCCACGGGTCCTGCTCAATATCGGTGGCATGGCGAATCTCACCTACGTTCCTCGCCGTGCCGTGGAAGAAGGGCGCGTTCGCGTTCGATACCGGGCCGGGGATGGCCCTGGTGGATGGACTGGCGCGGAAGGCGAACCCGGGAAGCCGATTCGATGAGGACGGACGGCTGGCCCGACAGCGGTGCGGTGAACGACGGGTTGCTGGACCAGTTGCTGCGCGATGACTATTTCGCGGCACCACCCCCAAGAGCACCGGGGCGCGAGCGTTTCGATATGTCACTCGTCGAACGGATCGCGCGCGAGGCTCCCGGTGCAGACGGGGTGGCGACCGCAGTCGAGCTGACCGTGCGATCCATCGTGGATGCGTTCGCTCGCTGGGTGCCGGGCACGGCTGAAGTGCTGGTCTCCGGCGGTGGAGTGCATCACCCGGTGCTGATGGAACGGCTGGAGGGCGGCCTGGAGGGAAGGGGATGCACGCTGCGCCGGTTTCCACGAGGTGTTCTTCGACGGAGACGCGAAGGAAGCCGTGGCGTTCGCGCTCCTGGGTTACCTCGCGATCCATGGCCAGCCGGGCAATCTCCCCGCGGCGACCGGGGCGAGCGGGCGTCGGGTACTGGGGCAGGTGACGCCGGGGTAGTCCAATTGTCAATTTGCAATTTTCAATTGGTAATTGACCCTCGTCTCGCCCGTCTCCCGTCTCCCGTCTCCCGTCTCCCGTTTCTTCCGCTGCATCACTCGTTTCACATTGTCGAGCCCGATATTTGGCCTCTTGACGTGATTCTCATCACGCGCAACATTAGCCCACATTGTGAAACAGCGTGCCATAAAATCACGGCGGCCCTTGGGTGGAACCCAGGCCGTAAGGCGGGCGCTTGCGGTCCTCGGGGCGTTCACCGATCAAACACCTGAATGGGGGCTCGCCGATCTCTCGCGGTCCCTCCACCTGACCAAGAGCACGACGCTGCGCCTGCTCGGCGCGTTGGAACGCGAGGGCCTGCTCTCGCGCTTCGGGCCCAACGGGTCCTATCGCCTCGGTCCGACCGCGATCGAGCTTGGCGCGCGCGCCCAGCGGGTCCATAGTCTCCCCGGTACCGCACACGCCGAGTTGCTGCGCCTGGCCCGCGCGACCGGTGAGACCACGAGTCTCGAAGTCCTGATCGGCAATGAAATCCTGATTCTGGACGAAGTTCTCGGCACCCACCTGGTAGGCCGGTCGTCTTCCATCGGCACCCGGTGGCCTGCCCATGCTGCCTCGACCGGCAAGGTGCTGCTCGCGGCGGCACGCCAGGGCAACGTCGAGACCTGGCAGGGCGCCCCGCTGGATTCACCCTCGAACTGGAGCAGTATACGCCGCGCACCATCACCTCTCGGCAAAAGTTCGACGCAGAGCTGAATCGAGTCGCGAAGCTGGGATACGCCACGGCCATCGGCGAGCTCGAGGTGGGGTATGTCGCGATCGGTGCACCGATCCGCAACAACGCCCAGCACGTCGTCGCCGCGATCTGTGTCGGCGGCCCCTCGAACCGGCTCACCGAGGCGAGAATCCCCGCTCTCGCGGCCGAGTTGCGCCAATCGGCCGACCGAATCTCCCGGCAGCTCGGAGCCCGTTTGTGAGCGACCGCAGCCTCTCTCTTGCCCTGGTGGGGCTTGTCCTCCTCGTGACGCTCCCGGCGCTCCGGCCTGCCCCGGCGGCCGGCGGTCACCTCCTTATCGTGGGCGGAGGGGAACAGCCGCCGGAGCTGGTGTCGCACTTCGTCGAGCTGGCCGGCGGTTCGGGCAAGGCAAAGATCGCGGTGGTGCCGATGGCGAGCTCCGAGCCGGTGGAAACCGGCAAGGAGAAGGCCGACGAACTCACGGGGCTCGGCGCCAGGGTGATGGTGCTCAACCTGAATCACGATCAGGCAATGAGCGATTCCGTGGCGCACCTGCTGGACGACGTGACCGGAGTCTGGTTCACCGGAGGAGATCAGGCCCGGCTCACCCCGGTGCTGCTCGGAACCCCGGCCCTTCGCGCGATCCAGGCGGTGCGGGAGCGGGGCGGCGTCATCGGCGGCACGTCGGCCGGTGCCGCGATCATGTCGGACTCGATGATCACGGGGAACCAGTATCGCGCCGGCGTGGACACGGTCGGCTACTACGACGACGAGTTTCCCACGATCGGGCGGCGGACGATCGAGGTGGTTCCCGGCCTGGGATTCCTGCACGGGGCCATCGTGGACCAGCATTTCATCCGCCGGGAACGGCACAACCGGCTGTTGAGTGTCGTGCTGGAGCGGCCGACGCTCGTCGGGGTCGGGATCGATGAGAGTACCGCTCTCGAGGTGGAACCGGACGGCCGCTGGGAAGTGCGCGGCGCCGGAAGTGTGATGGTGTACGACGCGCGCCATGCCAGAATCACTCCCGCAGGCGCGCCACTCCTGGGAGCATCAGGAATTCAGGTCGCCGTGCTGCCGACCGGCAGCCGGTTCGATCCGCAGAGCGGGACGGCGGTGCTGGCCCCTCGGTAACGATTCGCTGCGCTGTACTGATTCACCGCAAAAGGAGGTACTACGATGCAGGTACGAGGGCGTCTGATGGCAGGCTTGTTCCTCGGTCTGGTCCTGGCGGCTGCCGCCGCTGTACCTGTCGCGGCACAAAACGCGACCGTGCACGGCGTGGTCACCGATTCGGCGACCGGACGGAACCTGGAAGGCGCGCTGGTGTCGATCGCCGGCACCCAGATCCGCACCCAGGCCAAAGCGGACGGAAGCTTTGCCTTTGCGCAGGTGACACCCGGGGTCATCACCCTCCGGGTGCAGATGATCGGATACAATCCCGCCGAGCGCCAGGTAACGGTGCCGGCGACGGGTGATGTGACGGTGAGCTTCGCTCTTGGGGCCAAGGCGATCGAGCTGCAGGAGCTGGTTTCCGTCGGCTACGGCGAGGCGGCCAGGAGCGACCTGACCTCCGCCGTGGGCTCTCTGGATGGCGCGGGCCTTACCAAGACGGTCGCGGGCCTGGATGCCGGCCTGCAAGGCAAGGTCGCCGGCGTTCAAGTGCTCCAGAACGCGGGCAATCCGGGCAACGGCATCTCGATCCGGGTCCGCGGCTCTGCCTCGATCTCGGCGGGGAACCAGCCGCTCTACGTGATCGACGGCGTGCCCATGATCTCCGAGGACTATTCCCAGCTGGGCCTGGGCGGTCAGGGCATTTCTGGCGTGTCGGGGATTTCGCAGAACGAGGTCGAACGGATCGACGTGCTCAAGGATGCCGCGGCGACCGCGATCTACGGTTCCCGGGGCTCCAACGGCGTCGTCATGATCACGACGAAGCGCGGCAAGGCACAGAAGGCCCAAGTCACCCTGGACGCCTACACGGGCCCCCAGGTGGCGTCGCGCCGGCTCGAGATGATGAACTCGACCGAATACCTCACGTTCTTCAACGAGGGTGCGGAAAACGACGGCTACGGACCTAACTATCTCGGGGTGGTCGGTGTGGACGACAAGATCAACACCGACTGGCAGGACGCCGCGCTCCGTGAGGCCCCGGTGGGCAGCCTCCAGCTCGCCGTGGCGGGTGGGGACGATCGGCTCCGCTACCGGGTCTCCGGTGACATGTTCGACCAGCAGGGAATCGTGATCGGTTCCTCCTACAGAAGGCTGGCCGGCCGCATCAACCTCGATTTTAACACCAGCGAGAAACTGTCCTTCAGGTCGTCTCTAGCCGTTTCCGGTGAGAACAACCAGCGGATCGAGAACGACAACAGCATCACCGGTATCATCACCGACGTGGTGGGCAACGCGCCGATCTTCCCGGTCAAGAAGGATGATGGAACGTTCTTCGGCCCGGGCGACGACTTGCCCAATACCGGCAACACGCTGTTCATCGACATGCAGTATCCCAACTCCGTGGCGCTGGGCACTCTGAATACCGCCGAAGCGCGCACCACGCGGATCATCGGCAACCTGGAGGGCAACTACCGCTTCGGCGGGGATGGGGCTTCACCTCCCGAGTTGGGATTGACATGCTCGACGTGAAGGAGACCCAGTTCGAGTCGCCAGACATCAGCGGGACTTATGCCGCGAGCGCGGGCGGTGTCGTCAAGCGGAGCTACTCCGCCGGAAACCGCTACGTCTTCGACAACTTCTTCAGCTGGGACCGGACCTGGGACGGGCGCCATCACGCCCTGACCGCCACGGCCGGCAACAGCATCGAGTACACCAACAACGACCTCAACTTCATTCGGGGTGAGGGACTGGCTGACCCGAAGCTGACCGAGGTACGTAATACGACGATTCCGACGGTGTTCGACGGGACCGAGTCCCGCTCGACCCTCGTGTCGTTCTTCGGCCGGGCCAATTACTCGCTCAACGACACCTACCTGCTGAGCGGCAGCCTGCGGACCGACGGTTCGTCCCGGTTCGGTCCCGACTCACGCTGGGGCGTGTTCCCAGCGGTCTCCGGGGCGTGGGTCATGACCGGAATTTGTTCAAGGAGTCAAGCTGGCTCGATGAACTGAAGCTCCGCGGCAGCTGGGGTCTCACCGGCAACCAGCCCTCCGATCTGTATCCCTACCAGGGAACGGCGGGGACTTCCAACTACGGCGGCACACCCGGGCTGGCAAACTCCTCGCTTTCCAACCCGGCGCTCAAGTGGGAAAGCACCGAGCAAGTCGATATCGGGGTCGACCTCACGCTCTTCAAGGGTCGCGTCTTCCTGACGGCGGACTGGTACAAGAAGAACACCCAGGACCTGCTCCTGGCACGTCCGATCAGCAACACCAGCGGATTCACCACGGTGTTCGACAACGTCGGGGACATGACGAACAAGGGCTTCGAGATCGGACTCGAGACGGTCAACATCCAGGCCAAGGACCCGAAGGGGTTCAACTGGAGGACCGGGCTCAACCTGTCGATCAACCGCAACGAAGTAACCAAGCTGGCCAACAACGAGCCGTTCAGCTCCTACGTGAACCGGGTCCAGGTCGGGCATGAGCTGGGCGAGTTCTACATGCTCAAGTTCCTCGGCGTAGATCCAGCCACCGGCGACGCGATCTTCAAGGATGTCGATGGAGACGGCGTCATCACCTCGAACGACCAGACCTTCGTGGGCAGCCCCCATCCGGACTACAGCGGCGGCCTGACCAACGAGTTCACCTGGAAGGGCGTGGACCTGAGCTTCCTGATGACCTTCAGCCAGGGCAACAAGATCTACAACGACATGCGGACGTACAGCGCGTCGGGCGGCTATTACTTCGACAACCATTTCAAGGACCAGCTGAAACGGTGGCAGAAGCCCGGCGACCAGACCGACGTCCCCCGGGCCAGCTACGACGGCGTGTCCGGCGCCTACGGTGATCCTACCAGCCGATTCCTCGAGAACGGATCCTACCTGCGCATGCAGGAGGTCACTATGGGATATCAGTTCCCGGAGAACTGGGCAGCCGGCGTCAAAGCCCGGAGTCTCAGACTCTATGCCGGAGTGCGGAATGCGTTCGTTATCACCGATTACAGTGGATACGATCCTGATGTGAACAGCGGAGGGTCGTCGACCAACGTGTCGCTGGCCAACGACTTCTATGCCTACCCGCAGGAGCGGACCGTCATCCTCGGCATTCAGGCGGGGTGGTGAACCATGACTACTCATACTAACGCGACCGCTCGGCGGACTCCGATGATGAAAAGACTGATACTTCCGTTGCTGCTGGTAGTCTTCGGACTCACGGGATGCGACAGCTTCCTCGACGAGCAGCCGCCGGACCAAGTGCCGTCGGATGGCGCGATCACCGACCTCCCGTCGGCGCAGGCGTTCCTGGCCGGTGCCTATGCCGGGCTCCAGGAGGACAGCTACTACGGTGGTGACTTTGAGCTCTTTGGCGACCTGTCTTCGGACAACGCCCAGGACATCGGCACCTTCAACTCGTACAAGGATGCCCAGAGGCACAACCTGCAGCCGACCAACGTCTCGATCACCGACATCTGGTCCGCGATCTACATCGCGATCGCACGCGCCAACACTCTCATCAACGACGTGCCGGGTGTTGTAACGATTGCCCAGGCCGACAAAGACGAGATCGTGGGCGAGGCGCTTGCCTTGCGGGCCTTACACTATCACAACCTGGTCAAACTCTTCGGAGGAGTGCCGCTGGTTCTCAAGGAGCCGGGGAGCGTCGAGGATGCCAACAGCGTGGTCCGTGCCACGTCGGATGAGGTCTACGCCCAGATCTTGAGCGACCTCCAGCAGGCGGAGACGCTCATCAGCAACCAGACGGGGCCGACCAACACCGCGACTGTCGGTGGCGCCAAGGCGCTGCTCGCGCGGGTCTACCTGTACCGAGGGGACTACGCCAACGCCCTGGCCAAGGCGGATGAGGTGATCGCGCTGGGCTACGATCTCGATCCGGTCTATTCGGATCTGTTCCCCAGCGACGAAAACGACAGTGTCGAGGACATCTGGAAGGTGACTTTCACCGATGTGCAGTACAACTACATGTACTACTGGTGGTCGGATCCCCAGGGCGGTGGTGCCGAGTTGGCACCGACGGCGAACCTGGTCGCCGCGTACGCTCCGAATGACGACCGCCTGGCGTGGAATGTCTACATCCCGACTCCCGATGATACGTCGGGCGGGAAGTACCCGACCACGGCGGGTGCCGAGGACATTCACGTGATCCGCTTCGCCGAAATACTGCTGATCAAGGCGGAGGCACTGGCGCAGCAGAACCAGCTCGCCGCCGCGGTTGACGAGTACAACAAGATCCGGGTGCGGGCTGGCCTGGCTCCCCATACTCTTGGAAACCAGGTGACGCACCCAGCAGGAAGTCCTGGATGAAATCGATCTGCAGCGGCGGCTGGAGTTCTTCGCCGAGGGCGACCGGTGGCCCGACCTGGTCCGCACCGGCCGCTGGCAGCAGGTGCTGCCCGGTGTGCCGTCGTACCAGACGCTGTACCCGATTCCGCAGAGTGAAATCGACGTAGCCGGCGGGTTGGTGCAGAACCCGGGGTACTAAGCCGTAGCCAGTTGGAAGGCGCAGCGCCGGGATGGCCGAGTGGCTGTCCCGGCGTTGTTGCGTTCACTGGGCTCTGGCAGAAGCGGTCGCGGAGAGAACGTCCGTTTTGGATTCCTGAAAAGCTTACCGCGGAATACGCGGATAACGCGGAAGCACGCGGATGAGGATTGTTGTACTCGGCAGTAACTGATTTCTTCTCGGGTGGCCTTTCAAGAGCATAACGCGGATTACGCGGAAGCACGCGGATGACGCGGATTGTTGCACTCGGCAGTAACCGATTTCTTCTGCGTGCTTCAAATGCAGAACGCGGAGCACGCGGAGCACGCGGAAGAGCACTGATCATTTTGTGTCACACGAACGAACTGAAAGAACAACAACACTCCGCGTTGTCGCGTTGTCCGCGTGTTCCGCGTTAGGCTGTTTGCGGATCGGTGATTGAGCATGCGAAGCGAATCACGAGAAGAATAACAAGATCATTCCGCGTGTTTCCGCGTTGTCCGCGTGTTCCGCGTTAGGCTGTGTCTCGTCGGTCCGTTGCTGAGCTCGAAACAACGCTCCGGTAGGGCTACTGGTCGTTCGATTCCTGCATGAAGGGCTCAAACACGATATCCACGCTGTATCCCTGCGGGGCGAAGAGGCCGGTGAGCAGCTGGCGGGCGCCTTGTTCCGCGTGCGCGACCACCGCCATGTCCCGCGCGGCCCAGACCAGGTGCTGCCGGGCGAGCTGGAAGATGGTGTCGCGGTCGGCCGGCCGGAACGGATTCCAGAGGCCGCGGCTCTCGTCGTAGATCTTGAGATCCTGATATCCACCCCGACCAGCCGGGCATGGGGCAGACTGAGCGAGATCCGCTTCGCCTTGTGGTCGATAGTGACCCAGGGCGGGTGCTGGAGATCGAGACCCACCAGCGCCTTGCCGGTTACGATGACCAGCGAGCGCTTGGTAGATCCCAACCGGGTGTTCTCGTAGACGATCACGTCCCGCACCGTGGCTTCGGTGGTGACCACCTTGGCCACGGTCTTGAGCTGCTCGACCACGGACGACTGATCGATCCGGGTCCTGCTCTGGAGCAGTGAGGAGGTGCGACTCAGGCGTGAGCCCGGCGAGGACGCCGAGGACCAGCAGCACAAGCCCCGCGACGATCAGGCCGACGTGGCCGATCGCGCGGGGTTGGTTGTCCAAAGGCTCGCTACTTGAGATAGAGGAAGAGCCCGACACCGGCGGCGATAGCGCCGGCGACGGTGACGACGTCCTCGTCAATGATGAGCCCGGTGACGAGGGCGGCGGCGCCGGCGATCATGAGGGCCTTGCCGGTTCTGCTCGCGGGCTCGGGAACGCGGCGCCATCGTGGCGAGGTTCGCTCGACAGTCTCGGAGCGGCAGCGACCGGGCGAAGCGCCGCGGCGGCCTGAAGATTCTGGACCGACGCACCGACCAGACCGGCCCCTGGCCCTGCGGCCACGGCGGGACGAGAGAGAAGGCTCAATGAGAGAGCAGAAACCGCTATGAATGCGGCGCGCACGATTCCTCCTGTTGGCAGCGCAAGTGGGAATTCAACGTTCGGCGGCCTCGATCAGTTTGCGAGTCTTGGCCAGATAGGCATCGTAGGCTTGCCCCCAGAGTCCGGAGAAGCGGGACTTCTTGGGGAGGTTCTGAATGGCTTCGAGCAAGGGTCGCAACACCGGGTCGGCATAATCCTGGGCTTCGACATCCCGCAACACTTCACTGCGGGGAAGCTTCCCCTCGGAAAACGCCCGGGCGCGCTTGGCAATCTCGGTGCCGCCTGGCGGTGACGTCGACACGTCATGGAATGGGTCTCATTCTTCGGTGTGATGCACTGTGAAGAGCATTTCGCTCGCCATCGTCGCGCGCACCGTGAGCGGTACGCCCGGCGCCAGCACCACCATCTGTCCCGCGGACACCTGATGAGTGGAGTCGTCGGCCGTGACGAGCAGCCGGCCGACCAGGGCGTGGATGGTGACCACTCCCTCAGTCTCGTGTTGTCTGATGTGACCCTCGGGCTCGAAGACGTAGAGCATCACGGTCACCTGCCCGTGGCGGAACAGCGCGATCTGCCGGTGCCCTTCGACTGCGGCGTGCGCTTCGGCTCGCAAGCGCGCAGCAGCTTCCTTCAAGTCGAAGAGCTGGGCCGGATCGCGGAATCGATCCTGAGGGTGGGGGCGAAGCCGTTCGGGAATGGTCATGACACCTGACCGTTCGGTCGTGAGTTGAGTACCAGGCCGGAAGGGATGGCCTGCCCATCCAGCCGGATTGAAGCTAGGTGAAAAGTGGGCGGGAGGGAACTGACAGCCTCGGCTACGCCGGGTCTGGCGCGTAATTCTGAAAGGTTCGGTGAGCATCCGCTCCGGCTTGCCGCTCTGCTCAAAGACGTGAACCAGTTGGACCTCCTCGCCGACCCGCTTCACCCTGCTTTCCAGCAGCTTCAGCTCGGGTTTGTCCGCCAGGCCAAGCTCGTTCAGCCGCTCCGCCTCGGCCTTGCAGATGGCACCGGGAGTCGGGGTGGGGCGGGGGTAGGGGTCCTCGTGATGGGCTACCAGCGCGCGCCAGTGCTCGTCGCCCGCCCGCTCGACCGATGCGCGAATGTCTTCCCGGGTAAATGGCATGACAGCTTCTTGAACGATCCTTGGCTACCTGCTGTAACCTCCAAAGCCTACCGCGGAACACGCGGGCACGCTGATCACGCGGAGGGTGTTGTGGTTGTTCTCTGGACCACTCCGCGTTCTTCCGCGTGTTTCCGCGTCCTCCGCGGTAAGCAGTTAGGCCCCAAACCGGCTTCAGGGCAGATAAGTGGCAGACACCTTCTGAACCTTCCTTGGCTACGCACTGTACGCCAAAAACCTTGCCGCGGAATACGCGGAGCACGCTGATCACGCGGAGGTATTGTTGCTGTTCCGTCTCATGGACCACTCCGCGCTTCTTCCGCGTGTTTCCGCAGTCGTCCGCGGTAAGCAGTTGCGCCAAACCGGCCTTGGCTACCTACTGTCCCCTGAAAAGCTTACGCGGAGTACGCGGACAACGCGGAATGCACACTGGAAAAAGAGCACTGATAATGTGGCTGATTGTGTGCTCGGCGTCGCCCTAACAACACCGAACAGACAAGACAACAACAACACTCCGCGTGTTCAGCGTGTTCGGCGTGTTCCGCGTTGCTGTTTCAGTCGTCCGTTATTGAGCGCTGACACAACGAACATGCAGTACATCACAACATCATTTCCGCGTTCTTCCGCGTGTTCCGCGTCATCCGCGGTAAGCGGTTTGGCCCTCAGGGCAGATACTCGGCCGCCAGGCGTCCGGCGAAGTAGATCCCGATGCCAGGTCCCCACGGTGCTCAGAATGAAGGCGGTCATGAAGCCGAACGGGGCTCCGATCCACCACCCGACCGCCCCGCCCACCGTCCCCCGACCAGCCAGACGATTCCTTTCATATAGCCGGCCTCCGGGCCTGGTCTGGGCCCGAATCAGGGGGACTGCCATTTCGGGGTGTGGGTCCTTATATTCACTTCGACGTATGACATAGCCTTCGGGCCCCGGGAAACAGAGCAGACCGGGTGATGAACCTGCCAAGAACCATCGTCCCGGCTGGTGCAAACGCACTGGACCGGGCGTTGTGTTTCTACTCCCGGCGAAGGAGCAGTTCCTTGATCGCCCCGGCCGGCACGCCGTAGACAATCCTGCCGTTGCTTCCCTTTTCTCCACCATACACCAGCCCGACTACCATCCCCGCCCGGTTAAAGATCGGGCTCCCGCTGGATCCCTGCGCGCCGTAGCTGTCGAGCTGGATCAGGTCGGGCAGGGTACGGGATACCGTCCCCAGGGTAAGGGTCGCTGCGACGCCCAGCTGGCGCCAGTCTGCCCCCTTCTGAAGGTCCAGGCCGAGGGGAAGCCCAGGACCGCGACCGGCTCCCCTACTTCGGCCCTGCTCGTCGCGATGCCTTTCACCACCGGAATCCCCGGTGCACCGACGTCTTGAGCAGCGCCACGTCGGCCTGGTGGCCCACCGCGACCACGTCAGCCCGGAAATTCTGATTCGAGCCGTTGAATACGACGCCGACTTTCTCCGGGAGGCGTCCCGCCGAATCGACCACGACGTGACGATTGGTGACCAGAGAGTCCTCCGTTGGCATCGCGATTGAATCGCGAACGCGGTGCCGGTGAAGCTCCGCCCACCGGGGAACTGCACGAACACGATCGCCACGGCATCCTGATTTGCGGCTGCAATGGCAGCCCCATCGAGCGCCGCCAGCCAGGGCGAGGTTGCGCTGTTGCTGGGTAGCTGTCTTGAGCTGGGCTTTGAGCTGCTCGATCTCCGGCGCCGGTTGCGCCTGAGGCGTTGATCCTCTGCTTCAGCCGCTCGGCTTCCGCCTTCGCCGAGTCGAGAGCGCCCTGCAGTGCCTGCGCTGGTGCCCGACACGGTTGCGATCTGGGCCACGAGGCTGTCCACCTGGCCCAGCAGGAGCTCGCGCTGGGCCACGAGCCGGCGCTCGTTGAGTGAATTGGACCAGAAGTAGGCGCCCGTCACGAGCAGCAGCATTGCGAACAGTACGTACTGCACCGTCCGATGCTTCTTGGTCTGCTCCTGTACCGCGATTTTGATCCTCGTGGTCGCACCGGCGGCGCCTGGCGTGGACGGCGGCAGCTTGAACGACCCCGGTGATCCGCTCTGGGGGATGAGAATCTGCTGATGCGCGGGACCGGCTCCGGGAAAGCGCTGGTCTCCATTACCGGCGGAGTGTGCGATGCAGGGGCGCGCTCGGCGGCGGATCGGGAATCGAAGCGAACTCGACGCGCGGCCCCGAGGTGCCGAACTGGATGATGTCCTGGGAAGCCAGGACGTGATCTCCAGTCAGGCGCTGGCCGTTGACCAGGGTGCCGTTGGTGCTCCCAGGTCGCGCAGCACGTAGAGTTTTCCGGCCAGGGTAATGGAGGCGTGGCGGGCGGAGACATCGAGGTCCTGATCGGCGTCGAAGCGCAGCTCACACTGCGGGTGGCGCCCGACCAGGATGAAGGGCTGACTCAGGACGTCGATCTGACCGGCGCGACTTCCCGACTGGATTGTGAACTGGGCCTTCACCGGCCTCCTGGCGGCTAGCCGCGCAAGAAGAGGAAGTAGAGTCCCAGCCCGAGGGCCACGAGACTGCCCGCCACCACCCACCAGGGCACCGGCGGCTTCGCGCCGATCGGGGTCGGAGGCGGACTACCGGTATAAACGGGCACCGGCTCGGTGGTCGTGTCAACCTCGCTGAGGGGATACACCTGGTATCCGGCGTTGTCTTCTCCCGCCGGTTCGGGAAGCGCCTCGCCCTCGAACCGAACCGCCACCGCGGTGATGTTGTCGGGTCCTCCCGCTCGTTGGCCAGATCGATCAGCTTGGCGCACAGCTGCGCCAGGTCGGACGTGGAGCGCGCCACCTCGGCGATCTCTTCCTTCTTTACCTGGCCCGAGAGCCCATCCGAGCAGAGGATGATCAGGTCGCCCCGGCGGAGCGGCAGATAGGTGAGGTCCACCTTTACCCGGGGATCCGGGCCCAGTGCCTGGAGAATGATGTTGCGCCGCTCGCTCTGCTCCGCCTCCTCTTCGGTAAGTTCGCCCGCCTCGACGAGGCGCTGCATCAGCGATTGATCCTTGGTCAGCTGGCTCGTGTGCCCGTTGCGGATCAGATACCCGCGGCTGTCTCCCACCTGGGCGAGATAGAGGTCGGATCCGAACACGCCGGCCACGGTCGCCGTGGTACCCATGCCGCGCACCTCGGGATGCTCGCGGGCATAGGCGTGAATCCGGTTGTTGGCGAGCTCGACCGCTTCCTTGAGCCGATAGGCGAAGCGCTGGCCTGATCCGTCAGGATCATCCGGCCAGACGGTGGTCATGTGGCCGAAGATCGCGTCGGTCGCCATGCTGCTCGCCACCTCGCCGGCCGCGGCGCCACCCATGCCGTCCGCCACCATGAACAGGGATCCCCTCGGGCCGACTGCGTGATTCCGCATATCGGCCTGGAGGTTCGCGACCTTGCGGCTCAGGTCCGCGACGAGGAAGGTGTCCTCGTTGTGGTCGCGGGTGCGACCCACATCGGTCTTGCCGAAAACGGAGACGAGGACGTTAGCCAAGGGGCCTCAGTTGATGCCGTCGAGGATCTGCTGCCACACCGATCCTGGGATTGAGACTGTAGGCCCGCTGATACCAGGTCTTGGCCCCGTCGGGGTCTTGCTCCTTCAACAGAGGCCGATCCCATGACGGCCTGCTGCCTCGGCTCTGACGCTGTCGCCGAGCGCGGGCGTACTCCATGCCTTCTGGGCAACCTGCCTTCCCTTCGGCCCGCTTCAACTGCGTCGTCCACGAATTCGATGTCGTCGGCGAACCTGAGTACCTGGGCCTTGAGCGCACCGAGATCTGCCGGCGGATTGCTCGGCGTGACCGGAGGGTTGCTAACGGTCCTGACGGAATCGCGCGCCGGCTGGGTTCCGGATCAGGAGTGCCGGTCGATTTCTTTGTCGTTTGGCTCGCCGCACCGAGGAATTGGTCGTGTCCACCCGTCCGGCGAGGACTACCGCGGTGGTCTCCGGCCGGATCGGCGCGGGCAGCGAATCTACCTTCTGAATCGGCGTCCCGCCGAACAGAGTGCCGCGCAGCGCGTACGCCCCACCTAGCCACGGCCATCAAGCGCCACGGCGGCGATCGGCACTACTCGGCAGCTTTCTCTCCGCCCTCCGCCCGCCTCGACCGCCCTGTCCGCCTTCCGCCTTCGCAACCACCGTCTTCGCCGCCTGCGAAATCCGCTGGATGTCAGGATCCACCCGGGTCGGGGAACTGTCGCCAACAGGCGATCCATGTCCTCCGGCTTCACCACCTGGGTCCCGGCCTCGAGATCCACTCTGGTCATGGAAGCGGTCGCCGTCGCGAGGTCACGCCCGAACTCGACCGCCGTGGCGTAGCGATCCGCCGGTGAGCGGGTGAGCGAGCGGTTGAGCACGGTCTGCAGCAGGACCGGGAAGCGCAGGTCGGGTCGAGCCTGGGCCAGCGGCAACGGCTCGTCGGTGAGCCGCTTGATCATCGTCTCCTGCGCGGTATCGGCCTCGAACGGCAGCTTGCCGGTGATCATGCGGTAGAACACCAGCGCCAGCGAGTAGAGGTCGGCGCGACCGTCGCAGGGGTCGCCCGAGAGCTGCTCCGGACTCATGTATTCCGGCGTGCCGACCACGAGGCCGGTCTTGGTGACCTTCTGCCCGCTCGCCTTGCGCGTCGGTGGCCTTGGCGATCCCGAAGTCCACCACCTTCACGATGTCCCGCCCGCGGGCGGTCATCACCATGATGTTGTCGGGCTTGAGATCGCGGTGGACGATGCCGAGGTCGTGGGCGGCCTGGAGCGCGTCGGCGCACTGGGTGATGATGCCGGCGGCGCGGGGCAGGGGCATCGCCCCGCCTTCATCCAGCAGGCGCGCTCAGGCTCTTCCCCTCGATGTACTCCATCGCGAGGTAGATGAGCCCTTCGCGGGTCTCTCCGAAATCGTAGACCGCGCAGACGTGGGGATGGCTGATGCGGCTGGCGTTCGCCGCCTCGCGGTTGAACCGGGAAATGGCATCGGCGTCGTTCATCATGCTCTGCGCCATGATCTTGATCGCGCAGCGCCGACCCATCTTCACGTGCTCGGCCAGGTAGACCTGGCCCATCCCGCCTTCGCCCAGCTTCTTCTGGATGTGATAGCGCTCCGCGACGATCTGTCCTACCAGATCCGCGCGCCGCTTCCTGGGCCCGGAGCGGAGTGCCGTCCCTCTGGCAGAAGAGGATTTCATCGCCGTACTCGGCGCCGCATGCGGTGCAGAACTTCACGTCAGCTCCACCCGGAGCATCTGGTCGCCGACCAGGAGGCGGGACCCGTGCACCACCTGCCGTTCACCCCGCACCGCGATCGCCACACCGTTGCGGCTCCCTGGTCCACCAGCACGAAGTCCGCGTCCTCGCTGCGGATCATGGCGTGCATCGCGCTCATCGAGGTGTCGTAGGGGAATTGCCAGTCTCCCGACTCCCGCCCGATCCTGATCGAGCGGCCCGGTGAGAGGTGAACGATGTCGCGCGGACTGCCATCGGCTCGGATCTGGGCGAGGTTGGCGATGTCGGCGTTGGGGGTGAGACTGCCGAGCCGCCGAGTCTGGTCTTGTTCCGGGGGACGGGGACCGGGGTAGCCCGAGCCGGCGATAGCGAAATACCTGGCTCCCGATGAGAATCATGTCGCCATCAACCAGCCGGTGCGGCTGGTCGGCGTAGAGCCAGGTGCCGTTCTTAGCTGCCCAGGTCGCGCACGCTGAGGAATGCCGTCGAGCAGGAGGAACTGGGCGTGCACCGGAGAGAGGTATCCGTCGTCAGGGAAGTTGATGTCGGCTCCCTGCCGTCCGACGGTGGTGACCGAGTTGAGCAGCGGGTACCGCTGGGTCGGTAGCTCCGCCCCGGTCGAGCAGCAACAGCTCGGCGCCCTTGCCTGCTTTCTTGGTCGCGAGCTGGAAGGGAGACGCGGGGTTCGGGCGGCGGTCCCGCCATCGCGGTTCCGCAGGCGGGACAGAACGCGAAGCCCTGGTCGTTGGGCCGGCCGCAGTTGGAGCAGGCGCGGCGCCGCGGCGGTGCTGAGCCGCTTGCCGCACTTGCCGCAGAAGGGCAGGTCGCTTTGAACCGGACTCCCGCAGGAGGGACACGGGGCCATGAGAGGCGCGCTCACGGTGAGTGCGCCCGGGTACCCGGCACACCACCGGAGCCTCCGCGCGGCGGTTCCGGAGGTCCTGAAGTCACCGGATCTCCCGGAGCATCAGGCGGCCTTCGTGATACCGACCTTGGTGCGCCGGCCTCATGAAATCGCGACGGACCTCAGTGTGAGGAAAGAGGAGTTGTCGGGGAATCTAGGAATGGCCAAGGAGAGCGTCAACAGAGCGCTTGGCGTAAGTCATAGTGCTGGTGTACCTTGGGCGATATGACAGTGAAAAAAGTCGCGCTTCTGATGCTGATCACGGCCTGCGGCTCATTCTGTCCAAGCCATCACCCGCGCCGAGTCCGGCGGCAGGCGCTGCACCCGGCGGGTGGCGTCCGCAGCGGTCAGGACGGATCGTCCCGACACGATCGGAACCAAACTCCCACCGGTCCTCGCGGCGCGGGCCCGCTCGCAATCAGCGTGATTTACCCGTCGGCCAGCGACCTGGTCGATGCGCGGGATTCCAATTTCATCTTCGGGTCGCTCGGCACCGGCGAAGCGACGCTGTTCATCAATGGTCGCGCCGTGCCGGTTGAGCCGAATGGTACCTGGATCGCATGGCTCGCGTTGCCGGCCGATTCAGTACTCCAGTACGACATCACCGCCCGCACGGCGACCGACTCGGCGCACCTCGTCTACACCGCGAAACGACTCTTTCGATTTGCCCCGCCGGCTCAGGGCGTCTGGATCGATTCCACCTCGATCACTCCACGGGGCAATGCGTGGTGGCCGTCGGATGAGTTTCTGCCGGTGAGCGTTCGCGCCGTGGAAGGTGCGGAAGTGCGGGTGCTGCTCCCCAACGGGACCATCGTCCCGCTCAGGCCATCTCCGCAGCCGGACGCAACCCAGCTGGGGCGTGCGGGCCTTCGATCGGGACACGACGAACCTGGCGATGCCGCGTCGAGGCGGATCGGTATGTAGGAGCGATTAGAGGCGTGGCGGTCGGAGAAAATCCTGGTCCGCTTGCTGGGCGGACCGGCGCGGCATGCCGGCCATGCCGCCCTACCGACGTGACCGCCTCGCCCGCCCCGTCCGCCTCGCCGTCCGCCTCGTCCGCCACAGTTGAAGCAATCATCGGCCCCGACACCGCCCGCGCCACCTGGAATCTCCGGCTCGCTCTCCTCGACAGCACGCCGGTCATCGTGGAATTCAACGACGACACCGCGCACAAGGGAGACACCGACAGCCTCACGATCGGGCGCACACGGCCGGGTGCCACCTATCACTGGTTCATGCCCACCGGCACGCGCACCGTCGCGACCGGACGGCTGGGCGAGGATCTCAGGGTGAGACTCTCGAAAGGAACCGAGGCCTGGGTACCTGCCGCGGACGCGCTGCAGCTCCCCACCGGGACGCCAGCGCTCCGGGCGACAGTCAGCTCAGTCACCGCTCACTCCCTTCACCGACCGGCTCTCGCTCCGGGTCCCCCTATCGCAACGCATCCCCTTCCGGGTCGAAGAGGGGAGAAGCAATTGACCCTCCGGCTCTACAACTCGCTGGGCGATCTCGACTGGATGCGCTACGGCGGGACCGATCCCTACCTGAAGCGGATGAGCTGGGAGCAGGAGAGCAACGACGAAGTCACCATCCGGCTCGACCTCGCCGGACCGGTCTGGGGTTATCGAACCAGATGGAGCGGGAACGATCTGATCTTCGGTGCGGCGGCCGCCGCACATAGATAAGGATTCCCCGCTCGAAGGCAGGCGAATCGTGGTTGATCCGGGGCACCCTCCGGCCGGTGCGATGGGACCGTCCGGTTTCCGTGAGGCACAGGCGAACCTCGCCGTGGCGCTCAAGCTCAGGGAGCTGCTCCAGGCCAAGGGTGCGCAGGTGATCATGACCCGCAGCACCGATTCCGCGGTTGACCTCTGGCCCCGGGTCAAGCTCGCCGACACGGTGAACGCGGAGCTTTTGGTTTCGATTCACAACAACGCGCTGCCTGATGGCCTGAATCCCTTCACCAACAGCGGATCCAGTGTCTTCTACAACCAGCCACGCAGCGTCCCCTTAGCGATGGCAGTGCAGCGGGCACTGGTTCGGCGGTTGGCGATTCGTGATCTGGGGGTGAGCCGGGGAGATCTCGCCCTGGTCCGGCCGACCTGGATGCCGTCCATCCTGACTGAAGGGCTGTTCATGATGCTCCCGCAGCAGGAGGCGGCGCTCCGGTCGGAGGCGGGACAAGCGATGTACGCTCAGGCCGTTTTTGATGGAATTGAAACGTTCCTGGAGGGTGTGGCGGGGAGGGGGGTGCTGACGTCCCCTAGGCACACACGCCAAACAGAGCCGAATGATTCCTGGTCTCTCCGCCGTGCGGGCGCGCCGCTGTTCCTCCTGTTGTTGCATGGGAGCGGCCCATTCCCTTGCGGGGGCCAGTCCCCTGAGGATCGCGCCGCCCTCGAGAAGTTCCGGGACTCGCTCGCGGGCGGTGGATGACACCACGGCCTCTGGTCAAGCTCGAAGCCAGTCTCATCGACTGTGGCAAAGGCGGACCGGGACAACGCGATGAATCACCTGCGCCTGGGGTTCGTGGCGCTGCGGACCGCGGACCTGGGTAGCCAGTCGCGCTACGACGACGCCGCGGGCGAGTTCCAGTGGGCGACGGACCTGCAGCCGCACGTGGCCCTGGGGTTGGTATGGAGTGGGAATCGCCGAAGACGGTGTGGGCGACTCCCAGATCTCCCTGGTCGCCGGACTGCAGGCGATGTTCGGCAAGGATCACCTGACCCGTGCGGCCAATGCCTATACCCGTTCGATCCAGGTAGACCCCTCGTTCGTGCAGGGCCTGGTCGAGCTTCGGCCACCGCGCTCCGGCAACGGCATCAACATCAAGATTGACGTCGCGCGGGAGGCACTCCGGCAGGCGGCAAGCACCTCGGCCTCGTCCAGTCCCGAGGTGTTGCTGTATCGGGGACGGGTGGAGCGCGAAGTAGGAGACATCGACCTCCGCCGTTGCCGCCTTCAGGACCTACATCGAGAAGGGCGACAATCACAGCCTGGGCCAGCTCGAGCTGGCCCGCGCGCTCTTCCTGCGAGGGTACTCAGGACGGGCAGCCGGCCTACTACGAAGGTGCCGCGAGCGACGACCCGGTGACGGTCAGGCAGCTATCGCGCCGACCTGGCCGCTGATCGCGTCGGACAGCGCACTGGCCGAGTTCGACGCGCTGGCGGGACCGAACCGCGCCGGATTCCTCCACCGGTTCTGGTCCGAGCGGGACCGCTGCGGACTTGCGGAAGGACGGCGAACGGCTCCGGGAACATTACCGCAGGATCTACTACGCTCGGCAGCACTTCCAGCTGGTCAGCAACAACCGGCACTACGACATCATCGAGCGATACCGCTCCGGCAGCCGGGATTACGACGACCGCGGCATCATCTATATCCGCCACGGCGAGCCCAACGCCCGCGCCACGTTCAGCCGCCCGGGGATGGAGTTGAATGAATCCTGGCGCTACAACCGCGCCCGACGGCGAGCTGGTCTTCCATTTCATCGCGCGGGAAGACGTCCAGGACTTCAAGCTGGTGGAAAGCCTGTTCGACGTGCTGGGCTTCGAGGGCGCTACGGCGATCCGGGGTACCGACGTGAGCCTGGTAGCCGAACGAGTTGCTCCTGTCGCGCGAGAGACTCTCGCCGGTCTACAGCAAGCTCCTCGGGCGGCGGCGAGGCCGCGTCTCAGCGGTATCTCACCGAAGAACGGAAGATGGGGCGCGAGAGCATCCTGATCGGGACCACCACCGACAGCTACGAGCTGCGGTACCCGCGCTCACTGAGGTGAATACGTCGGTCGCCGTGGTCGGCCGCGATTCGGTGAACGGCCTCTTACATCTCTCCTACGCTCTCCGCGGCTCGAGCCTGCAAGGCGTCGCGCTCGCCGAGGGGACAGGTCTATCCGGTTCGCCTGCGGCTCAGCATCGCGGACGCGCGCGGCAACACGGTGGCGCGGGTGGACACGACTCGGCTCTTCGTCGCCCAGGTCGCGGTGCCGGAGCGCGAAGTTCCTGGTGGGCCGGGTCTCGGTGCCGGTGCCCGCCGGCCGCCTGAGTTATCGGCGTGGCGCTCGAGGAAGGAGACGATCGCGGGCTGCTGATGACTCCCGATACCATCACCGCCGGCGACTTCAGCGGCAACAGCTTCACGCTGAGCGATCTGGTACTCGGCACGCCGATGGCGCGCGTCTTCTGGCGGCCGACGGCAGGACGATACGGTCTACTTCAATCCGATCGGCACCTTCCGCAAGAGCGCGGCGATGGACCTGTACTACGAGGTCTACGGTCTGTTCCAGGGTGCGGGATACAAGACCGAGGTCGTGGTCGCGAAGGACGGCGGAGGCGGCCTGTTCGGGATGTTCGGCGGCAAGAAGGCGCGCGATCAAGCTGAACTTCGAGGATCAAGCCGAAGGACCGCTCACCCGGGTGCACCGGAGCATCGGCCTGGAGAAGCTCTCCGGGGGCAAGTACTGGCTCGAAGTCACGGTCACCGCCTTCAACGGCAGCCAGCAGCGGTCGAGGGCGGCCTTCGAAGTCGAGTAAAGCGGAAGAGGAAGCGGGAGACAGGGAGACGGGAAGGAGAAAGGAAGGGGAACAGAGCAACGGTTTTCAGGGCGGATTGTTCCACTGGAACAGCTGTGATCGAAAGTGGGGCTTTCTCTCCTGTTGTCCTGTTCCCCTCTTCCGCTCTCTCCCCTTTCCCTGCTTCCCGTTCCGCCGTAGTTCCGCCCCTTGAACCACTCGCGATTCCCCGCCTAGCTTCGGGCAATGTTCTGCTCCCGGTGTGGGCAAGAAGTCCAGAAGGCGACGCAGTTCTGCCCCATCCTGCGGTCTCGACCTCAGGGTCACGACTCCCCATCAAGCCATCGCGACCGGAGACGTCACCGAACTCGACATAGTTCGGGAGGCGTTGCAGGGCGAGTACGAGATCCTGGAGGAGCTGGGCCGCGGCGGCATGGCCATCGTGTACCGCGCGATGGACAAGCACCTGGGCCGGGAGGTGGCGATCAAAGTGCTGCCGCTTCTCGCTCGCCTTCGACGCGGACTTCGTCGAGCGCTTCCAGCGCGAGGCCCGCACCGCGGCACAGCTCGAGCATCCCAACATCATTCCGATCTACCGGGTCGGCAAAGCGGGACGCGTCATCTACTTCGTCATGAAGTATCTGCGCGGCATCGTCGCTCTCCAGATGTCTGGTCGAGAACGCCGCAAGCTCCGCCCACCGAGATCCAGAAGATCCTGGTCGACGTCGGGCAGCGCCCTGGGCTATGCCGCGCGCACGCGGCACGGTGCACCGCGACATCAAGCCCGACAACATCATGTTCGACGAGCACGGGCACTGCGTCGTGACCGACTTCGGCATCGCCAAGGCGGCGCAGCGGGCAGCGGCTCACCGGCACCGGCATGTCGATCGGCACGCCGCACTACATGAGCCCGGAGCAGGCCCGGGCCCAGGCCATCGACGGCCGGAGCGACATCTATAGCCTGGGCATCGTCGCGTACCAGTGCCTGGTCGGCGAGGTGCCGTACGACGGGGAGGACAGCTTCTCGATCGGCTACAAGCACATCATGGAGCCGATCCCGTCGCCCGCTGCGACTACACCGGAGGAGAAGCGGCTCTTCGAGATCATCCGCAAGATGATCATGAAGGATCCGGTGGATCGTTTCCAGGATGCCGAGGAGCTGATGCGGGCGCTGGAGGGCCAGCCGTTCAGCACGCTGCGGCGCCCCTCCTGTCACAGGTCGGCATGGCGGCGCAGGCCACCTCTCCACTGCCGACCTCTCCAGGAAGTCCATCCGGTTGGCCGGCCGAGCGGAGCAACCCGGGTCGGCCGATCACCCCAAGGTCGAGCACTCCGATCCCGGTCGGCAGGCGGCGACGCCGACCGGTGGCGCGGCGATCCATCGCCCGGGCGCCGAGCCGGGAGTTTCCCGTGGGATGGATCGTGCTGGTGCTGCTTCTGGCAGGCGGGGCGCTGCGGCTTCTTCTACTATAGGAATAGCCACTCCGCTGATGCGACCGCGAGCACCGACTCCGGCTGATACCACGACGCCGGTGACCCGGGACCCGGCCGCCCTGGCCGAATCCACCAGGAGGGCGGTTGACTCGGTGCTGGCCGCCCATGACTCCACTCAGGGTACAGAGTCCCACGGACACGGCGGACACATCGCCAATCGTCGGTCCGGTCGTCAGCGATAGCGGCGGACTCCGGCTCACCAATCTGCCCAAGGGGCAGCACGGTGATGGTGGACTCGAAGCCGCTGCTCGAGCCCGAAACCCGTCTCCCCGTCGGCGCGCACGAGGTCGCGATCTCGGCGCCGCGCTACACCTTCTTCACCGACACGGTAGACATCGCCGCGGGGCAGATGCTGGTCTTCGCCCCGGAGCTGGTCCCGATCGGGACGGCTCCGAATGCCAAGCCGCGACGCCGCCGGCCGCACTCGATTGCTCGGCGCCGAGTCAGGCGAACCGGTACGGGCGCGCTTGCTACGACAAGCCGCCGCTCCCGGACGGGCCGTCCAGAGTCCCGCTCACCGATGACATCACGGGCACGCCGTCTCCCGCGGTGCTGCTGGTCAAGGTCTCCGCCGATGGCCGCACCGTCAGCGTCCAGACCAACACGCCGTCCAACAGTGCGCGCCTTCAATAACCTCGCGATCGCCTTCGCCAAGAATCTCAAGTGGCAGCCGGCGGCCAAGAACGGCACGCCCGGTCGAAGGCTGGACCCAGTTCGCCTTCTATCCTTCCGAACGCTGAACGATCATCGATGCCGAATATTCATCCGACCGCGTTCGTGGCTCCGGGCGCGGTGGTTCTGGGCGACGTGACGCTGGCCAGCGAGTCGAGCGTCTGGTTCACCGCGGTGCTCCGGGGCGACATGGCGCCGATCGTCGATCGGAGAGCAGAGCAATATCCAGGACGGCACCATCGTCCACGTGGACGAGGGCGAGCCCTGCATCGTGGGACCCCGGGTCGGGGTCGGGCACCGGGTGATCCTTCACGGCTGCCGGGTTGAGGAGGAGTGCCTGATCGGAATGGGCAGCATCCTGCTCAACGGTGTGGTGGTGGGGAAGGGGAGTGTCATCGCAGCGGGGGCGGTATTGAAGGAAGGGATGGTGGTGCCGCCCGGGTCGCTGGTGATGGGGGTGCCGGGGAAGGTGGTGCAGGCAGGTAGATGAGGAGCTGGCGCGACGGATTGAGGGGACGTGGAGACACTATGTGGGACAGGCGAGACGGTATAAGGGCGGAGTTGTGAACGGGGAGTAGGGAGTGGGGCGTAGGGGGTGAGGGCTGATCAGAGCTTTGAGAGGACCACCTCATCCCGAGCGTAGCGAGGGACACAATCCTTGCCGAGATGTCAGGGCATGGAGCTGGGTCCCTCGTCCCGCTCCCTCGCTCGCTCGGGCAGGCTCTCGGGATGAGGTGCACTTGCGCTTCGGCCTGCCTTTGTCAGCGTCGCCTTGTCGCCTGTCGCCTTTGTCGCCTGTCGCCTTCGGATCGACTAGAACCTCGACACCCGACCCCCTGCTCCCTACTCCCCACCACCTCTCTCCCCATCGCGGATCCCAACGCGTCCACCACATTTGTGATGTGAAAACCGATCCGGCGCCGGAATTCCGCCACTATCCGGCGTATTGATGCTAGCACCCTGCTTCCGTACCTTTGTACTCCGTTTTTCTTCCCGCTGATCACTTCGTTATCATTCGATCATACCCTTGTGACACTCGCTCGAACGAGTGACGAGGCCCATGGCGACTTCTCCGGCTTCGAAACGCTCCTGCAGCTCTCGCCCAACGCGATCACCGTGCTGGAAAAGCGCTACCTCATAAAGGACGACGCTGGCCAGCCGGTCGAGGAGGCCGCCGACCTGTTCTGGCGGGTGGCCCGGACCGTGGCGGAGCCGGACCGCCGGTACGGCGCGTCCACCGGGCGCGGTCGAGGCGGTGGCCGAGGCGTTCTTCGGGCTGATGGCCGAACCGGATGTTCATGCCCAACTCGCCCACCCTGATGAATGCGGGCCGGCCCCTGGGGCAGCTCTCGGCCTGCTTCGTGCTGCCGGTCGAGGACACCCTCTCCAACGGCCAGAACGGCATCTACGACACCCTCCGCGCCATGGCGCTGGTCCACCAGTCGGGCGGCGGCACCGGGTTCTCGCTTCTCCCGGCTCCGGCCCAAGAACGACATCGTGCGCTCGACGATGGGCGTGGCGTCGGGCCCGGTCTCCTTCATGAGCCTGTACGACGCTTCGACCGACGTGGTGAAGCAGGGTGGCACCCGGCGGGGCGCCAACATGGGCATCCTGCGGGTGGACCATCCCGGACATCATGGATTTCATCACCTGCAAGGACGACACGACCAAGATCACGAACTTCAACATCTCGGTCGCGGTCACCGACGCCTTCATGGCGGCGGTCGAGGCTGACGGCGAGTACGACCTGATCCATCCCAAGACCAAGGCAGCCGGTCGGGCAGCTCACAGGCCCGCGAGGTCTGGGAGAAGATCATCCACGGCGCCTGGAAGACCGGCGAGCCGGGCGTCTTCTTCATCGACCGGGCCAACTACTACAATCCGGTCCCGCACCTCGGCGCCTACGAGGCGACCAATCCCTGCGGCGAGCAGCCGCTGCTGCCGTACGACGTCTGCAACCTCGGCTCGATCAACGTCGGCTGCTTCGTCAAGGACGGCGCGATCGACTGGGATGCGCTTGCGGCAGGTGATCCACCTGTCGCACCCACTTCCTCGAGAACGTCATCGACGCCAACAGCTACCCGCTGCCCGAGATCGACGAGCTTGCCAAGCGGATCCGGCGCATCGGCCTCGGCGTCATGGGCTTGGCCGACCTGCTGGTCCGGCTCGGCATCCCCTACGACTCCGACGAAGGGGTCGAGCTCGGGCCGCAAGATCATGCAGTTCGTGGACGACGAGGCGAAGGTGGAGTCGGAGCGGCTCGCCGAGCAGCGCGGCGTGTTCCCGAGTGGGAGCGGAGCATCTGGGGCCCGGACGAGACCTGCGCCCGGGACGCCGACGGGCGAGCGGATCCGTCCCGATGCAGCCGGCTGCGGAACTGCAACGTCACCACCGTGGCGCCCACCGGCACCATCTCGATCATCGCCGGGTGCAGCTCGGGGATCGAGCCGCTGTTCGCCGTGGCGTTCATGCGGAACCAGGCCGGCGTCCTGATGCCGGACGTGAACGAGGACTTCGTCGCCATCGCGCAAGGCGGAAGGCTGGTACTCCGACGAGCTGATGCAGCGGATCGCCGAGACGGGCACATCGACTTCCACGAAGTGCCGGAGAAGTGGCAGCGGGTCTTCGTCACCGCGCAACGACATCGAGCCGGAGTGGCACATCCGGATGCAGGCGGCCTTCCAGGAGTACAACGACTCGGCCATCTCCAAGACCTGCAACTTCGCCAACGACGCCTCGGAGGCAGTACGTCGAGGAGATCTACCGCCTGCGCCTACAAGCTCAACTGCAAAGGCGTCACGGTCTATCGCGACGGCAGCCGGGACATGCAGGTGCTGTCGACCGGCGCCACGGCCAAGAAGGTCAGCGAGCAGGCGACGCGGGCAAGGCGGGCAGACGGTCAGCGTCGCCGCGGCCGACCGGCGACCGCCGATCTCCACGGCGAGCTCGCCGAGATCCGAGCCGGAGAACGAGCGGCTGCGCCGGATCGGTCCACGAGCTCGAGGCCGAGAACCTGCAGCGGCGCCAGAAGCGCTCCCGTCCCGAGACTCTGCAAGGCGCCACCCGCCGGGTCGAGACGCCGCTCGGCACGCTCTACGTCACCATCACCGAGGACGACCGGGGTCAGCCTTTCGAGGTCTTCATGAGCCTCGGCAAGGCCGGCGGCGCGCTTGATGGCGGACGTCGAGGCGATCGGCCGGCTCATCAGCCTGGCGCTCCGCTCCGGCATCCCGATGCAGGAGCTCCACCGCCAGCTCCGCGGCATCAGCTCCGACCAGCGTCATGGGCCTCGGGACCGAACAAGGTCCTCTCGGTGCCCGACGCGGTCGGCATCGCGATCGAGAAGTGGATGCAGGAGAAGCAGGGGATCCAGCAGGAGCTGCTGCCCACCGGCACCACCGGCGAGTATCCGGTCATCGAGCTGGTCCAGCGGCCGCTATCTCCCCGAAGGGATCGCCGCCGAGGCGGAGCAGATGGGCCTCGCCATCGGCCCGACGCTGACTGGTGCCTGCCCCGATTGCGGCTCGCTTGGAGTTCGCAGAGGGATGTATGAAGTGCCATGTCTGCGGATTCTGGGAGTGCGGATCGAGATTATGAGGGGGTGAACGATGAACGGTAGAACAGTGAACAGTGAACGGTGAGAACCGAGGGTGAGGGTCGGGACCTCAAACCGTTCTACCAGCAGTTCACAACCGACAGCTATTCACTGATGGATCAGTGAGAATCGGACGGGGCGGCCAGGCTGGCGCCCCGTTTTTATTGCGCCGGCGAAGAGAAACGGACCGACCGATTGGGTTTATCCTTTGCGCAATAGTGCATAGGGAATGGTTAACTGTACTGCCGCAAAGGGAAGCATTGGTTAGGCGACATTACCAGGGCTCCAGATCGCAGTGACCGACATTACCGTCGAACCGAACCTGCCCCTCCTCTTCCGCGCCTTCACGGTTCGTACCCACGCTGAAGCCTTTCTCCGTGGCAGGATTCGGATGTGTCACGTCGGTATTATCGGAGCCTTGAAGATGCGAGCCGCCGTGACCTGGAGAGGGAGGCGAGACATACCGTTTTTGGGGCACCATCGGACGCCTGTCTATTTCGGGTTGCTTCAGTTGCAATCCGCGATCTACATCCTTTGCCTGGCCTTACCAACCGTTCCCCGCGCGCACCTGATCGCCAGCTACGGGACGCACATCGCCGATTGGATGATCGATCGGTCTCGCCACAGACATCTTGGGATCATTTCCTACCGCAGGATTGGTGAAGCCGTGAGCCGCTTTGGGCGGAAATAGTTCGCGTGCGATTTACAATCGTGATAGTTGCCTAGAGCCTGAACCCGACTTTGCCGAACGTTGTCGCCTTTCGTGGGCATAGAAGCATCGGAATACTCGAACGACGGAAGGTGAGCTCGCGATTATGTCGGGACCAAACCAAAGGTGCCCCGGACGTTATTACAGCAATACGTAACT